>CEUS01218840.1_pt1 | contig 13255 bp, 15 predicted proteins | sample 427031 | NCBI WGS metagenome assembly CEUS01 (sample SAMEA2622837, study PRJEB7988) | marine metagenome | biome: marine biome (ENVO:00000447); feature: marine epipelagic mixed layer (ENVO:xxxxxxxxx); material: "saline water (ENVO:00002010), including plankton (ENVO:xxxxxxxx)" | depth 140 m | reverse complement strand
TACATCGACTATCCGGATTTAGAAAGAGAACGCGAGATCATAAATGCCAAAATTCCAGGTATGGATGAAAATCTCGCTGATCAGGTTGCTCGAATTGTTCGTTCTGTTCGGCAACTTGATTTAAAGAAACATCCTTCTGTTTCTGAAACTCTTGATTGGGCGAAAACACTTCTTTTGTTGGGCGTGGAGAAAATCGATTCAGATGTTGCTACTGAAACTGTGAATGTTCTACTCAAGTACCGATCCGATATCGAGAAAGCAGTGAAAGAATTCGCAGACAACCCAGAAGCGATTCAAGAAGAAGAAGAAGGTGCAGCCTGAGCTGCTGGGATTGGGTAAACAATGTCATCGACTAGCCAGTTGGACAACTCAACTCATGCAGAAAGTGAAGAATCCCCACTTTTTGATTTGCTGAATGGGTTCATTTTCGAACTTCGTCAAGCCGGACTACCCGTAAGTCTTACTGAGAGCCTAGATGCTATGGAGGCAGTCAGTCATATACCGATAGAAGACCGTGAAGCCTTCAAGTACGCCCTGGGAGCGACTCTTGTAAAAAATCAATCACATTGGAAGTCTTTTGAACTTGTTTTCGAGGTTTACTTTTCTATTCGCGGCCCAGAATATGAAATCCAACAAGAGGGTTCAGAACTTCTACAGGATGACGAATTAATCGGCTCAGAGTTTCAACAAGGCGAGGCACCAGCAGGAGGAGGTGCCATGTCAGGTCTTTCCCCAGAAGAACTACAAGAGATGCTTTTCCGTGCTTTGTTGAATGGGGACCAAGCCATGATGAGATTACTCGCTCGTCAATCTGTTATGAGGTATGCGGGTATGGAGCCAGGGCGACCAGTCGGTGGAACTTACTATCTTTATCGAACTCTCAGAAATCTTGATCTTGATTCGATGCTTGATCGACTTATGAGTGAAAGCAGAGAACAAGCTTTAAACGAACTTACTCAACTCGAGGAACGTCTTGAATTGGACGAGTATAAAAGCAGAATAGAGGAATTCAAGAAACAAATTGAATCTGAAATCAGGCGGAGTTTAGTAGCTGATCGCGGTGTAGAGGCGATGGCGCGCACTCTACGCAAACCGTTACCTGAGGATGTTGATTTTATGCATGCCTCGCGCGAAGAAATGGCTAACCTCCGGCGTTCCTTGTATCCATTGACAAGAAAACTAGCTGCACGTCTGGCCCGTAGAAGAAAATACGGGAGACGAGGACCATTGGATTTCCGTAAAACAATAAGGCACTCTCTCAGTTATGGGGGAGTGCCAGCTGAACCAAAATTTAAATTTCCTCGTCCCTCCAAACCGGAAATAATGGTAGTTGCAGACATTTCTGGTTCTGTTGCAGCTTTTGCTCGATTTACCCTACATTTGCTTTATGCTATTTCCAGTCAATTTTCAAAAGTACGTTCTTTCGTCTTCATAGATGGACTAGATGAAGTAACTCGTTTTTTGGAAGGTGTCGAAGACATTGGTGAAGCAGTACATAAGGTCAACACAGAGGCAGATGTGGTTTGGGTTGACGGGCACTCAGATTACGGACACGCTTTTGGTGTTTTTTGGGAAAAATACGGAAAAGACGTAGGCCCTAAAACCACAGTTCTTATCCTAGGAGACGCTCGAAACAACTATCACGCCTCACAATCTTGGATTTTAAAAGAAGCGCATCAAAAAGCCAGAAAACTTTATTGGCTTAACCCCGAACCCCGAGCATATTGGGATACTGGTGACTCAATTTTGGGTGAGTACGCAACTCACTGCGATGGAACTTATGAAGTCAGGAACCTTCGCCAACTCGAAGCATTCATTGAGAAGTTAGTTTAACTCCAAGTCTTATTTGTTACTGTGAAGCAACTCAGCGATTCTAAAGGCGATATCAATACTCTGTGAACCGTTTAGTCGTGGGTCGCACATAGTTTCATATCTTTTTGAGAGGTCATCAGCGGCCAATTCACTTCCACCACCCAAACATTCAGTTACGTCATCTCCGGTTAATTCCAAATGCACACCTCCCGGATGGGTGCCTACTTTTTTATGAGCTTCAAAAAAGCTATTTATCTCTTTTAATACATCATCGAAGTGTCTTGTTTTATGACCATTTTCAGTTGAAAAAGTGTTTCCGTGCATAGGGTCGCAAACCCAAACGACAGGATGTTCAGCATTTTTTACAATTTTGAGGACATCTGGAAGTTTTTTTGAAACCACATCAGCACCCATTCGAGAAATTAAAGTAAGTCTTCCAGGAGTTTTCGTAGGGTTCAAAGTTTCGCAAAGCTTAAGTACATCTTCTGGATCTACTTCTGGTCCAAGTTTGCAGCCAATCGGGTTGTTAACTCCTCTTAGGAATTCCACATGAGCTCCATCAAGCTCTCTTGTTCGTTCACCGATCCAGAGCATATGAGCAGAACAGTCGTACCATTCCCCAGTTATTGAATCTTTTCGAGTTAGAGCTTCCTCATAACCAAGAATAAGAGCCTCATGACTTGTATGGAAGTTAACTTCACTTAGTTCAGATAACTTATCTCCGTCAATCCCACAAGCCTGCATGAAAGAGACAGCACGGTCTATTTCATCAGCAAGAGCTTCATAGCGTTGACCTGCAGGACTAGCAGCGACAAATTCACGATTCCATTGATGCACCCGAGAAAGAGCCGCAAAACCCCCTTTAGTGAATGCTCGCAAAAGATTCAGTGTGGCAGCAGCTCTGTTATAGGCGGTTAGGAGACGCTTCGGGTTAGCGGCACGTGAATCTTCGTTGAAGTTAATGTCATTAACCATATGACCGCGAAAAGAAGGAAGCTCGAGTCCGTCTACAGTTTCAGTATCACTTGACCTAGGTTTTGCGAATTGTCCAGCAATGCGTCCTACTTTTACTACCGGTACACCCGTGTAGTAAGTCAGTATCACTGCCATCTGTAAGATCACACGCAGACGATCCCTGATTGAATCGGCTGAAGTGTCAAAAGACTCTGCACAGTCGCCAGCTTGAAGTAGAAATGCCTCTCCTCTAGAAACAGCCGCTAACTGTTCAGTGAGATTCCTAGCTTCACCCGCAAAAACTAAAGGTGGCAGAGTGGATAGTTCATCTAGAACTTTCTGGAATGAATCTTCATCCGGCCAGATCGGCTGTTGTTTAGCCTGCAAATTACGCCATGAGTCAGGCGCCCATTCTCGGCTACTGCGTAGTTTAGGACTTTTAGCCATACCTAGAGTTTACGAAATAAGTTCAGCAGAAAGAAACGAATTACTTATTTACGTAATTTAAGCAACTCCTATGCTCTCACCTGCTCGATCACGCACAGTGTTTACCGCTCTTTTAACTAAACGGCGAGCAGCTTCTGCAGTTACGCCTAGTTCTTCTCCGACTTCTCTATAACTACGTTTTCTTCCATCTACTAGTCCAAATCTCTGCTCAACTGCGTATCTTGCTCGTTTGTCTAAAACATCTAGAAGTCGGGTAGCCATTTCACTTTCAGAACGGTCCATCACTTCTTGCTCGGGTCCTGGATTCACATCGGGAAGAAGATCGACCAATTCGTTGCTGTCGTCATCCCCAATTGTGCGATCAAGGGAGGTTGGTGTAGTCAATCGATGAAGTCGGGCATGTTCTTCATCGAGCTCATCCCCATTACCCGATACTGCCCTGAGAGCAGCACGTAAACTTGCAGAACGGTCACCTGGTAGTCTCACCAGACTTGCTTTTTGGTCAAGAGCTCTTCCGATTGCTTGCCGGATCCAAAATGTTGCATAGGTGGAAAATTTGAAACCTTTTCTCCAATCAAACTTGTCTACAGCGTGTTCAAGTCCCAAGTTTCCTTCTTGTATGAGATCTAGAAGTTCCATCCCCGGAGGCAGTGGATAACGTCGAGCCACACTCACAACTAGTCGGAGATTTGAGCGTATAAATCTGTCTTTTGCTTGCTCAGCAGCCCGAATGGCCCTAACAATATCTCGACCAGTTTCTCCCGCCTCTTGACGAGCACGAGCCTCTGTTCCTGCTTCTATAGTCTGTGAAAGTTGTCTTTCCTCTTGTGCATTTAAAAGCGGAACCATTCCAATTTCGTTTAAATATTGTCCTACTGAATCACTCATTTTTTCTCTTTTTTAATCGCGTTTTAGTCGCGTCTCTGTTTCTTGTTCGGAATATTTTTCCCTACTAAGAAAATTTGCTGGGAAGACGGTAAATACTGCAATTTTTAGTCAGTTTTTGAACTTCCTTGTACCTATTTTGGCACATGAAAGGCCGTTGGGAAAGAGCCGGTCGATATGACTTTCGTCATATCTCGACATTTTTCCTTTATTTTAGGGGTTTATCTATAAATAAAATTTTCACAATTACTACTTTAAATGACCTTAAAACTGTGAAATTTTCAATCAAGTATTACTATTTAGTTGTGAATAAAGAGTTCCGGCGTCGAATTGGCGTTTTTGGCGGAACATTTGACCCTCCCCATCTTGGTCACACCTCCGCGGCTTTGTTTGCAATGAGGGAGCTCAAACTTGATTTTGTACTTATGGTCGTTGCAAATGACCCTTGGCAAAAAACAGACCCAAATCGAATAGCAGCGGAAAGTGACAGTTGTCTTCCATCGGCAGTAAATCATCGATATGAAATGACCAAAATAGCGGTTGATGAATATGAAGCTCTTATAGCCGACGACATGGAAATAATTCGAGGAGGTAAGACATACACCATTGACACGCTAATGGAACTAAATAACAGATTTCCAGCAAGTGAATTCTTCCTAATGATAGGTAGTGATGTAGCAAAGGATTTTCATTTATGGAGAGATCCACAATCAATATGTAATAATGCCAACGTCGTCGTTCTTAATCGCCCTGGGGTGAATTTAAGTGAGATCGATGAAAATTGGAAATTTACCATTTTGGAAATTCCATCAATTGATGTATCTTCCAAGGAGATCAGAAAGCAAGTGTCAGCAGCTGGAACTTTGGAAGGAATGCTTTCTCCTGAAGTAAAAGAATACATTTTTTCGACTGGCTTGTATCAGGAGTCTAATTGATGAATATTGATCACCCTGAAAGCAGAAAAAAGGAAGACTCAGCTCGGAAAAAATTGATAAAAAAAAGTCCGCGAATATTAGAAGCTAGTAAAAAGAATTTTAAAGACCCTGCATTTCTTTGGAAGTTTGGATTCCCTGCATTATTAGTCCTTGTAATAGTCTGGTCGACTTTTCTCCTCTTCGATGGTTTCAGCTCGGTCCTGAAAAGCGAAGATGGGGCGACGCGAGAAGCTATAACTGATCCCCAGAAGGAAGGGTTCGAAGCTTTCGTTGAACAAACCTGGGCGGAGATGATACTTACAGAGGATACTTCCGGTGAATTGGTGCAAGTAGCTATTATTTCAATTTCTGATCGTCAAACCGGGGGAGGAACCATTCTTTTAGTACCTCCTGAGTTAGAAGTTGAAAACTGTTACGAGGACTGCACTTTAGAATCCCTCTATTTAAAGTCCGGATTAGACTCGGTGAGAAATTCAGTTTCAGCTCTACTAGAGACAGAATTTTCAGAAGTAATGACTCTTAATCCTGAACGTTGGGTTACTTTAGTAGAACCCTTAGGAAAAGTTTCAATAAAAAATGATCAGGGCACCCAGGAACTTTCCCCGACAGGCGTATTTGATTTTATTTCAAGGGAAAGCAAAGAAGATTTCCTTATTAGGCAAATCAATCAAGGGAAATTTTGGAGAAATTGGATAGAGAACCTAGTTGAAAGCGGTGATGTAGATGCAGCACTACCTATCATGCGCATACCAGTAGTGGAATTAATTTCGACACTAGCCAAAGGTCCTTATACGGTTGTAGACAATCTGTGGCATGAATGGGGAAGTGGTCCAGAAGTTGACCCTGAAGTCCTGTCTTCGCTAATTAGTGAGATGTTTCCGTTTCCCGCACCTACCGAAGGCGATCAAAGGGCGACTGTTAGGTTACTTAACGGCACTAGTGACTCTTCTCTGATTACTGAAATGCAGAAATTGATAAGAGAGAATGATGCAAATATCACTGTTATAGGTAATTTTCGTTCATTTAACGTTATACAAACAAGAGTTATATATAAGGATTTGAAAATGAAAACTCAAGCTGAAAGGCTCGCTGCCTCAATTGGTGCCCACGTTATGAAAGATGAAATGGTTAGTCCTGTTGCAGATTTAACTGTTTTGATTGGTCGTGATTTTTCTCGATGATTAGTTAGTATTCCATTTCTTGTGCAAAAAAATATTCAAACTAAATCAGACTATTTAGCGGTCCTCGCTGCGCAAGCAGCTGCAGAAAAGTTGGGTTTCGAAACAATAGTGATCGATGTCGGAGAAGTCATTGGGATAACAGACTTCTTTGTTGTAACGAGCTGTAATAATCGGCGCCATATGGAAACCATTCGTGAAGAGATTGAGGCGAGTCTTTTAGAGGTGGAAAAAATTAAACCGTTACGAATAGAAGGAAAAGAGAGCGACCAATGGATGCTTATAGATTACGGGATTTTTGTTGTTCACATTTTCGATAGAGAGTGGCGTTCCTTCTATAATTTAGAACGCCTCTGGTTAGATCAACCAACATTAAATTGGGAAAAATAAAAAGATGATTAATTTATACAGTGATACTCAAACTCTTCCTAGTAGTGCGATGAGGAAAGCTATAGAGGCAGCCGAAGTAGGGGATGAGCATTCACGCTCAGACCCAACAACACTTTCACTTGAAAGAAAAGTGGCGGAACTTTTAGGGAAAGAAGACGCTGTCTTCCTGCCCAGCGGAACTATGTGCAATTTAATAGGAGTGGCTATAAATACTTCGCCGGGAGATGTCGTAATGCTTGAAAGCAATGGTCATATTCTGAGGTCTGAAACAGGTGGCCCGGCGATTGTCTCCAATGTTTTGACTGACCCGATAGAAGGACACCGAGGCCAATTCACTGTTACACAGATTGAGGAGAAACTGGATCAAACAAGTCGATATAGACCTCCTACATCTTTACTCTGTCTGGAACAAACACACAATTTTGCTGGTGGAACCGTTTGGTCTATAGACCTCTGGAACGAAGTGTGTTCTTTTGCAAAAAGTAAGAATTTAAGAATCCACGTTGACGGTGCTCGTCTACTCAACGCCGTTGTGGCATCCGGTATTAGTGCTGAAACATGGGCAAGTAAAGTGGACACTATTTGGATTGATTTTTCAAAAGGACTGGGAGCCCCTATGGGTGCTTGTATAGCTGGAAGTGCCGAAATGATTGACGAAGCATGGCTTTGGAAGCATCGTTTAGGAGGAGCTATGCGCCAATCAGGGCTTATGGCCGCAGCAGCTAGTTATGCACTTGATGAAAACATTGAACGTCTTAGGGAAGACCACGAAAGAGCAAAGATGCTAGCTGACGCTTTAAATGAACTTGGAGCGAAAGTTGTTGAACCGGAAACCAATATTGTTTTTTTCGACATGAAACCCTGTGGCAAACATAATGAAGAAGTTGTTGAAGAGTTGCTCAAAAACAACATAAGAACGAGTGAGATAGGAAATCAAATAAGAGCTGTCACTCATCTTGATATAAATGATGATGATATTGATTCAACTATCAGGGTTTTAAATCAGATCGTGAATAACTGAGTTTCAACTCGAAAAATCTGCTTTACCCATATAAATACGATTAAGAAGCCTTTTACTGAAAAGCCAACTACCTTCTTCAAAAACATATGAGTCGTCGTAAAAACCATGAAGCACAAGAGAGTCACCTTCTTTTGGCTTAAGCCACTCTGTTACGTAAGCACGACCCGAACCCGTTCCAGAATCAGCGTCTAAGTCAGCAATGTTGGTGCTGTAAGTGTGAACTACTGTTTCAAATCTAGACATAGAAGAAAGCCAGAAAGGCTTCAGAGATTCCTTGCCTGACACGGGCTCTCCATGACCTAAATCCCAGACACCAGACATGCTCCAAGTGTTTATCCACTGGTCAACATCTTGCCTGCAAACTGCATCAGCATAAAGGTGAAGAAGTTCTTTTATTGGATCCACTAGTAATCCTCTCAATTATTCTTGTCGGATGCTGCCACGGTGCCAGCAGATTCCCCAACCATACGGTAAAAATTTGCGAGTTCTTCATTAGGTTCGTAGATCTCAATAAAATGTCCAAAAATTTTTCGCGTGTCATGCATGGCGAATGGGAAACCAGAGGATGTTTCTGCAAATAAAATCTCTTTGAAACCCATACCTTCCAAACTCTTTGAAGCTTCCCAAAAATTGTCTACAAATACAGCGCAATGGTGAACAGAAGGAGTTTTTAACTCTCTTGTGTTTGTGGCTGTTAATAAGAGTTTCTCAGTGTGCTCGCATATGAGCTCAACCATAAGTGATCCCCATTGGGCATAAGCTGATGAGTGATCAAAGTTGGAATCAACACCGTCGACTCTAACTTTTTCTAAAGGTATGTTCTCTTTTATGAAAAAAGGACCTATGCCCGACAGTTCACTCCATGAATTGACAGCATCCTGCAGGTCATCTACGGCGTAAGCAACCTGCACCACAGGACCTAAACTAGGGATTGACCACTTTTGCATTACCTTCAGTCCAAACTTTAGTTAAAACACGACTGGTTATTTTCCAGTTGCCATTTACTCGTAGAAGTTCGTCCTCATACGTTCCAGCAATTATAAAGTTGCTTCCTCCTGAAGCAGATTCTCTAACGTGCTGAGCTTGGAAATAACACATGCAGGTGGCGTTGTCACCGTCTATTGCAACTACATGATTGGTAACCATGTGATGGCTAGCATCTAGAGGAGTTAAAGATTTTTTACACTTATCAACAATTGATTCGATACCTCGGTGCTCTGTCAAACCGTATTTGGCGTATGCGTCAGAGATAAAAACTTGCGACAAAGATTTCCAGTCTTTCTTATCGAGCGCCCAGCAATATTTGATTGTGCAGTCGATTATCTCTTTTACGTCTTTTTCATGAAAATTTTCCACACTTAAACCGTATCGTTGCTAGTTTCCTAAGTACTCCTTGGGCAGTTAGTTGTTATTAACTGTTTGGAGCTAACCTTTATTTTCTAATCGTTTTAGGAGAAGCAGAATATGGAATTAGGACTTGCTGGAAAAAAAGCACTTGTAACTGGATCGACAAAAGGTATCGGAAGAGCAATAGTCGAATCTCTTTTAGAAGAAGGCGCAGAAGTGGCAATATGTGCACGTAGTGCCGAAGACGTGGAGCAAGCTATCGCGGATCTTTCTGAAAAAGGCAAGGTCATAGGATCAGCAGTTGATGCGGGAGACAGCGCTTCTCTTGCTGCATGGGTGAAGTCATCAATTGAAGAACTAGGCGGCATTGATGTCTATGTGCACAATACATCAGCTAAAGGAGCTAAGTCGTTAGATGCATGGGAAAACAATTTTAACGTTGACTTAATGTCCCTTCTTCACGCCGTGGAAGTCGCTAAAGAACAGCTATCAGATGGAGGAGGTTTACTGTTAAGTATCGGTACCACAGCTGCAGCTGAGCATTTTGGACCCGGTTCAGGAAGCTATTCCGCTTTTAAAGCGGCTGTAACTAACTGGACATTAGGTCAAGCTCAAGTGCTCGGAAAAATTGGCATCAGGTCAAACGTGGTCTCGCCAGGACCTATCTTTGTTGATGGGGGAGATTGGGACGCGATAAAAGAAAGAATGCCCGAATTTTACGAAGCTACTGAAGCGGCGCACCCAGGAGGTGTAATGGGCGTCGTTTCTGATGTGGCTAACGTCGTTACTTTTTTAGCGAGTGACAGAGCAAGCCACATAAATGGAGTAAATATTACAGTTGATGGTGGTTTCTCTAAACGAGTTGACTACTGACAAGACAAGGAAAGCATGTCTGAGATAGTTGACGTATATCTGGTAGCGGCTGGTAAATATCACGATATTGATTTTGCACGTTTAGAGTTACTCAAACTCCTGGCTCAACACGAACAAATTCGGGTGACGGCAGTTTCTGATTACGAAAATGTTGAAGAAATCGAAAAGTGCAGTTTTATGGTCAGTTACACCTGTGACGTGCGTCCATCGGAACAAGCACAGGCTTCTATAAGAAAATGGGTTGAAGATGGGGGACGCTGGATGGCTCTCCATGGAACCAACTCAGCGTTGGATATGGGAGGAGAAAATGGGGTTGACTCACCTCGCTGTTTTCCGGTTTGGGCGGAAACATTAGGTAGCCAATTCGTGGCCCACCCTCCTATAGCTCCTTATCCTGTTGAGATCAGTGACCCGTCAAACTGGCTAGTAGCTAACTTGGAGCCTTTTGAGACTGACGACGAACTTTATCTTTGCGAATATCACGACATCGAAAAGCTGCAAACCTTATTACATACGGACTGGAATGGTGATGCGCGAGGATTTGTTGAAAGCGATTGGAACAACGATGACAAACGTCGACTTGTGATGTACTTGCGGCCTTTAGGCAATGGATGTGTTCTTTACAACACTCTTGGACATTGTCGGGGGCATTTCGATATGCGTCCTGTAACTGACTATTATCCGAAAATAGAAAGATGCTCCTGGGATATTCCTCAGTATTACGAATTGTTAAGAAGAGGTATTCGTTGGGGATTGGGCGAAAGCCAATAGATCACTACTTGCCTGAAAGTTCAGCTACAACAGGAGCAAACTCCTCTAAATGTCTTTCGTTGACTGAAATATAACTAATCCCATATTCTTCACGTCGCTGTTCTAATGTTTCACATATTTCTGCAACAGAACCGATTAAAGCATGGGGGTATTGATTGAATTCTTCAACGGAAAATCCAAAATTCGCAGCCATTCCTTCGCGAACAGAAGCAGCTTTGTCAGTAACAGTGGTGAAATAGGCAGGTAGTTCAAGTTCGAGTTGATCAAAACGAGAACCTGCTCCATTTTTTATCCAGGAAATTTTTTCTCGTGTCTTCTCAGCTGTGCTGCTGCCGATTCCCACTGCTCCTATTTTCCCATCGGAATTATTGAAGTTGAGGGAAATTATGTCGGCGAGGCGGCCTGCAGTTGTCAGTATTTTCTCTGCTCCTCCCCCGATCATAATTTTGGGTCCATTTTCTTGTGGTGAAGCTGGAACAGCGGCAAATTCTTTTGCGTAAACATATTCGCCGTCATAGTTCAAGTCTGAACCCTTGAAAAACTCTCGACACAATTCGACTGTTTCACCCATGCGTTTGATCCGAATGCTTGCTTTGTCCATGTCCATGCCCATAGCTTCATATTCGCTAGAAACCCATCCGGCACCGAAACCGATCTCTAAACGTCCCTCTGAGAGAAAGTCAATTGTTGCCAGTTCTTTGGCGAGGACAGTTGGATGATGATAATCAACGCAAATAACTTTGCAGCCAATCATTATTGAAGATGTCGCGTCGGCTGCGGCCATCATTGCAGGGATTGCTGCAACCGTTTGAATCGGATGGTTTGCAGCTTCAAGGGCGCTTCCGGGTCCTATGTAATGGTCAGCTAGGAAAAAGGTTGAATAACCTGAGTCTTCTGCTTTTCGGGCTGTTTCTCGCCATTGTGAAGGGGACTCCGGCGTGAAGTATTGGAGTCCAAATCTAAATTTATTAAGCATTTTTTATCTCTTTCATCTTTTAAAGAAAGACCGTACGCCATGTGGTTGCTTTAGCGGAAATCGTGACATGCTTACCCGAGATTATTTATCGAATGGAGTGGATATGGGTCAGTTGGAAGGCAAAGTAGCGATTGTTACTGGGTCCAGCAGGGGGATTGGTAAGGGAATAGCGACCGTTTATTCGCGTGAAGGCGCAAAAGTGATCGTAGCCTCTCGTACTCCTTCGCGTGTTGAGGATGTGGCAGAAGAAATCAGAGCAGAAGGTGGCATCGCTGTTGGTATTCCTTGTGATGTGGGCAAGAAAGATCAAATATTTTCCATGGTGGAAAAAACAGTTGAAGAATTTGGAACAGTGGACATTCTCGTTAACAATGCTCAGGGCTTTGGAACCGAAGCTAATCCCCGAACATCAACTATCCCTACACCAATCGAAGACACCGACGACGACGAATGGGATTACACGTTTAGAACGGGAGCATCCGCAACACTTTGGGGAATGCAAGCAGTTTTTCCTCATATGAAAGAAGGGGGAGGTAAAATAATCAACCTCGCTTCCGGTTCAGGAATGCAAGGCTTTCCGGGTAATACCTGTTACAACGCAACGAAAGAGGCGATAAGAGCACTTACTCGCACTGCGGCCAATGAATGGGGAAAATACGCTATATGTGTCAACACGATCAATCCCTCCCTGCGGACAGACGCTTGGGAATCATGGGAAGCGGCAAACCCTGAATTCGTACAGGGGCTCAAAGACAAAATGCCTCTAGGTCGACTTGGAAACCCAATAGAAGATGGTGGACCTCTTTTTGTCTTTCTTGCAGGACCAGGATCTGATTACATTACCGGCATGACCATCATGTTAAATGGTGGACGCCACATGCCCTAGGAGAGAGCTTGGAACCATTAATCAGATACCCAATATTTCAACATGCTTGGTTTGTAAGTGATCTAGAAAAAACATGTCTTGCCTGGCACAAAGCTGTAGGTGCAGGACCTTTTTTCATAACGGAAAACCATGTGACTGAAACTCAGACATATCGCGGTCAGACTTTTTTGACACCTTTGCATTACGCATTTGGATACCACGGTGAAACTCAGGTTCAATTCATACAACAGGATGATGACGCACCTTCGATCTACCGTGACATGTATAAAAAAGGTGAAGAAGGATTTCACCATATTGCGATGTTGGTTCCTGATGAAGATGTTAAGACAGAAGCAGAGCGGTTCGCGAAAGCTGGTTACCCGATTGCTTCCGAGTTATGGTCGCATGCTGATGTGGCGTACATCGACACTCGTGATTTGATTGGCTGTTTTTTGGAGTTGCATGGAGACAATGATGAAATCAGAGGTGTTTTCGCTCCATGGATAGAAGCACAGGAAAACTGGGATGGTGTAACAGAACCGGTTCGATATAGAAAACAGTCAACTTGAGAAAAGATCTAGTTGTCTTTTCCGCTTGTTTGGATCGCATGTTGGCCTAGTTGGTCGATCGTGGTTCCGTCGGGCTACTACTACGTATAGATATGCACAGTTGTTTTCACATTTTCGGTTAGGAAAACTCTAAGCAGAAACGTTTAACCTCAAAACAGCAGGTCACAACGTGGAGCTAGGGGGATTTGAACCCCCGACCTCCTCCATGCCATGGAGGCGCTCTAGCCAACTG
>CEUS01284497.1_pt1 | contig 13271 bp, 7 predicted proteins | sample 427031 | NCBI WGS metagenome assembly CEUS01 (sample SAMEA2622837, study PRJEB7988) | marine metagenome | biome: marine biome (ENVO:00000447); feature: marine epipelagic mixed layer (ENVO:xxxxxxxxx); material: "saline water (ENVO:00002010), including plankton (ENVO:xxxxxxxx)" | depth 140 m | reverse complement strand
TACCCGCAACTATCTCTAGTCCGGCATCTGAAACGACGGTATCGCGCAACCTGATACGTGTCATTTGCGTCAGGCCTTGCAGATGCTGCATGCCCTTATCACCAATCTGGGTACGAAACAAAAACAGCTCCTGCAAATTGACCAAAGCGCTAAGATGGGCCATGCCTGCATCTGTAACCTGAGTGTCATCTAATCCGAGCGACTTGAGACTCGTCATTTCACGCAAATGCTGCAAAGCGGAATCCGTGATCCCGGGCCCGTATAATTTGAGGCTCTTCAGGTGGGTAAGGCCGGCCAGGTGTGACACCCCCTGAGCTGTGACAAGATTACAATCCCGCAAATCCAAAAGCTCCAAAGCACCGCAGGAACTTAGATGTGCTAGTCCTGCATCTGTGATATTCGCGCAACGTGTCAGATGCAGCCGCTTTAAGGCAGGAAGTTTTTCCAAATGCGCCAACCCTGCGTCTGTCACATTGGTACGCCGCAGCACCAACTCCTCAAGACCACTTAGTGCCTCCAGATCAGCCATGCCGACATCTGTGACACCACTGTTCTGCAAATTCAGATAACGCAACGATACAGCGCCAGCCAGGTAAGCCAGGCCTTCGTCGGTAATCTCCGGCAGCGGAGCCAACAACCGTTCAAGCTGCGGTAGAGCGTCCGGCAGCCCCTTGAGATCTGCATTGCTGCCACGGGCAGGCTCCAGATCAAGCGCAATCACGTTTCCCTGTTTATTCGTTTCCAAAACCGCACCACGGTCACGCAATTGTGTAATCACTTCGGGATCGTCGGCAACAGATTCCTGGGTAGCAGTACTACCGGAACCACCTTCACTCTCTTTAGTCGTCCCCGCGTCTGGTCTCACCGGGGTTGAAGTACTCGCCCCACAACCAATTGACATCACGGACCCGAGAAACAATCCCGCTACCAAAAATCTAACCATTACCAATTCGCCCAATCAGGAACCAAGAAACTCGCTTCGCCATTACACCAGCGCAGCCTGACAATGCCAAGGCATTTCTACAATGCGTGCCTCTGTTGCAGAGGCCCACCCTCTCCTCCGGTCACCATTCGCAAACAAACAACATCGCGAGTCACCGGTCACGCACATCATACGCCGTCACCGATTCCTGATCTCGTATGTAAAAACGTCCGTTGGCCACCACTGGATGGGCCCAACTCGGTCGACCGTGTGGCTGGATCTTGAAGCGACCACGTTCGCGATATCTCGCCGGATCTGCGTCCGCCAAGGCAACCTGATGGTTTTCACCAAGCAAAAACAGCATTCCATCAGCAGCCAATAACGAACCTTTGCCGACACTTCGCTTTCTCCAGGCGACTTTTCCGGTGAGAAATTCCATGCAAATCAGTCCGCCGCTTCCAAAGCCGTACATGTGGTCGCCCACCTTTACAACTCCGCCATGATGATTCGCCATTTTCTTCTCAAAATAGACTTGCGAGGCAGAAAGTGTTCCATTGTTGTCGGCAATCCGAGCCAATCCGCCACCTGTCCCATAAGCGCTGGAGACAAACACATGATCCCGATTGACAATCGGAGTCGCGCAGTTCGCCGTACCGTTATTTGCACCACCGTATTTCCATAACAGTTCACCGGTCTTCAAAGATACTCCAAAAACATTCTCTCGCGCAAATTGAACAACCTGACGCCGCCCACAGATCTCCGCAACAATGGGTGAAGAATAATGGGCCGCTTCCTGGACATCACCGGTGCGCCACCGCACCTCTCCAGTCCGTTTGTCCAGCGCTGCCAGCGTACCTCCTCCACCACCTGGCGTGATGATCACCAACTCGCCTTCGACTAGAGGAGATTCCGAGTACCCCCAACCGGGAACTCCGCCTTTCAGCTGATTCCCAAGCTGGACATGCCAGATCGTGTCACCAGTACTTGCATCGAGACATGTCACATCACCACGTCCACCTTCTACAAACACACGATCTCCATCGAGGGCCGGAGTACCCCGCGGCCCATCTCCCATTCCATTGCGATACCCTCCATGAAATGATCTCAGCTCTTCAAGACCAAGCATCCCATCTCCACGAGGATGATTTTTCGCATAGTACGCTGCCAGTTCAGCTGCAGTTATCTCGCCATCCTTGCCGGCTTCGCGTTTCTCGAAATACTCTTTGATTTCGAGAAACGTTAATTGGCCATCGGCAGACTTGGTCTCAGAGTCTCGCTGGTCCACCGCACCAAACGGGCGTTCGAGGACGGATGCGCGAGCCTCTTCACGGGATACTTTTCCGTCTTTGTCAGTGTCGAGTTCCGCCAACAACGCTTCGCCTCGTCGAGACGCCATCAGCTTGACATCAACGTCTTTCGCCACAGCGTCAACACGCTGAAAATAGTCACGCAACAGAGCACCAGCTTCACTCCACTGGAGGACCCCATCCCGACTCTTGTCCAGCGCTTTGAATAGGCGCTCAACTCGCCCTTTCACGAGTTCGTCTGTGCCTAGTGAAGGCTTGGACTGCGCACGATCATACTTGTTGAAATTCCATCCCAGACGAGCCAGGGCTTCGTCTTCGCTTATCGTGCCATCCTGATTGCGATCCAGTTGCGCAAATTCACTGGCAACACGACTGGCAAGCCATTGTGCGACAGGGTCCGGCTGGACTGCCCACAGAACCTTGCCATCCGTTTCATCAAACGCAATGACGTGCTCGATTCCATTCAGATCACCTTGTGTGATAACACGACCGTCCTTGACGACCAGGGACGAATAACCAACTCCCGCAAGGTTGGTTTGCCAGGCAATTCGCGGTCCGCCATCGGGCCATTCGTGCAGAAGTTGTTTGTCGTCCGAAACTCCATCGCGAAGCGGCCCACGCCATTGCGGCCAGTCTCCGGCAACCAGCACGCCTGCCGTACAAAACACCGAGTAGCCAACAAGAAGTGAATGCAACAAATAAATCCTGAGCATCACACGTCGCCTTTGCGCAAAGTAGTACAACGGTTCACCATGGGTTGTTATTTTCGGGCACAAACGGATTTTTGACAAGCAACCACAGCAAACGGACTCATAGAGTGCTCACACGCTCTTTTACGAACTGGGGCAAGACCTCTGTTCAGACACCTCGATTTGGCGTGCAATGGACCTCAAACCTGGTTATCTGGAAACCCCATCAGAACAAATGAGAAGGCCTGCCTTGAAAATTCTTCTGGCAAGTAGTGAAGTAGCGCCGTTCGCAAAAACTGGCGGGCTGGCTGACGTATGTGCTGCTTTACCGGTAGCTCTGGAACAACTCGGACACGAAGTCACCGTCGTCATGCCTGCATTTCGGTCCGCTTTGCAATGCCATCGACAAATTCGGAAAACCGACTTGCAGTTATCGATACCAATCAAAAGCCAAACTCTGCATGCGCGAGTTCTTCGTAGTAGCCTGCCAGACAGCAACGTAACGCTTCTGCTAGTTGATTACCCACCGTATTTTGACCGCCAAGACCTGTATCGGGATGAGCTCCAGGATTATCCCGATAATTGTGAACGATTCACGTTCTTCAGCCGTGCCGTACTGCAAATACTCAGCCAACTTCCCGACAGCATTGACATCGTGCACTGTAACGACTGGCAAACAGGCTTGATTCCAGCATTTCTGAAACTGGAACTGAACAGCGACTCCCGTTTTCAATCGCTTGCGTCACTTTTCACAATCCACAACCTTGCATACCAGGGACTATTTAGCCAGCACGATATGCCGGTGACAGGACTCGACTGGCAGTTCTTTAATTGGCGGCAAATGGAATACTACGGAAAGTTGAATCTCCTTAAAACCGGCATTGTATTTGCAGATGGGCTGAACACCGTCAGCCCTACCTACGCCTTGGAAATACAAACACCTGAATTAGGCTGCGGCCTTGACGGACTACTGCGTGAAAGGGGCCAGGTATTGCAGGGTATCCTCAATGGGATCGACCAGCGCGTCTGGAATCCCAAGGTCGACCCGCATCTATTCTGTAATTACGATTCGGGCAACTGGCAAGACGGCAAGAAGCAGGGAAAAGCTGCGTTGCAGAAAGCGGTTGGCCTGCCGCGTGCGCCAAGAACGCTGATGATTGGCATTATTGGTCGCCTCACCACGCAAAAAGGCTGGGACATACTGACGCCGGTAATTGAACGCTGGGCAAGAACGCAGGAAGTGCAGTGGGTGATCCTGGGGACTGGTGACCCGCACTTCCAACGGAAATTAGAAGACCTTGGTAGAAACCACCCACAGAAAGTCGCGGTCCGCCTGGAATTTTCCGAAGCGTCTGCTCATCAGATCGAGGCCGGTTCTGACCTGTTCCTGATGCCAAGTCATTTTGAACCGTGCGGCCTGAATCAGCTTTATAGCCTGCGCTATGGTACCGTTCCCCTTGTTCGCCAAACTGGTGGCCTCGCGGACACGGTCGTCAATGCGACTGCCGAAACGTTGGCAACCGAACGCGCCAATGGATTCTCTTTCCGCGCCGCCACTACTGCAGCACTTGAAGAAACCCTCGATCGTGCGTCACAGATCTACCAACACCAACCGGGTACCTGGCGTCAACTCGTGGAAACCGGCATGGCACAAGATTGGTCCTGGGAACGCAGTGCTTCTGCTTACGAACGGCTCTACGAGCAACTTCTGTCCAAGCACCGTCACGATTCGTGAATTCCGACCGAGTAGTTCTATGTCCGAGGTACGTCAAGATCCAATCAGTGGCCACCGAGTGATCCTCGCTCCCGACCGGCACAATCGCCCGGCAGCATATGATGGCCAGGAACCGCTGTCTGAAAACAAGACCTGTCCCTTCTGTGCCGGACATGAAGAATTAACCTCGAACCCGATCTGCTGGTATCCACCCGGTACCCAGGAAGCCTATTTACGCAATTGGCGAGTGCGCGTAATCGCTAACAAATTCCCGGCATTGTCGACAGCCACAACAAGCCTAAATAGTCAAACTGCGACGACTGGAGACCACGAGGGAATTCACGAAGTATTTGTGGAATCGCGTCGGCATATTGATAGTTTTGGTGAACTATCCAGTGACGAAGCTGCCTGGACCTGGTTGGCCTATCGCGAACGACTTCTCGCTATCCGGCAGCAAAAGCAATGGGCGTACGCGCAAATCTTCAAGAATTCTCGCCGCGGATCTGGTGCTTCGGTCGAACACTCGCACAGCCAGTTACTGGCCAGTCGCTTTGTACCATCCGCGTTGAGTACCGAACTGAGATCTGCGGCAGAACATCACCACCGCAACAAAACTTGTCTGTATTGTTCAATGATCGAATCGGAAATTGCGGGCAACCAGCGTGTCGTCATGAAAGACAAGGACCTGGTCGCATTTTGCCCCGCGGCCAGCAGATTCCCTTACGAAGTGTGGTTGTTTCCTATCACTCACCTGCCAAGATTCGAGGCGAGTACAACTTCGCTACTGGAACGCGCGTCGCGAATTCTGCAACGATTAATCCGCTCCTTTGACAGAGAATTGCGGTGTCCGCCTTACAACTACTTCCTGCACACAGCTCCCTTTGACAGCCCCCAGCAAGCTTATTTCCATTGGCACCTGGAAATCTTTCCAAGGCTGGTGACCACAGGTGGCTATGAATGGGCCACCAACAGCTTCGTGAACACGGTACCACCGGAAACCGCTGCCAGACACTTGCGTCAACGCTGGCAACAAGTAGACGCACACCAGTAACCGGCTCACCCCTGGGTTGATTTTGACTGCCAATGACAGCAGTACCCCAGCGGCCCTGGTCGTCTGAAGCTGTCGAAAAGAAATGGTCTCGTCTCATGCTGCAGATGAGACAGCAGACAATTAGCACGATGGCGTATCTGTCTGGCATCCCAAGCACCACGACCAGGCTCGCGTCGCTACCTGGCAACAATGACAGCCAAACTGGGTAAGAGAGGCTAAGTTTCCCTTCCGGAAAGACTGTTCGAGATGTCTCCACCCTGCCGATGTATGCATCGGAGACTTACGCCGGCAGTATCAATCGGTCACATCGCCACCGACGCATCTCCAACCGAACGCCTTCCCCACTTACTGTCGCTGTTCAGCGATTTACACAAGATTGTCGAAGACCGAGCAGGGCTGCTCGCAACCATCGCCTACAAGGGGTACCAGAAGATGCCATCCACCCTTCGTTTCTGCCTGGTCTTGCATAATCACCAGCCAATCGGCAATTTCGACGACGTCTTCGAACGTGCATATCAAGACAGCTACCTTCCCTTCCTGGAGGTATTTGAACCCTATGTGGACTTAAGCATCACATTGCACACCAGTGGGCCTTTGATGGAATGGCTGGCCCGCCATTACCCTGAATACCTGGACAGACTTGCGACACTGGTGTCACAGCAGCGCATCGAAATATTAGGTGGAGCGTTCTACGAAGCAATCCTTACTATGATTCCACCTCGCGATCGAATTGGCCAGATCACCAGTTTTCGAGATTGGCTTGACCAGCATCTGGGAGCCAAAGTGCGGGGGATGTGGATGCCAGAGCGAGTTTGGGAACAGTCCTTAACACAGGACCTGGCCCAGGCTGGCATCGAATACACCGTACTGGACGATTTCCATTTTAGTGGTGCCGGGACAACACGGGATCCACTACATGGCTATTTTTTGACGGAAGACAATGGGTCCGTCCTTAACTTGTTTCCCGGAAGTGAACGTCTACGTTACCTGATTCCATTTGGCGAACCCGGACAAACGATTGAGCACCTGAGAATGATCGCCGACCAGGAACCTGACACCGTAGTTGTATTTGGTGATGACGGCGAGAAATTTGGCACGTGGCCCGACACCAAAGAACATGTCTATGATCGTGGTTGGCTACGGCAGTTCTTTGACACACTCAGTGAACAAGCTGGATGGTTGAAAACGACAACCCTGGCCGACGCGATCGATCACACTCCGCCTCAAGGCACACTCTACCTGCCCGACGCCAGCTACCGTGAAATGACGGAGTGGGCTCTTCCCGTTGAAAGACAACAACATCTAGAAAATCTAACGGACACATTCCAGGACGATTCCAACTGGCAACGGCTGAAATCTTTCGTGCGTGGAGGAACCTGGCGAAACTTCAAGGTCAGGTATCCAGAAGCCAATGAGATGTATTCCCGCATGATGGCAATCAGTCAGCGAGTAGAGCGGGCAGAAGAACAAGGAGTTGCGGGTACACCTTTGTCTGCAGCACGAAAAGCACTCTACCGGGCCCAATGCAATTGCAGCTATTGGCATGGTGCTTTTGGTGGAATTTATCTGCCCCACCTGCGAAACGCGGTCTACCAGAACCTGATCGACGCAGACCGAATCCTCGACGAAGCGCTGGGAAAAATTGGCCCGTTTATCGAAGTATCTGTGGACGACTACAATTTTGACGCGCGGCCAGAAATCCGTTTGGGCAACGATCAACTGACGTGTTTCCTGGCACCAGCAGCCGGAGGCATTCTGTATGAACTCGATGCACGAGCTATTTCCCATAATCTACTGGCCACTCTTGCCAGGCGACCAGAAGCATATCACACGCTGATCATGCAAGGCGAGAACTCAGCGCAAGAAGAAGTCGCCAGCATTCATCAGCGCATCGTATTCAAACAAAAGGGCCTGGAACAACGACTTCAGTATGATGCTCGATCCCGAAAAAGCCTGATTGACCATTTCCTGGATAATGACACCACCTTGTGTGAAATGGTCCGTGGCGATCAATCAGAGCACGGCAATTTCTCAAGTAGCCCGTTTATGAGTCGCATTCGACGCAACTCAGACCGTGTGCAAGTTCAGTTATGGAAAGAAGGAAATGCTTTCGGACTCCCACTAAAACTGACTAAAGGTGTCACTTTGTCCGCCGGATCGCCGACAATAGAAATTGCCTATTTGCTAGAAGGGCTACCAGTCGACCACGCATTCCATTTCGCAGTCGAATTAAACTTTGCTGGCTTACCAGCCGGGAACGACGACCGATACTTTCACCAGGAAGACCGGCGACTCGGACCACTGGAAACACGACTCGATCTGGAAAACATCCAGGAAGTGGGAATGATCGATGAGTGGTTGGGAATTGACGTGCGTTGGTCGGCAAATCGCCCAACGCATCTATGGGCGCATCCTGTTGAAACAGTAAGTCAATCCGAATCCGGATTTGAGCTAGTCCATCAATCGGTTGCCCTACTCCCGCATTGGTTTGTCCAGGGAGATGCCGACGGGCGTTGGAGCGTCGCAATGGAAGTCACGCTCGACGTTGACCCTGTATCTTTCACAAGGACCGTTGCAGCCGAATTGGCTTCTCACTAAGCCTCTTTGCCCGTGGCGTCTACGGCTATTCCAACTCGACGCCTGGCAACGTAACCGTTGCTAGTCAGGAATATTCGCATACACGCGCGTCGATCTACCGAGGGCAACAATCTCACTGCAGTAGCTGTCCACAAGCCAGACAGCTCGTTTCTCTGGCTCAGTGTTTTGCGTGTCCAGCCAAAGCACTCCAATCGACTTCCAATTCTGCCTCAAGACTGCCGTGCCGCAAGTGTGCGATAACTGGTGGAACACACCGTTGTTCCAATTCACGCCAGTTCGTGTCACGGCTGACATCTTCAGATTGTTCGACCTGATTCAAAACCACACCCGCAAGTGGAAGACCACCGCGAAATGTGGCCGCAGTGATCAACGTCTGTAATGTCTGATTGATAGTACCAATCCGATCAGCAGTGACAACAATCAGCGGATACCCGAATTCGAAGATCAGATCCGCGACATAATCGTCGTCCGAAAGTGGTGACATAAGGCCACCAACTCCTTCGACCAAGACGATGTCTGAGCTGTCCTTCCAGGGCTCCAAACCGGTTCGCAGCAACGTTGCATCGACCTCCCGTTGTTCAGCACGTGCTGCCAGGTGAGGTGCAAGTGGCGCAGAAAACTCTTGCGGGCAGACATCCTCCAAGCGTAGCGGGCAACCTGCCGCGTGCCACAAATACTGAGAATCGGTGGTATTTTCCTCATCGCAACCGCTACCAGCGGGTTTGTAGACACCGACTCGATGCCCTTGACTGGCCAGTTGTCTGGCAATCAAAGCCGTCAAATACGTCTTGCCAACGCCGGTGTCGGTCCCTGTAATAAACAGACCGGGGGGATTCATCATATTCCTCTGGAGCTTGATGTACTCTGTCTTGAGCCCGGCAATGTCAACAGCACGGTACTAGAAGTCATGTCTACCACTGCAAACTCAAGCTACGTTGTCAAGTTGGGCATTGTACAGATGTCATGTGTTGCAAATCGAGAGGTTAACGTTGCCAATGCACTTCAACAGGTTGACCAACTCGCCGCGCAAGGTGCACAAATAGTCTGCCTGCAAGAACTCTTTGCTGGACAGTACCCTTGCCAGGCAGAAGACCACCGCAAATTCGATGAAGCTGAGTCAATTCCGGGACCTACCAGTCAAGCTCTCGCCGCCACTGCGGAAAGATGTGGCGTGGTCATCGTAGGGTCATTGTTTGAACGCCGAGCCCCTGGTGTTTACCACAATTCGGCAGTAGTTTTCGATGCCGATGGCAGTTTTCTGGGATGTTACCGCAAGATGCACATTCCGGATGATCCGCTGTACTACGAAAAATTTTACTTTACTCCAGGTGACCTGGGGTTTCGCACGTTTGCCACACGCTACGGGAAAATCGGGGTCGGAATTTGCTGGGACCAGTGGTTTCCCGAAGCCGCCAGATTGCTGGCCCTCTCAGGGAGCCAAATCCTGCTGTATCCAACGGCGATCGGCTGGCTGCCAGACGAGAAGCAGGCCTTTGGCGCCGGCCAATTTGACGCCTGGCAAACGGTCATGCGCAGCCACGCAATCACCAATGGTGTGTTCGTTACCGCTGCCAACCGTGTAGGAACCGAAGACAAGCTTGAATTCTGGGGCGGTAGCTTCGCCGTTGACCCCACAGGCGCAATTCTGGCGCAGGCATCACAACAAAACGCACAGACAATCCTTGTTGAATGCAACCTGGCACAGGTCGATGCAACAAGGACCCACTGGCCCTTCTTGCGAGATCGACGGATCGACGCATATGGGGGACTACTCAAACGGTATTTGGATGATGACGGAGCCACTGCCACCGAATAATTTCACCCATCGTTGGCCAGCGGAATGGGAACCCCACCGGGCTACATGGCTATCATGGCCCCACAATCGCGCTACATGGCCCGGTTGCTTTGATTCAATCCCCCCCCTGTTCGCGCATTTCGTCCAGTTACTCGCAGACCACGAACCTGTCGTCATCTTGATCGGCAACGGCTTCTGCGCTGAGCAGGCGCGTGAACTCGTGGGAAACGTGCAGAATGTAACGTTGTTACCGTGGCGCACGAACGACGCCTGGATGCGAGACTATGGACCGACTTTTCTGCAAGCCATTGACGATCACCCTGATGCGCTGATCCAGTGGCAATACAACGCCTGGGGTGGGAAATACCCACCCTGGAAACTGGATAGCCAAGTCTCCAGAACGATTTCACGAGAACTCAACTATCGATCGGTTATCAGTCCGCTCACACTTGAAGGCGGCGCGATCGAGGGAAATGGTGATCGGCTCCTGATGACGACCGAGTCTTGCGTGCTCCACAGAAATCGAAATCCCAATTCAACACGATCTTTCATCGAAAGCTGCCTACTTCATGCATTGAACCTGGAACAAGTCCTTTGGCTGCATGGCGGTGGTATCGCGGGCGATGACACCGATGGGCACATTGACCAATTGGCTCGTTTCATCTGTGCCAATGCTGTAGTTGCAGCAGTGGCCAAAGATCCAACTGACTCGGCGTATCGAAAGCTTCGTGAGAACCTGGATCAACTCGAAGATTTTCGCAGACACGACGGTTCTTCATTGCAAGTTATTCCGTTACCGATCCCCGACCCTATTTGCTACAACGGCACACGTCTTCCCGCGAGTTACTGCAATTATTACATTGCCAATCAGCTGATCGTGATTCCACAATTCGACGACCCTGCCGACGAACCTGCGCGTGACCTCCTGCAAATGCTGTATCCGGCACATCGTGTCGTTGGTTTGCCAGCCCGAGACTTGATCCGCGGACTGGGCGCGTTCCACTGCCTGACTCAACAACAACCCTGCGCACGGGACGACGTGAATCTCCGATAGTCAAACAGTAATATCATCACTGCTCTACGAATCGAGTGCTGAGCCCCGCTCCCCGGCGAAAACAACCAGTCCGCACACCCAACTCGCGGCTCCCAGTCGTTTAGTCGATATAGACAAATTCGTTCAGGTTCATCAACAAACGACAAAACCGGGCCAGGGCAACCCGCGCATCGGCCGATTCACTCTCGCCAGACAAGCCACGCAACCGTTTCCTCTGCCGCTCTAGAAACGCCAGACTGATTTCCTGTTCAGCGGTGGTCGGATTCCGCCCCAGTGTGAGCCTGTAGGCATATTCAATCTGGTGGCGAGGCTCGGAACCCACATCACGCCTCAGACGAGCGGCCATACGCGTGGATTGAACATCACTGAAACCACTGTTCAACAAAATCAGCGCCTGGGGCGCAATTGTAGTCGTTGCACGCCCCGGGTCCGGCTTATCCGGATTAGGTTGATCAAACGAGTCCATCAAAGGCACTGTCAATGTTCGTTTCACGTAGATGTAAATCGAGCGTCGCGATCGATCCGCAACAGGCGATTTGCCCCAGCCACTACCGGGGCGAGATTGTGTGGAAAGCACCTCCGCTGACAGCTGTGGGTAAATCGCCGGCCCACCCACTTGCAGGTTCAAACTCCCGTTAACAAACAACATGGCGTCACGAATTGCCTCTGCTTCCAAGCGCCTGAGATTCTGTCTCCACAATAAACGATTCCCAGGATCCACTCGGACAGCCTCCACATCGTCAATCTGAGATGACTGGCGAAACGTATGCGACGTGACAATTTGCCTGTGCAGGTGCTTGAGGTGCCAATCTCCCGCTTGCAGTTCGCTCGCCAACCAATCCAGTAACTCTGGGTGGCTTGGCGGCCGACCATTACGGCCGAAATCACTGGGAGTGGACACAATTCCGCTGCCGAAATGGTAGTGCCAAAGGCGGTTTGCGAGCACTCGAGATGTAAGCGGATTTGTGGTGTTTGTGATCCAGCGCGCCAAAGCCATACGTCTTCCACTGGTTGGCCGCACTCCCAATTGCGACAGACTGCTGCGCAGGGGATGACCTGTCTGGGATGGTAAAGCAACTTGCGGTCGCATGCCGCCTAGAACGGTCAGGAATGCTGGCTGTACCTCGTCACCCTTAACAAGCGGACTGCCTCGAACGAGCACATGCGTTCGGGGGGCTTGCGTCCCGGCTTCGCGCACTGACAACGCCAGGTCAAAGACCGCTTGCAACTCTGTTTCTAGAGCAGCAATCTTCTGGTCGAGCTCCGCAACGCTCGCATTCGAATCCTTCGCCAACATGGTCCGTCGTTGTTTCCTGAGCGCTTCAACCTCTGTCATTTTCGTCGCGTTAAGAGTCCGATCACCTGCAGACAACGGCAGTAGTGGCGTGAAGACGGCCAGTGGATTTGTCTTCCAATGTGTGGCACTTTGGTCTGTGCCATACGGAATGACGTTGCGAAAAAATGCCGCCAATCGGTAGTAATCTTCCTGTGGAATCGGGTCGAATTTATGTTCGTGACAACGGGCACAACCTATTGTCAGTCCCAAGAATGTTTCACCAGTCGTACGCACCAGATCATCGATTTCATCCCAGAGAGCAACCTGTTTGTCATCCGGCTCATCATCCCAAACCCCCAGCCGATAATAGCCTGTGGCAATGATCGTCTCTCGCGACAAGTCCTCCAGTTCATCACCCGCCAACTGCTCTTGCACAAACCGATCGAAACCTTTGTCCTCATTGAACGAACGCACCACGTAGTCACGAAAACGCCATGCGTGGGGTTTTTCACCATCCCGTTCATACCCGTTGGTTTGGGCATAACGAACGAGATCCAGCCAATGCCTGCCCCAGCGTTCACCGTATTGCGGACGCGCCAGCAAGTCATCCACCAACCGGTCGTAACGATCAGCTGCCGGAGTTTCCGCGAACTTCTGCACCTCATCCGGCGTCGGAGGCAAACCGGTCAAATCAAAAAACAATCGACGAATCAAGATACGCGGCGCTGCCAGCGGTGCCGACCGCAGCCCCTGTTCCCGCAATCGTTTTGTCACAAACCAATCGATAGGATTCGCCATCTGCGAAAAATTGCCACTCCGAAGAATGGTTGGTCGTTGCAACGGTTGAAACGACCAATGCTGCCGA
>CEUS01050342.1_pt1 | contig 13278 bp, 6 predicted proteins | sample 427031 | NCBI WGS metagenome assembly CEUS01 (sample SAMEA2622837, study PRJEB7988) | marine metagenome | biome: marine biome (ENVO:00000447); feature: marine epipelagic mixed layer (ENVO:xxxxxxxxx); material: "saline water (ENVO:00002010), including plankton (ENVO:xxxxxxxx)" | depth 140 m | reverse complement strand
AATGTTGACGGGACGTTCCAAGTCGACTTGATCTGCGACCTAGACGCACTTGCTCTAGGCGTCCCCCAAGACGCAGACGACGCTGCACTCTCAGCGACACTGAACGCTTTGTCTGCACCAGATTTTTCCAGTCTCACAGAGCGCCTTCGGCATTTATTTCTCAGACGCGTTCGGGTACGTTTTGATGGAAATCCAGAGCCATTTAATGTGACCTTTCCAGACTACCGCACCAGCCGAGCGACCGAGTCGACCATCCCTACTGTGCTAGGGCTAACAGCCAGATTGACTGGAACCGTTCCCCCAGAGGCACTGGAGGTTGAATTTTTTGCATCGCGATCGTTTTCTGACGTCCACTTGACCATAATCGACCAGGCTCGGGACATTAGCGTGCAGTCAATCCTAGAACGCGGCGCTAGAAGCGAACCGTTTCAGCTCACTACCGACAGCGCGCTAACACCAAACCGAGCAGACACATGGCAGTATTTCCGACTTGGCTTCGTACATATCCTTCCCGAGGGGACAGACCACATCCTATTTGTTTTAGGTCTTTTTTTTCTTAGCCTCAGAACTCGAATACTCATCTGGCAAGTCACGGCCTTCACCGTGTCCCACGCGGTGACTTTGGCACTCGGCGCGACAGAAGTTATTGCGCTACCACCACAATTTGTGGAACCTTTAATCTCGCTTTCCATTGTGTGGATTGCCGTTGAAAATATCCGAAACCCTCAACTGAGTCGTTGGCGCACCACAGTCGTCTTTCTGTTTGGATTAGTTCACGGTCTAGGCTTTGCGAGGGCGCTCGACGAACTCGGATTACCCAACAATGATCGATTATTCGCAATATTGACTTTCAACGCGGGCATTGAGGCCGGTCAGCTGATGATCCTTGGTCTCGCCCTCGCTACTGTCGGCTGGTTCAAGAACCGGACCTGGTACCGACACCGCGTTGCTATACCTGCTTCGGTAATCATTGGCATTATTGGACTCGTTTGGACCGTCGAACAGGCGTTCTATTAGTAACGAAAGTCCCGTGATATCATCGTCGTTCGCCGATTTCTCTAATGTTGTGAGAGGTTTCGCATGAAAATAGCTCGTACGTTCGTATACGTGACCGTATTGCTTATCATCGGTTGCAGAGTTGAGACAGCGCTGGCTAATGACTGGCCTAGCTGGCGCGGACACGCGCAAAATGGCGTCTCCAATGCTACAAATCTCCCTTCTACCTGGTCTGTGGATGGCGAGAACCTCATTTGGTCAGACGCTTGGATCGGTCGGTCAACCCCTGCTGTTTTCGACGGACGCGTATGTGCGAACGGTCGAACTGGAAATGGTGTCACAGAGAAAGAAGTTGTCGCATGTTGGAATGCTGAAAATGGCACAAAACTATGGGAGCACAGTTTCGGAATTGCGAATACTACTGTTCCGTTCAATCGCGTCGGCTGGGGAAACGTCACCGGCGACTCGGAAACTGGTTTTCTCTACGCCATGAATATCGATGGTCATTTCAATGCTTTTGATCGCGACGGGAACATCGTATGGACGTGGAGATTGGCTGAAAATCTTGGGCGCGCCTCCGGTTACGGTGGCCGAACCTCAACACCGGTCATCGATGAAGATCAAGTGATTCTCTCAATCATTGGTGCGCTCTGGGGTGACTACGGTGGTCCACCAAGGCACCGCTACTTCGCTTTCGACAAACAAACCGGAGAAGTAAGGTGGATCGCGACGCCGGGCGGGAACGTATTCGACATGAATACCCAATCCGTTCCGATCGTTACGGTCATAGATGGCCAGCGATTACTCATAGACGGAAACGCAGACGGTCACATCTATGCTTTACAAGCTCGTACCGGAAAAAAAGTCTGGGAATACAATCTTAGTAAGCGTGGTATTAACGTCTCGCCGATCGTTGACGGCACGACGGTCTATGCTGCACATAGTGAAGAAAATATCGACCAAGGCACCATGGGACGCGTCGTGGCCATCGATGCGACCGGAACTGGTGACATCACGGCTACTCACGAAAAATGGAGAGTCAACGACCTGTCGGTGGGTTTCGCATCACCAACACTGTCAGGCAACACTCTCTATCTGATCGACAACTCTGCGAATCTATTAGCTCTCGATTCTGAGAGCGGGAATGTTTTGTGGCGACACAGCGTCGGCAACGTCGGTAAATCTTCCCCGGTGTGGGCGGACGGAAAATTGTACATCACCGAAGTCAACGGAAACGTTCATATTCTGCAGCCGAATGACTCTGGCGTCACAGTGCTCGACAGCGACGAACTCACAGTAGAGGACGGTCGATATGCCGAAATCTACGGATCATTTGCGCCTGCTTATGGCCGATTGTATTTCACGGCTGAATCTGGAATCTATGCGATCGGAAATGCTGGGACAGAGTTCAGCACTGATAATGTGAATCCATATACTCTCGGTGAGGAAAGACCAAGAGGAGAGATTGCTCATCTTCAAGTCATTCCGGCTGAACTCATTCTATCTGCTGGAGAAACTGCTACGTTTGAAGTTCGCGCCCTTGATGCCAACGGTCAACTGCTGGGTACTCGGGCTGCCACTTGGGCCGTCGATGGTCTCATTGGCGCTACAGTCTCTCCTAGTGGAGTCCTGTCTACCAGTGCCAATGCAAATAACCACGGTGGCAAGGTTGTCGCGAGCGTTAATGGTATGACCGCGTCGGCTCAGGTTCGCCTATTTTCGCCCCTACCCTGGTCAGAAAACTTTGAGAGCGGCCGACCACCGTTTTGGGTGGGTGGCGGTCCGCGCCTTTCAGTTGTAGATGTGGAAGGCCAACAAGTCTTTCGGAAAAGTGCATCTCCGAACGGGCTTCACCGACATGCTGTCTACCTAGGCCCCGCAGACATGAGCGGTTATACGATCCAAGCCGACATGATGGCGACCGAATGGCGGCGGCGGCGACCAGACCTCGGGTTAATCAATAGCGGATACACACTTGATCTCCAAGGTAACGCCCAGCGTGTGCAACTCCAATCGTGGGCTGCAGAACTTCGTATCGACGAACGGACAGAGTTCTCTTGGGAATCCGACGTGTGGTATACGCTCAAGCTAAGCGTAGACCTTGAAAACAACCGAGCGATAATTAGGGGCAAGATCTGGGAACGAAACGAAACCGAACCGTCGACGTGGACGGTAACGGCCGAAGACCCACATCCAATCCGAAGTGGAAGTCCCGGCCTGGTTGCATATTCGCCAATCGACATTTACATCGACAACGTTAGGGTGGTGGAGAATCAATGAATCGACAGAGCTTTATTCGAACTTTAACCGTAGTGTGTTTTATCGCCGGAAGCTTAGTCACCGACGTGCAGGGACAGCAGCCAGGCATGTTCGGCAATAGTCCATCCCGCAACATGGTTTCTGACGAGACCGGTTTACCAGCTAGCTGGGATGCCTCAACTGGTGCGAACGTCTTGTGGTCTCAACCCGTTGGTTCGCAAGCCTACGGAGGTGCAGTCGCCGCTGATGGAAAAGTCTATGTGGGCACCAATAATGAAGGGCGCCGTGACCCGAGTATTGAAGGCGACAAAGGTGTTGTGATGATATTCGATGCCGTATCCGGTGAGTTCCTTTGGCAAATGGTCCACGACAAACTAACGACTGGCCGTGTCAATGACTGGCCACTCCAAGGTGTGTGCTCGACAGCCTATATGGAGAACGGTCGCATTTACTACGTTTCGAACCAAGCTCAGGTTGTTTGTCTGGATGCCGAAGGATTTATAGATGGTGAGAACGATGGCCCAATAACCGATGAATCCGATACCTCAATGATGGCCGGCGACATCATCTGGTCATACGACATGATCGGAGAGCTTGATGTCTTCCCGCACAACTTGGCCACTGGTTCGCCATTGATTGTGGGAGATCTGCTGTATACGGTCACTAGTAACGGAGTCGACGAGGGCCATGTAAATATTCCGTCGCCCTTTTCTCCAAATTTTATCGCCCTTCACAAAGACACTGGTGAGCTTGCATGGGAAAGTGTTGTCGTCGGAGAAAACATTTTGCATGGAAGTTGGACCAATCCTACCTATGCAGAAATCAATGGCCGAGGACAAGTCATCTTCCCGGGTGGAAACGGTGTGATTTACAGTCTCGATGCTGAGACCGGAGAAACAATCTGGGAGTTCGATTGCAATCCGAAAGACTCGGAATGGATCCTTGGTGGTCGAGGCACACGCAATAATATTTTGTCCACCGCGGTCGTTTATGACGACAAAGTATTTATTGGTGTGGGGCAAGATCCCGAACACGGTGAAGCACCAGGACACTTTTGGGTTATTGATGCAACTGGGAGTGGTGATGTCACCGATACTCATGTCGTTTGGCATCGCGGCGGCGAAGACTTTTATCGGACTATGTCTACTGCAGCAATTCAAGACGGAATCCTCTACATCTCCAGTCTTTCAGGATTTCTGCACGCACTTGATGTCGAAACAGGAGATGAGTTCTGGACGTATGATACTTTTGCAGCGGTCTGGGGTTCACCGTTTGTAGCGGACGGCAAAGTTTACATTGGTGACGAAGACGGCGACATAGCAATTCTTCGAGCCGGAAGAGAACTTGAAGAGATCGGCGAGTTTAATCTCGGAGCCTCAGTCTACAGCACACCGATAGCTCAAGACGGTGTCCTATACATCCTTACGCGGAATCGTTTGTGGGCACTTCAGGATGGTGCACAAGGTGAACCATTAGAATAGAGAGCATCGCAGGTAAACAAAGTCTCTTATTTTATTGCCGTGCTTCGGGAATCAACTCCACCTCTATTTGGTTATCGTTCCGAATAAAAGTCACTGATGCTGGTTGGCCGACTCGCAAGAGATCCAGAGCGTACGTGTAATCGTATATATTTGCGATCGATTGTCCGGCAAGCTCCACGATCAGATCACCGGCCTGTAAACCAGCAGTGTCAGCGGGGCCACCGCCAACGACACCAGACAGTAACAGGCCATCAGCTTCTTGTGTGTAATCTGGAATAGTACCTGTAAAAATCCTCATTGCAGCTTGACTACCTTGGCGTGCCGGCTGCTCAAACTTGACGAAAACCGGCGCATCAAACCGCGTCGCTAACCGCTCCACCACGGCCGACGCGAGTTCAACGATGCGATCTATCCCTGCATAATTCAATGTCTCCACATCGTCTGTTGGACGATGGTAATCTTCGTGGCTCCCAGTAAAGAAACCAATGCTCGGCACTTCGACACCATTGAGACTTGTAATATCGGTCGGTAGATACGGGTCCTCGATCAACTCAATATCAAATCCACTTAAGCCATTCAACTCCGTGACTAATTCGATCCAAACAGGACTCGTACCAACGGCTTGGACAGTTAATCGATTATCCACCAACCGTCCAACCATGTCGAAGTTAAGGTATGCGGCAATCTCTCCCATGGCTATAGGTGATGTCTGAACGAAGTCGGCCGACCCGAGCAGGCCGAGTTCTTCTCCGGTCCAAAATGCGAGAAGCACGTGTCGCTGGCGGTCTACCGAAGCCAGACGAGCGCCGACCGACAGCACAGCAGCCACACCAGAAGCGTTATCGTCAGCACCGTTATGGATTTCACCCATTTCACCCTCGAGAGCTAACGAGTTGCCGCCTCGCCCACGACCCAGATGGTCGTAATGCGCACCCAGTAAAATATAGGGTTTTTCAACTTGAGCCGTCCCCGTGGCAGGAAGCAGAGCAACCACATTGTGTCCAGTACGAGCCTCTCTATTAATGTCCATCTCCAGTGTCACTTGCGCTCCAGGTATACTGAATCCAGTCACATGTGGATTCCCGGTATCAAGCGACGCTTGGACTTCTTCAAGCGTTTGCCCAGTTAATGCAATAAGGTGTTCTCCAACATCTCCAGTCACACTGCCTGCAACAATATTGGACCCAGAGAGCGCTGTGTCGAAAGTCATGGGCACCAGACCTCCAGCATTGGGTGACCGAGGACCTGTTACAACTATCAAACCCTTAGCGCCTCGTTCACGGGCAGCTAAAGCTTTGTACCGAAGACCCGAATAACGCGACAGGATGCCTCGAAGTTCACCATCCGTATCCTCTGGAAAATAGCGAAGGACCATGACGATCTTGTCGGCTACATCCAATGTCGCATAACTGTCATAACTGAATCCGTCAGTCTCCGGAACCGACAAACCATAACCCGCAAACACCAAGTCGCCGGAAACTGACCCACTCTCAGAAAACGACATTGCGCGAACCAGACCGTTTTCCCAAAGTTCAGACTCTCGACCATCTACCATAAGGCTGGCACGACTACCACCATCACTCAAACCGGCCGTAAACTCGAATGGAAATTTAAATCCTTCCGCGCCTGGTAAGGGAACAGCGCCAAGAAGTCGCAATTGTTCAATGATGTAATCAGCGGCAAGAGCACTTCCCTCGGTCCCCGTCAGACGACCTCCAAAATCATCGTCGGCCAATACTTCAATAAGTGTCCGCGTCTCCATGGAAACCGGTTCAGTCGAACCCGAACAGCCGGCCAAAAGTACTATACTCACAAGGATCAGAACTCGAGACAATTCGCGCATAACTTCGCTCTCCTCTATCGACAGACAGTTGTTGCTTACTGCCTCAATAACGTAACTAGGCTCCTAAGAACTGCTGTCCGCAGTTTGAAGTGATGGACTATTTTTTCGACTCTGCCCACTCTAGAACTTCGTCGCATGCCGCGTGAAACCGACCCAGCAACTTTTTCCCCTGATCGCCAGGAACGGTTCCAAGTCGACGACAATCCATCTTTGCATGCTTAACTTCCTCTCGCGCAGACTGACGCTCCGTCATCGCATCCACTGGTGCGCCCATTAGATTACTCGCCAAGGCGTCTCTCCACTTCGTTGCCAAAATCTCAGCAGGAGAAGCAACATCCGACGCTGAAGAGTCCTGAGGTTTAAGTGCCTCAACTCGCTCACAGAGCTTTACGAGGCGTGTCAACTTCCGCTCTGGGTCCAGATCAGTCCCCCTAAAGCGGTCCGGATATGCTTCACTCAACCGTGTAAGCGCCTGTCCAAAGCGAGCAGTAAGCTTTCGACTAAACTCCAGTGGAATCTCCGGCGCCTGACGCCATCGTTGTTGAAGCTGACGAGTCTTTTCCACCATATCGTCGACCGGCACACTCAACATCGATTCAACCTCGACACATAAAACTTCCCGAACTGCAGACTTCTCCGCAAATTCCGCACGCTGCTCCTGATGTCTACGATCAAAGACAGCGTCGCAGGAATTACGGAAACGTTTCCACACCGCATCTGATTTATTACGACGAACCGGACCGATAGTTTTCCACTCTGCCTGTGCTTTTTTGGTTGCGGTCAGTGCCTCATCAATATTGTCCACTTGGATCAATGTAGATACATGGTCACAAAGAGATTCTTTCAGTTCAAGGTTTCTCGCCCACTCTTTTTTACGTTTAGATAAATCTTTTTTTCTGTGATCAAAAAACGTGTTGCTTGCGGATCGAAAACGCCCCCACAACTCCTTCTGTTGTCGTTGGGGAACTGGCTTCAGTTGTTTCCATTCATTCTGGAGTTCCTTAATCTTCTTGGCCGTCTTCAACCAATCTGTTGATTTCTTGAGACCTTCGCACTCCTTTACAATAGCCCTTTGGCGAATGAGGTTTTGTTCGCGCAGAGCAGCCTCTGTCTCCATGAACGTTTGACATCTAGGAAAAACAACGTCGTAGGCAATCTTGAATCGATCTAAAAGCTCTTGCCGACGGTTCTTAGGAACATCTGACGCTTGCCGCCATCTTTCCATAAGTGCTTGAAATTGACTTGCCAGATCCGCTTCGTCCACATCAGTCGCATGGCCGAGCCTCTCCATCGAACGGCATACTTCTTCCTGAATACCAAGATTCGCCCAGCGGTGCCAATCCGCAAAGTCACGAAGCTCTCGAACTCGACCTAACATTCCACTGCGAGCACGACGCAGCTGTCGAATTAGAGCTTCCTTGTCCCGACGAGGAATCGGACCTGGATCGTCTATCAAACGGCTGATCGAACGGAGCTGGCGCTCGGCTTCCTTCAAAATCAGCTTATCCGACAAGACGAGGCCTTCAACCGTTTGACAACGCTGTATAAGGCGACTCACATTTTCTTGTTCAGCCTTCGTTTTCTTAGTTTTTTCCTTAGCGAAGAACGCCTGCCGACCCGCTTTGACCGCCATATAGCGCTGACGCAAACCTACAACAGCGTCCATCGCGTCATCTCCCGCACTTAGTGGTGCGAACAGGCGCCAAGACTTACTAGTTTTTGCAGGAATATAACTATCAAGCACAGCAACCAGCTGACCCCATCGCTCTGTGTTTGAATCGTCCAGACCCTCTCCGAGCGATTCCATTTCAACGACAATCTTTTCAACCTTTTTCAACCTTAAATAAAAATCCTGAATCTCACGTCTACGTTCCTCAAACTTGTCAAGTCCGCGTCTAAACCGTTCATCTAATGCCGCCATTTGACCTGTTATTGACGCAGGGTCGTCCTGCACGTCATCTACTTCAACAGTTGACTCTTTCGTCAAAAGCAACCACTTCTGATGCAACTCTTCAACGTTTTCCTGCCTTTCCACACCAGACAGTGATTCAATCTTTTGACAAAGTGCACCAGCATCCACAATTAACTGAGTTCGCCGCTGTTTGAGACGTTGTTCCGCGCTCTGAATGGCTTCGATCTCTGCTAGTCGAGACTCAGCGCCAGCACGAGCCCGAGTAAAGCGTTTAACGATCATAGGGTCAGTCGTCGAATCCAAAGATGACCACTGCGCTAACAATCGCTGAAGGCTCTCTTGACCTCGATCGAGACTACTCGCTGCAGCTATCGCTTCAACTTCCTCACAGACAGACAGATGTTCCAAGTGCAACGCCGGGGTCACGGCAACTTGGTCTAGTGCACCAATCTCGACATTCGCGCGGCGGCGAACGATCTTCTGTTTGGCTCGTTTAGCGAGGTTCTCCAAAACGTCTCGTGACAAATCACTATCAGTTAAACGTTCGAAAGCTCTGGTCGCAACCGCCTTGTCTTCTGACTTCATTGCAACCGCTAAGATCTCCTCAGGAGCATCAAGCTTTGACAACGCTTCTGCTGCAACCTTATTCCAGGCGGCTCCGCGGGCAACCGACCCGATAGAGCGCTGGGTCGTAAGTGCCGCAAGTGCTAATTTGCTAACCGATTCCAAACGGGCAGAACGTGCGATTGTGACCAACTTAGTGTCAGTCAACACCTCGTAGACATCTGGTCTGGCGACACTTGCGTCGTCAGTCTCAATCATTAAGTCACTCAGTACCGCCTCTGCCTCGTCCCGCACGCCTATATCTGAATCGTTTCGGATAACTGAAACGAGTGCATCTACATCTCCCAGTCTTAACACTGCTTCCATACGAACAGACGGATCTTCGTCGCCTAAAGCGACCTCAATGAGGAGTTCTTGGTTATCATTAAAAGTCGACATAGAGCGCACAGCAGTAACGCGTTCTACCGGGTCTTTACTTTGCCACTCTGGCGAGGACCGAAATTTTTCGAGAAGCTTCATATGATTAAGCCGTCAATTACTGGACAGCTGCAGGAGGATTATGCATACTCGGGACCGGTTTTCATGTATCACTATCAACTTAAATCTGTCGAATTCAAACGAAAAACAGACGGGTCAATAAGACTTATAAAGTTTTTATTCATTTAATTGGATTTTCTATCCTTTATTTTGGATAAACATGGAAATATTCTTCAACCGCCCCTTATTAATGTAAGGAGTTCATCCCATGTGGTATCGCGTATTCATCGTCAGTGTAATCTCTTTCATAGTCATTCTAGGAGCCTCCGCCTCTGCGCAAGAGAACCCAACAGTCGTCATGGACACGAGCCTTGGGAGTATCACGATCGAATTACTGGAAAGTGATGCCCCAAAAAGTGTTGAAAATTTTCTTGCATACGTCAATGACGGATTCTATGAAGGAACCGTCTTTCATCGTGTTATCCAGCAGTTCATGATCCAAGGCGGCGGTATGCTACCTAATTTAAGTCCAAAACCGACCCGCCCACCAATAGAAAACGAAGCCAGAAACGGAGTTACTAATGCGCGGGGAACGCTGGCTATGGCAAGAACAAATATTGTCGATAGCGCCACATCCCAATTCTTTATCAATACCGTAGACAATGCTAGGTCGCTGGACCACCGCGGCCTGGAACCTGCTGACTACGGCTATGCGGTCTTTGGTCGGGTTACAGAAGGCATGGATGTAGTCGACGCCATTGCGGCAGTCGAAACCACTCCTCAAGGCGGCCATCAAAACGTGCCGGTTGACACCGTCACTATTAATTCAATTAAGGTTCAGTAACCAATGCCTAGAAGATCTCTTGTACTGTTTTTAACGTTGACTCTAGCCGTCTTGTCCACAGCTATAACTGGACAAGAACCTCAACCCCAACCAAACCCGCAGGTCGTTATCGAAACGAGCGAAGGAGACATCACGGTCGAATTGTTCCGGTCAGAAGCCAGAGTTACAGTTGTTAACTTCCTGACGTATGTCCGCGACGGCTTCTATGATGGCACCATCTTCCATCGGGTTATTCGAAATTTCATGATCCAAGGTGGCGGATTTGATGCCGATCTAAATCCGGCCAGCGGTGAACTTCGTGGAGGTATCCTGAATGAAGCCACCAACGGCCTTAAGAATCTTGAAGGCACCATCGCGGTAGCTCGTACAGCAGACCCAAATTCTGGTCGCGCGCAATTTTTTATTAACACCGCCAATAATTCTGCACTTGACCACAAAAACACCACTGACCAAGGTTATGGCTACGCAGTGTTTGGACGTGTCATCGATGGAATGGATGTAGTCGAGAATATCGAAAGAACGTCAACCTACACTACGGTCACCGGTCAGGCTGACGTGCCAAGACAACCTATTACCATTAATCATATTCGACGAACCCAGTAGGTGTCAGACCGCCTCGAAGCACAAGTAATTGACGTTATCTCAAAGCTCGTCCAGGAGCTTCGAGGACAGGGCACACCGCCTCAGATCAGCCCCCTCGACTCACTCGAACGAGAGCTGGGTATTAGCAGCCTAGAGCGCGTTGAACTCCTGATTCGCCTGGAGGGTCTCTTCAAGGTTCGATTGGGAGATGCAGTCATGTCAGAGGCGGAAACGCCTCGAGATCTGACTCGTGCCATTCTAACCGCCGACCCAAACGTTAGAGAGTCGTGGACCACAGTCGCCCACGAACCAACTACAGAGACTTCTACCCCGTCAGGTGCCCTCACATTGGTCGATACCCTTCGATGGCACTGCGACCGACATCCTGAACGTGTTCACATTTATCTTCGCCAAGATGATGGTGACGAACTTCCGCTAACGTACGGCAAGCTGTGGCAAGGTGCGAGTGCAGTGGCCAAAGGCCTTGTAGGCAAAGGCCTTAACCGGAATGACACCGTCGCATTAATGCTTCGCACCGAAGAAGCGTTCTTTACTGCGTTTTTTGGCTCACTGATTGCCGGGGGCATCCCGGTTCCTATGTATCCGCCAGTACGCGCTGACCGGATCGAGGAATACACGAAACGCCAAGCGGGCATACTTCGGAACGCCGGTACTCGAATGATGATCACATTCGCGGAAGTAGAACGGATTGCCGTCTTACTAACCGGGTACGTTCCCTCACTCGAATCGGTTGTTACTGTAGACGACCTCACTGAATACGGTCAGAAACCACCGGCAGTGCAACGGCAACGTGCCGAACTCGGCAACACCGATCCAGCAATGATTCAATATACCTCAGGCAGTACCGACCAACCCAAAGGAGTGCTCCTATCCCATGCCAATTTGCTCGCTAACATCAGAGCCGTCGTAGACAGGCTTGAAGTAAAAGCAAATGACGTTGTGGTTAGTTGGCTTCCGCTCTACCACGACATGGGGTTAATCGGCTCATGGTTGGGTTCGTTGTACATAGGAGCACCACTCGCCGTAATGTCTCCGATAACCTTTCTAGCTCGACCAGCTAGGTGGCTGTGGTCGCTCCATGCCCACAAAGCGACGGTGTCTCCCGCACCGAATTTTGCTTACGACCTTTGTGCACATCGCATCAATGATGAAGAGCTCGATGGACTCGACCTAAGCGCCGTTCGTGTTCTACTAAACGGGTCAGAGGCAGTACAACCAGAGACTTTGTCACGGTTTATTACTCGGTTTCAACCCTATGGCCTGAAACCTGAGGCATTAGCTCCAGTCTATGGTTTAGCCGAGTGTTCGGTTGGACTCGCCGCGCCACAAAATAGCCGCTATCCGCTGATCGATACCATTCAGCGCCGTCAGTTTCAGGAAACCGGACGGGCGATAACCAGTAACGACAACGCTAATGGAATCCTAAGATTTGTAGCATGTGGTCGCGCATTGCCAGGTCATGAAATTCGCGTTGTCGATACCAATGGTCGGCGAGTCGGCAATAGACGTGAAGGACTCGTTGAATTTCGAGGCCCATCGGCGACCGCCGGATACTATCGGAACCCCGAAGCCACCAGAGCGTTAATTCGTGAAGATGGCTGGCTGAAAACTGGAGATCTCGGCTACCTCGTTGATGAGGAACTATTCCTGACGGGGCGACACAAAGATCTCATTATCAAGGCCGGACGTAATCTCCAGCCGCACGAAGCAGAAGAAATCGCAGCTGCAACACCTGGGGTGCGTAAAGGCTGCGTGGCGGCATTCGGTGTTTCCGATCCAAGCCGCGGAACCGAACGGTTTGTGATCGTGGCAGAAACACGCCTGACCGATGTCAAATCAAGAACAGAACTGGAATCAACCATTATTGAACGTGTCACTATTTCCCTAGGTGTGCCTCCAGATGTGATCGTTTTAAGCTCACCCGGGTCGGTGCTTAAGACTTCAAGTGGGAAAATACGTCGGGGCGCCACACGAGACGCCTACTTAACCGGTCAACTCCAAAAGCGACAACGCTCGGTGTTTCTCCAATGGACAAGGTTAATACTGCAGTCAGGTCGCGGACATTTCGAGCGCTGGTACAACCAAGTAAATCGACTCATATTCACCGGTTGGGTCTGGACTCTACTCCTGCCGACCGTCCCATTTCTGTGGTTAGCCCTCGTAATCGGTCCGAAGGGTTCCTGGGTTAACCGCGTTGTCGGACAATCAACACGACTCCTTTTCAAATTAAGCGGCTCTCGAGTTACCGTCCTTGGTCTTGACAACCTCAAGGGTATAAACGCGGCTGTTTATGTTGCCA
>CEUS01251465.1_pt1 | contig 13289 bp, 10 predicted proteins | sample 427031 | NCBI WGS metagenome assembly CEUS01 (sample SAMEA2622837, study PRJEB7988) | marine metagenome | biome: marine biome (ENVO:00000447); feature: marine epipelagic mixed layer (ENVO:xxxxxxxxx); material: "saline water (ENVO:00002010), including plankton (ENVO:xxxxxxxx)" | depth 140 m | reverse complement strand
AAGAAGGGATACTCGGGAGTGATGTCATGCTCGAGAATCGGAATGGATGAGATTGAGAGGGGGATTGACACCGAACTGGATGGGACTAGGGATCCGGAGGGGAGGGTTCTGGTCACCAAGCACGGAGTACTAAGCTGTGTAAACATGTACCTCCCTAACGGGTCCTCTGGGCCGGAAAGACAGCAGTACAAGGACCAATGGCTGGAGGACATGCTCAAATGGAGCCAGCAATTTTCGGATTCCAACGAACCTTCCTTGTTATGCGGAGACCTCAATATTGCTCATACCGAGGATGACATTTGGGACCCAGTAGGGAACAAGCGCACGTCAGGATTCCTAGAGCACGAGAGGGAGTGGTTCGACAGGATGCTTGCAGCCGGGTGGCATGATCTGCTGAGAATCCACGTTGGCCAGGTAAAGGGCCCATACTCCTGGTGGTCCAACTTCCGAAGAGCCAGAGAGAGGGACAGGGGTTGGAGGATCGATTACGTACTTGCGAACAATGCGGCCAGACCACTGATGCAATCTGCAGAGATCATGCGAGAGGGCGGTCTTGTTGTCTCTGACCATGCACCTGTAATCGTAGATTTGGATCTGTGATCGCTCCCTACGGGAGCGAAATAGGAAAGAATCCAAGAAACGAGACCTTTCAAGTGAGGCACACTGACGAGTACCATGGCTGATGCCCTAGCGGCCCGACTCGAGACCATCCTCCCAGGTGGCAAAGGGGTCTGGGTACCGATGGATCACAGCGCTTCGGCTTTCCCCGAGTATGGTTTGGGGGACACCAACTCCTCGGTCGACGCCGCTATCGAAGGCGGTGCTGATGCAATAATCCTTCAGAAGGGGGCTGTAAGTTACCACTCATCCAGAACAGGATGGAACCGATTCGTCTGCCATGCTTCAGTATCTACAATTCATGGGGGGGATCGGTCACAGGACAAGATAGTGGTTGCAACGGCCTCGGAGTGTCTGGCCAGAGGGGCTATTGGCATCTCAGCACAAGTTAATCTCGGCGACCCGGCCGAACCAGATATGATTCACAGACTCGGATTAATTACCACCGCCTCTCACGAACTCCAGACTCCAGTTCTTGGCATGTTCTATCCTCGCGGTCCCAATTTATCGTTAGATCCCTCGGATGCCACTTCTGGAGTGGCTCATGCTGCTCGACTAGCTTGGGAGATGGGTTGTAATGTTGTGAAGGTGCCTTGGACGGGGTCAGAGGAATCATTCAACATCGTTACTTCTTCTGTGCCAATTCCTGTTCTGGTCTCCGGAGGACCAAGGGAGACCAACTTCTCCGAAATTCTAGAGCTTGTAGAGAAGTCGATTAATGCTGGTGGATCTGGAGTTTGCATAGGAAGGCACGTTTTCGGAGTAGAGGATCCAGCTTCCCACATCAGGGCCCTCAGAGCAATGGTTCACGATGGGGCTAGCTCACACGAAGCATCTAGGCACCTGGGGTGAAAAATTGCAGATTTGGGTAGACACTACTAAAGGAGAAACGACTCACACCAATCTTGTCAGCAGATCGTGGACATTAGTGGGATCAAGCGACGTTTCAGAAGTCCTAATTGCAGACGAATCAGGACAGGAAGAAGCCCTGTCCCTCATTGGTCTGGTTCCTTGGATCCTCGTTAGATGTTCGAATTGGAAAATGGTGCCTCTTGAAAATCTAGTTGCTGCCTCTAGAGGGTCAGGAACTCGTATTGCAGTTGCAATCGAGAAGGAGATCGAGCTTTGTGGAGCAGCCTTCGCACTTGGGGGCGGAGTCGATGCTATACTAGTCCCAAGCAACCTAGTTGTTCAAGCAGCAAAAATAGCTGAAGATAAGTTGGAATTCGAGGTAGAGGACAGGCATACGGGGGGCTCCGTAGATGAGGCAGAAGTAATCGCCGTCGAGCGAGCCGGAGTAGGGGAGAGGGTATGTGTCGATCTCACTAGGAGGTTGAGACAAGGACAAGGCATGGTTATCGGATCTCAGTCTGGTGTTCTGTGCCTGATTCATGGAGAGACAATAGCTTCCGAATACGTACCTACAAGGCCCTTCAGGGTAAACGCGGGGGCTATTCACTCCTATGCCCTATTGTCCGATGGCAAAACCAAGTACCTTAGCGAATTGAACTCAGGAGATGAAGTAGCAATCGTTTCCGAAAAAGGAGTTCACGAGAGCGCTACTATTGGCAGACTGAAAATTGAGAATAGGCCCTTGCTGATGATCAGATTTGCAACTCCAGAGTATCAAGGGCAAGTAGTCGTACAGCAAGCGGAGACAGTCAGACTAGTTTCATCGGAGAAGGGCGCGATTTCTGTAACAAATTTAGAGCCAGGAGATAGGATTTCAGTGGTTACTGACAACAGAGTGAGGCACATAGGGATTGCAGTTGAGGGGGAGGTGACCGAAAAGTGAAAACACTTGGAGAGGGAAAGGCAAACGGCGCCATCTCAATTCTGCACTCATTGGGCCTGGGAAAAGGTAGCTCTATCGGAATAGAACTTTTCACTGAAGTTACAATTGTGGATGAGAAAAAAGAAGTAATTGCTGACTCCCACGGACTCTTGGAAGCAATAGAGTCGTGTTGGCGATCGGAAGGCCTCCCCACACCTCAAAAGTTTGGATGGGAGGTGAATAGTAGCGTCCCAATAGGCCAGGGACTCAAGTCTAGTTCGGCATTAGCCTCAGCGGCCTTAAGAGCACTAAACAATTGCTCATGGGCCGGTCTTTCTCTATCCGAATTGGCGGATTTGTCTGTCAAGGCTCAACGCATTGCGAATTGTACCGTTACTGGGAGTATGGATGATACATGGGCCTCTTTAGATCCCGGATGGAAATTGGTCGATCCAAATTTCAATGCTCATGAATCAGTGATTATTCAGGGAGAAATAGAACAAGACCTGTCAGTCCTCATAGGTCTCCGAGGAAAAAGGCTAGTGGAGATTTCCAAAGAGTCATTCTCTTCTCAAAGGCAGCTTTTCGAGAGATCTCTAGCATCTGTGATGTCCGGGGCACCATTAGACGCCTTGTCTTCCAATGGAATGGCAGTAGCAGCTGCAACAGAAGACTATGACGCACTAAGAATGAGTAACTTGATGATTGCTTCTGGAGCTATTGCCTCTGGGATTAGCGGCTCCGGCCCATCCGTAGCTGTAGTCTGCTTCGCGGAAGACAAGGAATTGCTGGAAAGAAAAATCTTTGAGATGGGTTTGCAAGTAATTTCTACTAGGTTCGTAACCTCTGAGTCAGTTCTAGAGGAGGCATTCTGATGAGTATGGGGTTGGGTGAAGAGTTGAAGGTTACACTATTCGGCGAGAGCCATGGCAAGTGCGTCGGAGCTTTAGTCGAAGGAATCCCTCCTGGGACTCCTATTGATCCCCTGGCTCTTTCTCGGGATCTAGCTCTTAGGAAGCCCGGGAGAAGAGGCATGTCTGCTAGGTCAGAGTTAGATGATTGCGAGATACTCTCCGGAGTACATGAGGGTCAGGCCACAGGTTGGCCAGTGCTAATGGTGGCTAGGAATTCTGACGCACGTCCCACTGATTACGAATTCCTCCCTGATCACCCCAGACCAGGTCATGCTGACATGGTTGAGTCCATTAGGTCAGGTGGCTCCTATGACCCGAGAGGAGGAGGATCGCAATCTGCTAGGCTAACGCTTGGTCTAGTAGCAGCTGGGAGCCAAGTCAGGGCTATCTTGGACAAAGCTGGGTGGTCTTGCAATGCACATTTGAGCGCTGTCGGGGAGATTACTGCCCGACCTCTAATTCAACTCGAGAGAACTCAGGCACCCTCAGAGGGTTCCGTGATGTCAAGACTGAATTGTCGAGATCCTGAAGCCGCCTCTGCAATGTCAGAACTCATTGAGCAAGTTCGCAAGGATAGGGACACAATCGGCTCTGCTGTTGAATTGATTGTAGAAGGACTCCCTATTGGAGTGGGAGAGCCTTGGTTTGATGGAATCGAACCGTCTCTAGCAAGAGGCCTGATGGCTATTCCGGGAGCCAGAGCAGTAGAATTCTCCCACGGAGCCGAGTCTTCGAAGATGCGGGGATCAGAGAACAACGATATGTGGCTACCAGGCTCCGAATCGCCTAAGCTAGAAGGCTCCGAATCAGGTGAAGCTGACGGGGCTCTAGGGGGCAGGTCAACGGGTGCACCAATACGAGTTATTGTCCACTTCAAACCTCCCAGTAGCCTCCCAAGAGAGCAATTTACTCTACACCTTCCAAGCAACGAAAAGAGGTCACTGAGGGTTGGAGGAAGACACGACCCAGTAATTGGCCCTAGAGCCGCACCAGTGGTGGAAGCCGTCGCGATGCTAGTGATTTGCGATCTCGGTATCCTAGGTGGTTTCTTCTAGGGTTATGACTGACTTTCCAAATACTGCTGAATCCTCAATGGTAGGTTTATTGCGAACATCGAGGCGATAACGATGAAGACTAGAATTGTTCCCAGAGCAACGCCGTAAACACTGGTCAACTCAACGCTTTCCTCGAGTCTATTGGCAGCTACAGGGTCTAGGATTCCGACGAACAAAGGAACGATGAAATTGATGAATAGCGTCAGCATAGCTACGATTGCAGCTACTGCAGGGGTGAATCCCAGAGCCTTTCTGTATCTCCCCGAGATACTGTTTACGTTCATAACGTACACCTCTCCCTTCCGGATTGAAGTGTCGAGCATTGAGAACCTAATCACTCCGCTTGAGATCTCCATATATACGACCAGACTGACTGCATAGAGAATTAGGAGCAACTTTTGCAGAACTTCACTCTCAGGGAGGAAGCTGAGTCCAAACTCAACCTTGCTTCCTGCGAATCTAATTGTTACTAGAATCAGAGCCACATAAGATACGATTATTGCTCTTTGATCCCTCTGGTAAATGCCATAGAAACCACCTACAAGGCCGATTACAATTAGCAGTAAGTGCATCCATAGTCCAAGGAAACCCACCCCAATCATGTTTGTTACGGAAAACCAAGCCGTGCCGGAAACTGGGGTTAGCATGAACGTCAAGAAGCATAGGATCAACAGAGAAGCGGACGCCCACATCTGTAGCGTGAGCACCATCCTGTTTGGGGATACGAACTCCCTATTGACCAAGACTGGGCCCCCGAAAATTGTCTCGATCCAGCTCGGTATAGCTGCCTCAGGCACCGCGTCATCGGGAATTCCCGTGTCCCTCTTAATGGTTCCAGCTGCTTTCTTCCTGCTCGGGGCCGACGATCGAACTACCTTGCCTTCGTAGAGGTGAGATGTGTCGACAGGTCCCTTGCTATCCTTATCAGCCATGGTTTACCCCTCAGAATCCTCTCGCCCCTGCTAGGGCAGTAAATAGCAGCATATCTGGTTCCCAATCCATAACGTAGGCTCCCAATCCCCTTAATTCGGTCATCAGTATATCTCTCTCAGTCTTTAGTACCTCATACCCGGTCCTGTCAATCCTCCTAGCGTCGAATTCGAACTCTAGGCTACTTGGTGACAAAACCGTCACCTCGAAGCTCCTAGCCCTTAGATCTCTAACTGCGTCAATAATGGTCGGGTCATCTTCCAGTGGAGACAGGATGATTATCGGGCTTCCTCTATGGATGTGCGGCATTATTCGATTGGTTACGATCTTGAGTGGGGTGTTTCCCTTTGCCATCGCGCCGGCCAGCTTAGTCAGAATGATGTACAATTGCTTCTTTCCCGTATCCCTGTCAACTGAGACAATCTCGTCACCGTAAACCACTACTCCAACTGAGTCCCTCCTGGAAAGGAAGTACTGAGTAAGGCTCGCTGCAGCTCTGGTACTGAATACCAATGAGTTTCTACTTACAGGTCCGGTCTCGCTTACAGCTCTGCTATCAACAATGATGATCACATCGCTTACTGCATCCCTTTCGAACTCATTTACCATCATCTTACCGTCTTGCCTAGCTGTAGCCTTCCAATTGATCTTCCTCATGGGATCGCCTGGGAGGTACTCTCTCAGGTTGTAGAAGTTTGACCCCTCTCCGGGATTTCTGATGTTGACGGCACCAGTGAAAATCTTAGGCACCCTACTCTTGATCATGGCATCCTTGATGTCTTCCATCTTGGGGAAAACCAGGAAGTCATCGTAAAGTTGGATTTCCCTCTCATTGTGGAAGAGGCCCAATTCGTCTTGAACTCGAATACAAACTGGCCCAATCGAGTAAAAGCCCCTCAGAGGTGTCTCTATTGTGTACGAGATTTCTGTCTCTCTGTTGGGGCCTATTTCCATGAGGACGTAATTGGCCCCTTTCTTGATTCTCATTACTTCCGGGACCCTATCCCTTAGTTCCAGAACCTTCGCAGTGTTAGAGCGATTCTGTATTCTAAGCGTAACGTCAATCTCTCCGTCTTCGAAAACCCTTGAGGATGAAGTCTTTCTCATAGCCACAATACTCTGAAGCTGCACACCCTCGTCCACATTTGCATCATCCATCCTTCTCCCAGTTGAAGCTACGTCACCATGTGCAGTTCTAAGCGCAGCCCAAGTCAGGAATGAAAGAAGAACTACCGCAACGGTGACTAGCTGTTGATTTCTTAGAACCAGTCCGAGCAGATACATTGCTACAGACAACGATGCAAACATCGCTGATTTCCGGCTCCAGGCCACTCTCCCACCTCTGCATCACTCAGACAGTCGGCACATTTGCAGCATTCTTTCCGTGAAGGATGTCTCGAACGATTTCTCCGTTTTCCAAACCCTTGATCTGATGTTCGGGCTTCAGTATGAGTCTGTGTGCCACCGCCAACTCGGCAACCGACTTCACGTCGTCGGGCGTTACGAAGTCTCTGCCCCTCATAGCAGCTACAGCTCTGCTAGTTTTGAGCAGTGCTTGTGAACCACGAGGAGATGAACCTACCAGAACTCTCGGATCCTCCCTTGTCCTGGCTACAATGTCAACCATGTACTCTCTGACAGACCTGTCGACGTAGACTTCCTCGCAAGACTGTTGCATTTTCACAACAATACTGGGGTCAGTGATGCTGTTCACATCCACTTCGTCCTTCTTTCGGTCAATCCTCCTCTGCAGAATTTCATTCTCGTCTGCTCTGTCCGGATAACCAACCATCATCTTCATCATGAATCTGTCAAGCTGAGCTTCTGGAAGTGGGTATGTGCCCTCTTGTTCAACTGGGTTTTGAGTAGCCATCGTTAGGAAAGGAGCAGGCAACTTGTGAGTAACCACTCCAATTGTAACTTGCTTCTCCTGCATAGCCTCAAGAAGGGCTGCTTGGGTCTTTGGAGGCGCTCTGTTGATCTCGTCAGAAAGAAGCAGGTTACAGAAAATCGGTCCCGGCTTGAAGGTGAACTCTCCCTTCTTGGCATCGTAGATGTTTGTCCCGGTGATGTCAGCAGGAAGGAGATCTGGGGTAAATTGAACTCTCTTGAAGTCACAACCAAGCGCGTCAGCGAATGTGTTTGTCATCAGTGTCTTTGCCAACCCTGGAAAGTCCTCGAAGAGCAGGTTTCCGTTCGAAAGAATGTCCACCATGACGTTATCAATAACATGTGATTTACCAATAATCACTTTCTGAACTTCTGTGCTAATTGCCTGCCCCATCGCACCCGTTGCAGACAAAACCTCGTCTATCTTGCTCGATCCACGAGCTTCCTGCGCCTTCTTGGCCAATGCTGCTTCGTGTCCACCCGAACTGGGTGATTCCATCCCTCTTGCTGGTTGTGTTTCGCTCATTTTCATCTCTCCAATTCTCAATTATTCTTTCCCCATCGTCTGATGGCTTGCATCAACTTGCGCAACTCTTGGGGCGTGTACGTCCGGCTTTGGCTATAAGCCAATTCCACAAGACGCGGATCCCCGATCATCGCCTGAACTTCGGGAGGTGGCCTCTGCGCCATCTCATCTCGGGTTAGGTCATGATGTATCCTGACCTTAGTAAGAAGGGATCTTCTTACTCTATCTCTGTATGTCGCAGGGTCTAGTTTCTCTGGTCTTTGGTTAAACTTAGTAAGATCGAACACATGCCTCCAGTTTTCCTTCTCAGGCACGACCATCATTGCTACTAGAAGCAATAACCCAACATTCAGAACCACCAACCACTTTAGAAACTCGTTAGAAGTGAGGAGCACCACAGTCCCCATTGTTTCAACGAATGGGGCAGACATAACCCCGGTGACATGCCTACTTTCATCGAACACGACCTGGAAATTCCCTTTGTCCGACTTTATTGGTGCAGACAAGTTAGCATTGTCGAATTCCATCATGTCATAGACTAGAAGCTTGAAGAATCTCTCATTACCCCCCCAGTCATTGTTGTTAAGAATCTCCTGGGTCCAGCAGTTATTCTGGGTGTAATCTCCAATCGCCGAGCAGTCCTCGCTAAGCCCCTGTTCCTGTGCGTCATCCAATTCCCATAGCAAGTTTGAGAACGCCTCCTCGTCAGAAACAAACACTATGCTACCAGTGACTTCCAGTTCCCCGACTCCAGCAGAGAATGCTCCCCTTTCCTCGGTGGGCAACTCATCGAAGACCTTGATCCCAGGGTAGTCAAACCTCATCATCAGACGCAAATCGCCCGGAGCTGGATTCTCTGGGTTTGTAGGATCCCCATCTCCCTCAATGTCGATGAATGCAGAAGCAGACGCCTTCCCTAGAGTCATGATTTTCCTATGCCCGGGGTCCTCAATATCATTCATTACAGGTTCGAACTTCAGACCTGTCGGGGATTTGAACATCACAGGTAGCCTACAATCTCTGAGGCCGTCTGGGTTCTCTATCTGGAACGGAGTGCACCCTTGCATCAATGCTCCAGGCGACATATCATCTACGTCCTGGCCTATTGAAGACGCACTCCAGACGTTCTTCCAGTCTATCGTCTGCTCTGACTGTTGCGTGTAAACCCAGTGTTGCTTCTCGTCTAGTAGGGGGGCATTGAAGAAAGTGATGCCGAACATGTTGGCTAGCTTGTTTGCGTTTGTGTTGTCTGATGCGACAATGACCTTCCCGCCCTTCTCTGTTACGAACTTGTAGATCTCATCTGCTTCAGTCTCGTCGATAGGCTTCTCGGGACCCATTATTGCTAGAAGAGTTCTGTGGGGGTCCTTCCAGTCGTTAACAAGCATTGGTGTAGACATTGTATTCGCGACGTAGTACCCCTCGTCCTCCTCAAACGAGTCCCTCATGTCGGATACCTGGTACAGAGCGTCCTCTTCGTATGCGGAGTAAGCAGTCTCCTTTCCAATCACGAAAAACATGGGGAGGATCAATAGAAGAATGGCCGTAATTACTAGGGAAATTGTTACAGTCCTATTGAATCTATCTTCGCCCCCCACGTCTTCCGGCATTCTACCAATTCCCGTTTCTAGTTGGGCCTACGGCCCAATCAACAGCCGGTCGAACAACAAATCACGGTTATATGTTCCTAGACTTAGTTTGCATCCTTCGCTTGAACCCTCTTTCCTTGGCCTCGGTTGTCTTTTCCCCTCCTAGGAATGTATAGGGAGAAAATTAATGCTGCCAAGGTTGCCAACAAACTAGGGGCAGGCAAGTTCGATTTGATCGACTCATCGGAGTTGCTTGGCTGGCTTCCTTCGCTTTCTGACCCAGAATCTCCGGTGGGGGGTGGCTCTACGCTGACTCTTGCCTCATCCTCGGCCATTATGTTCTCCCCTGCATTCATGGCCCTCTTCGAGGTCACAGTTACTGTGATGTCACAATGCCTTCGAGGGTGACTGTCCGAAGCAGTGACCCTTAGGTCTGCCTCCTTGGCCTTCCCAGAATCAATATTTCCAATCATTAGTGAATCCAAGCCATTGTCAGTAGTTAGTAGGGGGCAATTGTCCTCGACTTGGACCTCTCCGATACCGTCCTCGGCATTTCCGTTGTTTCTGACTGTTACAATGAGGATCGTGTCCGAACCCGAATTCATCGGTCCGAAGGGATCAGAGATGTCCACTGAAATGTCAAAGATCGTGGGAATCTCCAGATCTCCTTCTCTGTTTTGTGGGGATGAAATCAGATCAGGTACCCCCTGTCTGGCGGTTACTGAGGCAGAAATTGAGAATTTTTCGACCTTTTCCGCCTCGAAAGAGTAGACATTAATTTCCGTGATCTTCAGGTCGAACGACTTGTTCGTCCCTGCAGCTACAGTCTCTTCCTCCGGAGCATCGAATTTTCCACCAAATGGGATATCGAATTCGAATTGCACAGTGATCTCGGTTAATCCTGTGTTGTCGACAAAGAACTCTACGTTTGCCGACCCCTCGCGTGAGATCTCAAACGGATTTGCTGAATCCTCTCCAGGATAGTTTATGCCCAATTCCCATGAGTCCAAGTCTTGAGCCACAGAAGATCCAGAGAGCATTACGGTGAGCATCAATATAGTCCCAAACAGAGCAGAGTTGGCCCTCATTCCCACTAACTCACCAGTAATCCCCTGCAGGCCCTCTTCGTTAAGACCTTCACCATCTTTCTCCTATAAGGGGGTGAGAACCAAGTATTCTTAACCGGCTTCACCGCTTTTCGAATCGACTCTGCGAGTTCGTCAACCGATGAATCGCCGTTCCATGTTTTCACTGCGCTTTCAGACTCATCGATGTGAAGGTTAGGAATCGATTCAAGACCGGTTGTTGCCACTCTTAGATCATCGGGACCCTTATCTGAGACTCCTCGCCAAAGTACAGCCACTCCAGCTTCTGGGAAGTCCCACGAATCTCTCTGTCTAAGCTTCTGATAGTCGCCAATCCAGTCTTCAGAATCTTCGGGGATGGTGATGTGGGTAACCAACTCCCCTTTTTCCAGAACGTTCCTGTTAATGCCGTCCAGCTGGAAGAACTCGTCGAGGAGCATCGAGCGAGTCCCGTTTGGAGAAGCTAGGTGGATAGATGAACCAAGACACATCAGTACAGGCGCTAAATCGGCTTGGTATGTTGCCACACAAAGAGTGTTTTGGTTTGGAATCACCCTGCAATCTGCTCCTGTATCACAATCACACTTGTAACACCATTCTATAGACTCCCTCCATGACTCAGATTGGTTGATCCAGTAGCACCTTGTATCGAGGCATATGTTGCCACCAACCGTCCCCGATCTCCTGATCATTACGCTGGCAATTGAGTCAGCGGCCTTTGCTATAACGGGATGAGTCCCATTATGTGTGACCAGTTCCTGAATCCGCACCATTGCGCCAATGTGGGTTGAGCTCAACTCACGTAATTCTGCCACCGAAGCTAGTGAGATAACGTGTTTTTTCACGTTGATGTGCCACTTGTAGTTGGGCAGTAAGTCTGTCCCACCGGCAATCCAATCGAATTCCTCTTCCGAGTCAGACAGCGCTCTAGATATCTCTAGAGCTTCATCTAGGCTCTCAGGACTATGAACTTGGAAGGGAGGCATTCTCATTTTCCTCCCTCCAAGTCTCTTCTCTCAGTATGTTTCCAGGCGCTTCCCGCAAGCCGGGGATCTGCAAGGTAACTTTTGTCGGGAGTAACCCTCACCGCCCACCTTGGATCAACTTCGTCTGGTGGCAAGGTGGGATCAAGGCCAAATAGCGCTCCGTTGTGGTAATCCGGTCTGTCACCATCTAGTCTCCTATGAATGTCCCTTTCAGAGTGCTCTCTGGCTCTTTGATCCAGAATAGGCTGCAATTCAGAATGCTCTAGGATCGGGGGCGAGAGTTCTAGAGGATCTGAAACGCCTTCCAATTTGCATCGCTTCTCGATAAGCTTGTGCACCTTCTCAGGGGTCAATGGCAATTCCGAAGATCTAACTCCTATCGCATCGTAGACAGCATTGCAGACTGCAGGAAGAATCGGAAGAAGAGGCCCCTCTCCGGCCTCTTTTGCTCCAAATGGCCCCTCTGGGTCATTTGACTCCACGATGATAGGAATCACTTCTGGCATCTCATGGACACTTGGAATCTTGTAATCTAGAAGATCAGGGTTCATCAAGTTCCCATTGCGCCCATATCGCATTTCTTCCGAGAGTACTTGTCCCATGCCCATATGGCATGAGCCAATTATCTGCCCCTTTACCCCAAGTGGGTTAAGTGCCTTGCCGCAGTCGTGTGCTGCCCAGACTCTGTCAACCTTGATTTGCCCAGTTTCAATATCCACTGAAACCTCTGCTACGTAAGCTGAGAAGGAGTATGCAGGTGCCAGGCCTGCAGCTGCTCCCTTGTGCGTTTTCCCCATGGGTGGTGTCCGGTATGCACCCGAAGACACTAGCGCGCCCCTGTCCTCCTGAGCCTTGTGTAGTGCTTCCAAATATGACACCCCTACAGCGGGATCTTTCTTCTGAAAGATTCTACGATCCCCTATCACCAACCCATCTTGGTCGGAACCAGTAATCTCTGCTGTAGCCTTGAGCAGATCTTCTCGGATTTCCATTGCAGCTGAAATTGCCGCATTAGCATTCATGAAAGTGACTCTGGATGAGTAAGAGCCAAGGTCAACAGGCGAGGTATCGGAGTCTCTTGACTTGATTCGAATCATGTCCAGTGGTAGGCCTAGGACCTCAGCTACGGACTGAGCAACAACCGTGTCGGATCCCTGGCCTATTTCTGCAGCCCCAGTGTGCACCGTCACCCCTCCGTCCATGTCTACCTTGAGATGCACGGTTGCATGTGGGAACTTGTTTGGATCCCAATGGATTGGAAGTCCACTACCCGAAATGAAGAATCCGCACCCGACGCCTATGCCTTTGCCCAAGGGAAGCTTCCTGAACTTTCTATCCCATCCGCTTTCCTCCCTAACCCTCTCCAGGCACTCTCTCATCCCAATGCTAGTTACCCTGAATCCTGTTATTGTGGCCGAATGCGGCGGCAGTAGATTCGCTAAACGTAGAGAAATCGGATCAACCGAGATCTTCTCGGCTAAATCGTCCAATCCCACCTCAACGGCACATCTAGAGTTCACTGCACCATGCCCCCTCATTGCTCCGCTAGCAGGCTTGTTTGTCCAAACCCTAGCCCCAGTGTAGTGGAAGGCTCCAATCTCGTATGGAGCAGTATGCAATACCCCGTTGTAGTATGTCGTGACATGTCCGAAAGATGCGAAAGCCCCGCCGTCTATCAGAGCGTCAGTCTCTATGCCGCAAATCCTTCCTTCAGAATCTGCGTGCAGATTCATCTCTATCCGAGAAGGGTGACGTCCCCTGTTGACCCAGTAGACCTCTTCCCTGTCGAAGGTAATTCTGACTGGTCTACCAGATTTCCTCGCTAGTATTGCAGCACACATTTCGTGAGGAAAAGGGTCAGATTTTCCTCCGAAGCCCCCTCCAACAAATGTCCTATGAACGTTGATTTGGTGCATTGGAAT
>CEUS01262490.1_pt1 | contig 13303 bp, 12 predicted proteins | sample 427031 | NCBI WGS metagenome assembly CEUS01 (sample SAMEA2622837, study PRJEB7988) | marine metagenome | biome: marine biome (ENVO:00000447); feature: marine epipelagic mixed layer (ENVO:xxxxxxxxx); material: "saline water (ENVO:00002010), including plankton (ENVO:xxxxxxxx)" | depth 140 m | reverse complement strand
AAGCCATACAGAGAGTGTCGCCTACCAACAGCCCCGGTGACCCCGCCCCTTTCTGATTTGGTGAACTGGTTCTGCATCTCAGGAATGAGAAAAGGCCGATCACCCAGGACGAGGTCACCATCCAGTACAAGACTTTCCGCTGTTAGATAACTCCAGAAGCCATCCCCACCATAATGACCTCCTGCGATCAGCAGATAACAAGAGAGAAAAAAAACGCCGATCCACCAAGCTGAAGCTTTGTTCGAGATCTCAGTCACTGAAACCTCCCGTCCTTGCCAATATCTTTTCGTATACCAATTCCTGGTCGCGTGCTACCCGATCCCATGTGAACCTCTGCGCCCACTTCTTTCCCGATGAACCCAGCCTGCTTCTGAGTTCAGGGTCTGAGAGGAGAAGGTCCATTGCATCCGCAAGAGATTCGATGTTTTCAGGTTCTGCCAACAGACCCGTCTTGTTGTGCTTGATGGCGTCAGTCAGTCCGGGGATTCGGGTCCCGATGATGGCCTTTCCCGCGGCGCTGGCTTCAATTGCGGCTATTCCCCATCCTTCGTATCGCGATGGCATGCAGTTGAATATGGCGCCGCCAAACAGTTGCTGTTTCCGGTCGTCCGACACGGGTCCAAGGATCTCTACTTGCTCTTTCATACCCAACTCGGCGGACAATGACCGAAGTTCGTTAATTCGCTGATCCGTTCCGCGACCAGCCAACAAGAGACGGACATTCCGGTGCTTGGAAACGACGCGCGCGAAAGCCTGCAGAAGCAGATCGATCCCTTTCGTGTAAGTGTCCAGTCTCCCGAAATAAAGGATGTAATCTTCCTCGGTCCCCGTAATCTCAAAGCACGTCTGGTTCACTCCGGTATAGACCAGTTGCAATCCGTCGACCTTCGCAAATTTTCTAATCTGTTGGATAACACTTGGTGAGATGCCTACTAGTTGCCTGTATGCTTGCAGCGTGTATCGTTCCATCACGATGGCTGGCAATCCAAGCAGAGGACGTTTCTTCAACGCGTGATCCGCAAGAAGATGAAAGAACTCCAGAACACATTTTCTTCGAAGTCGTGATGAGGCGAGGATAGGTGAAAAAGCGGAAAAGTTGTATACCCAAAGGTCAAATTGTTCCTTGGCCAGTGTAATGGATGCCTGTGCCGTGAAGGACAAGCGACTCAGGGCGTAGTTCGCGCTGCTCCCCTGGCGCAGGATCTGAATACCGTGCTTCGATTCTTCCCTGAGTGCACCCGGATAGTTTCCCACCAGCATCTTGACCTTGTGCCGTTTTGCAAGGCGACGGTTAATCTCGATAGCACGAAGTGCACCTCCACCACCGCACCAGGGGTTGTCGACGTCGTCGTAGATGGTGTGCAGGATTTTCACGGAATGCTCGGCTGTAATCCACAGATCCACTCCCCGACGTCGGCCAAGGATTCGGCAATCAGGTCCACTCGTCGCAGGTCTTCATCGCTAGCTTCGAGATGAGTGTGCTCTCCGTGACCGGTCAGAACAAGAGCAGCACGACACCCGGCGCGCCATCCGGCCTGGAGATCGCTCAGGCTGTCACCAACCATAAACGATTTACCTAGATCGAGATCTAGATCACGGGCCGCCTGGAGAATCATACCTGGGCTTGGCTTTCGACAGGAACATTCGGGATCTGAGGAGGAGGACGGGAATTGTGAATGGTGCGGGCAATAATAAATCGCATCCAGGAAAACACCCGAGCAGCTCAGCAATGACTCGAGGTGTTTGTGTATACCGCCCAGTTCCACTTCAGTGAGAAGACCTTTTGCTACTGCCGCCTGGTTGGTGACGAGCACCACCGCGTAGCCTGCAGCCTTCAATCTGCCGATTGCGGTGGCAGCGTGAGGGATCAGGTGAATATCTTCAGGACGGGTGATGTAGCTTCGCTCTACGTTGACGGTCCCGTCGCGGTCGAGGAAGACTGCCGGCCTGATCACAAAATACCCTTGGTGGAAGGGATTCCGCCAACTCGAGGGTCTGGTTCGAAGGCCAGACGCAGGGCACGCGCAACGGCCTTGAACATTGCTTCGACACTGTGGTGGGCGTTGGAGCCCCTTATCAGATCGACATGGAGATTCATCTGGCCGTGGACTGCGAGTGACCGGAAGAATTCTTCGCATAGCACCGCAGGGAATTCGCCAATCCTCTCTTCTTCAAGTTCCGCTTCATATACCAGATAGGGTCTGCCGGACAGATCGACACAGCTTCTTGCCAGCGCCTCGTCCATAGGCACATAGCTGTGCCCGAATCTCGAGATTCCCGATTTGGTGCCAAGGGCTTCTGAGAGGGCCTGGCCCAAACAGATTCCAATGTCTTCCACCGTATGGTGCGCGTCGACCTCCAGATCCCCTCGGCATGTCACCTGCAGATCCAGAAGGCTGTGGCGCGCAAAGGCATTTAGCATATGGTCGAAGAACCCGATCCCTGTTTCCGCTTTGCAGGCGCCAGACCCGTCCAATGCGAGTTCCAGGTCTATTTCCGTTTCCGTAGTCTTGCGCTGGATCCTTCCAGTTCGTGGATTGGGCATGCGTATTCGGCCTTTCCATAGATTCCTGAGCCAAGTCTTAACTGCGTCTTGCCGCTGCAGGCTCCTTGAGGGACTGTGAAAGCGCTTCCAGAAATTGGTCGTTTTCCTCACGTTGCCCAATGCTTACACGGAGGGCTCTCGAGAGCATCGGGTAGCCGGTTACATTTCTGATCAGCACCCCTTGCTCAACCAATGTTTCGAAGATCCAATGTGGGTCTTCAACTTCAAACAGTATCAAATTGGCGTGAGAAGGATAAGGTGTTACGCCCTCTATCGATTGCAGCGCATTGAAGACACGATCTCGTTCTCTGCTAATGTATGCAATGCGTTTCTTTATCAGACCTTCTTGCTCAAGAATGCACATTGCTGCAACATGTGAAAACACATTGATATCGAATGGGATCTTGGCTTTGAGAATTTGCTGGGTGAGCTCAGGATGCGCAAGGAGATACCCTATTCGGATCCCTGCGGTACCGAGGGCTTTGGAGAATGTCTTCAAGATGATCAGGTTCCGGTGGTTAGCCAATAGGTCACGTGCCGACCAATCATTGAACTCCCCATAGGCCTCGTCTACCAGGACCAAAGCATCGGTTGTATCGAGAAGCTCCTCAAGTTCTCCATTTGATATTGCACAGCCTGTGGGATTGTTTGGCGAACACAGGATTACGCAATTTGCATCCTCTTTGGTTACGGTCTCACGGATGAGATTTGTGTCGAACCGGAAATCCTGAGTGAGCGGAACATTGACAACTTCACCCCCAAAGATGCCGGCGTAGAGTCCGTAGAGCGAGAAGCTGGGCGAAGGTATCACCACCTTCGTTCCCTGGCTAGTACTTACCGACAATACAAGCTGTACAAGCGTGTTCGATCCATTGCACACCATGGTGCCACGCGGATCCCATCCTGATCGATGGGCCAGGGCAGCTACCAGGTCCATGGGCATAGGCTCCGGGTACCGTGACCACGGACGCTGCCTAACGCGTTCAAGAATCCGATCCTTCAGGTCATCAGGGACATCAAAAGGGCTCTCATTCTGATTGAGTTTTACCGGACAGTCGTATGACTTTAGGTGGTAGCCGTCGACAGAGCGAACCTCGGCTCGAATCCGGTTTATGGGAAGTTTTGTCAATTCACGTATCACAATTTTTCTTCATGTTAGTCCAACGAGTACATTCATTAGGTATTGGAATTCGTGAGTCGGACTCGGATTGCGTTGGCGTGCGCATCCAATCCCTCGGCTTCTGCCAATGCGATTATCCTTCCTCCACACTTCTGCAGCCGTTCGTCGGTGTAGGCCACTATGCTCATGTTCTTCAAATAAGTATCGACACCTACGGAAGATGCAAATCGGGCAGATCTTGCGGTTGGTAATATGTGGTTGGTACCGGCAAAATAGTCGCCAACTGGCTCGGAAGACGCAGCTCCCAAGAAGACCGCTCCCGCGTTACGGATGCGATCCAGTTTTGACCATGGATTCTCCACGATTAGCTCAAGGTGCTCGGGAGCGATCCGGTTTGCCAGCGCGATGCCTTCTTCCAGGTCGTTTACAACGACAATGGCACCGAAATTTTCCAATGCCGATGCAATGCTATCGCTGTGACTGAGGTCGGCAAGTTGCCTTTCCAGTTCCGAACTTACCTGTGCTGCAAGGTCGGACGAGGTGGTGATACAAACTGATGCCTCAAATCCACTGCCATGTTCTGCCTGTGAAAGCAAGTCCGCCGCAACGAAAACCGGGTCAGCTGATCGGTCTGCCAAAATGACGATTTCGCTTGGGCCCGCTACCATGTCTATGTCAACGGTTCCGTAGACCATTTTCTTGGCAATCTGGACCGAGGGATGTCCTGGACCCACGAGCTTGTCTACTGGCGTGATGGCCTCCGTGCCATAAGCAAGTGCGGCAACCGCCTGTGCTCCGAAAACTCGATATATCTCGGTGATTCCCATCATATGTGCCGCTGCAAGCACTGCCTGGTGTACGGAACCGTCGCGCTGGGGAGGTGTAGCCATACATATCCGAGAAACGCCGGCAATCCCGGCAGGAATCGCAGCCATTAGAAGTGTTGAGAAAAGTGGCGCGCTGGCACCTGGAATCAGTACGGCCGCGCTTTCGATCGGCAGAATTCGCTTGCCCAGGACCACACCGTCGCCATCCTCGACAAACCAGGAGTTCTGCATCTGAGCCTGGTGAAACCGCTCGATATTTTTTGCGGCAGATGACAATCCCTCGATCAATGCCGGATCAGTGTTTTCGTAAGCCCTTGTAATATCCCGCTCCGGGACAAGGAGCTCCTCTTTGTCCAGTTTTACATTGTCGAATTGCTCCGTATACGCCAGTACCGCTTCATCGCCTCGGTTCCTGACACCGAGAATGATGTTTCGGACTGAGTTCTCCAATTCAGGCGTGAAGTCGGTGGTTCTCCCTAGGATGGCACTCAACTTCTCAGAATTGCCGTCTGGCTCGTAGTTGATAGTGTCGATCATAAGCGCATATAATTCATATGGTTAGTATATTACCTTGTTGAGCGGATACTCGATTATGCCTTCCGCACCAACCTTCTTGAGTTGGGGTATAATATCTCTCACAACGCGTTCATCTACGATCACCTCTATGGCGACCCAATCCCCGTCGAACAGGTTTGAGATGGTTGGATTGTTCAAGGAAGGCAGGAGTTTGACGACTCGGTCGAGATTGCCCCTTTCCACGTTCATTTTGAGGCCTACCTTGTCTTCCGCGTTGAAGGCGCCTAACAGTAACGTAGCTATGTTTTGGGCCTTCTCCCGTTTCCACGGATTTTCCCAGGACTCCTTGTTCGCAAAGAACCTGGGAGTGGTCTCGGAAATTGTATCCACAATTCTAAGCTTGTTTGCCCTCAGAGAAGATCCAGTTTCCGTGATTTCAGCAATCGCGTCGACAAGCCCGGGCACTCGCACCTTTGCCTCCGTAGATCCCCAGGAGAATTCCACCTCTGCTTCAACACCTTGATCTTTGAGGTAATTGCGTGTTCCATTGACCAGTTCTGTGGCAATTCTCTTTCCCTGTAAGTCTTTGACTGACTGAACGGGTGAATCTTCTGGCACGGCGATGACCCAGTGGGCTGGACGTGTTGTAGCCTTGCTGTACTGCAGTTCTGCGATTTCGACTACATCAGCATTGTGCTCTAGTATCCAATCCTGTCCGGTAAGTCCTACATCCAATACGCCTCTTTCTACGTAGTGTGCGATTTCCTGCGCACGTAAGAAGAGACCCTCAAGTTCCGGATCATCTATTGATGGGGTGTAGGACCTTTGGTTTACACGGATGCGGTAACCCGCCTTGGCAAAGAGGTTGAGTGTAGATTCCTGAAGGCTACCAGATGGGAGGCCGACTTTTAGAACTGGCATCTTCTGTTTCTCCTGATTTGGTTCCAAATATGTAGGTGATTCCACCAGAGCAGGAAAGACAGCCGATCCGGTGGATTTAGCAGATTTCAATTTTGATAGCGAGAGTGGATTGCTTAATGATGATGCGGATGGACCCCGCGACAGGAGATATCAGCGAAGAATTGGGGTAGGTCTTGGGTCTTACCTGAGGGGATATACATAAAGACAGTCCGTAGGGTAACAGGGAAATCTATATGCTGCTGGATCTCAAGGTAAGCGATGAGTCCGGTCAGCGAATTGTGAACCTCTCTAAAATGCTTGTTCTCTTTGAAATCTCAAATGAGTTCCAACCGATCATAACTGTAGGTGTCTCCCGAATATTCGGAAGGGTCATTGTAAAACTTCATCCTTTCCCGTGAGAAGGGACTTGTCCTGGGCCTTGATTCCGTCAGGAGTGGAAATGCAGAACACCTTATTCTTGTTGTGAACAAATAGGTCCTGATTATATTTGAAAAGGAAGGCACGTCCAAGGTCCTCATTCGCCTCCTCGCCTGGATGCGTTTTCACCAGGCTGCAGTTGGCCGAAATCGGGGCCTTTTGAGTGAGGTCGTTCAGAATGGTCTCAAGTGAGGTCCGTTTCTTTCCGCCGCCACCCTTTTTGAAGGGGTTAGATAATATACGCTTATGGGAACTCCGTCATTTGGCAAAATCCGCTGCATTGAACTATTTTACATTAATATATGTCGTTTGTCAATCACAAACTTCCCCCCTTTTTCCCGCCTATAGGTAGCCACTTTGAACGCGAGGTCCTCCATCTTACTTCGGTTGTAAACCGCGAAACTTTATCAATTCCACAGGGATTTCGGTTGCTTTGTTCCAGGCTCATCGGATAGCTGGTAAATTGATTGGATCTGGTATCCTGTGGTACAATCGCCCACAGCTTGAGCAACAAAAAGATTTGGAGTGCATTTTATGAGCGATTCACAACTGGTGGGAATCATAACGGACACACATGACAACAAGGATTCGGTTGAGAAAGCGGTAAAACTCTTTAATGACCTGGAAGTAGGCCTCGTGATCCACGGGGGTGATTATATTGCACCTTTCAACGCCAAGTGGATGGCAGACTTGAAGATGCCCTTTTTGGGGGTATTTGGTAACAATGATGGTGAACGGTTTGGGCTACGTGCTCAATTCGAGGGCGTTGGGCCCATTCACAGGGCGCCATATTCCTTTGACCACATGGACAAACGTCTGTTGGTTCTACATGAGCCGGACGAAGTCGAGGCATTGGCGGCGAGCGGAAAGTTCGATGTAATCGTCTATGGCCATACTCATCGGATCGATCTGAGAATTGGAGATCCAATTATCGTCAATCCGGGTGAAGCGGGTGGTTGGGTAACGGGTAGACGTACGGTCGGGATTCTGAACCTGGAGTTGATGCATATTGATATAGTCGACCTGTAGTGGGAATGCGAGAGACCTTTGCCGGTTCTCACTAAATTCCTGGTCTGGGTCGGCTCAACGGCCCGATCAGGATCTAGAGTGGCAGAAGCATCCAAACCGACTTGTAGTCCCCGGGCCCGTGAGGATGTCTCTGGGCGGGAGGTTGTTGAATGCTACTGCAGGTCATTGGAATGCGACAGAGTGTCGAGTCTTATTAACCAAGCAGTGTATATTGCGGCGTACGAAGACCGTGCCAAAAAGGGGTTCCGTCCGCCACACAGATTCGAGTGGCGCGGAGGCTGGGTACACACCCAGGGTGTAATAGCTTTTTGGAGAGATAGCCGGAAGGCCAACCGAAAACATCCCGAGTATGGGCGTTACTACTACAACGTAACTTCCGATTATGGGCAGGTTTTTCAGCTTTACTACGAGTCGACAGGGTCCGGCTTGGGCAGGTGGGTGCTTTACAGGGTGACTCGATCAGTTGTCAGATGAGGGTTTTGATTGAAGGTCTGGTTCCTTATCCCCAACGAAGAACAGGGACGACCCTTTCGAATCGTCCCTGAGGATTAAACAATGGAAGTCGATTCTGTCACTCTGGTATTTTCATCGTCAAGAAGATACGTGAACGTCCTCGCCTGACCGAAAATGCAGCATTCCTTCCTCTTTCCATCTTTTCCAGTGCCGCATTGAAATCATCGACAGATCCTATATCTCGCTCCATATTGCCCTGCCGGACTTTGAAGATTATGTCGTGAGCTCTGAACTGAGCATTACGGGCTGGACTTCGTGGCTCTGTATCCACTACAATCACACCTTCGACGCTTCTGTCCAGTCCAAAACTTTCTATGATCTCCGGTGTGATGTTCTGGATCGTCAGACCATAGTGTTCAGATTTACCCGGTTCGGAGGGGGCGGAGGATGCGGTTCTAAAATCATCCGTCTGCTCACCCAGTTTTGCCCGTAAATTGAGCGTCTTGCCCTTCCGGCGGATTTCCAGATGCACGATGTCGTCGGGGTGCTTCCGGGCAATCAGACTCTGGATTTGATTTGGGCGATTGACTTCATTGTTATCGACTTTGAGCACAATATCTTCCACCTTGAGTCCGGCAGCTTCCGCAGGTGTCTCCGTGTAGACAGTTGCTATCAGGACACCTCGCGGACGATCAAGCCCGAATGCGTCAGCAATTCCCGCCGTTACATTCTCCAGTCCAATGCCAAGAAATCCTCTTAGTACCCTGCCGTGAGAGACAATATCGTCCATAACTTTTTTGGCAAGGTTAATAGGAATTGCGAAGCCGTACCCAACGAACCCACGATTGGTTGTTGCGATCGCCGTGTTTACTCCGACGAGCTCACCCTTCAAGTTCACAAGTGCTCCGCCGGAGTTCCCCGGATTGATTGCAGCATCCGTCTGAATGAAATCTTCAATAGCGAAACCCGTGCGGTCGGCAATAATGTCCAGGTTTCGGCCAATGGCACTTACGATACCCGATGTCACGGTGGATCGTAAATCCATCGGGGCACCGACAGCCAGCACCCACTCACCTATTTCCAGGTCATCTGAGTTACCTATTCTGGCTGAAGGCAGTCCTTGGGCGTTGATCTTAATGACTGCCACATCTGTGAGGGAATCCGCGCCAACCAGTTCTGCCTCAAATTCTCTGTTGTCGCTAAATATCACGGTGATCTGGTCAGCCTTCCCGGCTACATGGTGGTTTGTCAGTATGTAACCATCTTGGGTAATGACAATCCCGGAACCAAGGCCATCCCGCTCTTCTTCGCTCCCCCTCGGGTCTCTCCTGTTGGGTTCGCGGAAAAAGGGTTGAAAGGGGAATCCTCTAGGTCCACGGTTCGACCGGACCACGGTCTGTTTCGTACTGATCGTGACTACCGTAGGTGTTACTTGTGATGCGATGTGCGTAAACGCTTTGTTGAAGTTATGGAGCTGCGCCAGGGCCTGTTCCTGGTCAGTTGACCCATAGGACGGTGGTGACCACCCCAGGACACCTGTGAGGATGCAAGCCTGCAATCCAATGATCAGTTTTGAATTCATCCTGCCCAACTCCTTTCGATTGGTCGGTATTCTGTATCAGAATTCTCTGAAGTGCGTGGTTTTTCGATTAAACCCACCTGTGTCTCCAAAAGTTCCATGAATTTTGGTGTCGCTTCCGGACATAAAAATGACCAGGAGTTGAAGAGATATCCAATGTCCCGGACAAGCTCCTGGCTGTTCCTGGCGTATCTGATTATAAGTCGTACTGCTGAATCTTGCGATAGAGCGTCCGTTCCGGCATATCAAGGAGTTTGGCAGCTTTCTTCCGATGTCCACCTGTGGACCTCAGGGCCCGAGCGATAGCTTCTTTTTCTACTTCTCTGAGCGGACGGATCTCATCGTTTGAGGAGTATTCCGTTTCCGTATACTCGACTTCCTTTCCTTTGTCGACATAAGTTGTTTCTTCCGGATGATACACTGGGAGGGACTTAACCTCAGGAGCACTTTCCATCAGAAAGGTTTTTAGCTCTTTCATGTCTCGTGCTACTTCGAGAATTGCCCAGTATAGTAGATCACGTTGAGATTCTTCAGGAGTCTTAGCCAATTGGACGGGCAACGGCCAGTTATCGGACGCGATACTCCCGGAGTCCAAATCCTCCAGATGATTCGTTACCTCCTCGGTGCCAACCGTTCGGTTGACAGATAATACCATTAGTCTTTCGACGAGGTTTCTAAGCTCTCGTACATTCCCTGGCCAGCGGTATGTCTGGAGTAAGGCAAGTGAGCTGGCATCAAACCTGATGGGTGGTACGTCATGTTCCTCATGATAAACGCGGACAAAGTGCTCAGCGAGTATTGGAATATCTTGGGGTCTCTGTCTCAGTGGCGGAACTTGGACTTCCACAACCTTAAGTCTATAATAAAGATCTCTACGGAATGTACCATTCTCAACGGCCAGCCTTAGGTCTTTGTTGGTGGCGGCGATAACCCGAGTATCCACCGCTAGAGGTTGGGTAGTCCCAAGACGGGTAATCTCCTTGGACTCCAACACCCGCAGCAACCGTACCTGGGCCGACAGGGACATTTCCCCAATTTCGTCCAGGAAAACAGTACCCCCATCAGCTGCCTCAAATACTCCCTGACGTTGTGTACGTGCATCCGTAAATGCACCTTTTTCGTGACCAAACAATTCGCTTTCCAGCAAAGTCTCAGGAATCGCTCCACAATTGATCGTAACGAACCTCGAGTTGCTGCGCTCGCTCAATGCGTGAATTGATTGCGCAACAGGATCTTTCCCAGATCCACTTTCACCTGTAATCAGGACACTGACAGGCGTTGCGGCGATCTGTTCGATAGTCTCCCGAATCTGTCGCATGCCTTCCGATTGACCCAGAATTATTGACTCTCCAGCGTTAACTTGCTTTTCTCGAATCCGGTGAAGCGCCTGCTTCAGTTGCGCAGGATTTGGCGGCAGATCCAGAATAGCGCTGGGATCCAGACCCTTAAGCAAGGTCTGGTCGTGTTGGCCCTCAAGAGTAGCGAAGACAATCAAGGATGCCTCATTCACGAGGGCGGTGGGGAACTGGTCGAGATGTACGGAGGCTTCCTGAAGACTGGGCTCGTCAATGACCAGGAGATCGACTGTCCCACGCTGAAGCAGCTTTTTGGCTGGACCTACTGTGTTGGTAGCAATGGTCTGCCAGCCTTCGGCTTCGATCTCTCGCCTGACCGCTCGGCCAACTTCCGCATCAGCAACAACAACAAGAGCATCTCTAGGAGAAATAGATGATTCAGCCATTCGATGGACTCAGAGAAAGATTAGCATCAGGAATTCGAGTTCCGTAAATGAAACTTCAGGAGTCTGATACAGGAAGATCAGCCCCGACTATGAGCAAGTCCTTGCCCTTGTGCACGATGTATCCCTGGCTTTCCAACCGTTTAAGAACTCGAGAAACAGTCTCACGAGTTGTACCAGACATATTCGCCAGATCCTGGTGCGTTGGTCTGTTGTGGATAAGGACCCCTTCCGGTGTTGTGGACCCCTGCTCCTCTGCCAACTGCAATAAGGTTTGTGTGATTCTTCCTGTGACATCGGAGAGGGCAAGTCCCTTAATTTTCCGGTCCGTCTTGCGCAATCTGCTGGCGAGCACGGCAAGTAGTTTCACCGCAATCTGGGGTTTGTTCTGTATAAGTCGAAGGAAATCGGCTCTCCTGAGCATCAGCAGTTCGGTCTCCTGCATGGTCGTTACATTGGCTGACCTCGGATGGCCGTCGAGCAATGACATTTCCCCGAAGAAGTTACCCTTTCCCAGCATGGACAGGATCACTTCACGTCCATCTTCACTTACGATACTCACTTTAACCTGTCCGGTGGAAATGACGAACAACGTATCACCTTCGTCCTCCGCCATGATTACCACACGATCCTTTGGGAAGAGTCGGGGTAATGCGACCTGAGACAAGGTGCTGAGTTCCTCATCGTTCAGCCCTTCGAAAAGGGATACTCTTTTCAGGAGTTCACTATGCATGCGACTCCCTCCGATTTATAGTTAGTCTACTCCTGTCTGCCGGGTGTTGGCATTTCCCGGATGCTGCCGATGACGGATTCTAATTGACGAATCCTGTCGCCGGCTGTCAAACCGAAATCACTAGTGGATCCGAATCTGCGTCTAATCTCGTCTAACTCTCTGATGGCCTGATGGTATTCGCCACGGCCCTCATAGCAATCGGCCAATCCATAATGGGCACTCGCAAGCCAATTGGTTGAACCCTGGAATTGATACTGCAACTTAAGAAATTCTCTTGTTGCACTTTCATAGTCCTTAAGGGCAAAGTAGCTTCTCGCGATGTCGTGTTGAATGCTTGACCAATCGTCCCCTTTTACCACCTTCAAGAGGGGTGTGGTCTCCTTGATGGCTTCCAGATGGTCCCCTTTGGATTGGAGCATATTGCCAATTTCCATCCTGGTATCGACAGTTGCGCCATGTCGGGGGTACTCAGACACAAAGCGGCGTGCATAGGCAATAGCCGTGTCAAAGAATTTCTGGTTCTTGTGTACTTTCATAAGTTTTAAGACCACGGCTGGACGTTTCTTTTCAGACACACCCTTATCGAGAGCTTGCTGAAACGCCCTGGATGCCCTCGCGAAGTCTTCACCTTCGAAATACAGATCCCCCAATTCCAGTGTGGCATTTGACCAGTTCGGGCTGTCGGTATAGTGTTTGGTAAAGTTGCTGAGTGCCCCCAAATAGTCTTCGTGTTTCCCTTCTTTCTTCAAGGCCTGGGTTCGATAATAGCTGGCTTCGGATTTGGCTTCCTGCAAGGCATATTTTCCGATTACATCATCAAATATATTTCGCGCTTTCTTGTAGTTTCCTGAATTAAGTTCGAATTTTCCTTCCTCAATTCTGAACCGGGCAAGCCAGCTCGTAGATCCACGATGCGCTTTCTTAAACCTGGAGGCTGCTTTTTTGGCTTCTTTGACTCTTTTGAGTCTGAACAGGCAAAGCACCTCCTGACCATCCACAGACTGGTTTCGTGAATTCTGGGGGATCTTTCGATAGATCGAGAGAGCAGACTTGTAGTCTCCTGACGTAAAGAGTAGCCCTGCTACAATTCTGTTTGCTTCGTCGCGAAGGGGACTATTCGGAAATTGTCCCGCGAAGTTTTTGAATGCCGAAATCGCTTCAGATTCTCGGCTTAAATACGATAGCAAATCTGCTCGGATGAAGGCGATGGAATCGGCATCCGAGACTTTCGGGAAACTTCGCAGAAAGGTCGAATATGTCTCTATTGCTTTGTTGGGTTGCTGGTCCTCCTGGTAGGCCTTGGCAAGCCTTCTCAATAGAGGTGCGTCCAGCCGTCTACTTAACAACCCTTCATCGATCTCAATTGTCTTCTTGAAATCACCCAACCTGAAGTAGCTCTCTGAGAGCAAAGAACGGCTGGCCTTT
>CEUS01219450.1_pt1 | contig 13303 bp, 15 predicted proteins | sample 427031 | NCBI WGS metagenome assembly CEUS01 (sample SAMEA2622837, study PRJEB7988) | marine metagenome | biome: marine biome (ENVO:00000447); feature: marine epipelagic mixed layer (ENVO:xxxxxxxxx); material: "saline water (ENVO:00002010), including plankton (ENVO:xxxxxxxx)" | depth 140 m | reverse complement strand
GCGCCGAAAGGACCCGACGGGGGCCGGTCTGGCCAGCCCGCTAGTCCATAAAAACCCGAGAGCGCAGCTCCCAGGTTGCCGTAGCCGGCGAAGGTTGAAGTTGGTCCAAATTGTCCTGTGAGACAGGTGGAGAGCATGATCAAGCGAGCGTTGATTTTGTTAACGCTGTCCCAACTCAGACCCCAAGAAGACAGCTTGCCGGGTGAGAAAGACTCACAGAGTACGTCAGCCCATTCGATGAGGTCATGCATCACTTCGAGAGCTTGGGGTGAATTCATGTTTAGGGCTAGGGAGAGCTTGCCTGCATTTGCTGTGTCGAAAAGCGCGGAACGCTCCAAACCTGGTTCATTATCCCAAACTGGAAGGAAACCGCGGGCAGCGTCGGGCTTATGAATCGACTCGATCTTAACGACGGTGGCCCCGAGGTCGGCGAGGGCTCGAGTCGTGAATGGTCCTGCCAGCGACCACATGAAATCGACCACTTTCACGCCCTCGAGCGGAGGCGATACCAACGGCGTACCGAGACCGCTCGTAGAGGGCCCTCTGGTTGTCGAAAGGAGCTCCTCGGTGTCAGTACCAAGCTCCGCTACATGGGTTGCGTCAGTCAAAGGTGACTGTTTAGTTAAGGCGAAAGGCCCTGGTGCGGTGATCGTTTCTTCGCCGACTTTGATCTGATCGAAATAGTTACGGCTCCGCAGCTGGTCGCTAGCAAGGACTTCTCCGACGTCAGCGATCGGAGCCATTAAAAGTTGACGCTCCATAGCCACTTCGAGGAGTTCAGCTTTGGTTTTGGAAGAAGTGCAACTTGCAACAGCATCTTTCGCCGCGTCCCAATCTTCGACGCTGACTTCTCCTGACTCCAACAGCAATGCGAAATTCACCCAGTCCAAATTTGCTATGCGGGGGGAAACAAATCCTTCCTCTAAAACCCACTCCATTAGGCGTGCAGTAACAGGCCCAATGGCATCACCGAACACGTGTGTGATTGAAACGAAACCGTCTTTAGCGGGATAAACGAGTCTGAGGTTGATTGGCCCCACGGTCGCGCCACCGCCGCTTCTGATTGGCGTAGGGAAATTACAGGCCTCTGCCAAAACGCCAGCTTGAGTAGCGATGGGTATCACTTGCTGTGCTGCTACATCCACGACCTGACCAAGACCTGACCGGCCACGCTCATAGAGGGCAGCGATAAGGCCACCCGCCAAAACTGCAGCGCCAAAATGAAATGCTTGCGGAACCGAAACTCGGATAGGGGAGCGGTCGACATCACCAGTGAAGGCCATGGTGCACGCGGAAGCCATAAGGGTTAGATCCGTCGCTGGCCAATGGGCTTTGGGTCCGGTGTGCCCAAACGGAGTCAACGTCCCGATGACCAGAGAGGGATTTCGAGCGAGGAGAACCTCGCTACTCAGCCCTAAACCGTCAAGGGCACCCGCTCCCTGTGACTCAATGAGACAATCAGAGCCGTCAACCAAGTCAAGTAAGAGATCTCTTCCTCCAGCAGATTCAAGATCAACAACAACCGACTTTTTTCCCCTGTCATAGGCGAGGTGAGTCAGGGAAACTCCGGAATCGTTAAACGGACCCATGTTACGAGTGGCTACCCCTCCAGGCGGCTCGATCTTGACGACTTCAGCACCCAACATCGACAGCATCAAACCAGTCAGATGTCCTCGTTGGTCAGTTACATCTAGAACCCTGTACGCGGAAAGCATTGATCGCTCGTCCCCCTTCCCACCACAGTTTGCCTCGTCGCACGTAGCGATTTCCACGCATTGCTAGCTAGCTAGCTACTGCTGCAAAGCCCTTCTCCAAATCTTCAACAAACGATTTGTAGGCTTCTCGCTGGGCATTGAAATAACCGGCGCCCCTCTCTCTGACACACTGAGGTCATGTCGAGATTTCAGCGTGTTAAAGAAACTGATGGGTCTGGAACTACCCGGTTAGTCAGTCTCGAAGTCACAGACGACGCGGTGTACCGCACTTCGAAGGCTGAAATGTGGGAGGGACGACTCCCTTTAGCGGCTCTGATCAACATAGAAATTTCTCGGAATGGATCTTCCGATCTTGTAACTGCAGAAACTAAACACGGGCAGATCCAATGGGTCCTAAAAAACGGCCAAAGTCTGATTGACGCAATTGAAAGCTCCCAAACCTGAGCATCTTTGCGGGCATGTGTCCGCCCGTGCCGCGCTGCTGAGACTGGTCGTTAGCTTGGGGGAGTCATTTCGTTGAGTTGGTAGATCGTTGGGGGACCATGGAATCTGCTCGTACGGGCCGCGAACTCGTCGGTTCCCATAAACGCGGCCATTTTCTCCATGTCCACGCCGTGACACACGATTGCGACGTGGCCACCGTCAAGGGGACCAGCGATCATTGATTCAGAGAACTGTGCCCGTGCTGGCGCGTCCTCGTCGAAAATCTTGCGCCATTCGTCGTAACCGGCCTGCCGATAACGATCGAGTTCTAAAACGATTAGCAGATCCATCACATTCCACCTTTGTGAGATTCATGTGCGAGAAAACTTAACAAATCCAGCCCTCACACCCCTCAGCGACACTCTCCCGCTAAAGGTCTGGGGCCCAGTTGATTGGGTCGAGATCCTCCCTCTCTGGTCAGCCCTCTTGTCTTAAGGGTCCGGCAGCGCTCTACCTAACCCAGCGAGGGCCTTGGGAAGCGCTTAGTCTTCGATAAGCGAGATAGGACAACTCATGATTACAGCAATGCCCCGCATAGCGATCGCAGTCAAAGATTTCGAAGCTGCTCTAGCAACTTTCCGGGACCAGATGGGAATGCACGTTTTAGATTTCTCCCCCGAAACAGTCCCGTCCCTAGGGGCCCACGTCGGCATGTGTCAGCCTGCTGGGGGAAGCAATATTGAACTCATGGCACCATCGAACCCTGATGAGCCTTTGAGTCAGGCCCTACAGAAATTTCTTGATCGACGAGGCGAAGGCATCTACGCAATGATGCTCGAATCAGCAGACCCAAATTCCGAAGCGGAAATATTGCTTAAAAAAGGAGTCAAAGTACTTCCCCTGATGAGAGGCGCTGGTGGGCGTGACATCCACCCAAGCTCAACTCACGGAGTGCTGATCAGGATTTACCCCGACGATTCGGTAACGCAACCAGAAAACCCCTCGAGTGAATCCCCGCACTACACAGGTATTCAAAAGGTGCTCATTGCGACTCACGACGCAAGCCGGGCAGCCGACGTATATGCCAATGGATTAGGTCTTGCAGCTGACTCACCGCAGATCGATACGGGCCGCGGAGTTCTGACCTGCATAGTTCACCCACCTAAAGGGGGTGTTATCGAGCTCATTTCACCGATCGACTCCTCGCAAGAAACTGCTCATGAACTGCAGTCGTTCCTCAACGAAAAAGGTGAAGGTATCTACGCGCTAGAACTCAACGCTGATGAGGATGCACCGCAACACGATTTTCGGATCTTCGGAACTCATTTTTTGATCTCGAAATAACACAATTTGCTTTCCCCTGAACGAATCAGGCGAGACAAGCACCAAGCGCCGTATCATTAAGAAGTACATAACGCGAAAGTGCAAGGGAATTCAGACATGATTCATGACACTGAATTGGATTATGAAGTCGTTGTTGTAGGTGCAGGCGTTGCTGGCATCTATCAAATAAAGAGACTTACAGACATGGGAATCAAGGCGACCGTGTTAGAGGCTGACCCCGATTTAGGGGGCACCTGGTACAACAATCGCTACCCCGGTGCACGGTTCGATTCGGAAAGCTACACCTACGGCTACTCATTCTCTCGGGAGGTTCTCGACGAGTGGCACTGGAAAGAAATGTTCTCCGCTCAGCCCGAAAATCTTAAGTACCTCAACTTCGTCGCAGACAAATTCAATTTGCGAGAACACATGCAATTCAATTGCCGTGTCGAATCGGCCGTCTTCGACGAAATAAACGAATTGTGGCAAATCCGGGTATCTGATGGACGCGACCTGACCTGCCGGGTCCTCATACTTGCCTTAGGTTTACTTTCCCAACCGACGATGCCTCGAATCCAAGGGGTAGAAGACTTCAAGGGACGCTCGTGGCATACCTATGGGTGGCCGCATGAAGAAGTTGACCTCAGCGATCAACGCGTTGGCATTATCGGCACAGGCGCAACAGCGATCCAAGTCATCGGTGAGATAGCCGACAAGGTCGGTGACCTAACGGTGTTCCAGCGACGACCTAATTGGGTCGCTCCGCTCAACAACAGCGAAATCAGCGTCGAACAAATGGAAGATATACGTGAACGCTATGACGAGATCTTCGAAACATGTGCTCGCACTCCTGGCGGTTTCGAACATGAACCAGACCGTCGAGGCTTCTATGAAGTCAACCAAGAAGAGCGTTACGAGCTTTGGGATCGCCTATATGACGAATCCGGTTTCAGTATTTGGTTGAAAAACTTCCGAGAAATTTTCACCGACGAAGAAGCCAACGCGGAAGTGTCTGCCTACATAGCTGACCGGATACGAGGCCGAGTCGACGACCCAGCCATCGCAGAAAAACTCATCCCGAAAGACCATGGTTTTGGTGTTCAACGAGTGCCAATGGAAACTGGCTACCTCGAGGCTTACAACCGAGACAACGTCCACCTTGTTGACATCAACGAGACCCCGCTGGAACGAATAACCGAAAAAGGAATACGTACCACCGAACAAGAGTTTGAGTTCGACATAATCGTGTACGCGACGGGGTTCGATGCAATCACCGGTTCGTTCGATCACATCGACATTCGCGGTCGTGACGGGCTCACTCTTCGAGAAAAATGGTTCGATAACCCCACTACCTTCCTCGGGATGATGGTCTCAGGATTCCCCAACTTGTTGATGCCTTCAGGACCGCAGAGCGGTTCCGCTTCGACGAATTACCCACGCGGTATCGAAAACGGGGTGGATTGGTGCACCGACTTACTTGAGTACATGTGGGAACGGGACCTCAAGTATCTCGAAGCAACTGAAGAAGCGGAGAAACGCTGGACCGATCATGTCGTCAAAATGTATTCAGTGATGCTGATGCGCAAAGCCCAATCCTGGTTCACTGGCTACAACAGCAACGTCGAAGGCCACGAAGCTGGGAAAGTTCGCTATATGGTTTATAACGGCGGAACTCCCAAATATGTTGCGTCGATTAACGACGTCGCGTCCAAGGACTATGAGGGCATCCGTTTCACCGCCGACATTAAAGATCCCAGCGACGTCATAGCTGCTGGCTGAAACCTGTCATTTCTAGTAGTTGGAACGTCTCGCCAACTAGAGCTTGTCGTCGCGGGTCGCGAGTTCGCTGATATTTCCTACACAGTCGGGACACAGGTGTCGACGGTCGTAAACACTTTCATTGCGGAGACGACCGAATCGGTCAGCCCACCGTTCATTCCACAGCACTGCGTCATCTTGCTGATGATCTGGAAATAAGGAAAAACTGACGCCGCAGAGCTGACAAACGACAAGACCTAGTTGGTGCAACAAGGAGGCCCGCGTTCGTTGGCTGGGACGGTTTAACGGTGCGGGCACTAATCTGCGGCAACGCCCGTCACTATCAATCCGAAGCAGGCCAATACCCAGGTGCAATGCAGTTTCAATCTGCTCCTCTGTGAATTCTTCACCTCCTAAATAGCACGCTAAGTAGGCCCGATCCGCATGGATCGACTGTGCTCGTGTTTCGCCACACACTGAAGTAAATCTCTTGGTAGAAGGACGAATTAGAACTGCGATCAGTTCGAAGTCTCCGGCAAGGTGACCACCGACATGGCGAATACCAACTGCATCTGGGCGAGGGTCAGAAATATTTTTGGGACTTTCCGGTGTCAGGAGACATGCGAGACCCGACGGATCAGACAACCAAGAAGACACAGCGGCCTTCAAGACCAGTTCGTCGACTTTGTTTGTTATTGGGCCAGTCATCTCGATAAGCGCAGACTACTAATTTCGGATCAATTGTCCTCTTCAATTCGTTCTGTCCGGCTTTGTTCTAAAGTCGATTTATGAAGTTGTTCTCGCAGGCGAGACTCAATAACAAAAAGCTGCACGATTTTGTCGGCCTTGCGAGTTCACGAAGAAGCGTTAGAAGCTTCGACCCAGGACAGCGAGTACCTAGAGAGACACTAGAGAAAATTGCTGATGCCGGGCGTTGGGCCCCTTCGGGAGCGAATTCGCAACCGTGGGAAATATGTGTGATCGAAGACCCTCAGCGAGTGCGAGAAGTCGCGTCTGTGATGGCAAGTCAAGCCGATCGACTCAACGAACACTGCAAGGGATTCCCACATGTCCACAAGAAACACTGGGTCCATGACTCGGTTGCGTTGATGGCGGTCTTCGTTGACCCCCGATGGGCTGACACATACCCAGTGGCGCTTGACTCCGACCTCGACCGAATTGAGTACGCGGAGAACCGGTCCAACATCTTGCTCGTCTCGGTCGGGGCAGCTATTCAAAACCTGCAGCTGGCCACGACAGCAGTCGGTCTGACCAGTGCATGGCTTTCGGGCGGAGGTGAACCCGAAACAGCGCGGGCGTTACAAACGCTGCTTGGTTTCCCATCCAGTCATACTCCCTATGGCATTGTTCCTATCGGGTGGCCCCGTCGAAAAGCGGAGAGCCGCTGGCGACGGCCAATCGATGAAGTGATCCATTGGAACCAAGCAGTAGCTGCGAACTTACGAAGCCAGGAGGACATCGATCACTACCTTGCTAAAGAGCGCCGACACTCAATCTATAAAGACGCAGAAGCTCGAGATCAGCACGTAGAGAAAATGCCTACCGACGGAGAAATCGACGCAGTAGATGACGGAAATCAGTGAAACCTTCACCGCGTTGAGTGTCGCGTTCTCTGAGTTCTGCTAGTGATCCGCAGCCACAATCTTCTATTTCAGGGTCGCCCAGATGGCGATGAGGGCATCCCAGTTGATGGTCAAGAAATACGACGCATTCGTACTTGTTGCCCGTAGGACCCACTCGGATATAACGCTGAGCGCCCCCAGCGAACCTTCGGTCGAACTTCATGAACCGAGCGTAGCCTCCCAACAGCTTGCACTGACGGAGCGAAGTATCACCCGCCAAAGGCCGGCCATCTTGCTTTGGTGAGTCCCAACAGTTTGACTAGTTGCGAATCAAGAGAAAGGAATTTAAGTGATATCTGTTGCAACTCGTTGGGAAGGCACTCCTGAAGCGATGCGTGCGGTTGAGGCGGGATCTCGAGCCGCGAAACCCCAACACGAATCTTGGGGCGCGAAGAACCCTCGTCTCATGAGGCCTGTCACCGGAACTGGTGGTATGGAAGTGGCGTTGTACGTTACTGATTTTGAGTCGATGGAAGACTACGGACGTTTTTGGGACCAAGTTTCGGCCAGCGATTGGTTCGTCCAACTGCAGACCGATGTAGCAGCGGCGTTCCCAGGACTTCGGATGGCTGACACAGTCGTCATGTACGACGCTATTGCCGACTGAAGACCTATCGACGATAGAGAAAACGCCCGTAGGCCGCTCCACGAATGGAGCGGCCGCAGGGTTATCTAGAATTAGTGTTGCTAGCTCTAAACGGCGCGCACATTCTGGGCTTCGTCGCCCTTGCGGCCTTCACCAATCTCAAATTCGACCGTTTGGCCTTCCTCCAAAGATCGGTATCCCGACCCTTCGATGTTTGAGTAGTGGACGAAAACGTCTGCTCCGTCTTCACGAGATATAAATCCGAAGCCCTTCTGAGCGTTGAAGAACTTCACTGTTCCTTGCGGCATTGATTGCCCTCAATTTCTTTCTACACGAGTACAGAATAATTCTGTACCCCTTGACCCTACAGAGCGTTACAGCGATCACCAATAAGAAAATGGGACTTTCGAAGTTATGAACGCTACAAGGCTCGAAAAACGGGTAGGACACAATCCACATAGGCCGAAGCTTTCATCGGTTGATGCTGAATCGTTACTACTTGTCCGAGCGCATCAATAAAGCTGCCAGATAAGTCGTGATAGGTAGAGCCGCGACAAGCCCGATTGACCCGCACAAGGTCCTGACTACCTCAATAGCAATCAATTCGGAGTTCGCAACATCTCCAAGAGACTGTTCGGAGACAGCGAACAGTAGAAGTAGAGGGATGCTTGAGCCCGCATACGCCAATAAGAGAGTGTTGACTGTTGATGCGATGTGTTCTCTCCCGACGCGTAGCCCAGACATCATCAATTGCCTCGTCGACAGTGCTTTGTTGCGAGCGCTGAGTTCAAGCACCGTGGCCGCTTGAGTGACTGTCACATCATCAAGTGCACCCAACGCGGCAATGATGGTGCCCCCCAAAAGGAGGCCTCTCACATCGAGATTTTCGGCCAAGAACGGCAAAACGAAGGCTTCTTCACTTGAATAGCCAGAGAATTTTGCTAACTCAAAAAAGATCCACGAAATACCCAGTGTCAACCCCAAAGCGATCAGAGTTCCGGCGAGCGCAACCGTTGTCATAAGACTAAAGCCGTGAGTGAAATACAAACTGAAGTAGGCAATCGCTGCTGCAGCTACAACGCAGACCAAGACAGGGTCGTTTCCGTCAAGAACTGACGGCGCAATAAATTTGATCAGCATTAGTACGGTTCCGCCCATGGCGAACAGTGCCAGCAGACCACGAACCCTGGCTAAACAAATAACCGTGACCGCGAATAGCAGGATTAGCCACCAAAGAGAGGTCATCCGATCTCGATCTTGGTAGTAGTAGGAGTTTGTAACGGGGTCGAAGCCCAAAATCACGTTGTCGCCGGCCGCTAATTGCGGAAAGGTCGGGTCAAATGAGGTGTTCACTTCAGGTAGAACGACTAATGAACCGCTTTCGGGACCCTCGCGCACAACAACGGTTACGTTGCGGCAAATCTCAACTTCAGAAGAAATTGAATAGCCACATATGGATTCACTAGCTTCATGAACTGTTGCTTTAAGCAAATCGGAAGTTAAGGCGATGTCTTCGGCATTCCTTTGTATTTCTTCAGATCTTTCGTTGTTGGGCCATAGAGCGAAAATGCCGATAAGGGTGGCGACCGCTGCCATGACCAGCGTTGTGGCGATGAAACGAAAGACCAGCGACTTCCTCACACTGTCTAATTCCGGAGGGGGAGATGACGAGTGAGTGTGAGGAGCACTGTGTGATTCAAATTCGTTTTGACTCATTCAACCTTCCAAGTTGGAGCGTCTCCCTGTTCAGGGTCTCGGGCCCCAGGGAGCCGACTGCATGAGTTGTATTTCTTGTCTTTGCAGCAAAGGCCGGAGCTGAGCGGCGAAAGCCATAAAGTCGTCGTCGTTAAACAAATTGTTCCAAAACGTGCGCCGTTCGGTGTCGCTACTGAAGCGCCACAGATGAATGAGTTGGTGGAGTGGACCGGTGTCCGAGACGAAGTAGCCAACTAAGAAATCAGAGTGACCTCCAGCTTCGAGGGCGGGCCACCCCTCGTTGGAGTACAACTCAAGGACCTTACTCATTTGGCCGACGTTTACGTCGTAGGTCCGACGTTCGTACAGTTCTAGCTCACCCATGAACAAACCCTAGCCTGCTCAAATTATTCCGACCTTGTCTCTGACTTGCTGTGTCAGCAATGAGAGGTCGCTGATCGCTGCTGGTCTCAACGAGTCCACTCGTGATGCACGTCAAGATTTCTGTAAGTGACATCAGTCGTGGCTTGTGCCTCAGCGGCACCTTCTTGAGTCGCGTCTAGTTCGTTGTTGTCTGTCGCTGAATCCCACGATTCAAACTCCACAATGCTCACAATCTTGTCGGGAGCATCGCGATCAGCACACAGGATGAGTTTCTTAACCTTGGTGTCCTCGCCGGCACTTTCGAAATAGCCCTCAATTTCGGTCCGGGCTTCTTCCATGTCTCCAGATTGCTCCACTACCTGAATAAATTTCATCATTTCACCTTCGTAAGATCTGATTGACATTGAACTTAACGTCTTGGTTCTACCAGGCCTTTCATTTGGTGCCAAAGCAGCCTTTAGGAGAGATGATTTGATTTGAAGCTGAATCAGCGCGAAATAGAAAAGACTTAGCACCCACAAAATGCTTGTGATAGGTGGTCTAATTAGATCTGGTCACCATCGACAATTATTTAGGAGTCTGAAGCTAGATGTCCTCGGAAATTAATGACTTAGAACGATTGATTGCGTTACGCGACTCAGGCGAAATTGACGAAACAGAGTTCAACACCTTAAAACAGCAGTTGTTGACCCCGGCAAAGACCGAACAGCCAAGTAGTGAAGAGCGCAAGCAACTGGTAGGACTCACAGTGGTAGTGACGCTGCTGGTTTGTGGAGCGGTATTCGGTATCTACAAAGCTATGTCTGGTTCATCAGAGGACAGACCCTCGGAAGAACAAGTATTTATCGATCGATTTGTTTCAACTGGAGTCGCAACTGATTTTGGTGGACTAGGCGAAGTCGGATTTGGGTCCTCAGATGCCCGCTGTGTCGGTGGAAGCCTTGTTGATCGAGTGGGCATGGATGCTCTGAACGCCACGGGTGTGGCTTGGCTCACCTCAGATGAACTGCCACCCGAATTGACGACACCGTTCCTTGAATCAATGAGCGACTGTGTCGACCTTAAAGAACTTGCGGCAATCGGTATGGCCGAAGGAGCTGAGATCGATGTGGCAGTGTTGGAATGTGCATTAGAAGATCTCTCCGAGATGGAATTGATTCAACTGCTGTCTCTACCAGCAGATGAGCTTGATGAGGACTCCGCAGCCCGGATGCTGTTTCCAGTGATAGGGAACCTGTTCGATTGTGCGGCCGAATTGCCCGGTGTCGACCTCGATGAACTTATGGATTTGGACTGGTAGAACCGCTTTGTCGACCTACATATGATCCATAAAAGTGGATAGCGCCGGCGATGATGCAAGCCCAGGCCCCCCAGGCCAAGAACGAAGTTTCCAGGATCAATTTCAACAGCAGAGCGGCCGACATGACCGCATTTATGAGGAAAAGCACCTCTTCCCAACTTTTGCCTTGAGGGCTTTCGGGAAGTTTGTCGGTACCGAGTACTTGAGCGAATGAGATGAGGAGAGATATAGCTACCGCAAGGAGGGCGACAATCCCCAACAGAGCATTTGGTGCTTGAATCGCCGATTGAGATAAGCCCCACGATCCGCTCCCGAATTGGTGCCATGGAGCGAAAATCAAGAACAGAAAGAGAATTGGACCGCTGGGCAGCATCAATTGAAAGCGGCGATCAAGGTTTTGAAAATCCATATCTATTCCTCTAATTAGGAAGCCAGGTATCCAGTGATGATACGGGATAGATGAGGTTTAGAAAGTGAATTGAAGCGTCGCTGGACTTCCGAATGTCTGAATCACTGCTGGTCTACAGTCATGAGATGCCTGGAGATATAACCACTGACACCATTAACGCCTTTGTCGACGGTTGCTACCCGCAGTTAGGTAGCCGTTGCGTCGATATCGGAGACAAGTTCGCGATTGCCGAATACGACCTAACAGAGGTAGCTCGACGTCCGGGCGGCTACATCTCGGGACCGGACCAGTTCCGACTAGCTGATGGCGCCCTTTGGTTCTTGGCCTTGAGCGCTACAGGCCAGTTGGAAGAGATGACAGTAACGAGCGAGCTTTCGATCAGATACCTGCGGCCCGCTGTTGGCGAAAAGCTTTTTGCCCGAGCCGAACTGGACTCGAAGAGCAGGCGGAGTGTCGTTGGGTCAGTGTCGCTGTGGTGTGACAATGAGGAAGAGAAAAAAGTTTCCGTTGCGCAGGGGACCTATTCATTGCCGCTGGCTTAGATTTAACGGACTTAGGTAGCGTTTCTGTTACGCAAATAGAATTGAGTTGAAACTTTTTGCAATCAGCAGGGGGCATAGGGGTGCTAGATCGCTTTCGAATTCTTGACCTAACTGACGACCGGGGCCACTTCTGCGGAATGATCTTGGCGCAATTAGGTGCTCAAGTTATAGCGATTGAACCGCCCGGGGGTCAACGGTCCAGATATCAGGGGCCCTTTGCCGGAGACGTGCGAGACCCAGAGAAGTCTCTAACTCATTGGGCATACAACCGAGCGAAGCAGTCGCTGGTGTTGGATCTTGACGACAGTGAAGACCTTGAACGCCTTGAAGACTTAGCGGCGACAGCTGATGCCGTCGTCGCATCAGATGGCAGCAACGCAGATCTAGCTTCGTTGAGTCGACAATACCCACATCTCGTAACTGCGTTTATCTCAGGTTTTGGTGGGACGGGTCCTAAATCGGATTGGGCAGCAAGCGACATCGTCAATACTGCTGCTAGTGGGACAATGGGGATCACAGGTGACCGAGATAGACCCCCGGTTCGATTGTCGCTGCCACAAACCTGGCATTTCGCAGCTTCCGATGCTCTGTGCGGAATTTTGTTGGCGTTGAGAGAACGCGAATCTTCGGGCCAAGGGCAACATGTTGACGTTGCAGCCCAACACAGTTATTTGATCGCGTCGCAATACCAAATGCTCTACCCATTTGTAGGGGCACCAAGTACACGACGACTTTCCGGCGGCGCGGAAATCGGACCAATCACCCTGAAGTTGGTGTACGAGGCAGCCGACGGTTACCTGTCGATTGTCTTCTTGGTCGGCCCTACAGTTGGTCCCTACAACACTCGACTGTTCGAATGGATGGATGAGGAAGGAATGTGTCCGGACGAATTTCGTGACGTCGATTGGATCGGGTTCGGCACACAACTTCTCTCCGATCCTGCGGCACCAGGTATTTTGAATCGAGGTGCCGAGGTAATCAACGAGTTCACTAAAACGAAAACCAAAGCCGAACTCTTATCTGGAGCGTTGGAACGCAATCTCTTACTTGGTCCTATAACGACGACCCGTGAACTCTTAGATATGGAACATGCAGCCGAAAGAGACTTTTGGCGTTCTATTGATGGCGTTCGATTTGCGGGGCCAATAGCACGACTTTCTGACACGACGCTGGTCACAGAAACTGCTCCACCCAAACTGGATCAACACAACTTGGTCGCGAGGCAACAACCAGCGGTTCCGGCTGGACCGAACTCCACCAGTGGCGTTGACCCAATGAAGGGAATAAAAGTCCTAGATATGACATGGGCTATTGCAGGTCCTTACGCGTCGCGCATCATGGGTGATTTTGGGGCTGATGTTCTGCGAATCGAATCAGAATTAAAACCCTGCATCATGCGGGGAGCTGGCCCCTTCGTAGACAACGAAGCCGGTGCAGATAATTCGCTTAGCTACCTGAGTATCAACGCATCAAAGCGTTCTTTGGCGATTGATCTTCGAGATCCGCGATCAATCGAAATAATGGA
>CEUS01069463.1_pt1 | contig 13304 bp, 9 predicted proteins | sample 427031 | NCBI WGS metagenome assembly CEUS01 (sample SAMEA2622837, study PRJEB7988) | marine metagenome | biome: marine biome (ENVO:00000447); feature: marine epipelagic mixed layer (ENVO:xxxxxxxxx); material: "saline water (ENVO:00002010), including plankton (ENVO:xxxxxxxx)" | depth 140 m | reverse complement strand
CAGGGATACTACATGTCTCAAACTGAGAATGTTAAAAAGCACCTTGAGCCTGAGGAGTGGGACTACTGGTACATGGGTAAGGCGGCAGCGAAAGAGCTGATGGATCCGTTTGGTAATCCATTGGTACCAAAGGGTGAAGTACGCGACGGTGGCTCTTACTGGGACCGCTTTTCTAACATCGGTGTCTGGAATTCGTTGATGAAAGAGAACGACTATTTGGTTAAACGCTGGACTGAATTCCTGACCGCTTGATGTTGCTCCTCCACACCAATTAATGCTTGAGGTGACGCGCGACTAACGTCCACAAGCGAAGATAAATTACGAGCGGCGACTCAATTTGGCCTGTTCAGCTGGGCTGTTGAGGCGCCGCTTTTCTTTTTTGCCGGGTTTTTCGAGATGATGAGGATCAGGTTTAAGTATCTTGTTTCTGTGTCACCTCTATTGTCGATTGATTTACTCGTGAAAGTAGAGCTAGATGAGTCATGGACCAGGTAACTTCATCAAATCACCCAGGCCTAGTTGGCGTTCAGCCTGAGCCGACCGAGCAGGCGCTGCCAAAGGCCAGTTCTCGTCGCCGGAGTGTGGAGGGTTTCCCAGTATTATGGCTGGTCGCTCCAAGTGTCCTCTGGTTATTGATTTTCTTGGTGATACCACTTGTCAGTATTGTGGTTTTCAGTTTGTGGACTTCAACAGGTTATGGGCTAGAGCCTGGTTTTAATATCGGGAATTATGGTGAATATTTTGTTTCGGAGGGATTTTTTGATCCAGAACACCGAAATTTTTTGAAACTCAGTGTGTTTATTCGTACTCTGGGTAGCACCTTTGCTTATACCTTGGAAGTCATGGTGCTGTGTCTGTTGATTGGCTATCCAATTGCTTACTTTCTCGCCCGCCGAGTAACTAGTTTCAAGTGGCAGATGGCACTGTTTCTGGTATGCATGGTGCCTTTTTGGACCAGCTATCTGATCCGAGCGGTTGCTTGGTTGCCAATGCTTGGTAGACGAGGTTTACTCAACTCATTGTTGCTCAATCTCGGCCTTATTGATAAGCCCGCGCGGTTTCTTCTTTACTCAGAATTTGGTTACACCACTGCTTTGGTTCAGCTCTATGTGGTTTTGTGTGTCGGGCCCATCTTCTTTTCACTGGCTAAGATTGATGCAGATATTATCGAGGCTGCGCGCGATATGGGTGCTACGGCGTTTCAAATATTCCGGGAGATTATCCTGCCGCTGTCTCTTCCTGGTGTTGCTATTGGAATGATATTTATTTTTGTAATGCTTATGGGCGAATTCGCGACAGCTGTGGTGGTTTTTGGCGGCAAGACCAGTACAGTAGGTACCGTCATATTGAATTATTATGCGATTGCGAATTACCCTTTTGCCGCTGTAAACGCAATTATGTTGATGCTCGCAATGATGATTGGTGTCGTGATTATTCTTCGTCTGGTGAATATACGAAAGGAATTGTAATCATGGCACGTTGGAGTAAGCAAAAACGAAAACAGGCATTGGGTACTACACTTTATAGTGGTTATTACGGACTGTTTTTGATTTTTATATATGGGCCGATGATAGCCATGTTTATATTGTCATTTCAGGGGCGACGTGGCGGTACTAGTTTTCCGATGCGAGGTTCGAGTTTCTACTGGTGGCAGAAATTGGTCGAACCTTCAGTAGTGGGCGACATGCAGGGTGCATTATTGCGTTCACTAATTCTCGCTTTGATAGTCATGGTAATTACAGCACTTTTCTCAACCATGCTGGCAATGGCATTTCGTAAGCGGTTTTTCGGATCCAATGTTCTTTTCTATACAGTAATGTCAGGCTTAATGGTGCCAGGTATTCTTTTGAGTCTCGGCCTAGCAACCCTAATGCGAGAGGTCGGCATACCAGCGGCGTGGTGGTCTTCAGGTCTTGGTGTTCATGTTGTATGGACGCTGCCGTTTGGGTTCTTGGTGATGATGGCTGTGTTCAATCGATTCGATGTCAGTCTGGAAGAAGCAGCTCGCGACATGGGTGCCGATGAATGGACCGTATTTAAGGAGATCACTTTCCCACTGATCCTTCCTGGAATAGTTGCTGCCGGGTTGTTTGGCTTCACTCTGTCATATGATGAGTTTGCAAGAACAACATTGTTGGCTGGAGAGTTCAACACGCTGCCGTTGGATATCAATGCTTCAATGACGCAGAGAATTCGTCCGACCTTATTCGCATTAGGTACAGCCTCGACCATATTTTCGTTACTGATGATCGGATTATTCCTGGTGGTTTACAGTATTCTTTATCGCAGGACCCATTAAATTAATTATTGGGCCAACCACACTGCTGGCTGCTACTAAAGGGACTAACAACTCTCTACATATAGATGACTTTTCTAACTATATGTTAGTCAGAAGAACCCCATCGCCGGCCGCCCAGAAGATGTCAACCCGTTGACCGACAGTATAGCTCCGTCTGATCGCATCCCTGTGTTGTTCCACATGCACGAAGTGATTGTTGGATACTTCGAATACATCGGTTTCAAGCGAACCGATGTATTCGGTTGCAATGTATTTGCCGGTGATCTTATTCGCCATGTCTTCATGTTGACTGGTATGCATCTTATCGGCACGGACAGAAAAAAATCCTTCAGAGCCGACCTTTATGTCAGTTGAGAACCCGTGCTCGGCGATGTAGAACAATTGATCATCCCGCTGCAGGATGACAACTGACCCACTTCTCGATCGTACCGTCCCTGAAAATAGATTGTTGTTTCCGATGAACTCAGCGACAAATTTTGTCCTAGGTCTTTCGTAAATTTCCCGAGACGTTCCGGTTTGTTGAATTATGGCATCGCTCATGACAATTACCTTGTCAGCCATAGACAATGCCTCCTGCTGTGAGTGAGTCACCATGATGAAAGTTATGCCAAGTTCTTGTTGAATCTTTTTGAGTTCCACCATCATGGCTTGTCTCAGACTAAAATCCAGCGAGCCAAGGGGCTCGTCCAGTAGCAAAACAGCCGGTCGACTGATAAGCGCGCGTGCCAGGGCTACTCGCTGTCGCTGACCGCCACTGAGGTCACGGGGAAATCGGGTTGCAAGTTCTGACATGCCGATCATAGCCAGCGTGTCCCATACCGATTGTTGTCGTTCATTGGGGGATTGGCCGCGCATCTTTAAGCTGAATTCGACGTTTTGGAAAACAGATCGGTGTGGGAAAAGCGCAAAACTTTGGAACATCATTGCTGTGTCACGTTCTGAAGGCGGCAGGTCCGTAACATTTTTGCCAGTTAAATAAATCTGGCCCGACGTAACATCCTCAAGACCACCAATCATGCGCAGTGTTGTGGTTTTACCGCAACCGCTTGGACCGAGCATGGCGACAAACTCCCCATGTTCGATTTCAGCGTTGAAATCAATTACGGCTTTTGTGTCGCCAGCGAACGTCTTACAGACGTCGACTAAAACGACGTCGAGGTCAGCCATCTTGAGCCTACCGTTGTTTGGCGTTAATTGACGTTTTTGGCAGTGGCCAGGATCAGACCCCAGACGGTCTCGAACGGTACATCATCAAAGGTGCCCCCCTGGTTGAACTCGACAAGCACTGACACTGCTTCAGCATGAGTAACATCGGAACCAGCAGCGGTCTGCAGTTGGTCGATGGCATCCTTAAAACTCGTTGCTTCACGATCTTTTTTCGTCTTCAGGACGTTTTTCAGTAGTTCTCCGATCTGTTCGACGGCACTCTGAAACTTGCCGGCATTGCTGGGTGTGCCAAAAAGCCCACGAACGCCGTTTTGTGCAAATCGTTGTCGAAGACCTTCTGGGAGAGCCTGTGCCAGGCCTTCCAGCGCTTCACCGACACCAAAACCGGAAGTAAACAGGCCTCGAATGTTGTCGATTGTCCCATCATCGCTGCCCCCGTACATTCGAATTTGGGCACCTTGCAGCGCGTTACCCATTGCTTTAGCTTGGTCACTGCGAACATCACGTTCCGCTTCGATATGCATTTTCGACAGTTCCAGAAAAGTAGCGGCATCATTGTATTTTTTCAGCGCGTCAGCTTTGGCTTCAATACCGCTGGCTTCGGCTTCTAGCATACGCTGGGTGTTCTGAACTCGGAGTTGTTCTACTTCCATCTCCGCCCGTCCTTTAGCGGCAGCTTCTTTTTCTATACCTAATGCGCTGATCTGTTGGGCCTCACTCGAAGCTCGCGCCCGAGTTAGCGTGGCATCAGCTTCCCGCTGAGCAGCCTCATTTCTAGCTTCGGCCTGGGCCAGCATATGCATTTTGGATATCTGCGCTTTGTTTTCTTCTTCAACCCGACGTGTTTGAGCATTATTCTCGGCTTCGATCAGGTCGATGATTCGCTGACGTTCTGCATCAGCTACATGGCGAACTGATTCGGCTTCGTGTTCTGCACGTTGTCTTGCTGCGGTGGCCTCGAGCCGTTTAGCCTCCGCCTGTTCTAGTTCCATCTGTTTCGTGGTCAGGGCGATTTCCCGGTCACGTTCTTCTCGCTGACGGGCAAGCGAGCGCTGGACTTCGGCCGTTTCCTTCTTCTGAGAATCGAGCAACACCTGAGACTCTTTATCGATCTGTGCCTGTTCTACAGAAAGTTCCTTTTGGATCTCCTCTTGTTCGACCTGCCATCGCTGCTCCAGGAGAAAAATCTGTTTTTCAGTAAGGACACGAGCTTGTTCTTCCGCAATCGCCTTTTCCTGAGCGGCTGATGCGAACGCATCGTTTTGATCAACTTCAAGCAATGCCAGGCGGCTGTCAAGCTTTTGCTTTTGGATAGCTACTTCGGCTGCTTCGGATGCTTGGTTTCGTTGTTCGCGGGCTTTTTCCTCCTCGGCCGCTAGAGCTGTTTGTCGCTGTATCTCAGCCTGTTCGCGTTCACGTTCGTTAGAAATCGACTGGATTTCTTTGTCTTTGAGCGCGCTATTTAACGCACGGTCACGCTTGATTTGTGCCAGTTCTTCCTCCTTGGCTTTTTCGTGCAGTTCAATTTGCCGGTCTTTTTCTGCCTTTTCGAGGTCTAGATTCCGCTGGATATTGGCCAGTTCTTCCTGCTTGGCTTTTTCGATCAGGTGAATCTCACGATCACGACGTTCCTGTTCGGTGATGCGAGTCTTGTCAATTTCCGCTACCTCACGTTTGCGTGCCTCCTCAATAATGGCGATGTCCCGCTCAGTACGCAGCTGCTCCAGCGTCTGCTCGTTATGAATTTCTTTTTCCTCAACAGCCATCTTTTGTTCAAGGACATAACGCTGTTTCTCACCGACGCGCAGCGCCTGTTCGTTGGAAACGGCCTTGTCTTGGTTGGCGCGTGCAAATGCCTCCTGGCGTTCGATTTCGAGTAGCTCGAGTTGCGTATCAAGCTCTTTTTGTCGGATCGCTACACTGGCCTTCTTTTCTGTCTCGTGAACTTCCCTCTTGGCTTTGGATGTAATGGCGGTGATGATTTTCAGACCCTCGGCATCAAACACATTGTCAGTCTTGAAGTATTCTTTTCCTGTCTGCTCCATGGTTACGATGGTAACTTCTTCAAGGAGGAGGCCATTTGCACTAAAGCTTTCCATCACCTGAGCTTTGATATCCTTAGCGAATAGATCACGATTTTCATGTAGCTCGGTCAGTGTTTTCGTGGCGGCATAGCTGCGTAAAGCGCTGATTATCTTGGCTTCGAGCAGAATCCTCACATTCTCTGCATCAAATGTTTTTTCTCCTAGGCTTCGGCTCGCAGTCAGCAGGTCATTTTCGGTGTGACCAACATGGGTATACAACTCTGCGACTACGTCAACGCGAATCTTGTCGGTGGTGAGTATGGCCTGATCACGTGAACGGCTGACGATCAGTTTTATGGTCTCCAGAGACACCCAGGTGATTTCATGGAATACAGGAAATACCATTGCGCCTTGGCCAAGGCAGACTTTGGTGCCACCAAAGCCGGTGCGGATAAATCCCATGTTTGCCGGGGCGCGTTTATACACCCAGACCGAGATAATGTAGAAGATCGCGACCGCGATTATGGCCAGGATCACCAGAGTGACGAATGTTTCTATAGTCATGGGTCGTATTACCGGTTTGAATCCATTAATGTTTTACGCTTGATCCGTAACGCCTTGGTGTATTGTTACCCTGTTGTTCAGGTCACGACGTAACTGATCCTAATTCTCCTGTAACCTGCTTTCCGAAGTCAAAGACAGTCGGTACCCCCCGTGTACTCCGGATTCTTTGGCGTAAAGCCTCGGTCTCCCTCATTTCGGTCTGTAACGTTACAGGGTCAAGTACAACACCGTAGGCCTCCCGCGCCACTTCAATGCTGACGAGTCGGCGAACAACATCTTTTCTGACAGCGTCATTGTCTCGCTCCAAAGGGTCACCCCAGCCACCCGCACCAGCTGTCTGGAAGATAATCTTATCACCTGGGTAGACCTCGACATGGTCGACCTTTGACGGTAGCGGTTTGCGGCCGCTATCGCCCTGTATGAGCCATTTTGCCGAACAGGCACCTGGTTTACCGCCAAGAATACCCCAGGGTTGACTTTGGTGGCGGTCATCATGGATTGAGACCTCGCCCGGTTCGAGGATGCGGTAAATTTTTTCCACACCATTGCCTCCCCGGTGCTTCCCCGCGCCACCAGAGTCACAGATGCTGGCGTAACTTTCGATTACTATCGGAAAGTACGTCTCCAAGTATTCTGTGGGAATGTTTTCAAACAGGGGCCACCACGAATGTCCATCGATGCCGTCTCCGAGGGGGCGCCCGGGAATGCCGCCGTACAGGATTTCCATCAACTGAAAGGGGGAACCGTCGCTGGCGATGCCAGAGTATAGAAAATGTGGGCTCGAGCCGTATCCGGCCGCGGTTGCCATTTCTGGTGCGTTGTAGCCCAGTGCGCCACCGAGAACATCGAACTGGCGGGCCAAAGCGTGGGTTCTGCATCCCAGGGCAGCCGGGAACTCAGGCTGCAGTACCGATCCTTTGGGCATCTTGACATGGATCAGATCATAGAACCCGTCGTTAAACAGAATTTGAGGATCGAATACCATGATCATGTAAACGCCAATGAACATCTTGAACATCCCCTCGTGCAGGTAGAAATTGATCGGACCGGGGGCCTGATCCGACGTGCCGGTCCAGTCGAAGTAGGCATCTTCACCTTCGCGCCAGACTGTCAGTTTGAGCTTAAACGGACCATTCCCACACCCATCATCATCGACGTAATCTTCAAACGATTTCGGTTCAGTCGGCAGATTCTGGACGATCAATTCCCGCATCGCCCTATTGGTTCGCAACAGCAGTTCCTCGCATGCCTGGAAATATGTTTCGGTGCCGAATCGTTGACAAATCTCTATCACGCGCTTTTCACCAGCACGGCTTCCCGCGATGATTGCCATCAAGTCGCTATAGTTCATGTCGGGCGTACGCGTATTGTTCAGCACAAGATCAAGTGCGGCCTTATTCAGTAGGCCTCTGTCATAGAGCTTGATTGGCGGAATACGTATTCCTTCACCGAAAATAGATTGTGCGGTGGTCGGCATGCTGCCTGCCACGGAGCCACCGACGTCCATCATGTGGCCAAACATCGAACTGAAGCCAACCAAAGTATCGTTGTGGAAGATCGGAATCAGGACGAGCCAGTCGTTGATATGACTGACTGCACCGCCGCATTGGTAGGGATCGCTTTGCAGGATTATGTCTCCAGGCGCCAGGTCGAATCGTTTTTCACGCAGCATCTCTGCCACGTAGGATCCGAATTGGCCCACGATCATTCGACCTTTTGGGTCAGTAATCATAGGAAATTCGTCATGCTGTTCGCGTATTACTGGTGACATCGCCGAGCGGAAAAGAACAGCATCCATTTCATGTCGTGCGTTGCTCAGCGCATTTTCAATAAGATCCAGGGTGACGGTGTCGATCGGTTGGTCGGGTCTCGCCCGGCGGCCTGGCTGCAAAGGCGTCGTGGTTGTGGGAGTGGCCGTGCGCGTCGGCGCTGCATCACCAACCGGAGTTCGTATTTCTGTTTTATTTGCGGAGGTGATGCTCGCCTCGTTGATGTCGGCGAAGCACCGGGCCAGTGCGTTGTCCGTTGCGCGTTGTACGGCAATGCCAATATTGCCGTTGATCTGGGCGGTGCCGCTGTGTGTCTGAGTCATTCCACCGGCTTGGAGCCTGCAAACGACTCGTACTTCGTTGCCGGTCGTGGTGTGCTCAATCAGATCGTGTGTCCAGTCGTCACCAAATTGCTGATTCAGAATGTTGACGATATTGCTGTCAGAAGCCGATACGAGCGGTGGTGGCGTTGCTCTCGTTAGGCCGATTTCGCTGCGTGGGTCTTCTTCTAAACCGCCCTGAAGGTTCGCCTGTTGCATCTGGTCAGTGAAAATCCGGTCAAACTGGTCCTTATTGGCTCTGACCAATTCATCGAGAGATAAAGATTTATTGCTCACGGGTTAGCCTCTTTCTAGTGTATGGCCCGCGTTACTTGGGCTACCGGGTTGATAACGAGATTGAGGTATTCATCGATTTTGGCCAGATGGTCCGGATGAACCAGCGTTGTCGAGTCTGTTTGGCTGATCAGTGCGGGACCGGCTATTTCGTTGCCGGCTTTTAGAATATTGCGTTCGTAGACCGCAGCTTGATAGGATTTTCGGTCAAAATAGACCAGCCGTTCGTCGATCATTGCCGCTGATGCGTCAGGGCTTTCCAGACCCATCTTGGGTGGTTTGATGTGCGCCACCTGGCCGATGCCAATCGCCCGTAGGTTGACAATTTCAACCGGGCTTTCAACCTGAAACCCGTAGAGTTCCTGATGTCGGGCATCAAAGCGACTTCTAAGACCCTGTAAACTGTTCTGTACATCGTGTGCCTGAAACATGAGCGATAGTTCATAGCCCTGCCGTAGGTAGCGCAGGTCGATCTCATATTTTATGGCCTGATCGCTAGGAGCGATGCCCTCCTCGTCTAGCCATAGGCCGATTCTGTTGTCGAGTTGTGACGTGATCTGCTCAATGTTGTTCGGCTCAACATCATCAAGGTTCTGAATCAGCGTCTGAGTTGCCTCATGGCGGATATTCGAATGTAGAAAACCAAGCGCCGACAATACACCGGGTGTCGGCGGCACAATAACAGGATAGCACTGGCCAAGCATTGCCAGCGCATTCGCATGCAGTGGGCCGGCGCCACCGAACGGCACGAGACTGAAGTCGCGCGGGTCTAGTCCGCGCTGAACAGTGGTCAGCCGCAAAGCGCCAAACATATTTTCATTGACAATATCGATAATACCCTGAGCAGTTTCGTACAGGTCGAGATTGAGCGGGCGCCCCAAGGCGCCAACTGCGTCTTCGGCTGCCTTGGTGTCCAGTGGCATACGGCCACCTAGTAGAGTTTCAGGAAGTCGCCCTAACACGACGTTGGCATCAGTCACCGTGGCGGCAGTACCACCTTTTCCGTAACAGGCCGGCCCCGGGACAGCACCGGCACTTTCGGGGCCAACCCGAATTGCGCCAGTCATTGGCACGTGTGCGATCGAGCCGCCACCCGCACCTACGCTATGCACTTCGACCGAAGGAATCTTAACGGGATAACTCCCCAGTGAGGTTTGACGGGACGACGTGGGCTCACCGTCTTGAATCAGAGAAACGTCGGTTGAAGTGCCGCCCATGTCGAACCCTAGAGCATTGGGATATCCGGCGAGCCCGGACAGGCGTGCGGCGCCGGCAACACCACCGGCAGGGCCGGAAAGCAGGGTATACACGGGCGATTCAATCGCTCGTTCCACACCCATCAGACCGCTGTCGGATCTGACAATTTGTAGTCTGGAATTGAAACGTTCGTTTTCAAGCTTATGACGAAAATTATCAAGATACCGCCGCATGCCGGGTCTGACATAAGCGTTCATGACGGTCACCAGCGTGCGCTCATACTCCCGAAATTCCGGTAGTATTTCTGATGACAGAGAAATAGGCAGGTCGGGATAGACGTTGGCGATAATATCGCGGAGCTTGTGTTCGTGAACTGGATTCGAATACGCATGAAGAAGTGAGATCGTGATCGAATCTGCACCTTTGCGGACAAGTTCATCTGCCATCTCTCGTGCACGACTTTCATCGAGTGGTTGAAGGATCTCACCTTGTGCGCTGATTCGTTCCGGCACGCCTCGCGTTAGTTCTAGATCCGCCAGAGGCTCAGGTTTATCCATGGTGATCCAGCCGGCCAGGGGTCCAGGTGTCTGCGAACGTGCCAGATGCAGGACTTGCTCAAAGTTTTCCGTGACCAGCAGTCCAACTTGTGCACCTTTTGCTTCCAGTACGATGTTGGTTGCCACCGTTGTCCCGTGTAGCATGGACTGGATATCGTCTGCTGAGAGCTTTGCCTGATCGAGCAGCGAGCGTATACCGTCCAGAATGCCGACCGACTGGTCTTCCGGCGTTGACGGGGTTTTATGCAGGTGGAACGTTTCCTTTCCCTCGTCGAAAAGAAGAAAATCTGTAAACGTACCGCCAACATCAATGCCCAGGCGAATAGCCATGCCGGATTAAGTCTCCTTGAAGTTCGGGCCCGAGGCTGATCTCTCGAGTTACTGCTTTATATTAACTGCCGTCTGTACCCAAACGAATCTACAACAGAACGCCACTTGCTGGAAGGCCTGACAAGGAAAAGACGTGCCCGAGGGGTATTTTTTCGCTCGCTATTGAATCAGGGGTTACCCCCGGTAGCTACTGGCTCGGCCAGGAGTTTGGCTTTGTTCTGCCCCTGAATTATCATTGGTGGCTGGTCTATGAGTCAGGCTAGATTTGGCCGGACAGTAATGCCGGTAGTTCACAAAGAGGGAGGTCAGCACACTGATGGAAGAAGCTAAAAGCCGGTGGCAGCAGCCACGTTCGTGGATTGGGCTGATTGTGATTGTGATATTGATCATTTTCCTGCTTTTTTATAGGCCGTTCGAACAGTACCTGCTCGACAACATCCCGCGTATACACTTTTCGAATATTTTGTTCTGGTTCGCCTCCCTAGTGGCGATAGTCAGTTTTGCGGTGTCGCACTGGCAGTCTTTCAGAAAGAGCATATTCCAGGGTGTAACAGAATCGAATACGCAGGACCTGGTTTTCGACACTTTGCAGATCGTTGTGTTGGTGGCTGTCATCCTGTGTGCCGGTGCCACTATTCAGGGGGTGGAGATGCTGGGTGTTCATTTGATGAATGACGGTTCTGTCATTGACGAGGAGTTTGGCCGCCGGTTGTTGTCAGTTTTCCTGTTGGTTATTTTGGCGGTGCTCTTTTATCTGTTGCATCGGGTCGTACAGGCATTCAGACTCGGTTGGCGTCACCGATGGACACCACCTAAGGCTTCAAGGCGAGCCTGACGGGATTTTCTAAGTAGCCCGGACAGTAATAATGAACGACTGGCAGGATAGCACCCGTGAGGAATACCTGAGCAAAGGACTTGCAAGTCGGTCGGGGTATGGCAGTAAGCCGGCACTACTCATTATAGATTTCAGCAATGGATTTACCGATCCCAAGTCTCCTCTGGGTGGAAACTTTGACCTGCAATTGGCGACGACGGCCAGCCTGCTGACTGAATTTCGCCGGGGTCGGTTGCCTGTGGTTTACACGACGGTTGCCTATCAGCCAGGCTACCGTGATGCCGGTGTGTTTATAAAAAAAGTGCCCTCGTTGTCGATACTGGTGGAGGGATCAGACCTGGTTGAGATCGACAATCGAATTGCACCGCAAGAGGGTGAACATGTGATCGTTAAGAAATTTGCCAGCTCGTTTTTTGGGACGGAGTTGGATGTGTATTTTCGTGGAATGGGTGTGGATACGGTAATCATTACGGGTTGCACGACCAGCGGTTGTGTACGGGCATCAGCCGTTGATTCTCTGCAATATGGATTTCAGACTATTGTGGTACGCGAGGGAGTCGGTGATCGGGCCGATGGGCCCCACCACGCAAACCTGTTCGATATGGATGCCAAGTACTGCGATGTTGAATCCGAACAAGACGTGTTGTCGTATCTTCGTTCTCTCGTAGCAGAAGGTGGTGAAGCGGCAGAAGCGGACAATGATTTTCGTGGCTGGTGGCAGGCGGCTCCACCAACCTCTATCAGCGGTTGAATTTATCTGCCTAGAAAAGGAAAAACAGTGAGCTCAGGGTCAACTCGAGGTTTGCTCGATTCATTTGATGCGCTGATCGAAGGTAACCGACAGCAAATGGATGAGTTATACGGCCAGTCAGGTGCAACGCCACCACGGTCGGCCAGCCAGGCGGCTGGGGTTGAGGAAGAATCAGTTCGGTTTGAAAGTCTAGATAGCCAGAATATTGTCGAAGGGCAATCCGCCGCGTGGCTTAATCAGAATTTTCCCGATGCCTGGCGTTGTGAGATTCGAGATCGACGTCGACAGGACAACGAAGTCGTTGTGTTGTGTCGTCTCTATCTGCTCGGCCATAACATACATAAAGCGCAATTCGGTTCAGCGATGATTCCGGCGACTGAGAATGGTGAATATCGAAACGAGCGAGAGGCAGAGTCCGCCGCGTATGAGTCTGCTGTAGACGATGCCTTGAGGCAGTGTATCCGGTATCTCTGATAATCAATACCCGTGACGTCGGACGGGTTGAATTCCATTGTTATGAGCGGTCTCGATTAGTATGCCTACAAATCAGTACGGAATACCGACGACACTCGCAGATAACGCAGGGCATCATGTCTTGGTGCTGTGGCTGGATGCATTTCCTGCGGCGGTTGATTCACAGATCTGGAATTGGTTGCGGGAGGATTACACTGAATTTACGACCCGTAACACTAAAATCATCATCGTAACCCGCCAAAGCACATCTGCGAATCAGCGGTTTTCGAATCGGTTTGAATTCTTCTTCGATGTGCTGAGTGATCCAGACGATCAACTTATCACTGAGCTTAAGTCTCAACTGTCCGGGACGACAATCCCTGAATTCTGTCTGATCAATCCAGCGGGCAGGGTAGTGAAGTGGTCACTTGGCCGACCTCTAAAGGCAGAATTGGAAGGTGTGCTGAGCTATCTCGATTCAAGACGCTTGATCGGTGATCAGGTACCTGATGTCGATGTATTTGAATTAGTTGCCCAGGCGCCACAAATTATTCGCAGCGAAACACTGTTCTCCAGTCATAAGGTGGTGTTGTTTGGCGTGCCGGGAGCATACACGCCGGCCTGTTCAGCTGAACATCTGCCCGGGTTTCTAGATCACTACGAGGACTTGCGTGGTCGGGGTGCAGACAGTGTTATTTGTATTGCGGTCAATGATCCCTTTGTGATGGATGCCTGGGGACAGGC
>CEUS01003965.1_pt1 | contig 13305 bp, 13 predicted proteins | sample 427031 | NCBI WGS metagenome assembly CEUS01 (sample SAMEA2622837, study PRJEB7988) | marine metagenome | biome: marine biome (ENVO:00000447); feature: marine epipelagic mixed layer (ENVO:xxxxxxxxx); material: "saline water (ENVO:00002010), including plankton (ENVO:xxxxxxxx)" | depth 140 m | reverse complement strand
ATCAATGTCCTGAATCTTCTCGCCTATCTCGTGCTTGGGTTTTTGGAACTCCCCGAGAATCTTGCTGTGGCGTTATCACCGCTGGACTTGGTCCTCATCCTGATCTTGTTCCTTCCTCTAACCGTGCTCATTTCGAGCACTCTGCTACTGATATCGGGCTACGCGAAGAGCTATAAGGAGTACCAGATCTACTTCTTCCCGCTTTTCTTGGTATTCCTAGTGCCGTCACTGGCAGGGATCTTACCTGGCCTCGATTTGCGTTCCGCTATCGCCCTTGTGCCCATCGCCGGTGTTGGGGTGGCGGTGCGGGAAATCATGGTAGCGGAGTACGACTGGCTGTTCTTAGCGATAGCTTTCGCTTCTACTGCGGCTGCGTCGTGGTGGGCTAGCCGCCTTACCCAACGGACTCTTTTAACTGAGCGTCTCATATCAAGTTCCGATCTGGATGAGGCGGACCTGCTTGGAGGTCCGGCGCTCTTTCCACGGCATGTACTTCGCTGGTTTGTGGGGATGTGGGTGGTCTTTTTCCTTACCGCGATATGGGTTGGTGGTGAGCTAACCTTGCAGGGGCAGATAATCCTGAATCTGGTCGTGATCTTCCTTGGTGGATCACTCTTAATGGTAAGGAGATATGGGCTAGACCCACGGAAAGTCTTCGCGTTGAGGCCAGTGCACCCCGCGGTGCTACTGGCTGTACTCATCGGGATTCCAGCCGCCTATTTCACGGGTATCGGCCTCAGCGTTCTAGTGGATGCATATCTTTTTCCAGTACCTCAGAGTGTACTTGAGGCTTTCGGTGAAGTGATGCTGGATGATGAGATACCTCTATGGCAACTCGTATTCTTCATATGTGTTATGCCGGGAATTCTGGAAGAGTTAGCATTCCGAGGGGTCTTACTGCATGGTCTAAGAAAAACCTGGAGTCCGGTGATTGTCTGCCTTGTCACGGGTGGAATTTTTGGACTCTTTCACGTTGATCTCTTCCGATTGATCCCGACCGCTTATCTCGGAGTGATCTTTGCCGCTGTGGTTTTGCTGACAGGCTCAATTTTTCCTGTCATGCTTTGGCATTTTGGCAACAATGCCATCGCGCTTGTACCACAGCGCATGGGGTGGGTCACAGAAGAAACAGTGTTTCCAGAATGGGTTTTCGCCATCGCTTTTGTAGCGCTGCTCGTTGTGTTTTGGATCATCTGGAAGGTGAGCACTCCATATCCGGACTTAAAGAAAAAAAGGCCGGATGCATTTGGTTAGGTGGAGTAAGGTCTGGAGAACTCAGATCTAATACAGTTCAGATCACCGCTGTCCGAGGTATTTCATTCGTACGCCACCGCGAGGCATAAGGGTGATGTGCCGGCGTTCCACGCTAAGTGGTCGGTTATCAAGCAACTCAAAGTGATAGGCAGACAGTAGGGTCCCGAGAACAACTTTGGCTTCAAAGCTTGCGAAAGCTGCACCGATACAGCGGCGGTTCCCCCCTCCGAATGGGTAGAATTCGAAAGGGCTGAACTTGTGATCTAGAAAACGTTCTGGAATCCATTCGTCAGGATTTTCGTAAATCTCCGGATCCCTGTGGGTCAAGAATGCCACCGCGCCTACGGCAGTACCTGCCTTGAGTTTGCAACCCATCAGTTCTGCATCCTGGCTGAGCTTTCGGGCTAGATCAGGAAGTACGGGATGAATCCGGAGGCTCTCATTTACGACCGCGTCCAGGTAGGGTATCTGGGTCAGTGCCTCTGGATCACCGGTTGGAGCCTGCTCTGAAATGTCTTCAAGCAGCCGATTTAGTTTTTCGGGATGGCGATGTAGCCAGTAGAGTGTCCAAGCCATGGCGATGGCTGTTGTTTCGTGTCCAGCTGAGAGGATACTGAGCAACTGATCTCGTACCTCTAATTCATCCATCCGAGATCCATCGTCATACTCAGCTTCGAGTAACATGGAGAGGATGTCATCTCCTCGATCATCAGAGGACGCACGATCTCGGATCAGTTGCCCGATGAGCTCATCAGTTTGCTTTCTTACAGCCGTGAACCGTCTCCAACTAGGAACCACCGGCAGACGAAGGAATTTGAAGAACATCGGCAGTCCGTTCCCGAGATTTAATAGTTCCGGGAGAAGCGCCTTGAGCCCGCTGCGCACTACGGGATCTGTAACCCCAAATACTGTATCAAGAATTACCTCTAACGAAACTGATTGAGTGAAATTGTAAGCCCTAAAGTCCTCTCCTTCATGCCACTTACTTGCGCAGTCGTGAGCTGCTGAAGCCATACTTTGTGCGTATGAGCGCATTCGTTGGCCATGAAACGGAGGGACCAGGAGTTTCCTGTATTCCCGGTGTTTGGTTCCGCTGGTGAGAATGACTGAATTGCTCCCCAGAACTGGCTTGAGGACGTCAGTGTTCCAGGGCTCGAAGATCATCGGGTCAGCCCGAAAAATATCCCTGACATCTTCAGGGCGTCCCGAAAGAACCAAGGGCCCACCCATCGTATGACAGCCGAAGGGCTGACCGTATCTGCGAACTGATCTTTCGAAGAATCCATAAGGATTCCGGATATACGAAAGGGTAGTTCCTAATCCGAATCGTGGACCCTTAGGAATCGGCATCTATCTAGAGATCTCTTGGAGTTCCGCTCTGAGTTTGATTGGGATTACATGGCACTCATCAGCGTCCACCTGGACCTCGGTGCGGACCCAGTTATGGTAACGAGGACGAGCTACAACCACGGTGTAGTTGCCTGCGCGCTCTCCGGCACCGTTCATGGTTAGACCATCCGGGCTCAGCGTGGCGCTCTCCACGTAGTTGCCGTCACGCAGTGTCATCGTTGCACTGTCAGCTAGTGGGGCTCCTGACCCTGAATCCACCACGTCCACGCTGATACCGTAAACGAATTGTGCCGTGCATATAGGTGGTGTGAAGGAATGGGAATCGTCACAACCCAGTAAGGACGTGAGTGCCAGAAGTGTTAGCTGACGAAATCTCATAGGTCTCCAGGGCTCTCGGATGCTCTGGTGAGGGTCACAATCCCCTCAGATATCGCTAGAATACCTGGATGATCGTAACTCGAATTAAGATGGCCGGATGAGTCTTTTAACCAAATTCGATTTTTTGGGTTCCCCTGGGCCAGCACGTGATGCGACCTATCGGGTCATTTTTGAGGCGGAAACTCGGAAAGGTAGGCTTTTTGACCTGGCCTTGATCTTAGCGATTCTGGCCAGTGTTACAGTGGTGATGCTCGATTCTGTTCCGGAGATAGCAGAGGAGTATCACGGACTGCTGCGTATTTCAGAATGGATTTTCACGATCCTTTTCACGATCGAATACGTCGCTCGCCTTTGGTGCGTAGCGTCTAGAAAGAAATACGCCAAGAGCTTTTTCGGACTGATCGATCTTTTTGCGGTGATCCCGACCTATCTGAGCGTTCTTCTTCCCGGAGGAGAAGTTCTTGCGGTGGTCCGAATTCTTAGGGTTTTGCGTGTTTTCAGGATCCTTAAGCTGGTGCAGTACATAGGTGAGGCCGAGGTCCTTGTAGCGACCTTGAAGGCAAGCAGATTCAAGATTGTGGTGTTCCTCATTACTGTGATGAGCATTGTGGTCGTCATTGGGTCCATAATCTACCTCATCGAAGGACCGGAAAACGGTTTTACGAGCATACCTCGTGGCTTGTACTGGAGTGTTGTGACCCTGACAACCGTGGGCTACGGAGATGTGACACCCCAAACCCCTATTGGTCAGGGGCTGGCAGCGATGCTGATGGTCCTGGGTTATGCGCTGATTGCTGTACCTACCGGTTTGTTCTCAGCTGAGTTCGTCCAACAGAATGAGTCTCACAAAAAAGCGTCAAATACGCCGGTCCGGAGTTGTCCTGGATGCGGAAGTCTAGAAAAAGACCATCAAGCAGGTTACTGCCGGTACTGTGGCCAGAAACTCACCTGACCATAATCTGAGTTCCGAGACTGAACTCTTTAGCAGGAGAATGGAGTCATGAAGAGGACTTTAGCGCTTGCGGTGTGTCTATTTGGTTGTGTCTCCAGTCCTGAGTCTCAATCTGCTGGTTCGGAAGGTCCCAGGAACTCGGGCGTTGATGCTGTTTTTGAAGATCTAGTTGGGATGCGCCCAGGAGCAGCCGTAGGGGTTGTACTGGACGGGGAGGTTGTGCACCGGGCTGGGTATGGGATCGCAGATATGGATCACGGCATCCCAATAACTCCTGAAACTGTATTCGATATCGCATCTATTTCGAAGCAGTTCGGTGCAATGGCTGCGCTTCTTCTCGAGGCTCAAGGTCGCCTAGATCTGGAAGAGGATGTCCGTACCTACGTCCCGGAACTACCGAATTTTGGCCCTACGATTGTGCCGCGTCATCTTATTCATCATACAAGCGGGATCAGGGACTGGCCTCATACCATGTCGTTGGGTGGTGTCGAGTACAGTGATGTCATCTCATTCGAGAAGATCCTACGTATGCTCTATCAACAGAGAGCGATCAACTTCCCGCCAGGTTCGGAGTACGCCTACTCGAATACAGGCTACAACCTTTTGGCTAGGACGATCGAAGTCCAATCAGGCATGACGTTCAGGACCTACACTCAAGAACAGATCTTTGCCCCCCTGGGAATGACGCGCACGCACTTCTCTGACGACTACCTGGAGATTGTCCCTGGTCGTGCTGAATCGTATGCACCAGTTGGTGATGAAACTGATGGGGTCTTCCGCCGACAGATTAACCAACTCACGGCTCTAGCTTCGAGTTCACTCAACACCACGGTGGATGACTTCATTTTGTGGATGAAGAACTATGAGACGGGCGTGGTTGGGGGTGAAGAGATCCTCGGTAAGATGTTGCGGAGGGGCGTGCTCACCGGTGGTGACACAATCGACTATGCCCACGGTTTAAGCGTGGGGGCATACAGAGGGCTCGTAAACTTTGGACACGGAGGTTCGTGGGCGGGATTCCGTACGAACTTCGTCCGATTCCCTGAAGAAAATCTGTCGATCATTGTCTTCTGTAACTTCTCAACCTGTAATCCAGCAGGACGGGCTCTTGAGGTTGCAGAAGTTTTTCTTGAAGACCAGATGGGTCCCACTCCCGAAGAGCCTGATGGCTTAGATGACGTTACTGAATCTCTGAGCCTTTCAGATTCTGAGCTACGAGAATACTCCGGTCACTATAGGAGCCCTGAGTTGGACTCAACTTATGAGGTCTTTGTGGAGTCGGGGCGGCTTGTTGCAGAGCATTGGCGCAACCCGAGATCGATCCTATCTCCAGCTGGTGATGATTTGTTCAGAGGGGACCAGCGCTGGTTTCCGGAAGTGCGTTTTGTCAGAAACCAAGCAGGTCAGGTGACGGGCTTCACCGTGACTGGAACTCGCGTGCGGGATCTGATATTCGAAAGGGTTCAATAGCCGGATTCTAGTTCGTCTCGGGACGTGTCAGGACTGTACCGGGTCTTTCTCCAGTAAGGGCCATTCCGTCGATGACCAATGTTCCATTAATGATCATCGTCTCTATACCTGTTGAGAACTGATGAGGTTGGACGTAGTCGGCGTTGTCCTGAATAGTTTCTGGATCAAAAACCACTAGATCTGCGATCATGCCTTCGGCGATGGATCCTCGCTCCGTTTGACCGAGTCGATCCATCGACAACCGGGTCATTTTGTGGATGGCCTCTTCTAGTGTAAGTACACCTAATTCACGGACATAACGGGCTAGTATTCTTGGGAATGCTCCATAGCTCCTGGGGTGTGGGAATCCCTCACCGTACCCAACTGGATCACCATCCGTCTGAAACGTGGCTAGAGGGTGGCGCATGATGCGTTGCACATCGCCTTCATCCATAACGTGGTAGATGGCACTAAACCCACCAGCCAACTGGAGCTCAATCCCCATCTGTATTCCGCTTGCTACCGTATTAGGTAGACCCTGAGCTGCGGCATAATCAGCCAATGTCTTGCCATCAAATTCAGGTGCTGAGGGAACGGTCCTGAATTGAATACGGTTGAGGTCGTCTCCAACCCATTCGTTCACCAGCCGGTCCCTCATCCCTTCTTCAACTTGGGGCCGGACTGCCGGGTCACTCACTCTAGCGACGAGAGAGTCCTGTCCTCCTGCAAGTGCCCACGGTGGAAAAATGACAGAGGAGCCGGTGCTTCCTGCAGTATAGGGATATAAGTCATGGCGAACGTCTAGGCCGGAAGCATTCGCTGAATCGATCATCGCGAGCGTATTTGCACTCCATCCGAACTGGGCAACGCCCATCGCCTTATGGTGTTGGATCTGTACCGGGATCTCTGCTTCCCGGCCAATCCGGATGGCTTCAGCAACCGACGCAAGTAGACCTCTACCTTCGTCGCGCATATGCGTGTAGTAGATACCACCATAGCGGGATGCAACCTTGGCTAGCTCTATGACTTCTTCAGTTTTTGCGTAGTTAGCGGGGACATAGAGCAGACCTGTAGAGAGACCAATCGCTCCTTGCTGCATCGCTTGATCGATGAGATCTCGCATCTGTTGGAGTTCCTCACCCGATGGATCTCGGTTGTCCATCCCGAGTACCTGACGTCGTGCCCAGGTATGTCCTGCGAAGAAGGCCACATTGGGCGCCACATCCAAGGCAGCGATGTATTCGTCCAAAGGCCAGGGCACATCACCACTATGTAAGCTGGCTACGATCGTTGTGATACCTTGGCGGGTGAAGTTTTCTGCCAGCGGATATTGGTGGATCGTTGTCTGGATATGAGCGTGGTTGTCGACAAAGCCAGGCGTTACAGCTTTTCCGGATACATCGATCACTTTGTCCGCGAGGGTTGGATCCAGTCCCGACCTACCCACAGCTGCGATCCGCTCTCCTCTAATCGCGACATCCGCCGTGAAGCGCGGTGCTCCTGAACCGTCCACAACGGTGCCACCTCTGAGTAGTATATCGTAGCGTTCACTTGAGGGAGTTCCCGAATTTGCGGCCGTGCAATTAATTGTGACGAGCGTGAGCGCGGCAAAGGTAAGAGAGCGGTGTACAGTAGTGCTGGTACGCATAGCTTTTTCTGGTTCTAGAGTTGGACTGGCGTCAGGAAGATCAACCTGGGCCGACATTCTTATTTCTTTAGTCACAGTGTCAGATGCAAGATGTCCGATATATTGAAACCATGCCACCGAAGGATGTAGACGGATGAAAGCTTGGTTAGCTCTGGTCGTATCCTACGTGCTCCTGACGGCTCTTATCATCGTTCCACGACTCCTAGGGTCTGAGCCTTTGCCCTTAAGGTTCGTATTCCTGCTCATCCCGATCGGAACAGCTTTGTTCCTTTATTTGTTGCTACGTGGAGTTTCGAAGAAAGATCATATGCAGAGGAAAGACGACTAGACCTAGTAGATCTCCTATCTACAGCAGTGGATCACTGAGGCAGAGGACTCATGAACAGGATTTGGGAATGAGAAAAACTCTGCTTCTCGTGCTCTGTATGTTTCCACTTGGATGTGGGCTCATAGAGCCGGACTCAGAGGTGCTGACATTATTCGTAGGCCCGGAACGAGTTGAATGTATGGGCTTTATGTTTCCCACTACCTGCCTACAGGTTCGCTTTCAGCCGGAAGGGGATTGGGAGGCTTTCGGTGATCCCATAGAGGGATTTGATTTTGAACCAGGCTTCTTTTATGAACTTAGGGTGAAGCGAGTCTCTATTACTGATCCTCCGGCTGACGCTTCAAGTTATCGCTGGATTTTGTTGGAGCTCATCAACAAGATTGTTGCCCAAGCCTATGCCCTAGATAGCCGAATCGTGATATGACTCTAGTCTTATGCCACAAATGCCCTCGAGAGGCCAGTGAAGGTGACCCGGCTTGTCCGGAATGTGGTGTGCTAGATAGGGAAGGGCCGTTTGAACAGCACTATGAGAGCGGTCAGCTAATGGCCAGAGGCACGTATCTAAACGGTGTATTGCATGGATCCTATGAAGAGTACTACGAGAGTGGACAGTTAGAGGGAAAATATAATTTCGAAAAAGGTGACCCTCGTGGAGACGGTCTTTTCGAATACTACAATGAGAGGGGTGAGTTAATGGCCAGGGGCTTTTTCCACATGTCCAAGAAGTGTGGTGAGTGGTTTGCGAAAGGTGCTGGGTGGTCTGGACGAGACAAGGTCGAGCACTATCCACCGTGTCCAGAATCCCGGGACTAGGCCATGAACATGAAAAGAGCCCCGCTAATCCTTTGGATCCTTGCTTCATGCACTGTCGCGGATACTTCAAGCGATTTGTTAGACCGAATGCCACCAGATGTGCCAGAATCTTGGCTTCCAATTATCGGCGAGTATGCCTCGGGCTCAGATACTGTTTCAGTGCTGGAAGAAGACGAAAGTCTGGTGTTGCTATTTTGGGGTGGTGCACGGTTCCCACTCTCAGCTTCAAGTGATGGAGATTTCGAAACCGATTCCAATGCAGTGGTGGAGATGGTAGCGGATGCTAGTGGTCGTGCAGAAATATTGTTGGTAGACGGCCAGGCCTTTAGTCGACTCTCGCTTGGTGCCGAGGATGGTGGCACGTTCCGTATCACACCCATTCGGGCACCGGAAGAGTTACTCATAGAAGCCCTCGCTGCTTCTCCGCCCGAAGAAGAGGGTGACTTCCGGCCTGCAGATCTCGCAGAGCTAGTGGCTCTGGATTCTACGATTCTCTTAGACATTCGTTATGCGACTAGAAACAACTTTATGGGTGAGATTTTTTATTCTGAACCCAGAGCATTTCTGCAAAGACCAGCAGCTGAAGCCCTTGTACGAGCTCATCATTGGCTCGGTGAGCGAGGCTATGGCCTCCTGATACATGATGGATACCGGCCATGGTACGTGACCAAGATGTTTTGGGATGCAACCCCCGAGGAGCTGCGGGTTTTTGTCGCGAATCCTGCTAACGGCTCCAGACATAACCGCGGTTGTGCTGTGGATCTGACGTTATACGATCTTGAAACAGGCACACCGGTTACGATGACCGGCGGATATGATGAGATGTCGCCGCGTTCTTATCCTGACTATGCAGGAGGGACGGCTAGGCAACGATGGCACCGGGAACTCCTTCGCGAAGCTATGGAGGCCCAGGGGTTCACCGTATATGAAGCAGAATGGTGGCATTTTGATTACAACGATTGGCCCAACTACCGCATAGGTAACGAGAGGTTTGAAGAGTTGGGCGTGGGATAAAAATCTAGAGTCCAGCTTATGTCAAAACTTTCTCAGATCCTATTAAAGATGTTCTGTACGACATCCCCAGTGCCTCTTTAGACGGCTGCCAGAGTCGACGACCCGATCAAAAAATAAAGCCGATGTTTATAATTCGGATTGTTGGGTAAAGGTCACCACCACCAAATGGCAGTTTGCCATCCAAGGCGGAATGTTTCTCGCCCCCGTACCCGGCGTAGTCACTGTCAGTGACCTGAGGGACTCCCATGAGTCGCTTTAGGCCAAATCCGAGGCCAACATAAAAATTGTCGTCTGGTCCTAAGACCCAACTATGATTCATATCGAATCCGAACCCGAAATAGGCCCCATCGCCTCTTCCCGCACCGTTTACCGCGGTGAGCCCCATCTTCATACCAAACGCCCATCCAATAGGAGCCTTATACGTCCGGGTGCGCCTACTGCCTGGATAGAACCGGTAGAATACATCGAAGTTGACGTATCGGGCTTCTTCCAAGGTGTTTGAAAGCATCTCCCAGTCGTTCATGGCCTGCAGCCAGGCCGGATCATTAGGATCGTAGATGGGACCGCCGAATTGGTCTGTCCCTATGATCGGCGGCTCCGGAGGAGGATCATCCATAGCCGGATACCACGTAGTTGAGGCGGTCGATCCCCCGAAACCAATTGTGGAGGTCAGGGAGATGACACGCTCGAATTCTGCATTGAACGTATTCGTGAGAAGACCGATCACATTGGCCGAAATGACGTTCTTCGGCTGAAAGTCTTCACTTTGTTGAGCGTTGAGCGGCAGGCCCGATAATCCCGCGACCAGGATCGTGAGGGCGAGTATAAAGTTCGAAGAGCCTGTCTTGATCATTGCTTTTCCCGTTCCGGTACTTGTAAGAAACTTCATTCTCCAGAAATAGTCTGTAATACCGTAATAAATATCGCTAATAACGATAAATATTGTGATTCATACAGTAAAATGTGAAGCTGGAGCGTATCGCTCTAGAATGGTGTGTAGAGGAGGTACCCTATCATCCCCTAATTCTGCTCCCTCAGCTTTAGGACCGCAACTGATTTCCTTCCTGGTGACTGCACTCATCCGAGTTGCCCATTCTTGCCCGTTCAGAGTACTAACCCTCATCTTCGGATGATCGCTAGAGGAATGGTCGTATAGTCTACGAGGTGACGAGATGAAGATCTCACGAAGAGATATGCTCAAGATTAGTGCTGGCACCGGGGCCGCAGCCTTATTGCTCAATGAGTTTCCAGCAGTGGCTCAAGAACGGCCCTTGCTCATGCGAGCTATTCCATCCTCGGGTGAGGAGGTTCCTGCGGTGGGCTTAGGTAGCGCACGCACGTTTAGTGTGGGCGCTACTGTTGAAGAGCAAGCTCCTTTAAAGGAAGTGTTGCGACTGTTCCACGAGATGGGGGGACGGTTCTTCGATACCGCTCCCACCTATGGGAGCTCTGAGGGTGTCGCCGGTCAGCTTGTCCAGGAACTTGGCATTCAAGATGATCTGTTCTTTGCCACAAAGATTTCAACAGGTGGCGGCAGACAAGCAGGTGTCGATCAGCAGGAAACGTCCCTTCAAGACTGGGGACGTGACATCATCGACTTGAATCAGGTACATAACCTTCGGGATACCGAGATTCATCTAAGGACTATCCGGCAAGCGAAAGAAGAAGGTCTCACACGCTACGTCGGTGTGACGACCTCATTCGGGAGACAGTACGAGCAGATGGAACAGGTGCTTCGTGCTGAAGAGTTGGATTTTTTGCAGGTCAATTACTCACTCGGGGAACGTGAGGCAGCAGAGCGACTGATACCGCTGGCACAGGACCGAGGCATGGGGGTGATTGTGAATGAGCCCTACAATGTCGGACGACTCTTTGGTGCCGTAAGCGGACGGGATCTACCTGATTGGGCTACTGAGTTCGATTGTGAAAGCTGGGGACAGTTTTTTCTTAAGTACATCCTGTCTCACCCTGCTGTGACGGTGATTATTCCGGCTACTTCGGATCCGGAGCACCTGATAGACAACATGGGTGCTGGTATGGGGAGATTACCCGATGAGCAGACCCGGACTCGGATGGAAGAGTTCTTCGACGGGTTAAGCTGACTGCGAAGCCAGATGACTCTTTGAGAATACTAGCAACGAGATTGATCCAAAGTGATGGCTACAGAACAAGCGATTGATGGGAATGCTTTTCAACAGCACGAATAGCCCCTAGTATCGCGAATGATTGGTATCGGTGAAGATGCTCACTTCAGTAGCGTCAATGATGGCCGAATAAGGGTTTGCGGAGCAGATCGATGAAGCGCTCATACTCTCCAGTACTGCTTTTGTCCGCTTTCGCGGTCAGTCTTGCATCATGTGGTGGAGCTGCTCGATCGGCAGCTGATCTAGAGGCACTAGCTGCTCGCAATCGGCAAGGCCATAGCCCTGCTGATGTGCATTTTATGGCCAACATGATCCCTCATCATGCTCAGGCTGTTTTGTTTGCTGGGTGGGCGGAATCACATGAAGCGAGTTCTTCTATACAGATTTTTTGTGCTCGCATGGTTGTTGCTCAACGTGATGAAATAGTGACGATGCGTTCTTGGTTACTTGAACGTGATGAGCCTGCTCCTCCCGCTGAATACAGCCGTATGCGAATGCCAGCTGATACGGATCACCATGCTATGTCTGGTATGCTGACCGAGGCACAACTAAATGAACTTGATAATGCACGTGGTGCCGATTTTGATCGACTTTTCTTGAAATACATGATCACGCACCATGAGGGTGCCTTAGCTATGGTTGACGAGCTGTTCAGTTCGTACGGGGGCGCACAAAACGACTTCATCTTCAAGCTGGCCTCGGATATGTATGCAGATCAGACGACTGAGATTGAGCATATGCAAGTGATACTAGATACGTACGAGCCAGGTCGGTAAGGCTCATGGCTTCTTCTGACTTATTTTATTTCTCTCCTAAACTCCAGGGGATCTGATATGAACAACCAATCCTTCGAACGTCTTCCTGGCATGCGTTGGGCTGCACTCGGTTCCGTACTATGTGCAGTCCTGGTATTCGTTACCGCGTGTGCCACAGGGATGTCGACGCCCTCTCCTGCCGCGATGATGTCGGCGTTATCCGATCTCCCGCTTACCCCACCAGACCCGGATCCGCGCATCGGGCTTGCTGCCGGTTCGGGTCCGCTCGGATCGGGTGCAGGGGAAGCATCCTGGAACCTCAATCTGGTATCCAATACGCCGCCCCCCGATGAATTTGTTGGAGTCACGAACTCTGATTTGGGGTTCACCGGCGACTACGCGATCCAGGGCAACTACAACGGTTACGTGATCTGGGATATCTCGGATCCGACAGATCCGACGTTGGAAACTTCTTATATATGTCCGGCATCACAGAGTGATGTATCCATCTACAAGAATCTTCTCTTTGTATCCGGTGAAGGGTTGGGTGGTCGTGTTGACTGTGGTACCGGCGGAGTTCCGGACACGGTCAGCCTCGATCGACTTCGTGGCATCCGTATTTTTGATGCGACGGATATTAGGAACCCAGAGTACGTGGCCAACGTTCAGACATGTCGGGGCTCACATACGCACACTGTTGTAACGGACCCGAACGACACAGAAAACGTCTATATCTACGTTTCAGGCTCATCCCGGGTTCGGTCCCCGAACGAACTTCCGGGTTGCTCAGGAGGTCCGTTGGAGGACGATCCGAATACGGCTTTATTCCGCATCGAGGTTATCCAGGTTCCTCTTGCGGCTCCCCAGAACGCACGGATCGTGAGTTCTCCTCGGATATTCAACGACTTAACTGCACCGCCAAGGCATGCGGAGCCAGACCAGGAAGCACGCAGAGCAGCAGCCGGAAGAGGTGGACGTGGTGGACGTGGTGGTGGCCCTCCACGTCAGCGTACTGGGCCGACTCAGTGCCATGATATCACCGTATATCCCGGTATCGGATTCGCAGGTGGTGCCTGTGGAGGCTACGGACTTTTGCTTGATATAAGTGACGTGGCGAACCCTCGCCGGTTGTATGCTGCTGCTGACTCGAATTTCTCATTCTGGCACTCCGCGACGTTCAATAATGATGGGACAAAGGTTCTGTTCACGGACGAGTGGGG
>CEUS01256042.1_pt1 | contig 13315 bp, 12 predicted proteins | sample 427031 | NCBI WGS metagenome assembly CEUS01 (sample SAMEA2622837, study PRJEB7988) | marine metagenome | biome: marine biome (ENVO:00000447); feature: marine epipelagic mixed layer (ENVO:xxxxxxxxx); material: "saline water (ENVO:00002010), including plankton (ENVO:xxxxxxxx)" | depth 140 m | reverse complement strand
CACTATAGTTTGGTGAGCTATAACTCATCTGCCAAAGAATCAGCTTCTTTAACCATAACTTCGAGTAGTGATAACCCTTTGTTCCAGAAGCTTGCGTCCGAAATGTCCATCCCTAGAGGCCTTACGAGTTCTGCAGGTCCGACAGAACCACCTTTTCTGAGCATGTCCATGTAGTCTGGAACAAAGTCTGCCCCCCGAATCTCGTAGGTTCTGTATAGGGCCAGTACAAGGAGCTCACCAAAACTGTAGGCGTATGTGTAGAAAGGAGTATGGATAAAGTGCGGTATATAGCTCCACCACCTCGAGTAATTGTCAGTAAGTGTTACGGTATCCCCATGCATTGGGGAATTTGCCTCGATCCATAATTCTCCAATGCGATTAGGATTTAGTTCGCCTTCGCTCCTTCTGGCAGTATGGGCAAGTTGTTCAAATCGACTGAGTACTATCTGTCGAAATACTGTGGCAAAAGCATCCTCAATTTTTCCTGTCAAAAGGGCTAGTCGATCTCTTGGACTTTTGCTTCCTTCCATTAAGCGGTGAAATACGATCATTTCGCCAAATACGGAGGCTGTTTCAGCAGTGGTAAGGGGTGTATGGGCCTGCAAATATCCGACCTCTTGGGACAGGTATTGGTGTATACCGTGCCCGAGTTCATGAGCGACAGTCATGACATCCCGCATCCGGTCCGTGTAATTACATAGGATGTATGGATGTGCTCGAGACGGACCGCTAGCACTAAATGCCCCACCTCGCTTTCCGGACCGCAGTTCGGCATCGATCCATTTCTTATCGAAAAACATTTCTACTATCTCCCCGGCCTCTGGGGAAAATTGTCGGTAACTTTCAGTGATTATTTCTCGACACATACTCCATTCTACGGAAGGTTGATCGAGGAATATGGGGGCGTATCGATCATAGTCAAATAATTCATCAAGGCCTAACAATTTTTTCTTTAAGCGATAGAATCGCTGTACTGTTGGATATGCATTCTCACTGGCGGTCATCAATGCATCGACGGTATTCTGGTCAATTTCGTTGGCAAGATTGCGTGAAGCCATAGGCGACTTAAAGGATCTGAGTTGGTCATCCACTTTGTGATCTTGCAGTAAGACGTTAAAGATATAGGTGAGTACGTGCTGGTTGTCGTCCAGAGATCGAGTTAAAGCTATTGATGCTGCTTTACGTACCTCTCTATCAGGGTCATGTAGTAGCGCGAGAGTTTCAGATTCATTGAGTCGCTTAGTTTCTTTTGGAAGTTCCACCTCACACTGGATTCGCCCAGTAATTTCGTCAAAAAGTCTTGAGAAAGCTCTGCTACCGGTATTTGATTTTATTTCAAGTGCTGTTTCTACTGATTCATCTAATCGGTGTGGTTGGAATAGTAATTCTTTTTCAAGGAAGTGCCGAAATGGTTGTAATTCGTCAGCATTGATGAATTTAGTAGTTATATTTTCATCTAGTTGACTCCATTCTAATTCAAAGAACACTAATTTTGTTCTAATGATCGAGCTCTGCTCCATGACGGTGCTCAACAATTTTCCGTGGTCAGGATTGTCACTTTTCGAAGCGTGTAACAGGTGGGCGAAAATTACGGGCGCATCCGCTTGTTCGAGAATCGACTGCAGTTCTGCAATGGCAGTATAAAAACTAGAATTGTCTAATTGTGCTAATTGGCCTCGGTATTGTTGAGCGAACGAATCGGCACGGCACTTCGCCTCCTGAAGATCAGAGGCTATCTTAGGGTCGTCTGTAGACGCATACAGATCGCTTAAATCCCAAGCGACTCCATCAGCACTACTAGTAGGGGTGGGGTGTTCAGCTTTCATCAGGCATCCTTCCAATCTGGAGTCTATTTATGAGTGAGTGTTTATCTTTACCCTATTACTGTTTGATTGGTCCGTTGTCGACCAAGTCTCGATAAAAACGTTCGATCCGAGCAGGTTCGAGTACCGCCATGTCTTCTTGCCAGGTCCAAGCTAGTAAGGCATATGCCGATGGTAAGTTGGTGTATGGTGTGGCCAAGAATTGTATCTCGCCCGACGCACCTTTTGGCAAAGAATTATAGACGGCTCTGATTTTGTCAGCTGTATCTTCACATTCATCCGGATTAGTGCATTTGTACAAAAGTACGATACTTCCTTGCTCTAGGTTTTGAATCCAGTTTCCTTCAGACACAGGTACGGTGAACACCCCGTGTTGTGAAGGATTAGCGTAGTGGGTTCCTGACGATGGAGGGAGGCGGTCGTATGTTATCAAAGTGCCTTGAGGCACGTGATTATCACCCTGATTTTCCACCATGTAACGGTTAGATACGATGGATGTCGCTTCAGAAGACGAGGGGTTGGGATCTCTTCCTATTAAAAAGAGCACGAAGCCGATTACTCCAAATATCACGATTAGCCAGATAGTGGATCGTATTTTTTGCATTCTACGCGTGCGGCGTTGTTCTGCATTTTTTTTTGCTCGCGCTGAAAGGCGTCGTTCGCGTTTTGTGGGCCTCTGACCGGGCATAATAAATCCTATCGAATTGATATGTGCCTTAGTGTTCAATGAGACTGGTTATTCTAATGATATAAGTTAGTCGTGCACTTGGCAGCATCGTGTTGTGAATTCTATTAATCTGACAAAATGATTACGCCGCTGATAGGGATTCGTTATTGACTTTTGATAGCAAGTTGCGGGAAGCAAGATCCATAACAAAGCCTATAAAGCCGATGACTAATATAACTGCGGTCACTTCTCCGTATTCCAGACGATCTCTAGCATCTAAAATAGAGTATCCAAGTCCATTATCTACTCCGAGCATTTCTGCTGGCACCAACACTACCCATCCAATTCCTAAGGCTACTCTTATCCCTGTCAAAACATGCGTTTGTATAGCTGGAAGTATGATAGAGATTAGAGTTTCCATGGGAGTAGCCCCTAAGCTTTTTGCGAGTAATTTCCAGCGCGGATCTACAGATTTAACTCCTGCAGCGGTGTTAATGACAATTGGCCATACTGATCCAATTGCAACTAAAAAATATACCGGTGTATCTCCGATTCCGAACAAAATGAGAGCTATTGGAGTCCAGGACAGGGGTGATATCATCCGTAAGAACTGCATTAACACACTGCTAGCCGATTCTAGAGGCCTACTGACTCCAATAGCTATTCCTATTGGCGCACCGACTAAGGACGCAATCAGGAGACCTACTAACAGTCTCTGAGTGCTAGCTACGACCTGACTAACGCCATCATAGGCGAAAAAGAATGTGTGTAGGGCTTCCACGGTGTCTACGGGGCCAAATCTTGTCAGTAGATGGTCATCATTAGTTAGCACTGAGGTGGTCAGCCACCACAATGACGACCCTAACATGATCCCTAAACAGGGCAGGCCTAAGCGTCTAATTATGCCCTCACTTTCGAGAGTCTTGCTTTGCCCTAGTCTTCACCATAGCTATACCTCAATGGTTTCCTCGCGTGCGAGCGAGTCTGGTATATCGAATGCAGACGGTCCTCCCAAAGATTTTATGGCATTTCTCACATATCGATCATCTACGAGCTTCTCGTGTGCAGAAGCGGATTCTAGTTGCTGAAGGAAGGACTGGTCTCCATCAATCTTTGTGTTCTTCATATGGTCTACTAACGACTTGGTGTATGAGGGGTAGGGAAATGGCTGAAAGTCTATGCGCTCATTTTCCCAAGCTGAATGCTGAATTGCCCCAGAGGATTGATACTCTGTCTTATCGTAGTGGGTCAACGCTCTTTCGATAGCGGCAAGTGGTTGAGGGAGATACCCTTCTCCGTCTTTCGACAATATTGCTGCGGTTTCGGATCTATTGTTTCGTGCGTATAGCTGAGATTTGGATATTGCGTTAACCAAACCTTGAGCTAAGTCAGGATTACGTTTAGTGATGTCCTCATGTGCGATCGCTACACAGCAAGCATGATTTAGCCATATGTCGCCACTAAATCGGAGTACTTTGCCTGCATCCTTTACCTCTGCTGCAGCATTAAAAGGGTCGGCTACTATGTAGCCTGCTATTGATCCGTTGGCCAGTGCTGGCAGCATATCTGGTGGTGCCATTACAACAAGTTTGACCGACCGAGAATCTTTGGGTATCTCTCCGGACGTTACTGGTTCGAGACCAGCTTTTCGGAGCAACATTTGCATTGCCACGTTGTGAATGGAGTGCCAAAACGGTACAGCTACGGTTTTTCCGGCTAGTTCTTCCACAGAGTCAATGTCTTTCCGGACGGTCAGTGCAGATCCGTCTGTGTGCGCCCAAGCCACCACCTTTGCAGGAAAATCCTGTCCAAATCTCAGATTGACAGCTATAGGCATCAATACATGCACAATGTCTATTTGCCGGCTTTGAAAGGCTTCAATTATTCCGGACCAACCTCGAATCAGCTTGGGGCGTTCTACTTTTATTCCCTCGTTTCCGTAATAACCCAGTGCATGCGGCAGCACGATTGATGTTCCATCGGTAATTGGCAAGTAGCCAACTTTAGCCTCGAGTCCACTCGGCGCGATTTTGGTGCTTGGTTCCGGATTCTTCTCACTTACGTTTGAGCAACCTGCTAGTACTGCAGCACCGATAGTGCTACCCATGGCCAGTTTTAACACTTGTCTTCGTGGCAAGCGAATAGCCGGTTTCTTCGTTAGTTTTATGGGTTTTTTCATATGTAGTTCCTCCATTTGCTGTATATCTAAATTGTGTAGTTTGTTGAACCTCGGTGTGATACTGTCCGCTCAAGGGCGTCCTGGCTGAGATCTGATTGGTAGAGCGATATCAATTCTGTCCTTACTTCTCTACTGTACTGATCATTCCTGTTGGACAAATTCCAGGTTCGTTCGAATCCAGCCCCAGCGCGCAGAAGTCCGGCTCGATCGCCAAGGTAGAGAGCTTCGTCTACGTCATGTGTTACCAGTACTACAGTGAGTTGAAATTTGTCTCGGATTTGCAACAGCCAATCTTGCAGTCTTTTGCGTGTGGCTGGGTCTAGGGCCGAGAATGGTTCATCGAGTAGCAGTATTTTGGGATTCACGACCACTGCTCTAGCTAATGCAGCCCTTTGTGCCTGTCCGCCGGAAACATGTTTAGGCTTCTTGTTCGCTATTACTGACAGGCCAAAGGCGTCGAGTGTGTGGTCTAGGTACTCGTCATCCTTGGCATGAGAGTTAGACTGATATCGAAATCCTAAGGCTATATTTTCCCTGATGCTTAGCCATGGTAATAACAAAGGCTCTTGAAAAACTAATGATGCTCGGGGGTTATTGCCGGATTCATGGTGAAACAATATTTCACCCTCTGTTAACTGCTCTAGCCCTGCAATTACTTTTAGTAATGTTGACTTGCCTGAACCACTCGGCCCCACTACAGCAAAAAGTTCGCCTTGGAGAATTTCTAAGTCCAGGTTGCTGAAAGCTGTAGTGGATGCACCTTTGTTTGTATGTACGCGGGTCGCCCCCCGCAAGGTTACTGTTGTAGTTCCCAAAGCAATTGTGCTTCTGTAGGAGATTGCACTGGTAGAAAGGCTGCTTCACGCATCCTCCGAGCGGTGGGGGAGGTGTTCACATATGCCCGTCCGCCAAGTATCTTGGCTTCCAGCGTGACAAGAGACTGTGCTACTTGTGCAGATGCCAAGCGTATACTGAGCAACTCTACAAGATTTGTGTTGTCCTGATTATCCAAAGTGTTCTCATAACGAGACCTCAGCGATTCCCATGACTTACACAGGGAGTCGTAATCGCTATGGAACTCCTTTGCTATTCCTGACAAGCTTTCTTCAGCAGACTTCTTAGCAGCATTCCCAATTCCAAAACATAAAGCTGATTGAAGGGTTAAGAAAGTGGGGCGAACGGCCTTTAGGAAATCGGCGGCTTCATACGAAATTATGTGGTCGAGGCTAATTTGGCAGTCGTATAGCCCAAACGAAGAAGAGTCAGTTGCTTGTAGTGCCATCAGGTCCGGGTATGGATCCACCACCAACCCTTCTACATTAGAAGGAACAGCTACGATTATTCGATCTCCGGAATCACCTGCAGCTCCGAGAACTGCGACAAAACCTTCAGCTCGAAGATTGGATGCCCATGGGATTGATCCGTTTAAGATGATGTGATCATTATTGCGCCTGTATTGTACGGGCATGGATCTTAGGCCAAGGGTGTCCATGAATGCAGTGGCTAATGCGGTTGATCCTGCTACCTTTGCAGGGCGAATTTGTTGCTGTAATAAATGTTGTAGATTTGCGTTTGTGCAACGGTGTAGGTACTCGATTGCCATCCGGTGCGCCCACAAAGAAAAAGCAGAGCTCATGCATAACTCAGCCACAGACACAATAACGTTAGCCATTTCAGAGATGCGACTAGCTTCACCGGGTAACCCCATATCGGAGATTGAGGATTGGCTGAGTATTTGGACGTTAGAAAATGCTCTTTCATCTCCACGATCCAATGTGCGCGCACGATTGTTAATGTGGGAGGCTATCTCATTTGGCAGTATGGAACGACTTGTGTTTTCGATGGAGACGGCGATGTGGTTCATGTGTTGGGTTGAATCTCCACAATGCTGTCAAATGGAGTCTCGACTGCCGCTCTTGCTTTTACAACGTCTTCCTCACAGGTGGCCCCATAAAGGCATAAACACTTGTTCATGTCTTCTCTAACATAGGTCCGCAGAAAAGTAACTTCTGGAACTCTTGCGTACCTAGGGCCTTTCTCTTTTTTTCGTTTTAAATATTGTTCCATCGTCAGTTCAGAGGGAAGTTTCCATTCGACAAGATAGTCCGGGTTAGCAACCTCTTGGTTATTGGGTGTGCCAATGAAACGAACTTTATGAGGCCCATCAAAATCGCTAGGTAATGACTTGGATAGTCGTAAGATGTCCTCCGGTTGATCGTGACTCAAGACCAAATAAATACGGTCTTGATTGCTTGATATCACGGTCTCTTCAACCTGGATGTTCGATGACTTTGCAGAGGATGTACTCAGTTTTACCAACTCATCTGTCGTGAGGTTGCTATTGTTGAAATTATGCAATTCAACCAACCATAATTGAATACTGGGCAATTTATTCTCCTTAAGTGATGTGGCCGTCTACCGTCTCAAGGGATACCAAACAAAGTAATAATAACTAATGAAATATAGCGATTTAGTAGATAATATTAGAGAACTGTTGGTTTTGGCAATAATAAGATGACTGATCACTCTGAAGAATTTCAAAATCGGTCCAATGAAAGGCTAAAGACGTGCTAGCATTTCAGGTCCATATCTTTTGAGAATGTTGATAAAATTTGTCCAAGTATTACTTAACCTGTGCCATGGATTACCCAAATGGTGAGCCACACTTGGGTCATGCGTTTGAAAAAGTTGGTGCGGATTGTGTCGCTCGATACAAGAGGCTTAAGGGCTATGAAACATTTTTGGCCACGGGTGTGGACGAGAATAGCCTAAATGTTGACAGGACTGCCGGCGCAGCTGGTGAGGATACTCAAGATTTTGTAGATCGGATGTCGCCTACATTTAAAAGCCTATGGGACCATCTAAATATATCAGCCACAGAATTTGTCCGGACTACTGAAGATAGGCATGTTGCGGCTGCGCAAGAATTTTTCCGGCGGGCAATGGATGTTGGCGATATATACAAGGGCAAGTATGAGGGATGGTACTGCCTTTCTTGCGAAAATTACTATTTAGAAGCTGATCTCGATGACGGATTATGTCCTGTGCATGCGACGAATCCAGAATGGTTTTCTGAGGAAAATTATTTTTTTTCGTTGTCTAAATATCAGGACCGCCTTATAAACCACTTTGAACAAAATCCTAATTTTGTCGTGCCAGAATCTAGATGCAATGAGGTGTTAAACATTGTCCGTAGCGGACTCAAAGATTTCAGTGTGTCTCGATCTGACGCTAAATGGGGTATCCCTGTGCCTGGTGATCCTGAGCAAGTTATTTATGTTTGGTTTGACGCATTAATCAGTTACTGCACGATAGTTGGATTTGGATGTAAAGACGATAGTGTCTTTGATCGATGGTGGCCTGCAGATGCTCACGTTATTGGTAAGGATATTCTCAGGTTTCACGCGATATATTGGCCAGCTATGCTTATGTCAGTTGGCCTACCCTTACCATCTCAGATTGTTGGACACGGATGGATCGATATTGCAGGTGAAGCGATGAGTAAGACTCGAGGGGTCGTGTTGGATCCGAGAGAAATAACGCAAAAGTATGGTGTTGACCCGCTCAGATATTACTTACTTAGGGAAGTTCAGTTTAAGGGGGATGGTAGCTTTGTCTGGGAAAATCTTCACAGGCGCTATCACAGTGATTTGGCAAACGACATGGGCAATTTGCTTAACCGGACAGTGTCTATGATAGAGCGGTACTGTAGCGGGGTATTGCCCGAGGCTAAAGACCCATCTAATGAGGACAAGGTTCTTTTTGAGGCAGCCAGTAGAACCTGGGCTATTGTAGATAGATGTTATTCGGAGTGGGATTTTAGTGAAGCTTTAAGTGCGGTTTGGGTATTTGTTGCGGCTGCTAATCGTTACGTGGATGCGACTCAACCGTTCCGTTTGGCCAAAGATAATTCTGCTTCTGATCGGCTCGATACGATATTAGTTAACCTTGCCGAGTCCGTGCGTCAGATAGCCGTAATGATTGCTCCTGCTATGCCACACACGGCAGAGCGTGTATTTAGTCAACTGGGTGCGGGCAACCTTTCGGATGGCTCTTGGGAAGAGCATTCTTCATGGAATGTGCTAGCTCCAGGTTCTTTGGTGCCTGGTGGCAAGCCAATCTTTCCACGTATCGACTAACCTGGCTCCTATGACTGTCTTTTTCGACACACATACTCATCTCAATGCAGATGCTTTTACCGAGGATGTTGCGGATGTTATTCGGCGAGCAAAGTCGGTCGGGGTATGTCAGTTTTTGGTGGCTGGATATGACTTGAATTCAAGTTATCGGGCCGTAGAGTTGGCACGGTCTTATCCTGATCACGTTTACGCTGCTGTCGGCATACATCCTCTAGATGCAGGTGATTTGGACACAGAAACTAGGTGCGCGATTAGTGAGTTGGCTGATGACCCATCTGTGGTTGCGATCGGGGAGACAGGTCTGGATTTCTATCGGAAAGGTTATGCTAAGGAGGTGCAAGGAGAAGCGTTTTTGTGGCACTTGGATTTGGCTGTGAAGCATGATAAACCTGCGATAATTCATGTGCGTAATTCATTTGATGATGTTTTAGATAATTTGCAGCAATTTGATGGAGTAGCTGTTGCACACTGTTTTTCCGGGAACAGATCGGAAGTTGGGGAATTGGTCAAATTGGGATTGTATGTTTCTTTCGCAGGTCTGATTACATACTCATCTGGGGTACTAGTGAGAGGGGCGTTGAGTTCTGTGCCGTCTGATAAGTTAGTTATTGAAACGGATTCACCGTACCTAACACCGCGGGGTGTAAATAGTCGTCGTAATGAACCTTCCTATGTTGTGAAGGTGGCGAGTGTTGCTGCTGAAACAATAGGGATGAATGTAGACGACTTTGCTTCTATGACTACCGGCAATGCGCGGCGATTGTTTGGATTGGGGCAAACACGGTGACAATGGATAAATCAATATTGCAGTTAGAAGATATAGTTGATCCTGTATCAGAATGGATAGATCTAAGCAACGAAAAATTGAATAGAATTGCTGCTAGGGAAGATAGTTCCCTATTAGGTACGGTGCTTGGCTTCACTCTTGGAGCACCTGGTAAAAGACTACGACCTGCGCTTGTTTTCCTTACCTCTGGTATGTTCGGCCGTCTTAACACAGAAACTGTTGATCTGGCTGCTGCTACCGAGTGCCTGCACTCAGCCACGCTGATACATGACGATATGGTGGATGAGTCGTCTTCACGACGAGGGCAGGATGCTGTTCATGTTGCTTGGTCATCCGCTGCGGCAGTGTTGTCTGGAGACTACCTGTTTGCAGTATCAGCAGATTTGGTGGCAGAGCTTGAGAGACCTAGTATTGTCCGTATGTTTGCAGACACGATTATGCATATGTCACGCAGCGAATTCGAATCACCTGGTTCTTCCGGTGATGGGACGACCATGAGGCAACAATATATGTCTAAAATAGGTGGTAAGACTGCTTCACTGTTGGCGTTGTGTTGCGAGGCAGCTGCTAATCTCAGTGGTAAATCGAAAGATGAGCAACGATGCATGCGGCAATATGGCACTAATTTAGGATTAGCATTCCAGATAGCAGATGATGTGCTTGATGTCCGAGGACATATCCATCTTACTGGCAAGCCTATAGGAAATGATCTCCGCCAAGGCCTGTTGACTTTACCTATCATTCATTACTTGGAAAATAGTGTGTCAAGTGACTCGCTAGTACATAGTCTTATTGATGGGACACTGCAGCCATCTACGTCCGACATTGATGATGCGATCGTTGAATTAGAAGAATCTGGTGCTGTACGAGAATCACTTGAAATAGCTGACAAGTTTGCAGTGCGTGCACGTGCCGCTCTCGAAGGACTTCCGCAATCTGAATACACAGATGCGTTGGAGGATTTAACTTATTACGTGTTCAACCGGATCGCCTGAAAAAGGTCTGCTAACTTCTGAGGAAGTGCAAGATATGTTTGAAGACATAGCTTCACGCTATGACCTGATGAATATATTAATGAGTTTTGGGATGGATCGATCGTGGCGTAGACGTTTGGTCGACATGGCTTTAAAAGACCAGCCGACCGTTCTACTAGATATAGGTGCAGGGACGGGGGATTTGAGCCAGATCGTTAGTAGGCATGCAAAATCTCCTCAAATTTGTTTGGGCCTGGATTTTGCGTTCAACATGCTCAGTGTTGCTCAAAGGAGAACCAGTAGTGTTTATGTGCAGGCAGACGCTCGAAAACTGCCCGTTCCAGTAGGTAGTATAGATTGTATAGTTACGGCATTCACAATCCGTAATATACAAGAACGACAAATGTTGTTTTCGGGTTTTGCGGATGTTTTACGTCCCGGTGGCCGCTTAGTAATTTTGGAAATGACCCCCATGGGTGGAGGGCCATTAGCACAGCTTTTTCGTTTCTACTTCGGGCGTATTGTTCCAATACTTGGTCGCATTGTCAGTGGTCATCCATCGGCTTACAGTTATCTTCCTCAATCAGTAGAGAGGTTCCCTTCGGCAGAAGCGCTAACTGACGATTTGGTTGCCGCTGGGTTTAAAGATGTGTCGTATAGGCGTCATGGATTTGGTAGTGTCGCTATTCATGAGGCCCTTCGAGCGGACCAAGATGAATTATAAAGAAACCGATATACGTCTTGTTAAAGACAAAGAGACTTGGGATTGTCTGACAGATAAATCAGATGTAGCGTCATTTATGCAAGGATGGAACTGGGGAGAGGTCAAGCGTCAATTTGGATGGACAATTGCACGGTTTTGTGTTTTTGATGATAACAATTCTCCCATCGCCGGTATTCAGATGATGCTCCGCGTGCGCGCCGCTTTTTTTGGCAGGTTGAACGTAGGCTTAGCCTATATTCCTAGGGGTCCAATTGGTGATTTGACTGATAGTCGCAGCATGGCTCTTTTGGATTATGCTCGATTGTATGCGAAGTCAAAGGGAGTATCTTTTTTACGTGTAGAACCGGCGTATAACGTCAATTTTGATTACTCTGATCTACTGATTACTAATGGATATAAACCTAGCCCTAATTTTGTGCAAATAAGGCATACTGGACACATAGATCTAGTTCCGAATTTAGATAAGATCATGTCTGATTTTAAGTCTAAAACACGATACAATATCCGTTTAGGCATTCGAAAAGGAGTTGCGGTCCGCATAGCATCGAATTCCACAGATTTTCAGTCTTTTTATGAAAACACGGTTGAGACTGGCTTCCGAGATGGATTTGCAGTTCACAGTAAAGATTACTATCACTCTGTCTGGCAATCGTATCATCCTAATGCTGGTGCCCTCCTTATTGCCTCCTATGGGAACGTAGATGTTGCGTCTCTACTTGTTATAAAATTTGGCGAAGTGGCTACCTATTTGTATGGTGCTTCCAGGGCTATACACAGAAATATGATGCCAAGTCATGTGTTGCAATGGGAAGCAATTAAATGGGCTCAAGAAATGGGGTGTCGTATATACGATTTTTGGGGTATGGATGATCCGGAGGATGATTCAGATCCTATGCGTGGAGTCGGGAGGTTCAAGCATGGGTTTAATCCTACTCTAATAGAGCATCCTGGTACGTATGACTTTGTTGTCAACAAGTATGGATACTTTTTCATCAATAAACTATTGATACCATTGCGGAGCTTTAAAGATTCACTGCATCTTCGCCGAGATGCTGGCAAATAGTTGGCTTAGCATTGCGAATAACACAACTCATTCAAGATTTACCAGATGCTGAGCATCGAGGTCCTGATCCTGTAATCAAAACTATAGTTTTTGATTCACGTGCAGCTGGGCCAGGCTCTCTTTTTGTAGCTGTAGATGGAGAGGACTTGGATGGGCATGATTTCGTAAATTCAGCTGTAGAAGCTGGCTGTGTCGCTGTGATATTAGAAAGGAATATGGTCTTACCGTCATCGGTGGCCCGTGTTCAGGTGACCGACAGTCGTGGTGCTCTGTCCCACGTAGCTAGAAGATTTTTTGGTCGTGCAGACGAGCAGCTTGGGTTGATTGGAGTTACGGGTACCGATGGCAAGACAACTACGTCAGCTCTAATTGCGGCAATACTGGATTTTGTTGGTATTACTACAGGGTTCGTCACTACAGCTTCAAGACGGGTTGGGGATGTGGATCAAGTTAATGAAATTCATCAAACGACCCCATCGTCGTTGGAATTACAGGGCCTCATGTCTGACATGGTTAATAATGACAAGAAATGGGCCATATTAGAGACGACATCTCATGGTCTTGCTCAAAAGAGAGTTGAAGGATTTGCATTCAATCGGGCTGTTTACACCCGTATCACCCATGAGCACTTGGAATACCACAAGAGTTACGAAGCATATGTTGAAGCTAAAGCCCTTTTGCTCGACCTAGTATCATCTTCGCCTGTGAGTGAATATGGAAAAGTTGCGGTGCTTAATGCGGATGATGGAGCCTACCAATTTCTACGAGAGCGTGCTCGAGTACCCGTCTTGTCCTATAGTAGATTTCAATCGGCAGATTTACAGTCCTCACAATCTGAATTACTTGATGATGGACTTGCCTTTACATTGGATTCGCCGTGGGGACGCCATAGGGTGCGGGTTCCATTACATGGGGCATTCAATATTGAAAATTGTCTGGCAGCGATAGCTTGTGTGGGG
>CEUS01124509.1_pt1 | contig 13337 bp, 12 predicted proteins | sample 427031 | NCBI WGS metagenome assembly CEUS01 (sample SAMEA2622837, study PRJEB7988) | marine metagenome | biome: marine biome (ENVO:00000447); feature: marine epipelagic mixed layer (ENVO:xxxxxxxxx); material: "saline water (ENVO:00002010), including plankton (ENVO:xxxxxxxx)" | depth 140 m | reverse complement strand
GTAGTATATGATGGTCAACCAGAAGCGACCAGAGTGTGGGGTGCTGGGCCGTGAGTACCCCCTCTGAACCAGTGGTCTTGACCTGTTGCAGGAACATTCACGTGGCGCGAAGTACAGGTCAAGAGCCGGATGGACTGGATCAGGATCATGTTACGATCTTTTCCTCGGCATTTGGCTGGATGGCTGTGGCCTGGAAAGGAGTGAGTCTGACCAGGGTCATTTTTGGTCAATCGACTCCTCAGCAGGCACTTGCTGTTCTGGGGGCGAGCGAGCCACATCGCCCCCCCCGACGGATTCAAGGCATTGTGCGACGTTTGCAGCGGTTCTCTGAAGGAGAGCGGGTCGACTTTTCTAGCGTGCAGCTGGATCTAAGCCACTTGACCGCATTTCAACAACGGGTGATTCGGCAGTGCCGTGCGATTCCCTATGGCGCGACGGTGAATTATGGCGAACTGGCTCGACAGGTTGGTTCGCCCCGCGCTGCGCGCGCCGTTGGCAACGTGATGGCGACGAATCGTTTTCCACTCGTGGTGCCCTGTCATCGTGTGGTTGCCGCAAATGGGGCGCTGGGGGGGTACTCGGCACCGAACGGCCTGACGATCAAGGTGCGTCTGTTGCGCAATGAGAAGGCCTGGTGATTTCTCGGCATCTTGTTTGGGCTGGCTGCCGGCGGATGTCCTTCAGGAGTCGGTCTTTCGAACCGGTGTTGGAGGACATCGTTACCGTCGGGCTGAAGTGTTTTATGATGCAAGAGTCTGTGTCTGGCCATTTGCTGCAGCCTGGTATCCACAGAAGACAGTCTCCAGTGCGTGCGCGGATTCTGTTGTTGTGATGGGCGGTTCTCCCAGGCCACGTGTAAAGGCGATCGCTGCTTGGAAGAACAATTCGTAGAGGCCGGGAGTTGCTGGACAGGTGACTTCTTGAATTCCTTGAGGTGCGTCCGGGTGGGAAGAACTCCAGAGCATGCGTCTTTCTGGCAGCATTTGCAGTTCAAGCCAACCACGAGCCCCCCAGATTCGTATTTGATTCTGTTTGCCGCGTTCGAGGTAGTAGCCGGTATTCAGGGTTCCCAGCAATCCTTTGTCGGTCTGGAAGTTGACGATTGCGGCATCTTCCACTTCGATCGGTTGTCCACCGACATTGGCACACATCGCTGAGATATGCTGGATCGGCTGATTGACCAGGAATGTGATAATGTCCAGGTAGTGGATGCCATGGAAAATCAACTTGCCACCACCGGCGCGGTTTTTGGACGACAACCACGAAGCCTGGTAGTCTAGGTTTTTTAGACGTGTCTGGTCGGCTATCCAGTCCATCGTGGCGGCATAGGGTTTTCCCAGGAAGTTCTCTTGAATAAGACTACGTGCGCGTTGGATTAAGGGACTGGAACGAGTGGCCATTGCCAGCATGAGTTGACGGCGATGGTTGTCGGCTAAGGTTACGATTCGATTCAATTGGGCTCGGTCGACACAAGCCGGCTTTTCGGTCAAGACGTGACTGTGGAGACGTAGCGCCTCTGCGATGGCAGCTGGAGTGTGGTGTGCTTCCAGTGTGATGACTGTCAGCGCGGGGCGCAAGTTTGCGAGTACTTTGTTTGTGTCTTTGCCGGCATAGGCGAAGCGGTTTCCCAGTAGTCGCTTTGATTCTTCGGCGGTCTGGCCTGTTGGATCGACGACTGCAATCCGCCGTACACCATCGCATTTGCCCAGGATCCGCAGATAGCTCCTCCGGTGTGATGCGGTTGGTTCAGTGACAAAAACCACATCGATAGGTGCGTGGTCCGGCGCGGCGGCCTGGCCCTGGCAATGGGACTGCCAGGTTTGAATTCCACCTAGTGTCGTGAGTCCACCCAATACTGCACGACGTCCAGATATGTCACCGTTCATTTGAATTTCCTGTTCACGTTGTGTGGGACGCTGGCGGCTGTAGCTCCCCCCACACGGGAAGTCGACTCGGGAAAATAAGGATGCGCTAACGCTCTGCTTCGCTGGTGTGGACTCTTGTGGTAGTTGGCTTTCAGGGTGCACCCCTGTGGACAATCCGGGGCTTGTAAATGGCCCATCGCGTTGCTATTTCTCAGCGGTTTGCGGGCGCGTGCTGTTCACGCCAAGCGAACCGGTGCATTTTACGATTTTGCTCCACCTTGAGTTTTACCCCGCTTTTCGAGCACCCGCCATTTGACGGTAGGGTGCAGGTCCTGTGCTCATCGACAGTGGGCAATTCCGCGGGTTTTCGCTTGCCATACCGGGAATGTGTCCACACTACGCCCTATTTTGACGTATCCCTGGGCCTTTGCATTTTCAGGCCCCAGAGCGTAAGCTGATGTGCGCGCTGAAAGGCGGAATTACCGACTGCAAGTGGAAATCCATTATTGGAAAACTCGTTTGTATTTCTTTGGAGGGATGTTCTATGAAGAGAGTGACGGTGTTGTCGCTCGCGGTATTGGTGGCGTCCGTAGGCGCTGCTGCATTCGCGGCCGACTTTAAATCAGGTTTGCAGGTTGGTGGCTTTGCCACAGCCTACAACGTGAAGGATATTACGGGGCCTAATAAGGGTAAGACCCTTTGCTATCGCTGACGGTACGGCTCTCGTCCGGTGGTTAACATCTTTACCAGAAAGATCACCGACGAATTGACCAGTTTGGTCAAACAAATGGACGCTGTTGTTGGCAAGAACAAGTCAGAGCGGATGGCGAGTTTTGTCGTGCTGCTGACTGACGACCCCGATGAGGGGGAAGAGCAACTGGCTGCCTTCGCAAAGAAGCACAAAATCAAGAACATCCCATTGACGGTGTTCGATGGTTTAGCCGGTCCACCAGCCTATAAGATTGCCAAAGATGCCGAACAGACGGTGTTGATGTGGCAGCGAGCTCGTGTCAAGGCAAATCACGCCTACACTGCTGGCAAGCTCAGTGACAAGGAAGTGAAAATCGTCCTCAACAGTACCAAGAAGATTCTTCCCTAGGAAGTTTTCCTGTGCTGCAGATGAGATTGTTTCAAACCCGCTTTTCACATTCGTGAAGAGCGGGTTTTTTGTTTATCTGCTCTCCCACAAGTTGACCATGTGAGTTCAATAATGATAAATGTCGCCCGCAGTTTATTGGCTTGTTGGATGGGACTATCAGTGGCTGTTTACGCAACAGCCGGATCTTCCAATAGCCTGATGGACATTTCATCAGATGGTCGCTTGTTGGTTTGTTCCAATCGCGACAATGGCAGCGTGTCGGTCATTGATTTGCAGGAGCGGAAAACCGTACGCCAGATTCCAGTTGGGTTGAAGCCGGAGGGTGTTTCCTTCATCGGTGATTCCCATCACGTCGCTGTAGCAGTCTATGCCGAGGACGCGGTCGTACTGGTTGATTCTGACTCGGGGAAGATCATCCGTCGTATTCGCGTGTTCGACGAGCCGTATGGGGTTGTTAGTGATCGAGCGGGTACGCGTATTTTTGCCACACTCGATTATCCCGGCCGCGTTGTTGAGATTGAAGTGGCGACGGGGGTGGTCAAGCGTGAGATCCAGGCAGGACGTTTCTTGCGTGGCATCGCGTTGACGTCCGACCAGCGTCAGCTCCTGGTGACAGAGTATTATTCAACCCGCGTACAATCAATCGACCTGGCAAGCGGTGAGGTCCGTGACCAGTGGGTAGGGGCTCGAACCGATAACTTGTGTCGCCAAATTGCCGTTCATCCGACGCGTCCCAAAGCTTATCTGCCCCACCTGCGATCTCGTGTAAAGGCTGTTCATGGAGAGGGGTCGATTTTTCCTTACCTTTCAGTGGTCGATACAGTTGACGAACCTGGCCGGCGTCGCAAACGGATCCCCATGGATGCGTTCCTGGGGAATCTGGTCACCGCAAATCCCTGGGAAGTGGCGGTGTCGCCTAGCGGAAAGCAGATCTATATCGTATTCAGCGGTACCAATGACATGTTTGCTTGTCGCGAACTCGATGATAACTATCGTGAAGTCGAATTTCGAAAGCACCTGCAGTTGGGGAACAATCCGCGGGCTGTCCGAGTATCACCTGACAATGAAACGGTTTATGTCTACAACGCACTCGATTTCAATGTGGTGGCTTATGACACCGAAAACCTGGAGCGGGTTGGGACGGTAACAGTTTGCGAGAATCCTCTTGGCAAACAGGTGCTAGGAGGAAAAAAATTGTTTTATTCGGCGCTACAGCCGATGGTTGGTCGTCGCTGGATCTCTTGTTCCAGTTGTCATCCTGATGGAGATGCCGATGGCCGCACCTGGCACAATCCAGAAGGATTAAGGAACACGCAGTCGTTTGCGGGAATGGCCTGGACACATCCGATTCACTGGTCAGCGGACCGGGATGAGGTGCAGGATTTCGAGCATACGATTCGTGGCAAACTTATGCAGGGGCGTGGTTTGATTGAAGGGCCAGTGCAACCACAATTAGGTGCACCCAATGCCGGGCTTTCACCGCGGTTGGACGCGCTGGCTGCTTATTCCAATTCCCATAAATTTACTCTCAGCCCTTATGCACGCGGTGGACTGAGCGAAGGTGCGGAACGCGGTAGAACGTTGTTCGCATCAGCAGAGACCAGGTGCGCGACATGTCATAGCGGCCCCTTTTATAGCGATTCCAGGCCTGCGGCCCCGGCAAAAATCGTACGGCATGACGTCGGTACCGGTGAACAGGACGACACCGAGAAAATGGGGCCTGCTTACGATACCCCGACACTACTTGGGTTGTATCGAACCGCACCTTATCTGCATCATGGAAAGGCGCTGAATTTGCGGGATGTGTTGACATCATTTAACCGCGACGACCGCCACGGGAACACGAGTCATTTGACGGCACAACAGATCGATGACGTGGTTGAGTTTCTTAAGGCTTTGCCTTTTCAAGATCCGGAAATCGAGGCAGGTCAACTTGGTTTGAGAAAGGTGCGTTGATGGCAGATATGCGTTGGTATGTCTTTGGGCTACTTGCCCTGGCAGGTTGCAGCGGTGGTCAGGTCGCCGTTGAGGTGGGGTCCTGGCAAGATACCGAGCTGCGCATCGCAGAGCACGTTGGGAAAATTGTCGTCGTAGATCTCTGGGCGAAGTGGTGAACTGAGTGTGTGCGGGAATTTCCCGGACTTGTGCAGTTGCACAACCAGTACGCAGGGCAAGTAATTTGCTTGAGTTTCAACCTGGACTTTGATGGTGGCACGGACCGACCATCTGCCTCTCAGCTGGCAGAAGTGCGCGCCTTTGCCGAACGGCAATCCGCCCGCTTTACGCACATGGTTTCTAGCGAAACGGATACAGCGATCTATGAGAGGCTGGATCTTGCAAGTATTCCGGCAGTTCTGGTCTATGGGGCCGACGGCAAGCTCAGTAAGCGGTTTGACAATGAATCGAATGAATATGGCGATGAGGGATTCAGTTATCAGGCTGATATTATTCCCTACGTTGGGAGTTTGCTGGAGAGTCCGTGATCGTCCCATCGCAGTTGTTCTGACGTCGGCCAGGTGCAGAGAATCGTGCCTGCGTTAGATGGCATGGTTTGTTGACGCAACGCGGTTCCGCAAGCAGGGCGTTGTGTCAACTATGCATTCGCGGAAGAGGGTGTCCTACGGACACGATTTGTGCTTCTTCGGTTGCGAGTACAGTGAGTCGGGATTCGACCTCTTCGCTGGTTGCGTATCCCTTTGCCAGACGCACATAGGTGGCGTGATGGCGGGCCTCAGATTCGAACAGGCTGCCGTAGAAGTCGGCCAGATATTTGTCTTCCATCTGGTCGCGCAAGAGACAGAATCGTTCGCATGAGCGAGCTTCGATGAGGCCTGCGATGAGCAAGCGGTCTACGGCCCGTTGCGGTTCACTGCGGCCCACAAGTGCGTTCAAACGCCGGCCGTAATCTCCGGGACGCAAACGCCGAAAAGGAATGTTCCGTTGGCGGAGCAAGCCACGGACCATTTCAAAGTGCTCGAGTTCCTCATGAACAATGCGGACCATTTCATCACACAGTTCGTGGTTGTCGACGTACGTTGAAAGCAGGTTCATGGCAACGCCTGCTGCTTTGCGTTCACAGTGTGCGTGGTCGACGAGCAGCAGGTCGAGGTGTGGAAGAACTTGTTCCAGCCAGCGGCCCGGCGTGTTGGACTGTAAATTCAACATGACTGCACTACGCGTTTGCGCTGGTGTTGGGGAAGCGACCGGCAGGGACTTGTGCGTCGGTGAAGCGCGTGTGAACCCCTTGGTCGTATTAAGGCAAATCAGGCCCTTGCCTGACCGCAAGATGATCCCAGGTGCTTGTGGCCGGTAACCACTCTGGCTGGCAGACGCGCGTGTCTAACAATCTGGTTTCATGGCCAGACTTTGTAGTACGGTAACGGCTCCGGCAGACATCAGCGCCCATCCGAGCCACTCGGGTGGCGTGATCACATGGTTGGGGACCAGGTTGGTTGCCAGCAGTGGTTCTCGAAGTGCAGATTGCACGGGGCGTTGCGGCACGCTTTGCGCTAACAGCCTCGTGCTTTCTTTTGTCAGTACTAGTGAGTCGACCCAGTGAAGCTGGAGACCGATTGCCAGAATGACCAGCCCCAGTGTCAGGGTTTGGTGGCGGTTGAGTTTCATTTCCGGATCTCCACACAGCTGGCAATATCCTGCCGAGGGGATGACTCGCTGCATTTTTTCCCTGGTGTTCGACCAGGGCTTTCCCGATGATCGACCAGGGCAGGTGGGTGCCTGGAGAGAAATGCTTTGATGCACGATTGTAGGAATTTTTGTGGCCGTCTGCGGTCGCGAATATGTCACAGAGCCTGGCCAGGGTGGTGACGCACTGCGTGGATGCTCTTGCAATTTCGTTGGTTTATGTCAATTGCTCCGATTACTGCGAAGCGGTGTGAACACATTGTCCAACAGGGAATCCTTGGGGCGGATCAAGTCGAGGCGATTGGCCTCAGACAGCGCTGTCTTGAGTGCTTCGTGTTGGTCCCAATCGTCGTAGCTGAAGTTGCGGATGTCGACGTACGCATCGTCGAAATCGGCTGACTGTTTCTTGACGAATATGATCCCATCCAGCCCCTCGCCAGCCCTTACCACGTGGTACTTTAGCCCCGTAAAGACGAGAGCACCTCCACAGGCAGCTCCAAACAGGAAGGCGGTAACCCGGGACATAGGTATGTCCTCTCAGTTGACATGATAGACGAATCAGAGGAAATTTATCGGTAATCAGGCGAACGGAACAATATGATTTGTTTGTTTGCCGTCATATCCCCGCCTTTCCCTCCCATCGTTTGTCCACCCACGAGCTGACTGAAATGGCCGATTCAGATGCCTTGGAACAGAAAAACAGCGGTCAGCAGGAGAGACTGCTGTCAGGTAGTTTTCTCGGGCTGCTTTTCACCCAGTTCCTGACGGCGGTCAATGACAATGTCTTTCGCTGGCTGGTTATTGGAATCGGTAAGGACTTTGTCGAACCATCTGAAGTCGGCACCATCTTGATGCTGGGTACCGTGTTGTTTGTGGTGCCGTACCTGGGTTTGGCGGCGGTTGCGGGCTATCTGGCAGATCGGTTTCCCAAAAACCAGGTAATCCTGGGCTGCAAGATCGCTGAAATCTTGATCATGGCTTTGGGAGTCGCCGCAATTTTTGCGGAGAATGATGACATATTGTTTGCGGCTGTTTTCTTGATGGGAGCCCAAAGTGCCATCTTTGGGCCGGCGAAATTGGGATGTATTCCCGAGATCCTCAAGCCTGAGAAAGTGTCCTTGGCAAACGGTCTGTTTGGTTTGACAACTGTTGGCGCAACCGTGATCGGCATGGTCATCGGCAATAGCGTTAAAGACGTCGTCGGCTTTCGTGGCGTCGAAAACTACGTCTGGTTGCCGGCGGCCGTACTCCTGGGTATTGCCGTTGTCGGAACCTTGCTTGGACTGTTGCTGCAACCACTTCCGATTGCCAACGCGGCTCGAAAATTTCCTTGGGATTTTCCGGTACAGACACTGCGTGATCTAAGGACGTTGACTTCGCGAGGTCCTTTGTTTCGAGTTGCTCTGGGGTCGGTCTTTTTTTGGTCTTTAGGCGCACTGGCGCAACTTAATATTGACCAGTTCGCTTTTGAAGGAGGGGCCATTAATGAGACGCAGAAAACACCTCTGCTGGTTTGCCTCGTCTTTGGCCTGGGGTTGGGGGCCGTGCTGGCAGGGATCTGGTCGCGAGGGCGTGTCGAGTTAGGGTTGTTGCCATTAGGCGCGTTTGGAATTGTGGTTTCATGCTTTCTGTTGTTCCTGGTCCAGGGCACTGTTTTCGAGTTGGATTCACCAGCGACGGCGCCGTTTATTTGGGCATGTCTGTTCCTGGTGGGACTCGGGTTTAGTGCCGGTCTGTTTGATGTTCCGATCAACGCTTACATGCAACAGCGTAGTCCGCGTGAACATCGGGGTTCGATTCTGGCAGCCTCGAATTTCCTGACCTTCTCAGGTGTTGTTGTGATCGCATTGTTGTTTCGTGCAATGCGCGAGGATTACAGTCCCGGCACAATGGAGAATGTCGTGGCACCGATCGGTGCCACGCAGCAGCAGGCGATTGACAATATCGTGCAGGAGTACAGCCAGGACTGGCAGGCCAGTTCGGATCAGGAGCAGATTAAAGAGTACCTCGCTGCGAAACCCCCCGGCGTTCCGCGGAAACATTTGCTCGGTCATCTGCTGTGGGTGGACGTTGAGAAGCGTTCGCCGGCTGAGCAACCCGAAGCGGTGGAGGGAGAGGCAGACCAGTCCGGATTTTCCCCGTTGTCACGCTTGGATTATCTGCAAGCGTTTCCAGAGGACGCGGAATTAGTTTCCCAGGTGTACACGCAGGCAAATGGGCCACCTTTCTTGGCAGCCAATGAGATATTCCTGGTTTGCGGTATCGGTACGGTACCTGTGTTCCTGTACATCGTATGTCTGATTCCGCAAGCGACCATTCGCTTCCTGGTTTGGATTGCCAGTGGTCTGGTGTACCGGATCCGCTTGTACGGTGAGGAACACGTTCCGGCAGAAGGGGGGGCATTATTGGTGGCAAATCATGTCTCCTGGATCGATGGGATCTTGATTCTATTAGCCACTGCGCGCCCCGTTCGCATGATCGCTTATGCGGGAAGTTATTTCAAAAACCCGCTAATGGCTTGGGTTGCCAGGAGTTGGGGCGTGATCTTGATTAGTGGCGGGCCCAAGTCGATTCGCCAGGGACTCGACACGGCCCGTGAAGCGCTCAATCAGGGAGAACTTGTCTGCATTTTTCCCGAAGGCTCTTTGTCTCGTAGTGGCCAACTGCAGGCATTTCGACCTGGCACGCTCAAGATTCTGGAAGGAACCGATGCACCTGTGATTCCGGTGTACTTGGATGAGCTCTGGGGCAGTATTTTCAGTTTCTCAGAAGGAAAGTTCTTCTGGAAGCGTCCCCAACGTTTGCCGTATCCGATATCCATTCACTTTGACAAGCCTTTGGCGGACACTGAAGATGTGCACCAGATTCGACAGGGCGTTGTGGAACTAGGAGCGAAAGCTGTGCAGCAAAGAACGAATCGAACTACGAATTTACCCGCTGATTTTCTGAGGGTGTGTAAACGGTCCAAGTCGCGGATGAAGGCTGCGGATACGATGCCGTCCCCTGAGGACCGTACCGGAACGCAGGCGACCGGCGGAGAACTTTTGGGAAAAGTACTGGCAGTGCGAAGGTTCCTCCGGCGCTCTTTGTTACAGTCTGGGGAAAAGAATGTCGGTGTGTTGTTGCCGCCTGGCATAGGTGGTGTCGTAATGAACATGGCGCTCGCGCTGGATCGCCGTGTTTCCGTGAATTTGAATTACACGGTGACGCCCGAAATAATGAATGAATGCTTGCAAGCGGCTGGTATTACACACGTGCTGACATCCAGGAAATTTGTGGAGACGCTAAAGAGCAAGCGGAAGACCGACTACACGAACCTTGATGCAGAATTGGTGTACCTCGAGGATGCCAAAGACAAGATTGCCAGTTTGGGAAACAAGCTGGTGGCCGGTTTACAGACTTACCTGACCCCCGTGGGGCTCTTGGAGTGGTGGTTAGGTTTAAAGGCGTTTCAGTCCGATGATGTGGCGACGATCATTTTTACTTCCGGATCGACCGGTACGCCCAAGGGTGTGATGTTGACTTATGCGAATGTCGCATCGAACGTTTCTGCAATCCAGCACCTAGTGAATTTAAGTCCAGACGACGTGGTGATTGGGATCCTGCCGTTCTTTCACTCCATGGGATATACGGTGACCATCTGGACTGTCATGGCTCTTGATATTAAAGGGGTCTATCACAATGATCCCACTGAGAGTCGCAAGATTGGGCCACTGGCGCAGAAGCATGATGCGACCGTGCTGGTGGCAACTCCCACGTTCTTGCGTAATTACCTCCGTCGCTGTGAAGAAGAACAATTTGCCAGGCTCGATGTCGTGGTTGCCGGTGCCGAGAAGTTGCCCGTTGAACTGTGTGATGCTTTTGAGGAGAAATTTGGGGTGCGGCCGGTTGAGGGATACGGTACGACCGAATTGTCGCCACTCGTTTCGGTGAACATCCCACCCAGCCGGGCGGTAGATACTCAAAATCCGGATTTGCGAGAAGGCACGGTTGGTCGACCGATCCCGGGAGTCAGCGCCAAGATCGTGGATCCTGATACGGGGGCCGACTTGGGCGCAGCGGTTCCAGGCATGCTGATGATCAAAGGACCCAACGTGATGAAGGGTTACTACGGCCGCGAAGATCTTACGGCAGAAGTAATCCAGGACGGTTGGTACCGGACGGGTGACATTGCGTTGATTGATGAAGATGGGTTTATCAAGATTACTGGGCGCCAGAGTCGTTTCTCGAAGATTGGTGGTGAAATGGTACCCCATGTCAAAATCGAGGAGATTCTGAATGACGCGGCTGGAATGAATCAGGAGGACGGTCTGTTGCTGGCGGTCACCGCGGTCCCTGACAAGAGGAAGGGAGAGCGTTTGATTGTGCTTCACCTCGAGTTGTCCCAGTCGGTCGACGAATTACGGCAGGCCCTGAGCGATGCCGGGGAACCGAATATCAACATTCCGTCGACAGACAGTTTCCATCAGGTGCAGGAGATTCCGATCCTGGGGACTGGCAAGGTAGACCTGAAGGGAATCAAACAAATGGCGCTGGAAGTATTTGGAGCACCGGAATAACCGCGGCGTCTCTCCGGCAGGAAGGCAAGCCGAGGGCCGAACCGGTTAGCCTGCGCTAGGGTTTGTTCTGTTTGGGATCAGGCGTGGTGCGCCGATGCGCACGATAGAATGAGGATTGGGGTGTCTGGATCTCAGTGGCCTGATGCCCCGCGTTGCTTCCGTCCACTGTGTCTGGGATTCGGGTGCCGGGCATGTTGCACGTTTTGGGCTCAACCAGTCATGCGGCCAGACTTCACCGGCGCGAAGTCATGCGCGCCGGTGGTCTCGCCATGCTTGGTTTGAGTTGGCCTGACTTGATGCGTCTGCGCACGCTGCAGGGGACGCAGATTGCGAAGCCTGGGTGGGGACGAGCTAAACGCGTCCTCCTGTTGTATTTGCAAGGCGCTGCGTCTCAGTTGGAGACCTGGGACCCAAAGCCGGATGCGGCGGTCGAGGTGCGGGGCAAGTGGGGGGCGACCTCAACCGCGGTGCCGGGGATTCAGATATGCGATCAGCTTCCCAAGTTGGCCCAAGTAACCGATCGGCTCGCGATCGTCCGGTCGATGTCCCACGATTACAACAATCATTCTAATGCTTACACATTAACAGGGCATCCGACCGTAGATTTTTCCAGTGAAACGAATCCGGATGATGACCGGCATCACCCTTTTTTTGTCAGCGTACTCGACTACCTTGCCGACCGGAGACACTCGGCTGAAGGGCGGATTATTGAAAGTGAGCACGTTCCTCGGAATATGGGGCTTCCCTTTCGATTCAGTAGATACTCGCCCGTATTTCGTCGTGCGGGTCCCTATGGTGCTTTTCTAGGGGATGGTTACGACCCTGTGTGGACGGAATTCCAGGGGAAGCCAACCCGGACGGTGAATCGAATTTCGTTCTTTAATCGTTTGAACGGAGTCGATGTCCAGGATCCATTTTGCGGCATTGCCCCAGAGGGCCGTTTACGTGTTTCAGAAGACGTGCGCTTGCGGCCAGCCATTACCCTTGATCGCCTCGACCAACGGCGCGGTCTCGTTGCCCAGTTGGAAGACCAGCAACGTCAGCTCGGTGACAGTGTGGCGGCACAGGGACTCGATCGATTTCAGCAAATGGCGTTTTCACTCATGAGTTCCCGCAAGCTCCGCACCGCGTTGGATGTTGGGCAGGAACCGCCTGCATTGCGTGAGCAATACGGGATGACGCTGTTTGGCCAGGCCACCTTGACCGCACGCCGACTTCTGGAGGCGGGGGTCGAGTTGGTTTCGGTGTTCTGGGATGAATACAAAGTCGTCAACACTGCGTGGGATACCCACTTCAACCATTTTTCGCGTCTCGGCGACGAACTGCTGCCCGGCTTTGATGCTGCGGTCAGCTCGTTACTCTTGGATCTTGAACACCGTGGGATGCTCGAGGAGACGCTTGTACTGTGCTTGACCGAGCATGGCCGGACACCCAGGGTGAAAGTCAAGTCACAGGGGAGTAGCGGTCGCGATCACTGGTCAAAAGCTTACAGTGTGATGCTGGCTGGAGCTGGTGTTAGTGCTGGCTTGGCTTACGGGACGTCAGACGCACAAGCTGCTTTTGTCAAAGATCGTCCGGTGACTCCAGAGGATATCTTGGCGACCGCATATCATCTGTTGGGTGTTGACCCGGCGACGACGATTCCCGATCGTCTGAACCGCCCTGTTCCGCTCGTGACACAGGGCCGAGTCCTTGATGAGCTCATTTCTTAGCACCGGTATTCAATCGACAGTGCAGGGGGTGTTGCTAAGCGGGCATTTCCCTTAGTTGCTCGATTTGTTGCGTTACAGGACTGTCATCGGGTGTCAAGAACCGCCTGCCCGCTGGCAGTGGTTGGTGACAACTCCTTTGGATTTCTATCGCGACGTTCCACGCGAATGATGTCCTTGGATTGGTCAAAGTCCATGACACGACCGGGCACGGCTTTGGTGCCAAGCCAGAACAGATTGGGTTTTTCAGCCAGGGTCGTTGCAGCTGCAGTATGACAGACCAGAGGACAGGGAGCGGCCGCATACCGACTGGGTCGGCAAGATCGTCAGCCGGATCGGAAAAACGCCCGGCATTATCGTGGACGAGGGAAACCCACGGACGGGCAGGGGGGTGAAGTGCGCCAGCACCCATGACCTGCGGCGGGCATTCGCGGTCCGCTTGCGGCCGTCGAGCGTTCCACCG
>CEUS01043708.1_pt1 | contig 13341 bp, 12 predicted proteins | sample 427031 | NCBI WGS metagenome assembly CEUS01 (sample SAMEA2622837, study PRJEB7988) | marine metagenome | biome: marine biome (ENVO:00000447); feature: marine epipelagic mixed layer (ENVO:xxxxxxxxx); material: "saline water (ENVO:00002010), including plankton (ENVO:xxxxxxxx)" | depth 140 m | reverse complement strand
CAAGAAGATCTACTTGCGGCAAAACTCGCTGAAGAAGCGGCTGAAGCCGAACGATTGGCCGAAGAAGAACGGATAAAATACGCATCATGTGAAAATTTGTCAGAAGAATGGAATGATGTGACGTCCTCATATCAATATGGATACCAAAAACGTGTTACGACGGCTACATTTGTTCCTAATAAATATTTTAAAGGGTCTGGGCTTGAGGATTATTATGGTGATGGACACGAATCTGGAAAAGCTAAAGGGTACTGTGTATTCATGACACATGGAGGAAAGCCGTACCTTAGACGACCCGGTTGCACATCTGGGTTGGTACGGGTTCCCTGCGATGAACATCCAGCTGGTTGTGGAACAGAATACGGAGAGGCTATACCAGTGAGGAAAAACTGTGCGCATTTAGAAAGTGGTCGTGTCTTTGTTAACACCCCGATCTATAAGGCTCTGCAAGCTTATCTTAAAGACGGTAACCCCTTGTTTACTAATGGATTTGGGAATTGTGCGGAGGGAGAATCACAACAAATCTTCCCGGGACTAACGGAAGCTGATTTTCGGGAAAATTGTCCTTAGAAAAATTTCGTTAATAAAAATACTGGAGAAAATATTGGACATCGAGAATAGATCCAAATGACCCAGTGTTTGATACATCTGGTAACAATTATATGTGTATAAGAATGGCCTTCAATTATCCAAAAGTTATAGAGTATATTCGAGATAACCCTTAATATATGAGTTCAACAATGTGTCGCTTTAAATCTATGAGAGGATTTACGATAGTGGAACTTATGATGGGGATGGCTATCGTTGCAATATTGCTGGTCATCGCAATACCAAATCTCAAAAAGTGGAAGGAAGAATACGAAATCAACGGGCAGGCACAAAAGGTTTATTTTGATATGAAACTAGCTCAGGCCACTGCTATTCAAAGTAATAACAATGTTGTGGTTACCTTTGACAGTGTTAAAAATTTTTACAAAGTACATGATGACACTAATAATAATGGAATAGAAGACTCAAAAGAAACTGTCAAGACAGTCAACTTGGAAAATAATATTGAGTTTGGTTTTAACCTTGGTCTTAATGATGTAGATGGAAATATCGTTACTTCACCTATTTTCTTTGGTGGAGGGAATAGGGTTGTCTTCAACTCACGTGGACAGAGTGATAACGGCGGCTCTATCTTTCTTATACACATGAATAGGGTTGGATATACCAACGACCGAATGCGATCTATACATTTATCACAAATCACAGGTTCCGTTGAACTTTTAAAGTATGATTTAAATAGAGACCCCATTCCCTGGAGTTAATGGTGGTAATTGAAAACCATGAATTCTTAAGCTCCATATTAAAGCGCAAAGCTGATCAAACTGGTTTTACGCTTATAGAGGTTTTGGTAAGCATGACGGTTCTCGCCTTGGGAATCTTGGGACTGATAACAGCTGTCAACTCAATAATGTACCACCAAAGCAAATCCAGGGAAGTAACTCAAGCCACTCTTCTTATTAAAAATAAAATTGAAGAAATTAAGCGAATTTCAACAAATGAACCTTCTGGCGGGACACTTGGTTTTAAATATCTTGTGACAGACTATCTGGTTGCTCAGGGCATGAACCAAGTGAATGATAAGAAGTATTCGCGATCTGAAGTTATTAATAAAAGGAAAGAATTACCACAAATGACTAGAACTTTGACTCTGCAGACCTACCCTCAGGAAAGCAACAGGTCCTTTTCTGATCCTGATAAAATCAATCTGCTGGAGATAATAGTTAGAATGGAATGGGTTGATAAAAGAGGAAATCCGAAAAGTATGGAAATGGGTTCCCTTATCCATAAGAGGCATTTTATAGAATGATTAAATTTCAGAAATTGGTGTCATATAAGAAAGGCCGCTTAGGTGATGAGAGAGGTATTGCCTTGATAGTCTATTTGTTTGTTTTAGCGACTATGTCAGCATTGGCAGTTGCAGCAATACAAATAACTAATTTAGGCCTCCTAACTTCCGAATCGTACAGGACGGGTCAAAAAGCTTTTTATTCCGCCGAAGTCGGATTAGATCTTGCTGTTAATGCAATAGTTGAAGAGTTTGAAGACTTGGTTCCTTATACAACATCTCTGGATGACCCTAATGCCGATGCCGATGGATTTATCACGGTAGAAAATTATAGGGACTATAAAGTCCGATACAAAGTAACAAACCCATTGAAAAAATATCTCTACCAGAGTTCAGTTGGGAGTAGTTTTATTTTTCACCATGCACATACCTATGATATTGAAGCAACGGCGACCTCGCTTAAAGACTCTTCGAGAGAATTTCTTAAAGAGCGAATAAGAATTTTAGAAACGCCGCTAGTACAGTATTTTATGTTTTACGGTCAAACTGGAGGCGGCGCAGACTTGGAACTGTTTCCAGGACCGGAAATGAATATGTGGGGACGTATTCACTCCAATGGGGACATCTATATAGGTTCTTCAGGCGATGGAAGAGGGGGGTTTTCTAGAATTAATTTAAGGAATTATGACGACCAAGGAAACCTGTCACCCCACTTAATGTCGGCCTCAGGAAAAATAACCACTCAATTTAAATATTCTGGACAATCTTTTGATAATACGGTTTTTGTAAAAACGTCCAATGAGGGAACGACATTTTCACCTACAGAGGCGCTCCCCCCGACAATAGATAAAAGCAATGAATCTGAGCAAGAATCCAGATTTAATGATTATGTACTGGTAAATGAGCCCAAGTTTGTAACACCTTCCATAAGCCTTATAGAAAGAGGAGGATTCTATGAAAAGCGAGCAAAAAATCCTAAAACAAATAAGATCGACAGCATCATAATTACCGGGACGGGAGGATTAGGATCTGGAAATATCGAGGTGAGTGTATCGCGCCCAACTCTGACCAATGTAACTGACCTTATTAAGACCGGCCGAACAACCTCTGGGAATTCTATCCCCGGTCTACCTTTTCCAATAATTCAGGAAACGCGTAATGCTTTTGAAGATTGCCGGGAAGATGATAGAAGCGTAGATACTACCGACATAGACATCAATGCCCTGCAGCGATGGTATGTCGCCTATCTAGCAAGTCAAGGTTTGAGTCTTGGGGGTAACGGAATCTTGGTATATACCTCGCGCTCTCCTGATTCAAGCTTTACGAACCACAACGGGAACTTGCAGGCTATAAGATTAGTTCGTATTGACAGGTTTCATTCTATCCCAGAACTATTAGACGAGACGACTTTGGTTACGGATAATCCACTGTATGTTCAAGGTGATTTTAACTCGATAAACACCAAGGGCGTAGCTTTAGTGAGCGACGCTTTTAATATTTTATCGAATGATTTTGTTAATCATTACCCCGGGTATGGTTCAATTCCACCGAATGGGGGAAAAGTTTGCGGTTATGGTCAGGCGGTACTTTTTTACTACTTTAGAGGATCGGAGACTACGGTTAATGCCGCAATATTCACGGGCAATGTACATAATCGTGTGACGGATGGGGACGGAGCGCATGTTTTTCCTCGTTTCCATGAGTGGTGGCATGTCAAGCCTAACTTTCCTTATAAGGCGTCTGTTCTTAATATCCTCGGTTCATTTATAAACCTTTGGACCAGCAAGCAGGCTAATTCTGAGTGGTGCCCGGCTGGTGGAGATTGCTATTCAGCTCCTATCCGGAACTGGGGTTGGGACGTTCGGTTCGAAGACCCTAATTTTTGGCCACCTTTTGTTCCATCCGTATTCAGTGTGGAAAGAGTTGGATTTTTGGAAAAGTAAAACCAGGATATTAACACCATGAAATTATCAATTAGGAAATACTCGCCTGCCCTGGATGAGACGGGGTTTACCTTAATTGAATTGATGATCAGCTCTGCGATAGCTATTGCTTTGCTGGCGTTGGTTGCTGGGATTATTACCTCACAAGGAGATTTTTTTTCGAGAGAGATCGCATTGGGTGAAATGCAATCTGACGGAAGAGCGGCAATTGATTTCTTAGACCGTAGCACCCGAAATTCAGGGTACAACGTTATTAGAGGTTCGCGTTTTCTTGCTGCATCCGATCACTATATCAGCATGGTTTACGACGAGGATGATGATGGGGTAATTCAGAATGATGAGGTGATAATTCTATCTGTGTCTAATGCTATGAACGATACTACTGAGACTTTTTTTGTGTCACCTTATTTTGACTTCGATGATGACGGGGAAGTTGGTCAGGACGAGACCCGAGACTATGAAATTAGACTGGCTTTATCTAAACCCCCATTTAATCTTTATCTATTTGTCCCGAACAAACTTAATTCTGAATACAAACAGCATACGGCCGCCCATAATATCGAAAATTTAATTATACGTTACTACGACAAAAACAATATGGCTCTTCCTCAAGGTATTAATTTAGATACTAACGATTTTCCCATTCCTCCGTACGCTCTCTCTAGAGCAGAACTTAATAAAATTCGGAAAATTGAATTTGAAATTATTGTTCGCTCAAAAAATGAAGATCCAAATAAAAAATTTATTAACAACGGAGCCTATCAACCCGGGAGTGTGGCGGATCAGTCTGGAGTGCATGCATATAACGACCGTTACCATCGGCAGAGCTTTAAAGCGGTTTCTTCGCCAAAAAATTTAAGTGTTGCTCCATATGGAAAAATTTCACTGTCATCCAAACCGGATCAGGTAACTTGCCCAGAAGTTGCAGCAACTATCACAGCAAGCGTCCTAGATTTAAGTGGAGAACCGATTCTTGAGCCCCTTAAGGTGAGATTTAATTCAAGTGAAGGCCAAATAAGCCCAGAAATTACTTCGATAAGTAAAGGCGAAGCTTCAACTACGCTTAATTATGATTGGTCAACCTCCGGGTTGACTGCAACAGTTTCTGCCAGTGCCCAGATTGATGTTGAGGGAAAAAATATAACAATTTTTAATGCTATTCCTGTAGCCTTTGATGGTAAATTCGCAGATGATTTTAATTCTGGACTTCAGCCGGGCTGGACTCCCCCGTGGGTAGTTGAAGATGGTAAGTATAGGACCCGTGAGATAGGCGCCAATAACTCGACAAACGGTTGTGAAAAATTAAAAAATTATGACGTGGTAGTTAACATCCAGAAAGAGGGTGACCATTCACAAGGGGATTATTTTGGTTTAATTCTTAGATCCCCATCCACCCAGGAGGATAATTCTCTGGGGTATTATGTGGCTAGAGTGATCTGTTTTTCTTGTGATACGGACCCTGTCAACCATAAGTATAGGTTGGAATTGATTGATAGACGAGGTTCAGTCGATGATATGCTTGCGAGTGTTGTTCTAGAGCCTGATGAGTTCCCATTCATCACTGGCGAGGACTATACACTGAAGGCGAGTGTGGCCGGTGATACGTTGAGAGCAAAATTCTGGAAATCAAGTGAAATCGAGCCTTCGGACAATCCCGATGAAACGCCAAAAGCTGCTGATCCACCCAACCCTGAGCAAAGGGGTCGTACTATCATGGTCACTGACACGTCTTACACTCAGGGAAAGATTGGCTTAACGACTAACACCACCGTTAATACTTTCGATAATCTGGCAGTTGGATTTACGAATAACACGACTATCAACAACTCTAATGATCTGGAAACAAACTTTGATGATCTGGAAGAAGGTTTTGAACTAGGATTTTGATTTTCATATTTTATTTTACAGGATGACCCTATGAGTAGCCGGAAAAAACTTATCTTAGTAATGTTCTTGACTCTTATTTTATATCCAAAAATTGCAAGTCCGGACACAGATGTAGTTGTGATGGATGAGAACTCATTGAAGGACGCGGGTCTTGAAAATACAGTATTGAACGATCGACCAGTCTCCAAACTCCCGAAAGAAAAAAATCAGGGAATTGAAAAGACCTTAGGTGTACCGGATAAAAGTGAATTGAAAGGTATTGTTATTGGAAAGAACCTAACGGTTGGAATGACTTTAGAAGAAGCTATAAGAATACTAGGAGTTCCAAAGTCATTCGGAGTTGAACGGGGCGCCGAACCAGAACAGGATAGAGTTACTGCAGAGTATGCAGGCCAAGGGATTATTATTTATGCCCTGAATGATAAGAAAGAAATTGAATCCTTAGATGTGTTGAAGGAATTTAAAGGGGAGTTTTTAAATGGGGTTAAGATGGGAGAAAAAATTAAAGTTTTGATAAAAAAATGGGGCCTTCCCCATTCAATGAATTCTTCCATCGTACATTACCCTACAAAGGGCATTTACTTTGATATCAAGGACAACGTTTTGATTTCTGCTCATGTTTTTCATAGCAATAAAATTAAAAAGTAGTAGTAATATAAACACTGGTCAAATTATAATATATGCGAAAGGAGGCTGTTTAAAGCAATTCACCAAAAGCTAAATAACCTTTTGCAGGTTGCAATTTAAATAGTAGAAACAACTTTTGGCCTCATCCAGGTATGGAATAAGTGTCAATATTGTTGCGATTGATGGTTTTTTGTAATATATCTGTGATGTACGATGTTAAATGGTGGCTAGCCTAGGGCATATTTTTAATGTTAGAGGAGAAATTTTATGAAACTTTCTTTGCCAAGGAATACACACGGTTTTACTTTGGTTGAATTGTTAATAGTGATAGCAATAATTGGTATTCTTGCAGCCATTGCAATCCCGCAGTTCAGCCAGTATAAACAACGTGCATACGACACTGACTCTAAGACCACATTACACAATATTTATTTAGCTTGTAAAGCATTCTGGACAGACAACGGTAGTAACACCGCCTGCACCACTGCCGAGGCTGCTGGAGCCGCATACGGTTTTGTCGCGTCTATAGGTGCTCCAGTAACCATTTCAAATGGAACAGAGGGTGCTTTTGCAGCTACGGCCAAGCATAAAGATAGTGCGAACACTTTTGCTATAAATAGCAGCGGAAATATAACCGGTGGGTGACTCTAGGTTTTCTTAGTGTAAGGTCTGTCTTCTGTCAACAAAACTACGAAAGCCTTACGGTTTGGTAACCAGTAACCGTGGTGACGTATTATCACCTAAGCAACTGATAATCTAAAATTGTGCTATTTTTATCAAATAGCTTTGCGGATATTAAAGTATCTTGTTTTAAAAAAAGATACATTCTTATTCTAGGATACTTGATAATATTTGATTCCTTAGATGCTGGCATACCGAAGGTTTCTACGATGCTAGAGAACTTTGAGCCTATTCTTATACCTTTGGAAAATTCCCCTTTGAACGAAGGAAGCACCTCCAACTCCTCTATCGTAGTTTTATTAGTAAGAGCATGCATCTTCAAACCATGCTTTAAATATGTAATGGATATGCTGTCTGCTTTTTTTTCAGAGCCTCGATTAATACTTATTGATTTTGGGATACCTAATAGTTTTATGGCCGCATTTAGGGGCATCCCTGCCATTAATGTTTTCCCAATCACGATATCAGCTTGTTTTTTTTTATCTTTTTTTAATCCCTCCCCTAAATCTGTATCGTTGTATGCGCTACCCGGTAAGCCCTCTTTCTGGCTGTAAACAGGCAACACTACAATGGTTGTGAAAATCAAAGAACCCAATAGTATAATAACTTTCATGGTATCTTTTTGGTTCATAAAAGGAGGTAGAACTTAGAATAGCCATTTAGGATTGGCGTTTTAATCAATTTGAAAAATATTCTATTAGAAAAACCTTGTGAAATCTATTTAACTTTTTAGAATCAAATATAAGATTTTAGTGAAAGTCGTACGAGGCCCCTTCCCCCCCACCGGCAATAGCAATCGAATGAAACTTTGGTTTTTATTCTGATTATTGCACAAAACTTGATGAATGCTATTTTTAAGTCAATTTGAAATAAATGTTGACTTTTTTGAAAAAACGCTCGGGGACTTAATTATTACTTTTAAACCCTTTTATTTCATCACGCCCTTATTGTCATACAAAACTGAGTTATATTTCTACTGGATATTATGATAATATTTCCTCCGGAGTCGCTAACTCGTATAGGTCTAGGAAAATATGGGTCAGAAAACAGATAAATCCACTTTGACTGAAGAAAACTCCTCTCGCAAAACAAAATTTGATTATTTGATGTCTAGCGGTTTAATTTCCGAAAAAGAACTAAATTCCATACTCTTGAGGGAAATTAGCGAGGGTGTAGAAATTGAAACTATTTTTATTGAGGAAATGAAACTCAAACGGGAGGACATTGGTAAGTCGTTAGAACTCTACTATGGTATTCCTTACCGTGGGTATCGTGGAGGAGAAAGTTTGTTGGATGATATATTTTTTGGGTTGAACAAAAACTATTTAATAAAAAATAATTGGACCCCTCTGAGAAAAGAAAAAGATAAGCTCACCATTCTCATTGCTGACCCTTCAGATAGCAACCAACAGCAAATTTGTGATTTGTTTAACAAGAATATAGGTATATATGAAAAAATTGAATTCCTAGTAGGTCTTAAAGTTGACATACTTGATTTTATTAATTCTGTATCAAGCATTAGCGATGATCAAAGCAATGCATTGGATTCTGAAGGCCCTATGAAGGCTTTAATTTCCGAACTAGAATTAGAACAAAAAGAAAAAAACACTTCAAATGTTGAGATACCTCCCGCTACACCAAAAATTGAACAACCCAGCGAGACAAATAGCGCAATAGTTCGACTGGTAAATAAAATTCTTGTCGAAGCGTATCAAGAGAACGTCTCTGATATACATATTGAGCCTGGTAGGAATGAAGAACCTATGTCCATACGTTACCGAAAAGATGGTGCCTGTAAAGTTGTTCAAACAATTCCATCTTTATACAAGCATGCAATTCTTTCTAGGCTTAAAATTATGTCAAACCTCAATATAGCTGAAAAGAGGCTCCCTCAGGATGGTAAAATTATATTGGACTTTCGGAAAAAAAAGATAGGATTCCGTGTTGCAATTTGTCCCACTGTAGGAGGTAATGAAGATGCAGTTATTCGTATTCTTACAGACGGGAAACCCATCCCTCTTACAAAAATGCAGTTATCAAAACGGGATCTACAACTAATAAAAGAAAGCACCCGAAAACCCTACGGTTTGATATTGGCAGTAGGGCCAACAGGATCAGGAAAATCAACAACACTTCATTCATTTTTGGGTCATATCAATTCTCCTGAAAAAAAAATATGGACAGCTGAAGACCCTGTCGAGATAACACAAGACGGCCTACGTCAGGTACAAACCAATGACAAAATTGGTCTGACTTTTCCTGTTGCTATGAGGACTTTTTTGCGCGGTGACCCTGATGTTATCATGGTTGGCGAAATGCGTGATAATGAAACCTGCGCGATTGGGCTTGAAGCAGCTTTGACTGGGCATCTAGTATTTAGCACCTTGCATACTAACTCAGCCCCAGAAACAATCACCCGACTTATAGATATGGGAATGCAGCCCCTACATTTTTCTGATTCACTGCTGTTGATTGTCGCGCAAAGACTTGCCCATACTCTATGCATAAAATGTAAGAAAGAATATCATCCAGACAAAGAAGAATATGAGTTGCTGGCGATGGAATACGGTGAGGATAAATTCCAAGAACTAGGAATTAAATATACGGATAGCCTAACGTTGAAACGTGCTGCAGGCTGCGACCATTGTGAAAACACAGGTTACGCTGGTCGCATCGGACTTTTTGAAATTTTACAGGGTACTAAGGCAATGAAACGTTTGATTATCAATAGTGGGGCACCCGAGCAGATAAGAATGCAAGCAATTTCGGATGGCATGACAACCCTAAAACAAGACGGAATTCGCAAGATTTTTGATGGATATTGTGATTTAAAGAAAGTTAATGCTGTTTGCATCCTATAGTACCTCATCTTTTTCGATTGGCCATAGAGAGGAGAGTTTTATGTCCGACACTTTAAAAGACACTCGGATTTGCACACTAAATCCTCCTCATTTAGCAATTTCCTTACCTCCTGCTCAAGATGTTTCTAAATAAAAAGACCCCGCTTGTGGCGGTGGATATAAGTTCAAATTCAATTACGGTTGCGCAACTTGACACGATTAATAACAAACCTAAACTGATGAACCTGGGGGCTATGCCTTTAGAAGAGGGATCTGTGGTTAGAGGTGTGATAGAAAACCCATCTAATGTTATCAGTGCATTGAGGTTATTACTCAAGACAGAGAAAATTAAATGTCGACACGCTATAACATCCGTATGCGACCCCATCATCAGGAAGATTGAAGTGCCGATGGTTCCTGAGAAAGAGTTCCCAGAAAAAATATACGAATTAGCAGAGCAATATATTCCCTTTGATCTAAAAAAAATGCTAATAGATTATAAAATAATTGAACTGGCCAAGAAGAAAAAAAATGAAGAATCTCTTAGTAAAAATTATTTTATTGGCGAGGCCATGTCAGAAATTCTTCTTTTCGCAATTTCTAAAGAAATCGTAAATGATCGGCTAGATATTTTGACCGAGGCTGGGTTAAATGGTGTTATTGTGGATATAGATATTTTTGCTTCAATCAATGCCCTTAAGCTTAACAAGATTCTCCCAGAAACAGGATTGGTCGCTCTACTTGATCTGACAAACCCGGCATCCCGTATCAATGTCTTAAGCAATGGCAATATTCTTTTTTTTAAGGGTGCACCAGTAGCAACAGATTTTCAGAGTGATAGTGATGTGCCTAGGCCCAATCCCCTGGCGCCCTTATTTCAAAAAATAAAAAAAAATAATAGAATTAGAAGTTTGAATGAGGACTCTATTCTTCAGGAGGGATCCAGTACGCCGCAACTACTCGATGAAGAGATAGCGGAAAAAGTTTTTATTGATGAGGTACTGGAAAAAATGGAGGCAATCATTGCTCTTATTGATCAAAACGGAAGCGAAAAAATAGACCACATTTTTCTTTTAGGCGATGGAGCACTTATCCCCAACCTAGGCTCTCAATTAGCTAGTCACTTTAGTGTTAATGTTGTACGTGTCGACTCGTTTAAATCGATTAGTGTGAACTCAAAATACTTTAACCTTAAAACTTTGAACAGACTCGGTCCTTTGTTAACAACAGTTGTCGGGTTAGCCGCGAGAAGGTTCGATTATAATTAATGGATATAAACTTCCTTGACTATAGACAGGAACTGCAAAAAATTGCCATACAAAAATTAATTGTAAAGGCCGTCGTAATTATTTTTTTGACTTCTTTGGCAATCCTATCTTATTGGGGCTACCAACAAATAAAGATTAAATTCAGTGAAATTGAACTGGAAAAACTTGAAACGAGGGTTAAGTCTTTATCTGCTGCTACGGCAGAGGTTCAGAGAATGAAGCTAAATATCAAGCACGCTAACGAATCCATTAAAGAAATTAGTAGGGTCCGAAAAAACCAACTTCAAGTGTTGCAGATTTTAGAAGGCCTAACCTTGTCCATCCCCGATGGAATCTGGCTTACTAAAATAGAGCAGTCATCATTTGATAAAATCTCAAGTATTAAAGGGGTATCAGCCTTCCTTGACAAACCTAAAATCGCAGAGAAAAGCGAAAAGAAAATTTTAAAAGTTCAAGGAAATGTGCTGAAAAATGCAGCCGGAAATCCTCTGACTAGGTATATAAAAATTCTACGTAAAATAAATCACTTTAAGAAGGTTCATTTGCAAAAAATCAATCTGCAATCGAGCATGAGTCTAAGTGCATTTAATTTTATTTTGTACATTCAGCTCTAGTGATAGAAGGTTTAGCTTATGGCTGAATAAATATTGCTTATGGAACAAATTTTTAAAAAATTACCTTACGAAAAATTAGTTGGGGTTTCTCCGTTCTTTTTTTTAGTATGGGCAAGCGCGATCAGTCTGGTCCTTTTCTTGCTTGCTTTTTTTACTATATTTGACAAAGCTGGAACTAAAATAGAAAACTTATCAAAATCAATGTCTAACGCAGAACATACTGTTCAAAGATCAGTTAAAATTATTGCGAGCAAAGATGTGGTTGACAAAAAACTGAATCTTGTATTAGGTGAGTTGACTATGAAAAAAAAGCAATTGCCTAGTCGAAACGCAATAAACAATATTTTTGAAAAAATCACAACTATCGGAAAAAAGCGAAATGTAAACGTTACTTCATTTTCAATAGCAGGGGGGGAGGTAAAAGAATTTTATAAGAAGATTGTTTTGCATTTCAAATTTGTTGGTCGATTTTGGAACGTTATGGATATGTTTGCAATGCTGAAAAGTATGCGACAGATCGTTGACATCTCGAATGTTATTTTTAATGCTAAAAGTAAAAAGGGCAACACGGTGGTCGTTTCGACTATTACTGCAACAATCTATGTTTATGACGATGTAGTAGGCGTTAATAGAGGTACGTATAATGCAATTCAATAAACATATGACTGGTATAAAAGTCAGTACGGTATTTCTGATTGTTCTTGGGGCAGTCTTAGTTATCAATCTCGCATATGCTGAAATGAATATTCTAGATATAGTAAAAGAGTACCCCCCAGCCCCCTCCCGTTATAAATCATTAAAACTAAGAGATCCATTTATCCCACTAGCTCGCAAAAAAAGAGTTTCAGCAAAGAGTCCACTTCGAAAGAAAACTACCAAAAAACTTCCAAAACCAAAGCCCGCGGCAAAAGCTAAAAAGGTAAAGGACACGCCAAAAGCTAAGGTTGTAACTGTATATAAGGAGCGAAAGGAGCCTGCAGGTATGCCTCTCATGCCTATGGAGGTATATAAAAAAATTCAGGATACAGATCCCGAAATGGAGGCAAACCTGAAATATTATGAAAAACTTTTCACCAATAAGGTTGAGTTGAGAAAAATGACCGACAAGAAATACAACGAGGTAGTGTCTCGGTATCGGAATATCCTGCTCCGAACGCAGAAAATACGTGAAAGTTTTTCGAAGACCGAACTCCAGATTCCTTATAATGAATTAGTTTTTGTTGGGACAATTTTCAAAAAAAAACAAATTCTTGCTCTGGTTGAGACTCAAGATCACAAGGGATACGGGGTAATAAGAGGAACATTTGTGGGGCCAAACCTTGGTATTGTAGAAGATGTTAATAAGAAGAGTATCATCATTGCAGAAAGATATCGTAATTACCTTGGGGAAGTGATAGAGAAAAAACAAAAAATTACCCATAAAATGCCCACTCATCGAAGTTAATACTCTTTTCAGTTGTTCTAGGGAAAGATTTTTTTGGCACTAATGTATGAGATCTTATAGTTTTACTATTTTTTTATTTCTCTTTTTGAGCGTATGTGTTGGAGGCTGCTCGAAGTCCCTAAACCCATTTCTTAAAAAAAGGGATCCAAGTCTTGAAAAAATAAAGCCAAAAGAGCAGTCAGTGTCTGACAACAGTGCGTTTC
>CEUS01284057.1_pt1 | contig 13345 bp, 11 predicted proteins | sample 427031 | NCBI WGS metagenome assembly CEUS01 (sample SAMEA2622837, study PRJEB7988) | marine metagenome | biome: marine biome (ENVO:00000447); feature: marine epipelagic mixed layer (ENVO:xxxxxxxxx); material: "saline water (ENVO:00002010), including plankton (ENVO:xxxxxxxx)" | depth 140 m | reverse complement strand
GAATCCGACCCCCGCAACCAAGACAAGGCGTCCGACATAACGCTCGGACGTCTTTTGCGTTTAGGTGCTGGAGGGATAATTTCGATAAATGAGATGAAGTTGCATCTGCGGATAAAGGCGTTTTTGGTGACCCTCTTGGGGTTTGTGTTAGGGGTGTTTATGTGGGCTGGAGTGATCACAGCGGGAACGCTGTTCGTGTTAGGGCTAATTGCCGATGTGAAAGATGTTATGCATAGGATGCTATTGGCGATAGTGATATCAGTTGTCTGTGGCATCAACATTTGGAGCAGATATAATTTTGTCGGCAGATATCATGGCCGCTTACAAGGGCACGATGTGGAGTGGGGTTTGTCAGAGCATAACCAAACTAAAGAATGTGCTGGTGAGCAGAAATAGTATGAAAGTAAAGAGAAATTAATAGTTGCTCGATTGTTTTTGTTGGAGCAAGATGAGGGTTAGATATATGGAGAGAACAGAATGCTAAAAAAGCTAGACCCGCTGCTCAATGCAGATCTACTGTATGTTTTGGCTGCTATGGGGCACGGTGATGACATAGCAATTGTTGATGCCAACTTTCCAGCTAACTCCAAGGCGCAGAGGCTAGTTCGGATGGATGGTAACACGGCTACTGAAGTGATGGCTGCAATCTTAACTGTAATGCCCCTAGACACGTTTGTTGAGAAATCCTGCTCGACGATGGCTCCCGTAGACAATTCCCCTGAGCCCGAAGTAGTAAAAGAATTTAAGAAAATTGCAAATGTGGCAGAAGGGAGAACAGTGGAATTTGCTGAAACTGAACGATTTGAGTTCTACAGGCAAACTGAGGAGGCTTTTGCAGTAATTTCGACAGGGGAGCGTCGTTTGTACGGCAACATTTTAATGAAAAAAGGAATTGTTCCCCCTGAGTGAATCGGGCTTAATGAGCTATCTATATAAGTCTAACCAATTGACCATAGGAAGTTATTGCAAGTGACATTGTTTATTTCGGAGCAAGATGTAAATAGTCTATTAGATATGTCTGCAGCTATTGATGCGGTTGAAGATGTAATACGGTGGCAAGGGCAAGGCAAGGCTGGCGTTTTGCCCCGTAGCAGGTTGGAACAGGCTGGAGTTGTTATGAATGTGATGGCCGGAGCTGTAGAACCCCTAGGGCGCGCAGGACTAAAGGCCTATACGTCTGGTTCACGTATGATAGTTAATCTATTCGATATGGAGACCGGTGAGTTATTGGCTGTGATAGAAGCGGGGAGACTCGGTCAAATTAGAACTGGGGCGGCTACAGGGGTGAGTGTACGGTATTTAAGTCGTCCCGATGCAAATACATTGGGCCTGATCGGTACGGGGTACCAAGCAGAAACGCAACTGGAAGCGGTAGCAGAGGTTGCGAATCTGAGCACGGTTAAAGTCTATAGTCGCCAGCCTGAGAACAGGGCCAACTTTATAGCAAAAATGTCATCTAGACTTGATTGTAGGATTGTCGAGGCAAAATCAGCTCGAGATGCCGGGGAAGGATCTGATATTGTGGTGACGGCAACAAATGCACTTGAGCCAGTGCTGTCTGCACAATGTTTGAGACCTGGGGTTCACGTTGTCGCGATGGGAGGCAATCGGCTTACTGTTCAGGAAATAGAGACGGACGCCCTAGGTATGTTCGATTTGATTGCGGTGGATGATTTGAAGCAAGGAAAAATTGAATCGGCAGATTTGATAGCTGGTGTACACAACGGCTATTTTGATTGGGCTGATATGGTGATGTTGGGGGAGGTTGTAGCTGGGTTGTGTGCAGGGCGTACCGATCAGTGCGAGAGGACACTTTTTAAATCTTTGGGTATCGGAACATGGGATGTTGCTGTGGCTGATTTGGTGTTCAAACGGGCTACTAGTGAAGGTTTTGGACGGCGTATAGCTGATTAGAATAGTGGCTGAAATTTAATTGATCTGCTGCTGAGCTGTTGCGGTGCTAAAATTGGTGCTGGTTGTAGTAACTCAGAGTAACGCAGCCCCCATCGTCTAGAGGCCTAGGACAGCACCCTTTCAAGGTGCAGACAGGGGTTCGAAACCCCTTGGGGGCGCCATTGAGGTGCTGCCCTAGTCAGCATTTGACCTATACTGGATGTTTACGTGCTGCCTTGCATTAGCCATACGCCGAACAGACCAGCTAGTACACCAAAGGCGACGAAAATAGCTATTACAAGCACAATCGTGCCGAGGCAGCTCTTTAGGGAAAACTTTTCTGTTCTGTGGTCATTCAAAGTTTCAACTCTTTCTGCTTTCCTTGCGCGTTATTTCTGATGTTGGATATGTGAAATTTAGCTCGTTCCAAGAGATTGCAAGAGGCTTTGTATATCTACAGGAACACCGTCTTGGGCAGCGGACCTATATGCGGCATCTAGCAGTTCCACACTGGCTACTGCAGGGGGTGGAGGTGAACCATTTGGCGCAAGACCCAGGCAAACATCTACGAGGTTAGCGGCTGTGGCGAACCGAGGGTTGGCGACTTCAAATTCTTGTGCAGGCATTGTCTCTTCCTTCCCACTGAAGTGCCGAATGATTAAGGATCCTTTTAGGGCGTCAAGCAAAAGATAACCATCTTTGCAGTAAACGTTCAGTTCCATCTGCCCATGTTCCGTTAGGTTGCCTGTGCTGGTAAATGTTCCTACTGCCCCTCCTTTGAATCTTGCAGTGATTGCATCCACAAGATCCAATCCGATTTGGAGATCAAAGTTGTTCATAAAGGCAGCAACCCTAGCTGGTTGTAGGTTGGTGACAAAAAACGTTAGTGCCGACGAATGAGTTAATTGCAAATGTCCTTGACCTCCCCCGGATGCAATCGGATCGGAATAGATCTTCCCGGGGCCCATTACTGGGTGCACACTGGTGTTGTGAGTAGGGGTGCCTTTGTATAGCTCGATACACGCAGATGTAAACAGTGATTTTATGCATTGAACAGCTCCGAGTTCGCCACTTGTGATTACTTCGCGCGCCCTCAGTACTGCGGGGGCAAAATGGTATGGGTGTCCTACGATTATCTCCAGGCCGGAGCTGTTGGCTGTTTCTACAAGGTCGTAGGCGTCGATAGCTGATAGGACCATTGGTTTTTCTAGCATCACGTGGGTTTCTGCTAACAGGCAATCCTTTGTTATCTCGTGATGGGAAGCATGTGAAGTTGCGACTACTATGCCGTCCAAAATTTCTACTTCGAGCATCTCTTGATAATCTTGATAGCCCTTTGGCCCTGGGTATGCTTCCAAGCAGCGACTTAGGGTTTCTGGGTTGGTATCGGCCACAGCGACCAGGTTTGCTCGTGGGTTGTCGAGAAGCCCTGGCACGTGAGTGAAATTAGACCACCATCCAGTTCCTATTACGGCAATGCGCGCTTGTGTCATGAGCTATCCTCCAATTACCAGATTGTTCTATGTTCTGCGTTCTGCGAATAATGAATATGGAATTATAGTAGCCTGTCGTCCCAACAAAGCCTCTCGAAGGCGGTTGTGATGGGATATAGGCTGCCCAGTCCAACGTCACTTAGGAACCTGTTGTGCATTTGCATTCTCTCGATGGTTGCAGGAGGATTTTGGATAGCTCCCAGATTGAATAGGGCAATTTCTGCGTCGCTACGTTTGGCCATGTGTCTCCTAATCCAATCACATATGCTTTCGTCTGACTGGTCTATACGTAATGCTTCGAATAATCCTTCGGGCGATAGTTCAAGGAACTCGAGCAGCACTAGTGATTGCCCTGTTCGCCATTGGTAGGCGCCAATTGTTCCGGCCAGCTCCGCGCGAGCCTTGTCTAACAGGCGAGGTAGGTTTACAAGGCCAAGAAACTTTTGGTAAGGATCTCGTGGAGGGGTGACAGATAGATCAATAGGGGCGGACAAATATTCTGCCTGCCGGTTTTCATCGAGGTCTTGCCATTCGCAGTAGGTGAGGATGTCTGCAATTTCTGTTTTCCCAATGGAGCGACAAAACTTCCTAATCTTGTCACTGTTCTCTGGCTTGGGCCGAAGTTCGATTATGTAGCGATTGAACCGGGCAATTTCCTCATAGTTGCGGGGCTGCATATTCTCTTGGATCCATTTCCAAATGGAATCGTCGTTCGGGTGTTTGGCTACTGCATCACGAATAGAATCTTGCTCTAGGCCGAGAAACTCTAGTAACCACTCACTGAATCCATGCCTCCAATAATATTCACCTAGTGTGCCAGCGAGATCTGCTCTAATCTTGTCTACCGTTCGCGGTATGGTGACGATATTTCCGAATCTACGATAGGGGCTCCGCGGAACCCCATTTATTAGATCCATTTAGCAACTCCGTTTTTTGTTGGTTCTGTTTGTGCAGGATCAAACTACAATGCCCCTTCGGTCGGACATAGGGCAGCGGGGTCGATAATGTCGCACTACCCAATTGTACCTAGATTATAGTACTGGGAATTTAGAATTGATGCGGGCGGAGCCCCGAGGGACTCTTTGCGATTAGAAGTATTGCGCGGCAAGTTGGCGTTTATACCTATATTAGACCATTGGGTATTGGTGGTAGGGTTAATCGGTACGCAGCGTTCCGTCAAATTTCAAAGCCAATTTTGCTGCGGTGTCCTTGTCTTCTTGAGATAACTCACCATCTAGAACTAATCCGAGCAAATAGTCTTTGATGGCCTTTATCCATGGCCCAGCTGGTCTGTCGAACAGAACCTTTAATTCGTTACCGTCTAGCGGGCTATCTATTGATTGCACCTCAGTTTCACCTGCTAATCGGTTACATCGGGCCTCCAGCTCTGCAACCCTAATGAGCCCAGCCTCGATTTTTTGTGCCCGATAGCTTGTGATGTCAGATCTGGACAATTCAAGAAGTCGATCTCGGTAAACTCCGACTTCGCGCATAAACCTGCGGATTGCCCCATCACTCCAGTCGTTGTCATAGAGATTAGAACGCATATGAAGGGAAACAATATTGCAGACATCTCGGAGAGTATTCTTGTCGAATCTTAGTCGTGTGAGAATGTCACGGGTCATTCTTGCCCCAACGTGTTCATGGCCGAAAAAATGCACTTTTCCTTTGGAAGTGGAACGTGTAGCCGGTTTGCCAATGTCGTGAAAAAGAGCACTTAGTCGCAGTAATTTATCTGGCCGGACCCCTCCAAGTACTCGTAAAGTGTGACTCAAAACGTCTTTAGATCGCTGATTAGTGTCCTCTTGAATAGTGGATCTGAGATCGTATAGCTCTGGAACTGCAAATCGGGCAACCCCTAGGTCCATCATGGTGGCGATGCCTGCAGCAGGGTGATCAGAAAGCAGTATTCTCAAGAATTCGTCACGTATACGCTCGGAGCTGACAAATTGCATAGATCCGACCTCATCGCGTATGGCGCTTAGCGTGTCGGCATGTATCTCGAAAGAGAGTTCTGTAGATAGTCTTATGGCCCTCAACATTCGCAGTGGGTCTTCAGTGAATCGGTCTCTGGCAGATCCTACGGCTCGCAACTGCTTTCTTGCTATATCCCGTGCTCCCTTGTAAGGGTCAACTATACGGCCTGTAGTGATGTCTTGGGCAATTGCGTTGATGGTAAAGTCTCGGCGAGCAAGGTCTTCTTCCAAATTGTCCCCAAATTTAACTTCCGGATGTCTAGAATTTCTATCTGGATACCACTCAGTTCTGTAGGTTGTGATTTCCACGGCCAATTGGTCGAAGCCAGCCCCAATTGTTCCGAAGCGTGCCCCTATGTCAAAAACATGATCAGGATTGGTTTGTGATAGAAGTCGCTTTATGTCTTTGGGGCGGGCGTTGGTGGTTAGATCTAGGTCTTTTGAGTTGCGACCAAGGAGTCTATCTCGAACTGAGCCACCAACAAGGTAGATTTGGAAATTGGCGCGCATGAATACAGCGGCCAGTATTCCGAGTACGTCCATCGGCTTAACACCGTCCGGTTGATTATGGGCCGGAAGACGTGCAATCAAGCACAGAGATCCGGAAAGATATAGAAACAGGCTAACAGTCTAAGGCATAAACAATGATTCTGGAGGGATTATGTGGGGGTATAAGTAGTTTTGCGGAGTGTCGCGGCACGCCGCTTGAGTTTTTTTGCGGCGCTTAATTCGTCGCCCTTTCCTTCCATTTTTGCGAGCTCATGTAGCGACTGGTCCCGATCTAGCAACCTAAGGTCGGTTATCGTGCGACCGTCTTCTTCATGTTTATGTACGAAAAAATGGTTGTTAGCAAATGCGGCTATCGGGGCAAGATGGGTGACACATATTACCTGGTGTGAATCGGCCAAGGTTCCCAGCTTCTGTCCCACAGCAAGTGCGCTTCGAGCTCCTATACCACTATCTATTTCATCAAAAATTAAGGTCGGGGTTTTATCCTTTTCATTAATGGCGGTTTTTATAGCTAGCATTATCCGAGAAGTCTCTCCACCCGACGCTATTTGCCTCAGAGGTTTCAATGGCTCTCCAATGTTAGGGCTTATCTTGAAATTTACGAAGTCTATCCCTGTAAGGGTTAACTCAGCACGAGATGATTTACCTTCAATGGGCAGGCCGTGGTCGTTGTCACGAGTGGAGAGGGAGATGTGGAACTGTACGTTTGGCATACCTAGATCGTCCAGATGTTGAGAAACCACTTGCTCTAGAGATGCGGCTGCTACTGCCCTTGCATCGGAAAGTTCCTGGGCGATAGAGACGCAGGTAGCCTTCAGCTTGTCTAATTGTGTTTCGAGCGTGGAAGTGCTTTTCTCGACGTCTCCTATGTCATCAATTCGTATAGCCGCTTCGGCTGCGAATTGAAGAATTTCAGACTCATGAGTGCCATATTTTCGCTTCAAGTCAGAAATGGTTTCTATCCTTGCTTGAACTTCAGCCAGTCTGTGAGGATCGACTTCCGTCTTTTCTGAATAATCTTGTATGTCACTAGCAATGGCCAGGAGAAGCTCAAGAGCTTGTTCCAATTCTTGAGCCACATCGCCAACCTTAGGATCGTAACTATGCATCCTTGCTAATAAACTACTTGCTTGTCCTGCCAAGTCAGCGGCCCCGGGAGAGGTAGGGTCTTCGGCGGACAAGTAGGAAAGGGTTTCACTTGCCAAGCTGACAAGTTGTTGTGCATTAGTGAGAACTTGTCGTTCGGCAAATAATTTTTCCTCTTCTCCGACTTCTATGTTGGCGGCATTTATCTCATTTAGCTGGAACCGCAGAAGATCCATTTCGCGAAGTAATTCCTCCTCATTCTTAGTTTTCGACAACAGTTTGTCAGTGCATAAGCGTAAGGCCCTAGTTGATTCTGCCATTCGGCTACGGAGCTCTATGAGATCGCCGTAGGAATCAAGGAGTAATAATTGCCGGTCTGAAGTCTCCAGTGAGACCTGGTCGCTCTGGCTATGCAGATCGATTAGAAGAGGGCCGATCACTTGAAGTGTTCGCAAGGGGACTGCTCGTCCATTGAGGCGAACTACAGAACGTGACCGTGATAATTCTCGGCTTACTATCAGCTCTTTGGTGGATGTGATACCGAATTCTGCTAACAACGCATGCACTTCAGAATCTTGGTGTAAATCAAAAATTCCTTCTATGAAAGCGTAATCATGTCCGGTCCGTATGTTCAGGCTTGCAGCTCGTGCCCCCGTTAATAGCGACAAGGCGTCGACGACAATAGACTTACCGGCTCCGGTTTCTCCGGTTATAACGTTCAGCCCTAGGTCGAAATCAACTTTGGCCTTATCGACAAGAGCAAAATTGTCTATCGTGATGGTGCGGAGCACTGCTCAATCCGTGTCCTTGTCAGAATGCAAAATGTCACTAGGTATAGACCAGCGTAATTTTCTAGCCAAGACAGGAAAGAAATAATTCTTGGGGCCGAACCTCAGGAGTTTTGCAGGATAAGGTGAAGCGGTACACTTAACAACGTCACCGTCTTGGATTGAATGGTGAGTCTGCCCGTCTATGGTAAGACCGCTTTCGTGTTGGGTGTTTATGGAGAGCTCTATTTCAGAGTTGCTGCTTGTAACCAACGAGTTTGAAGCTGTTAAGAATGGGCATATTGGCGTGATGGCAAAAGTATTTGCCTGAGGATCCATGATTGGTCCCTGTACAGCCATTGTGTATCCAGTGGAGCCTGTGGGGGTGGAAACAATTGTCCCATCCGCCGTGTAAGTGACAACGTCGGCACCGTCTATTCTCACGCCGATGTCGACAACTCGACTGATTTCGCCCCTTGCCACCACAATTTCGTTGACGGCAACCCCAGTGTTTTGATTGTTTCCTTGTCGCCAATGCTCCCACTCAATAAGCACTCTTTGCTCGATCCATCCTGTGTCGGGTGACAGGTTTGTCAAGTTACGTTCAATCTCGTGTGATTCGAGTTCGGTAAGAAAGCCCAAGTTACCGAAATTTATACCTAAACAATATATTCCCAAAGGTGCTCCTACACGTATGGCGCGTAGTAAGGTACCGTCTCCTCCTAGCGATAACAATAAATCAGTGTCGTGAAGCTCTTTGTCCTTACTATCTATGTCCCAGGAAGAGGTTTCCCATAACGTATGGCCTCCATTTCCCAGTAGCGCAACCACGAAATCGATAGCCTCGACGGCCGGACCGTTCTTCGGTTGATATAGAATTCCTATCTTCATTTAATCCTCTGTGTTTTTAGACAACGTACCTTTGGTAGATGGCACTTGCCCTGTTCGTTGAGGGTCAAGGCTAACAGCAGTATTTAAGGACCTCGCTAGGGCTTTGAAAGTAGCTTCTGCCCGATGGTGATCACTGCGGCCGGCTAGGATACGGATAAATATATTGGCTCGCGCGTGAGATGCTAATGCTTCGAAAAAATGAGGTATCAATTCAGTGTCCAAATCGCCAATGGTGTTTGTTGCGAACGATCCATCAAAAACAGAGTATCCGCGCCCGCTTAGGTCTATTGCTACTTGCGCAAGGGCTTCGTCCATAGGGACGGTAGCGTCTCCCATACGCCTAATGCCGATGCGTTCCCCTAAGGCGCGGTCTATAGCTTGCCCGAGAACGATCCCAGTATCTTCGACTGTATGATGAGCATCTATCTCGAGATCGCCTATAGCGTCTAGGGTTATATCGAAGGATCCGTGCCTGGCCAGCTGCGCAATCATGTGATCCAGGAAGCCAACCCCAGTCCTGACTTCAGCAGTGCCCTCGCCATCCAGATCAATCTTGGCGGTAATTTTGGTCTCCAGCGTTTTGCGTTGAACCTCGCCCACTCTCACCTGTGTTTCTCCTTCAATGTGGCCATATTCGTCGGCATTGATATTTAGGGTACTCCCCTTGTCTTCGAATGGCAGAAAGATTGATTAAATCAGATTATATGTGTGAAAGGGTAAAAAAAGCAGAATGGCTTGGGGTATGATTCTGAATCATGCCTAGTAATTGCCTTTAGAAGGGAGTCGGTATTCTGCTGCCCGAGCATGTCCTTCCAGGCCTTCTGCCCGTGCAATTTTGGCTGCTGTTTGTGATAGATGTGCGATTTGATCATCAGGAATAGCGAAGATGCTTGAGCGCTTCATGAAATCCGTAACACTGACTGGTGAAGAGTGCCGTGCGGTGCCTCCTACTGGCATTACATGACTAGGGCCGGCTACGTAATCACCGAGCACTTCTGAACATCGACTCCCGACAAAAATGCCTCCAGCATTGTGAATATTATTCAGCAGTTTATCTGCGTCTTTTGTTAATAAGCAGAGGTGCTCTGGCGCGTATTCGTTCGCTAGTTCTATTGCTTCCGGGATAGATTCAACTAACCCTATTCCTCCGCACTTAGTTAGAGCTGTCGATGCAATGCTGGAACGAGGAAGAGAATCTATTTGCTTGTCTATTTCTACCATTACAGATTCAGCTAATTCTCCAGATGGAGTCAACAGTATGGGGGAGGCCATTGGGTCATGTTCGGCTTGGGCTAGTAAATCAGCGGCTACTTCCGCAGCATTGGCGGAAGAGTCGCCTATTAGAAGTGTTTCTGTTGGACCAGGCAGAGATGGAATGCCTACCATGCCGAACGAAAATTGCATCGCCATCACTACAAAGATGTTGCCCGGTCCTGAGATTACATCTACCTTTGGGACGGAATTGGTCCCCAGAGATAATGCGGCTACAGCTTGTGCCCCTCCCATGGAGATTACCTTGTCGGCACCGGCTATTTCGGCAGCGGCCAATGTTTCTAGAGGGATATTTCCGTCAGGGCCTGGGGGGGTAGCGATTATTACTTCACTAACTCCGGCCGTGATGGCTGGTATCGCTGTCATCAACAGAGAAGATGGATATGAGGCTCTCCCTCCAGGGGCATAAATTCCTGCGCGTTCTACAGGTCGGAAGATTTGCCCGCAGCCTGTACTTGAATCCATCCAGTCGGTAGGCATGGCTTTTTGGTGAAAATCCTGTATACGGCCCGCTGATAATTCCAATGCTGCCTGTAGATCGGCGGATACTAGAGAACGGGCGCGCAGTAATTCATCTCGGCTAATCTCGTGAGGACGAGGGGCCTGGTCTCCCAAGGCAGATGCGATTCGTTCTACGGCGTCGTCCCCGTCGCGATCCACCTCAGCAAATATTCTTTGTATAAACTGTGATAGTGGTAAAGATTCGTTGAATACTTGTGCCAGAAGTTCTTTTTGTGCATCGCTGAGCTTGGTCTTGAAAATAGGAGTGCGAGACAAAAGTACGCGCCGAATTTGGTTTCGACCATTGATTAGGCGAAGACCTTTCATTCTTCGACTCCCAAGGTTGAAAGTAACGCTTGGTATATGCAGGAAGTTTCATCGAACACGTAGTCTGCTCCACGCGCTACGATAGAGGTAGCTCCAACAGATCTCAGGTGGTCAACAGCAGTTAGTAACAAGTTTCCAGGAACTGTTACTGACACCGAGAACCAGCGATCTGAGTTATCTGACTGTGGTGATGCTACCCATGAAATTGTTGGTCCTAGAATACCGGCAACTGAGGTGTTCGCTAACACTTTCTTTGCGACAGTGGTATCCGAGCTGCCCCTAACATTTGCGGTTACGGTGTGTAAGTCGCAGCCATTTAAGTGTGCTTCGATGAATTCCAGAACTGGTCTTAAAAGTGATCGTTTTTGTGGCGCCTTGCCCAGCTTCGCGGAATTACCTATAAGGCAAGCAGAGCTCTGTATGACGACTCCATCGGGCAAGGCGACTAGCCGGTTTTCTCTTAAAGATGTCCCGGTTTCGCTTATGTCGACTATCACGTCAGCGGCTCCCATCCCTGGGGCAGCTTCAACAGCGCCCGCTGTCTCAACAAGGGTAAAATTGTGAATTCGGTGGTTGCTCAGAAAGTCTCTTGTTAGTTTTGGGTAAGAGGTAGCTACTCGGAGGTTTCGGGATGAATCTCCAAACTCCAGAGCGATTTCGGCAAGGTCATTCATGTTGGACACATCTACCCATTCCTCCGGTACTGCTAGGACCAGGCGTGCACGACTAAAGCCTAAGTCATCGAGTATAAGTATGACGTCATCGCCTTCCCTCTGGCGTTCCCTAAGGTCATCGAGCCCTGTTATTCCTATATCGGCGTTTCCGGCAGAAACCTGCCCTACGATGTCTGCTGATCTGAGCATGTGCACAGTTATGCCTGGGATTGTAGGTATCGTAGCTGCGTATTGCTTTGGATTAGGTCGGGATATTGATAAGCCACATGCACTGAGAAAAGAGTTGGTTTGTTCACCTATGCGACCTCGGCTAGGTACTGAAAAATTCAATTGATTCGACACATTAACCTCCGAGCAGTGCAGAAATGAGTGAAGATAGTTGATCTAAAGGAACAGTGTCAGGGGGTTTGGAGTTAGTTAGTTGAACAAGGGAGGTCTGCTCGGATTCTTCTTTTGAACTGACGGAAATTAGTACAGGAATACAGTCTGAGGAGGGAGGTGGTTGGTTTAGTGGGTTTACTACGCGAATTCCAGATGCACGGAGACTGTTTGCAATTTCCATCAGGTATTTTGTGCTGGCCCCCTTGTTGACTAAAAGGACGTCGGGTGTGTTTATACGGCTTGTATCCAATAAACCTGTCAGTTTTATTCTTAATCTCTCGAGACCGAAAGTCAGCCCCGCGGCAGGAGTGCTGCTCGACCCGGAAACTTTTTCTATAAGGTCATCATATCGGCCACCGCCACATAACTGTAAGCGGTTGCTGGTTTCGTCAGTGCTAAAGACCTCGAATACAAAACCAGTGTAATACTGTAGCCCTCGACCCATAGCTGGATTAAATGTGAATTTACTTAGATCAATCCCTGCCTGGTTCAAAGTGTCAAAGATGGACTCGACTTCGTCTATAGAGGAGGTGCTTAACCCAAATTGCTTTATGATAGAAAGTGCCTTTGTTATGGAGGCTGGGGGTGTCCCAGCGGCCGCAAAAAGCTCTTGCAAAAAGGCATACGCTTTCTCGAGAAGCAAAGATTCATCCCCTCGTGTGAGACGTTCAATTAGGCGCTGCTCGATTGCTGCGCGTGGTCGACCGCTACCGTAATCTATTTCCAGTCTATCTAGAGTTGATGCGACTGCTGCCTTGATTGCTTCATCGGTAACCTTTTCTGTGTTTTGGTTTAGTGTCTGTAGAACCTGCTGAGTAATTCCCATACTGGGATTATCAACGCTTCCTCTGCATGTTGAAATGGCAGCGCGCAGGTCAGAAATGCTGTCACTGGGTTGTCGCAAGTCTTCTAAGCTTTCGCGAAGTAGTGATTCGACTCTTCTAGAAAGGCCTAAATCTCTGAAGAATTCCGAGAGTATTCCAAGGTGGCCTACTACAACTTGGTAATCTTGGAAACCAAGCTCAGTCATGCATGAGCATGCGAGCTGCAGAATCTCCGCGTCGGCCGTATACCCCGCGCATCCAATTAGTTCTGCCCCAGACTCAGTGTATTGCCTATAAGTGGCGTGAGTGGGTTCTTCATAACGGAAAGCTGGGCCACTGTAATACAGGCGAGCTGGAGTGGGCAGCGACGATTTTGAGTTGACGGTGTAGAACCTAGCTATGGATGCAGTGAATTCGGGTCGCAGACATACGTCAGTGCCGCCCCTGTCAGTAAAGGAATATGTTTGTGCCGTGATTCCCGTCCCTGCATTCCTTTGAAATAACTCGGTCCGTTCGAGCACAGGGACATCGATCGCTTGATAGCCGTACTGTTGGAACACCAAGGCAATTTTGGAACGAATAGACTCCAGTTCAGCCCAATCAGATGGAGAAAGATCTGACGCTCCACGTACAGGTTCAATGGTGTCCATTTCCTGAGTCATTAGTTTTGCCCCTTGCTTACGAAGCGGTCATTACTATCAAGTATTATTGTGACTGGTCCTTGGTTTACTGCTTCGACTTCCATGTACG
>CEUS01267743.1_pt1 | contig 13345 bp, 9 predicted proteins | sample 427031 | NCBI WGS metagenome assembly CEUS01 (sample SAMEA2622837, study PRJEB7988) | marine metagenome | biome: marine biome (ENVO:00000447); feature: marine epipelagic mixed layer (ENVO:xxxxxxxxx); material: "saline water (ENVO:00002010), including plankton (ENVO:xxxxxxxx)" | depth 140 m | reverse complement strand
CCGGCGTTGCTTAAGCCATTCCAACGCTTTCGGGGAACCGCCGATCCACCGAGCGCAGGAATACGGAAGCGGTTCGAGGTCCAGCGATACCCCGTATTCATTGAGGAGTCTCTGTTTTAGGACTTCGAATTGGAGTGCCCCGACCGCTCCGAGCCACGGATCTTGGCGGCCCATTGCAGGCCGATAAAATGCTTGAATTACACCTTCGTGGGCGAGTTGATCGATACCCGAATAAAGTTGTTTACGCTTGAGAGGGTCCTTAAGAACCGTCCGCATTAATTTTTCAGGCGCGAATCGTGGAATCCCTTCAAATTTAATTGCAGGGCCCTCACGAAGGGTGTCACCTATTCTCAAGTTTCCTGGGTCGTAAAGGCCAACGATGTCGCCTGGCCAAGCATCTTCGACAATTGACCGCTCTTGTGCCATAAAGGTGTGGGGTTTCGTCATGCGCAGCGTTTCGCCTGTTCGTGCGAGTGTTACTTCCATCCCTCGTCTAAACTGACCGCTTACTACACGGATGAATGCGACTCGATCACGGTGTCTCGGGTTCATGTTGGCTTGGATCTTAAAGACAAACCCACTGAAGTCTTGATCATCCGGTGCTAAGGTTTTTGATTCACCTGACAAGTTTCGGTAGCCTCGAGCCATTGGGGGAGCAGCGTGTTGAGCGAGGTAGTTCAAGAGAGGCTCGATGCCAAAGTTTCTTGAAGCTGAACCCCAGAGAATTGGTGTCAACTCACCTTCCAGAAAAGCCTGTTTGTCCCAGGGCTCTCCGGCGATCTCTAAGAGATCTAGTTGCTCAGAGACTTGATCGTGCAGCCTTTCACCGAGCTCTTGTCTGGCTTCACTGAACGGTATTTGCATGGATTTCGCAATGAATTGTCCGTGGTCGCCGTCTGCAAAGAGAGTAAGTGCTCGAGTTCGGACATCGACCACGCCACAGAAGGATGGTCCCATGCCAACCGGCCAATTAAGTGGAGACACTTTGAGGCGCAACGTTTTGGCTATCTCGTCAATGAGACTGAGTGGATCCAGTCCGTTCCGGTCGAGTTTGTTCATGAAGCTTACTACCGGGAGACCACGCATACGGCAAACGTCAAAGAGCTTGAGAGTCCGGCTCTCTACGCCTTTCGTGTGGTCTATGAGCATTACGGCTGAATCGACAGCTGCGAGGGTTCTGTAGGTGTCTTCTGAAAAGTCTGCGTGACCTGGCGTATCGAGCAGATTGAGCATTGCGCCTTGGTACTCGAACTGCAAAACCGAACTGGTGATTGATATTCCACGAGTTTTCTCCATTTCCATCCAATCGCTGACAGCATGGCGGGACGTCTTTCTGGCCCGGACAGAACCCGCCATGTGAATAGCCCCTGAGTAGAGAAGCAACTTTTCGGTCAGCGTAGTTTTCCCTGCATCAGGGTGGGAGATTATTGCGTGGGTTCGGCGTCGCGTCGACTCGGTGGACGTAGTCATCGGTTTGTACTGTGGGGGTGTCGACTACTGCAGGTTGTGACCCGGTCGGACGTGGTCAGCGTGATGGTATTGAGCAGGCTGCCATGGGAGTAGAGGAAATACAAGTTGAACACGCTTCTGCCTCGGCGTTCGTTTTAAGGTTGAAGAAATTCTTGATTGCTATTGAAAGTGAGTTTTGTGGGGAGATTCCCAAGTGGCCTTTGTGTTGACATCAAATTTGGCCAGTTGCTTTGCTGCCCCTTTCAAGAGAATGACATGTTGCGAGCAGCAAGGGCAGCTTGGTCTATTTGAATGGTGCGCCTTGAGGTAGCCTTGAGTCGGAAGCCATTAGCTTTCGACCACACTATGATTGGGCACCTTTCGCCTCTCGGCGTCTAGCGTGGAGGATTGGCTCGGTATAGCCATTAGGCTGCTCCCTGCCCTTGAAGACCAAGTCGCAGGCGGCTTGAAAGGCAGTGCTAGTCTTGAAGTCTGGTGCCATCGGGCGATACAGCGGATCATTGGCGTTCTGCTGGTCAACCACTGACGCCATACGCTCAAGTGTTTCCCTGACCTGTGATTCGGTGCAAATCCCATGTCTGAGCCAATTGGCGATGTGTTGGCTAGATATTCGGAGGGTGGCCCTGTCCTCCATTAGGCCGATATTGTTGATGTCTGGCACTTTTGAACACCCCACTCCTTGATCAATCCAACGGACAACGTAGCCCAAGATACCCTGAGCGTTGTTGTCCAGTTCTTGCTGGACTTCCTCGGCTGACCAGTTGGGTTGTTCTGCTCGGGGGATCGTCAAGATTTGGTCGAGGGAGGCAAGAGTGCGAGTCCTGAGTTCTTCTTGGCGGGCTGTTACGTCCACCTTATGGTAGTGGGTTGCGTGCAAGGTGGCAGCAGTCGGGGAGGGGACCCAGGCGGTGTTTGCTCCTGCTTTGGGGTGCCCAATCTTCGCTTCTAGCATATTAGCCATTAGGTCTGGCATCGCCCACATACCTTTGCCGATTTGTGCATGGCCGGGTAGCCCACAGGCCAGCCCGATGTCGACATTCCAGTCTTCGTAGGTCGTCATCCAAGGCGAAGATTTCATATCGGCCTTTCGAATCATTGGGCCGGCCTCCATAGCGGTGTGCATTTCATCGCCCGTGCGATCGAGGAAGCCAGTATTGATGAAGAACACTCTTTCCTTGGCAGCTCGAATGCAGGCTTTAAGATTGACAGTCGTTCGTCGTTCTTCGTCCATGATTCCGATTTTCAGAGTATGGGGCTCCAGTCCCAGTGCGACCTCGACTTGGCTAAGTAATTGGCCAGTGAAGGCAACTTCGTCTGGGCCGTGCATCTTGGGTTTCACGATATACACCGAACCTGAACGTGTATTTTGGCGACTCTTCAGATCATGAATGGCGATTAGCGAAGAAATCATGGCATCGAGAATACCTTCTGGGGCTTCGTTTCCATCTTGGTCCAGAATCGCTGGGTTCGTCATTAGGTGTCCAACGTTTCGAATTAGCATCAGACTCCGGCCGTGCAGTTCGAGTGTAGATCCATCTGGTGTGGTGTAGATCCGGTTTGGATTTAACGCTCGGTGGATGGTCTTACCGTTCTTCTCGAAACGATCGGTAAGGTCACCTTTCAGGAGGCCTAACCAATTTCGATAGGCGACGACCTTGTCCTCTGCGTCCACTGTGGAAACGGAATCTTCAAGGTCCATGATGGTAGTCATGGCCGCTTCGATAACGACATCCTTGACTCCGGCAGCGTCGTCTTTACCAACTGGATGACTAGGATCAATGGCAATCTCGATATGAAGACCGTTGTTCTTGAGGAGGATTGCCGATGGTTTGGTTGGGTCTCCTGCGTAGCCGGCAAATCGGACCGGGTCTGCCAGGGTGGCCGAATTGCCGTTACGGAGAGTCACTACTAGTTGGTCACCACCGACAGCATAGGCGGTAGCGTCGGCGTGACTGGCGCCGGTGAGGGGGGCTGCTTGGTCGAGGAAGGCCCGTGCTGCTGCAATAACACGGTCTCCACGGACCTTGTTGTAGGTGCTGCTGCGCTCGGCACCATCAATTTCTGGTATCGCATCGGTGCCGTAGAGTGCGTCGTAGAGGCTGCCCCATCTGGCGTTTGCGGCGTTCAACGCGTAGCGAGCATTCGTGACTGGTACCACCAATTGTGGCCCGGCGATTGTGGAAATCTCAGGATCTACGTTGGAGGTTGTGACTGAGACGTCGCCTTCATCTGGCACCAGATAGCCGATTTCCTGAAGCATGGCCTTGTATTCTGTTAAATCGATTGATTGATTGTTGTGTTCCCGATACCAGCCGTCGATAGCCCGCTGTAACTCGTCTCGGACGGCAAGTAGCTGTTGGTTCCGAGGCGAGAGGTCGTGAATGAGTCTGTCGAAGTTAGCCCAGAAGCTCTCTGACGATATCTCGGTTCCAGGCAGGGCCTCGTGATTGATGAAATCGTATAATTCTTTGTCAACCTGAAGCGCTCCTACTTTGATCCGGTCGGCCATGTGCCTTACCTCGACTTTTGATGATTGTTGGCTAAATTGCACTCTCCTGATACACCGGAGGGTGGTCCCTTGTTGACTATTGATCTTACTCTGCAGAGGGTATTCGTGCTAGGAACTGGTTCTGGTCTCTGCCGGTCTGGTAGCCACCCACTTTGGCGAAAATGAATTGTAGTCAGCCAGGTGGCGGGCTTTCTACTGAAAGAGTAGGATAACCTGAGCTCGTCCGATAAGGAATTGTTGCAAGTAATATTTAGTGAGAGGTTAGTGGCTTGAGTCAGGTAGTATCTGACCCTGCGGTCAAGGGTTTCAATCGGTGAAAATGGAGGACCACATGCACTGCAAATACTGTGTCAATGCGGGGTGTCTAGTAGCGATCACTGTAATGTTTTCAGTCGATTCACTGGGGCAAACAGGCCACCGAACTCCTTGGGGAGATCCTGATCTGCAGGGGACCTACACCAACAAGACGATAACGCCTCTTGAGCGGCCTCAGGAACTAGCCAACAAACCTTTCTTGACTGAAGAGGAGATGGCCTCGCAAGAGCAAGAACGCCTTGACCGGAATGAACGCCTACTGCGTGCGTCAGCACAGGCAACCGTTGCTGGCGGAAGCGTGGGGGCCTACAATAATTTTTGGCTTGATGGCGGCACCCGCCCGACGAACCGGACATCTCTCATTTTCGATCCTCAGAATGGCAGGCTGCCTCTGTTGACGCCGGGAGGAGCAGAACGTAAGGCCGCGCACGATGCAGCATTTCCGGTTGAAGGTCCTTTTGATTCCTGGGAAGACCTTGAATTAAACGACCGCTGTTTGGTGTGGTCAGCAGGGCCACCTATGTTGCCAAGTGCTTACAATAACAATTTCATGATTTTGCAGGCTCCTGGCTATGTAGTTATCTATGTGGAGATGATCCACGATACACGCATCATTCCACTTGATGGACGTGAGCCAATTTCGACGGAGGTGCGTCTATGGCACGGTAATCCTCGAGGCTATTGGGATGGAGACACACTGGTTGTTGAAACGACTAACATGAGACGGACGGAAGCAAATGCCGCAGCGGTCGGAGGTGACCAGGTTCTACTTCGGGCCGCTAATGGTAGAACTGATGACACAATTACTGTGATTGAGCGGTTTAGAAGAACTGATGATGGGACCGTTCACTATGAGTTCACGGTCGATGACGCTACTCATTGGACACAGGCATTTTCTGGCGAATTTCCATTTGTAGCGTTGTCAGACGATGAACTGCTGTATGAGTATGCTTGCCACGAAGGGAATTACAGTATGGATAACATCTTGGCAGGGGAGCGGATGCTGGAAAAGGCTTCGGATGGGGGGGCACAGTAAATTTTCGAGGGAGTCGCCTCCCTTCCAGCCAGAAGCCAGGGGAACTGCTTTCTAGCGTCTCAACTGTGGAGAGGCTACATGATTTGGGCGTGGATGCTTTATCCTGCTGGAGAAGATAGGCTCGTGAATAGTCAGAACGGCCGGAGATTTTCCCGACGCGGTCTTTCAGTCCGCGTGCTATGACCACTAGTATTCAATTTGACAACAGCTATGGTCGACTTCCGGGGGAATTTTATACCCGGCAACACCCGGTGGCGGTGGCCGAACCAAGATTAGTTCGGCTGAATCGTTCGCTCGCCGACAGTCTTGGCATAGATCCGGATTGGTTGTCCAGTAAAGCTGGTTGTCTCCTGTTGGCAGGGAACAGCTTGCCGGCAGAGGCGGATCCTTTAGCTTGTGTTTATGCTGGGGATCAGTTCGGTAGGTTCAATCCTAAACTTGGAGATGGCCGGGCCTTACTGATAGGAGAGGTGATCGCTCAAGACGGAGAGCGTTATGACCTACAACTGAAGGGTTCCGGCAAGACTCCATATTCGCGCGGGGGAGACGGACGGTCTCCCTTGGGCCCGGTTTTACGAGAGTTTATCGTGAGCGAGGCGATGCATGCTCTTGGTGTTCCAACAACCCGGTCGCTCGCTGCTGTTTGCTCAGGCGAATCGGTGTTCAGGCAGGAAGCACTCCCGGGAGCTGTTTTGTGTCGAGTGGCCAGAAGCCATATTCGTTTCGGCACGGTTCAATTTTTTGCTGCCTGTGAGAATTTTTCGGCTGTTAAGCAATTGGTCGAGTATGTTATCGATCGCCACTATCCAGAATCACGCACGGCAGACAATCCCGTTCATGCTCTGTTCAAAGCTGTGATTAAGCAACAAGCCAAATTGATTGCGTCCTGGCAGTTGGTGGGTTTTATTCATGGTGTCATGAACACTGACAATATGCTCCTGAGTGGTGAGACTGTGGACTATGGTCCATGTGCCTTTATGGATGCCTTTAGGGCCGATGCGGTGTTTAGTTCGATCGACCATGGTGGGCGCTATGCGTATCGGAATCAGCCAGGCATCGCCCACTGGAACCTCGGACGACTGTTGCAGGCGGCGCTTCCCCTTCTAGATCACAAGTCGGAGGCGGGCTTGAACCTAGCCCAAGGTCTTCTCGATGAATTTGAACCAGCATTTTCTGATGCGTATACCTCGGGTCTTGGCGCTAAGTTTGGATTGGAGGAGACGCAACAGGGCGATATAGATCTTACCTCGGAATTCCTAGTTCTTTTAAGTCGGGAACAGGGGGATTTTACTTTGGCGTTTCGCCGGTTAGCAGATTTGGTTGCACCAGAGTCTGAAGAGCCGAATGTTGGTGAACTGTTTGAGTTCTCGGAAGCTTACCAATCATGGTTGAAGCGCTGGAAGGCTAGGAGTGCCAGTGATTCTCGAGATCCACGGTCACGGCAGCGGGCTATGTACGCAGTGAATCCTTCATTTATTCCCAGAAACCATCTGATTGAAGCAGCGATACATGCGGCCGTTACTGAAAACGATTTTGGCCGGTTCCACTCTCTTGTAGACGTGTTGTCTGACCCTTTCTCATATAGGCCTCAGTTGGCTGGCTACGCTATGGCACCCAGACAGGAGGAAGTTGTTCATCAGACATTCTGTGGAACTTGAGTCCAGTTGGACAAAGCTGGGTGGAGCGGTATGGAGTGTTTCGACTAAGAGGAGGCAGATGGCTCGGGTGTTGATTGTGGGGTGTGGCTATGTAGGAACAGCGCTTGGACAATTGTTGAGCTCGAAGGGAGATCTGGTGTGGGGACTCCGTAGAGACACTGCTAGTTTGCCTTCTTGTATGCGACCCTGTAGAGCCGATTTAACTGTGCCTGAAACGCTGTCGAATATTCCATCAGATCTCGATGATGTGGTTTATGCGGTGTCGGCGGATAGTTTCGATTCCCAGTCGTATCGTCAGGCCTATATCGATGGATTTGAGAATTTGCTGTCGGTGGTTCAGACGACAGAAGGTCGGCGACCGAAACGATTAATCTATGTGTCAAGTACTAGCGTCTATGGTCAGGTCGCTGGTGAAGTCGTTAACGAAGATTCTTCAACCAGCCCGTCTCGGTTTTCAGGTCAGGTGATGCTGGAAGGCGAGCGCCTTGGAATCGGGTGCTCGATTCCTACCGTCGTTGTACGTTTCGGTGGGATCTATGGACCCGGACGTACCAGATTGATAGAGAAGGTTCTTGGAGGGGCTACGTGTTCGGCTAATCCGGTTCGGTTTACAAATCGCATTCATAGGGATGATTGCGCTGGTGTGTTGGCCCACCTGCTGCGGGTAGTGTCGCCAGAGTCCGTCTATTTGGCTGTTGACGATAAACCAGCACCTGAATGTGAGGTAATGCGCTGGCTTGCCGATCAGCTTTGCGTGCCTTTGACTGAAGGGTCAGATTTGGCGATGCCCCCGATGGGGCCGAATAAACGATGCTTCAACGGTCGTCTCAGGGCATCAGGCTATCGATTTATCTATCCAACTTACCAGGATGGTTATCAGGCTGTTTTAGCAGGATTAACCCCTAATGGTGGTTGCTAAGAAATTTCTGAGGTAGAGGGTCGTCATCGGGATAGGTTCTGGATGTGGAGAGCACAATATGCGCAGGGCTGAGAAGGCGGATCGCATTGCCAGCCAGTTGGCAGTTTTATATCCCACCGTTTCAATTCCCTTGAACCACGCTGACCCCTTTACGTTGCTTGTTGCTGTTGTGTTGTCTGCACAGTCGACTGATAAGAAGGTTAATGAAGTTACGCCTGCATTGTTCATGCGCGCGCCTGGTCCAGTAGAGATGTCCGCTATGGGTGAGAATGCCGTCCGGAGCATTATCCGCGAGATCGGTCTGGCGCCTCAGAAGGCAAAGGCCTTGGTTGGGCTGTCTGGTCAGTTGTTGCGGGATCACCAAGGGACGGTACCCCAAACGTTTGAGGAATTGGAGGCTCTTCCCGGAGTTGGGCACAAGACAGCATCGGTTGTGATGTCCCAGGCTTTCGGTATTCCAGCGTTTCCTGTTGATACCCATATTCATCGATTGGCTGCACGTTGGGGGCTAAGTGATGGGCGGTCGGTCGGGCAGACAGAGCGAGATCTCAAGAAATTGTTCCCGCAAGAACAGTGGAATCGTTTGCATCTGCAGATTATATTTTTCGGTAGGGAGCACTGTTCTGCGCTTTACCATGATTTGGCTGGTTGCCAGATTTGTGGATGGGCTGCTACTAAGAAGCGGATTCAACAAGAGAGGCAGGCTAATGGTTCTCGCCACAGGCACGGTAGGGTCCGATAAGGCTATTTGCCACTGGTAATGCTATTTTTAGGTCGTATAGTTAATCCCGACAATATAGTCTGGAACCGAGAGATGGTTGTTTAGAGAGCGTTCTTGATGGTCGCGGGTGAGGAGGAGCATGAGTTAGGTTCTGATGTCGGCTGTATTCAGGCTAGGCATTGCTGGGTCAGGTTGGCTTTTACTCCACGGAGGTGGATGCGATGACTCGTTCGAAGTTTGTGGTGGCGGTGGCGATATTGCTGGGAGTGGCGGTCGCTGGTGTTTATTTTAAACAGACGGTAGCAGTAGAAGCGCAAGGGATCACAGCTATCCCCCAGTTTCAGGTTGACCCGCTTTGGCCAAAGCCACTACCCAACAAATGGCTCATGGGTTCGGTGATTGGAGTGTCGGTTGATTCGAGTGATCGGATTTGGATGCTTCATAGACCCTCGTCCCTGTCTAATAATGAACGAGCCGCTGCTCTTGATCCCCCTTGGGCGGCTTGTTGCATACCAGCACCCCCGATTCTGGTGTTCGATCAAGAAGGTAACCTTGTGGACAGCTGGGGTGGACCTGGCGAAGGCTATGAGTGGCCGCAGTCCGAACACGGCCTCTATGTAGACTACAAGGACAACGTTTGGATTGCTGGAAACGGTGGGAACGACCACCAGGTTCTTAAGTTTGCTCAAGACGGACGGTTTCTTCTGCAGATCGGTCGATCAGGCATGAGTCAGGGCAGCAATGACACTGCCAACCTCAGACAACCGACAACGATGACAGTGGATGCAATTGATGATGAGGTCTATGTTGCCGATGGTTATGGAAACCGCCGTGTAATTGTTTTTGATGCTGAAACCGGAGATTACAGGCGGCATTGGGGTGCATATGGGAATCGACCTGACGATAACGACCCTTACAATGGGTCCGGAGCGACGGTGGGAGCTGACTATGATCCAGCATTGCCGCCAGCTAGGCAGTTTAGCAAGGCAGTGCACGGTGTGGCCATCTCTGAGGATCGCTTGGTTTATGTCGCTGACCGCGTGAATAACCGGGTCCAGGTTTTCCAGACGGATGGAACCTTTGTTAGGGAAGGGTTTGTTGATAAGGCGACCAGGGGGTTTGGCTCAGTGTTTGAGTTGGCCTTTTCGAAAGATCAGCAACAGCAGTTCATTTACAACCCTAATGGTATGAATCAATCGATCGACATCTTAGAACGAGATTCGCTAGAGGTTATTGATCGTTTTGGGCAGGGTGGCCGTTACCCTGGTCAATTTTTTTCGGTTCACAGCATCACTGTCGACTCCCATGGCAACATTTATACCGGAGAGACGCTTGAGGGTAAGCGGTTACAGCGATTCGTTTTTCAGGGATCCTGAAAGCTTAGTAGCGAGGGTGCAAATACACTGACGATTCTTGGTGAGACAGGTCACGAACATTGCGAGAAAGCCAATGACTCCAGGCAAAATGTTGCCAACCCGTCGTCGTGCCCTGCAGCTTCTGGGCGGTGGCGTGGCATCTGGGTTACTCGATGCTCGGGACGTGTGGGGGTTCCCAGAAAAACCATTGCTGCAGGACGAAGTTCGCCCGAAAGTGGCATTTCCTGATGGTGCAATCATCCGAACGGTTCTAGGTGATGTTGACCCGTCGATGTTGTCGCACGGAGCGACGCTCTTTCACGAGCATTTGTCATTGTCCGATCCATTGCCGGCATGGGTGGATCCCCCTGAAAATGGGCGTCCACTTGGGTCATTCACTGCTGATTTGGATCTTATGGTGGATGAGCTAAACGCTACTGCTCAAGATGGCGTGAGTTGTATTGTCAGTGGGGGAACGAGAGATCTGGGACAGAATGCCGGAGGGCTGCGAATGTTGGCCGAGAGGACGGATGTTCACATAGTTGTGGCGAGTGGGTTATGGACACAGCCTCGCTATCCTCCAGACATCCCCGATAAAACAGAAGAGGAGATCGCCGCTGACTTCATCCGAGACGCCTCTAGTGAGCGTTGGGGGGCCATCGGAGAAATTGGAACGTCACTGGTGATGCACCCAGACGAACGAAAGGTCCTCCGAGCTGCTTGCAAGGTTCACTTGCGCACTGGCTTGCCGCTTTTTACACATACTCCGCACGAAGGGTGCCGTCAATGTGCCCTCGAACAGCTTGACGTTATCGAGTCGATGGGGGTTAATCCGCGTCTTATTTGTATTGGCCACCTTGCAGATATAACCGGTGATCCGTCTGCTGAGCTTCATAAGGAACTGGCTGCACGTGGTGCGTTCTTAGGGTTTGATACGGTCGGGCACCAGATCACTCAGGGTGATGCTCTGAAGGTGGAGATGGTAGTAGCTGTGATTGAGGCTGGTTATGAAGACCATGTACTGCTGTCAGCAGATTTTGCTCGGGAAGAGGAACTGAAAGCGAATGGGGGGGCTGGCTATTCTTCTGTTCCAGCTATTTTTGTCCCGAAGTTGCGCTACGCAGGTGTCCCCGATCACGTAATTTCTAAGATTCTTATCGATAATCCACGTAGGTTTCTCGCGTTCACTCCGAAAGAAGGGTGAGCGAGTCAGTTTACGGTAAACGGCTTACATGACGTGAACCAGAGCTATAGGAGCGATTCGGAACAGGAAACTGCCGCCATAGCATCAGATTTGGCTCGCAGGCTACCGCCAGGGGCGGTAGTGTTGCTACACGGTGAACTGGGTGCCGGAAAGACTGCGTTCGTTCGAGGTTTTGTAGAGGGGGTTGGAATCGATCCGTATGAAGTTAGTAGTCCAACCTTTACGGTCATTCAAGAATACGGTGGCGGGCTGGTGTATCACGTAGATTTATATCGTCTTGGCTCAGATGAGGTGAGTGACTTGGGACTCGATGAATTACCAGAGAACGGGGCCCTGGTCTGCATTGAGTGGGCTGAGCGTATGCCTTATACGATGTCTGGAGCGGTTACGGTGCAGATCAGCTACCTGAGTGATACCGCTAGGGAGTTGATTGTAAAGGGCTATTCCGAACGGTAATTCGGGGCCTCTTTCGTTATAACCACGTCATGGACGTGGCTTTCTCTCATACCTGCGGGTGTGACCCTGACGAGCCTAGCTTTTTCTTGGAGTTCGGCGACGTTCTTGCACCCACAGTAGCCCATTCCAGCTCGGAGCCCGCCGACAAGCTGGTGAATCATTGCGCTAATCGAACCTTTATGCGGTACACGCCCTTCAATACCTTCTGGAACTAGTTTCTCACCTTCTTCGTTGTGGCTAGCTAGATCGAATTCTTCCTGGAAATACCGGTCGCGGCTGCCGGCTCGCATGGCTCCAATTGACCCCATGCCTCGATATTCTTTGAAGCTACGACCTTGGTAAAGAATCAGTTCCCCTGGGCTTTCGTCTGTGCCAGCAAAGAGGCTGCCAATCATTACAGTGCCGGCTCCAACAGCTAGGGCCTTGGTGATATCCCCCGAGTAACGCACTCCACCATCACTTACGATAGGCACCCCATGTCGGTTTGCAGTTTCAGCACACTCAGCGAGTGCCGAGATCATTGGCATTCCAATACCAGCGATGATACGTGTAGTGCAAATTGATCCTGATCCGATACCAACTTTGACGCCATCGATTCCTATGTCGATCAGTGCTTCCGTTCCTTCGGCCGTGGCTACGTTTCCCGCCATTAGATCTACGTCAGGAAAACGTGCTCTCAGTTGCCGTACCACGTCCATCACCCCTTTTGAATGGCCATGCGCGGTGTCGACCACAAGGACGTCGGCGCCGGTGTCGACTAGGGCTTCAGAGCGGGCTAAGGTGTCTTTGGCGATCCCGACTGCAGCACCAACCCGAAGTCTTCCCAGTTTGTCTTTTGAGGCGGTCGGATAGGTGATCATCTTTTGGATGTCTTTGACCGTGATGAGACCTTTGAGGCTGAAGTTTTGATCCACTACCAGTAGTTTTTCTACTCGGTGGGTGTGCAGAATTGTTTGAGCGTCTTGCAAAGTCGTTCCGACCGGTACGGTTATTAGGTCGTCCTTGGTCATGACTTCAGCGATTGGTCGTTCAATTCGGTTCTCAAAACGCAGGTCTCGATTGGTTAGGATCCCGACAAGTTTGCCTTCGGTGCTACCATCCTCAGTGATTGGCACTCCAGATATCCGATACTTTTTCATCAGTTCGAGGGCTTCACTGATGCGGGCACTGGGAGCTAGTGTGATGGGGTTGACAATCATTCCGCTCTCAGACCGTTTTACTCTGTCAACTTCGGCAGACTGGTCTTCGATAGACAGATTTTTGTGGATGATACCCATTCCTCCAAGCTGTGCCATCGCGATAGCTAGGCGAGATTCGGTCACGGTGTCCATGGCCGAACTAACGATTGGGGTGTTAAGAGCCACGTTTCGAGTTAGTCGAGTCGAGACGTCGACTTCGCTGGGCATGACTTCGGAGTGACTAGGAACGAGCAAGACATCGTCAAATGTCAACGCTTCTGCGATGTCGGCTGCTGTAAAGCGGGTTGCTGTAGTGTCTATTGTTGATGTCATTTCAGGCCCCACCACAACATTTCTTGTATTTCTTACCGCTGCCACAAGGACAAGGTTCGTTGCGTCCTACTTTCGGGGTGTCTCGTCGGACTGTACGTATCGCAGCGTCGTCCCCTCCGGTCCGAGGTGGTTGCGGACGGCGTCCAGAAGCGCTAGGGGGAGAAGAAAATGCGGACACAGGAGCGGCACTC
>CEUS01281143.1_pt1 | contig 13347 bp, 3 predicted proteins | sample 427031 | NCBI WGS metagenome assembly CEUS01 (sample SAMEA2622837, study PRJEB7988) | marine metagenome | biome: marine biome (ENVO:00000447); feature: marine epipelagic mixed layer (ENVO:xxxxxxxxx); material: "saline water (ENVO:00002010), including plankton (ENVO:xxxxxxxx)" | depth 140 m | reverse complement strand
TCTAGACAATAAAAAGAGGGTTCTTGACACCCTCATATTACCAACGGGCCGGTTCCAGGCTTTTAATGGCCAAATGCAGTTTAGGTATGTGACCGTGACTGATAGGCATGCGTTTTATGAGACCTCTGGCTCTATTGATCCTAACGAGGTAACTGATGCTACGGAAAGAGTATACTTTGAAGCTGTTGCACGCTCACAAGATCAGATTTGCCTAGAGTCAGATGTTAACGCTGCGATTAAGTTTTCCAGTAATTACCTTGTGCCGGATTCTATTGTTACCGGGCTAGCTATGGAGGAGTCTCCAGATGGTGCAGGCGTTTGGACTTATAATGGTTCATTTCCCACCGACGCTGATGTCGACTATTTTTCTAGTAAGTTTGCCCAAGAGGTAACAACAGGAATGACCGGCAGCTATGCAGCACAGCACTTTATATCTTCTGAAGACCCCCTTACACCAGAGCCAGGATTTGAACTTAGTAAAAACAAATTAAGGTGGAGGAATATAGGCGACGGAGTCTGGCTGCCCTTAAATCGATTCCATTCTCATGAATGGTATGGGCTGGAGTGGCTCTACCCACCCTGGTCAGATTGGCATTTTTCACATTTACCGAACTATAGTTTTCTTCCACCAATTAATAAGTTACCTGAAGGCGTCTCCTACCGCGATGTCTATCCATGGATTAAGACAGGTATTAACTATAATATTACCAACTTGAGCTACGAGGGCTGGAGGCAGACTGTTGAGCCGATTCTAGGTCAACTAGAAGAGTCACAAATATTTGATACGGTCCAAACGAAAGATGGACCTCGTATGGTAGCATCAGATATTACATCAAATCCAAACGTTGCGTCTATGATTGAAGGTGCACAGTTGGGCTCTTCTGGCGTCCTAGGAAACTCTATGATGTTTACTGAAAATATGCTTTGGTCGGGAATGATTGACGAGGAGTTACATCTAAAAATAGACGCAATGTTTCCAGCGGACAGCTTTTATCATCAAATGTCTACATTGATGAAAAGGCTCGTGTTGCCGCTTGTATTTGTAAAGGGTTTAAGGATGGAAGATTTTGCTGCGGCAAAGTCATGTTTCTTGGGGAATTACGCCCAGGATAACTACATAAAACATGCATCTTTAGCTTACGCAACAAATAATTTTGAGCAGTTTGCTAGCCAGCTTTTAAGTAACCATTCTACCCGAGTAAAGCACATAGAGTTTGAAAAGACATCCAGGGATAATAATATTATCGTCCAGTTATTTGAGTATACGCAACCCGGGTTTTCAGCAGAGATGCAAAGCTTGGTTAAAAAGCTAACATGCATTGATGCAGGATCTATGCCTGTTAACGGTGATGCACAAAATAGTTCGGTGGATTTATATTATGTCGGAAAATTGTATTCAGACCCTGAGACTGATGAGCTTAAATTTGGCAAAATTTTTACAATTATCATGAGTGATAATGAGCTTTCACAGTGGAGTGATATAATATGACTACATTAATGCGTGTAGATACAACCTCTGAAGAGAAAGAGAATATTATTTCTTTACAACGTGATTTCTTTAGGGTAGGTGAAATTAATGAAGAGTTCCAGAGGACATTTGAAATTCACTTCAGCGCAGATTTGATAAGGGCATTCACAAAAGGATGCCTAAAGTTACAGATAAAAGCATACACAAGATCACCTGATATTAATTTTTCTATTCTAGGCTCAGATGCTCCTGTAAATGAGTTGTCTAAACAGCTACAACTTAAGTCGAAGATTTTGCAAAATAGGTGGAAAAATAGAGCTAGCTCAGTTGTTCTTAGAAAGACGGTGGCTTTATCTAGCGCGATTAACGATGCAGGAAAAGTACCTTTTTTAAAGACAGGCAACACTAATTCTCTTTTTGGACTTTTACCGGAAAGGAATTTAATAAGAATTAAGCCGATGGCAACAAAAAACATGCTGAGTGTTGGAAACATGTTTTCCGTTACGGTACCTGCTGCCCAGGCCTCTTGTAATGTCCCTGAAGAAAAAGAGCTAGCCGCACCTGATGCGGCGGAAAATACAATGAACCTTGCAATTCTTAAAAATGTTGATCCTGTTGGAGTATTTAACTCTAAGGCATATGCATTTCCAATAGAGCCAGCCGAACTTAAATTACAGGGATTATCTCCAAGTATCGCCGGGTATGCCGGTTCGCCCCCCACAAATGCTAATACTAAGGCTGGGCCCGGGCTGATAAGCATTCCGCCTACATCAAAGCCTGTCTCGAAAGTTTCAATTAACTCTTTAGGCGCATTTACATCTCCCCATTTTCCTGCTGGTGTAAACCTCCCTAATATCAAGGCAGATCTAGTCACCTCATTTACTAGCAGAAAGCTAAGGGGTATGCCTCAACTAATTGAGAGGGTCCGGACCAGACAATCAGTTGTACCTTTTGCAATTCCCGTTGTTTTCTTGGTGGATGAAAAGAAGCTCCGCGGCTATACAAGGATAAATTTTGAGTTTATTGTATTCGATGAAAAAAATATAGTAAAGCAGAGAATAGTGAGGCCTGTTAATTTGAGGGCTGCATTTATAGATGCTGGGCGTATATATACCCCTCCTACAGTTGGCGCTGCCACCAAAAGCGTAACGTCTAACACTATCACAATTACACAAGAGGACCCATCTGGGGTTGGTGCAGACCTCTATAAGAAGGTTATAGACCAGTCTGTTGATGAAAATAGGTGGTCTGCGGGGCGCTGGGTATACATGGGACACTGGGGCGTCACACCCTCTAAGTCGATTACAATTACTGATGTTAATGTGAGCTCTACTAAAACGACAATGTATAGGGCATGTGCTGTATCTGATACAAAGGATGTAACAAAAACCTTTGGGTCTGCGATAGTAGAGCCTTCGTCTAGGGCAATGGTGTCTCCAGTTATAACTGAAGATACTAACAACAGGGGTGTTATGGTTACGCCTGATGCTATTTTATCGGCCAGATCAGTTTCGGATGGTGTAAAGTTAACAGCTCATAGGACAACATCTAGCGTTAATAGTATTCTTAAAATCTTCGCAGCGGAACGTAGGTCTGATGCACAGGCGGGGGCATCTGTTCGAATGCCTATAGATACAAACACGATGATCCATAGAGCAAGGTCGGGAAGGACATATGAGTATACAACTGAACTTCGTTTAGTTGACGGTACTACAGCGGCCGGTAAGAGCACCCTGGTGCATAAGCATCTAGCAAGGAATAGAGCAGATGAAGAGGTAAGAGAAAATATTGGTACAATGGCCATCTCTGTTAAGAATACCGGTATTGATAATCAATTAGGGGGCCCCGGGGTTTCTCAAAATATAGGCGTTAATTTCTCTATAAGTGTATCTAATTGGGAAGAGTCATTTGACAGTATGGTGGGTAGTATAGCATCAATGATTGGGGCAAAAGAGTCATTCATGAAACAGATAGAGGAGCAGAGATCTAGGTATAGGGACCTTCTGAGGCTTAGTATCGATAGGCATGACCTTATATCCGGCCTTTCAGAAAATTTTAATATGATTAATACAGATATAAGAAGCTGGTCAGATAATCATGGGTCTAGGAGGACGTTTGCTATTAGTGCGCCTGCACCAGGCGGGTCTTACCTTTATAAATTTAGGGTTTTAAGGTTGTCAATAGGCGAATTATTATCTAATGTTACATTTGATGAGACTGATCAAGAGACCCTTATAAAGTTTCAAAAACTTGCTAAGACAGAAGGGAATGAGGATCCGCTAAAGGGAAATACTACAAAATCTGAAAAGGAGAGTCAAGTCAAAAAAGGCGCAGAGTCCGATAGCGATAGAAATGGTTTAGCAAACTTATTTGTTGATTCTCCAACTACAATATACTCAGAGGTAAAAGTTGATATACCGCTTCCAACATATACGGTCAAGAATATTACTGCAAAGGCGTCTAGCGATGGTAGAGATATAATGATAAGATGGTCCGGGAACGGTAATGCTTCGATGGTAGATTCATTTATTGTGATGGGTGAGTATGATGGCGTTAAGGCGCCCATCGGAACAACACTTATTGATCGTAATGGCGGCTCCAGTATTAAAGACACAGTGTTGGGGGGCATCGTGGGAGTAAGGTCTTACTCCGTTATACCGGTATTCAACGATTTCTCGAAAGGTAGGGAATCAGACTCAGTACAAGTTAGGATTGAAAATAATCTAGTGAGAGGAGAGGGGGTCAGATAATGCCTGTCAACAAGGGAAAAGGGAAGCGGTTTGTAAGAGCGCCGTCTATGCAACCACTAGCCCCCGGTAAATTATCAGTTGAAGAACAGACACTTAGGTTTCGTACTGGTCCAGCTGCTCAACTTATTGATGTTGCAAAAAGGTCCAGGGCGAAAAAAGCCCATATTAATATCGGTGCGGATAGCGTTGCCATTCCTCGGGGCTACAATGCTACATACACAGAATCGCTAGGGGGCGCGTTCAACCCCCAAAAAAAAGGTGACACCGGCCTAGTCGGCTCCGACGCTAAGGAAGCATCGAGCGCGGTAGATGGTACCGCCCTCCAAGGAGAGGCCTACTCCGAATCTTCATTTATGGGTGCGGCAATGAAGTTTGTGAATATGATGGCCGCCGACGCCCAAGCAGACCTCGCTAACACCCTCGCCATCGCCGGGGCAGGACTTGCTAGCGGCTTCATCTTCGGCGGCGCCGAGCAAGGTGAATCCGTGGGCGTTGATTATGGGGACTCTGGAGGATATTCAATATATTATTCACCTTCGCCCGCAAAAGCGAAAACACAGACAAATTATGGGCTTCCTCCATCGCCCGGGTCCACACTTAATTCTTCTACATTAATGCTCCCGACGTCGGATGATGTAGCAACAGGCGACGGTGTGAGCCCTTATAAGCCTGAGATAATTGCATCTTTTGACCTGGATCCTTTTATGCCTAGTGGGGCTGCCCATATTATACAAGACCACAATCGTGCCCATGCCGCAAAAGTGTCCCAAGAATTATTTCATTTTCGCTTACAGGAGAATGTGTTACTATATGATAGCGCCCTCGGCATGTTTAAGGATTTCTGGCGCTCACTTCCTTCTGAGGGTAACACTACGATTGTTACCGGTTTAGACATTACTATAAACAAAGCCTCTGAATACGGTAATGCCCCAGAGACACTCCGTATTGATAAGTCACCTGGTGCCGGCGGCGACGGCACACCGGCCTCCAGGATGGATTTTGATGTGGCAAACTTTGTCGAGGCATGCCGAAAATTTTATGCTGAGTGTGCTAATTTAGAGAACAATTTTTATATCCATAATTTACGTGGTGATGTTATTAACGATTTTATGACGAACAATGCCCCAGGTACCTTCACATACGGGTCTAAGATTCATAAAACAGGGTGGTTCGGGAACTATAATATTCCAGAGTTTATGGATGTGTGTTTGGCAATCAACAATAATACATCAGACTTATCGGCATCAAGAATTATTATGCAATTGCTTGTTGACCTTAGGGCAACTTTAAAATTCCACAGCCCTAACTTATTCGACAGCGCAATATGGGGGTGGTCAGAGTGGCGCAGCCCGGCAGCACAGGCAAACCAGTTACTAGGTGGTAATCCCCAAAATCCGATGTGGCAAGCAAATCTGCGTAATAATCCTGCTGATATATACACGTTTGATCGTACACAGTTTGGGTGGGCTACAACTGCATCGACATGGAATGTATCATCATTTTCAGGGTATACACATTTTGTCAATAGTCTACCCACTCAGGCTGAGTCTTTTGGTAGGCAAGGCATGAATTCAAACAGGGTTAAGCTATTATGCGTAATCTTAGGAAGAGAATTTACGAACTCTGCATCAATGGCAGCAATGAATCAGGCATCAAGTGATAGCGATGATCTAAAGAGTACGAAGGGGTTCTACAATGTGCTTAAGCCTCATTTATTTTCATCTGGTGATTCGACATATTACCCGGGTGAGGATTTTATTGATAGGCTTATCGGTGTTCCTTCGGAGCTAGGTAGAAATATTGCAATTGAGCCTGCGCTCCACGGCCCCGCAGTCTCTATATCCACTGCTTCTGACTTCACGGGAGGTTCAGGGGGTGCCCATGACTCCGATGGTGTCGTTCGTCTAACCACCCACGATAGCACGTGGCAGCAACTTGGGTCGTCAAAACTAGAGCCTAAAAATGTACCCCCACTACACAGGCTACTATCACTTAAGAACCGCGCAGGCCAGCCGGCTATTTCGGAGATCCTAGGGAATGATGCTGATCTCGTTTTACCTTTAGAGATGAGAGCTACGGTGTCGGAGTCGACACACATGAGGACTAGCCCAGGTTGGGATCTATTCTTTAGAAATCTCTGGACTCCTGGTGATGTGGATACGCTAGGTGAGCAACACGACGGCCGAGGCCTGTTCGCAAACCGCGCATTCGCAGACTATTGTCAGTTATGGGGATATTCTTCATTATATTTACACCGGGCTGCCCTCAATTGGTCTGATTCCCTGATATGGAATCATAGCACCGTCGCCGGAAACGAGGAGGGTACCTTCCATCGCCTAACACCTGATGGCGTATACCAGAGAATATTGAAGGGCATTATGAACTTTGTTGCGCCTATTGCAAGATCCTCAGGGGGCGGCATTGATCTGGAATATGGCAACGACTTAAAAGTCGATGAAGACTGGTTTAGCAAAGACTGGGACGCCGGCTCCGTAACCCCAGGCACCAGCTATGCCCATAAGGATCTTTCTCATGGAAATATCGGCTTAACTGTTCTTATGAAGCTTATAGAGCATGATACCACAAGTCCAGAAAGAGCATCTCTAATGAGGTGGAGGCTATATCAATTATTCTTGACATATCGAGATGCTAGGCTAAATAATGAAAAACCAGACAAGGCTGGACATGACGACCTCTATCAAGGCATTGCAGATCCTGCCGGCGATGGTACCACCTTTATGCGCCATTATCGTCCAACTGCATGTGCCACTAATGCTTGGATACAGGAAGGGTTTGATGTTACCCAGGGCATCGAGGGAATTCCATTCGGCGCTAGAATTTCTCAAATATTAATGGGCGATTTTGAGTGGTTAGACAATGCCCACACCGCCGGCCTCCCTATCGAAGGTTATGGTGTCGGGGGCAACAGCGATAACCTGGTGCAAGATGGTGTTACTGATGGTGAGCAAGAGATTCTGTTAGCTGGAACCGTTGAGGGTAATTACCAGATTAGGGAACAGCTCATTGAAATATTGGCTTCATATGCCCAATCCCGCCTTTTTCCAATGAGTTTTGATAACGCATATATGCAAGGAGGCCTGGCCGACTATACTAGCATTGACTCAAGCTATCAGAAGGTTGCGATTGAGACATCGAATAACGGCCACATCAGTGATCAGACAGATGCTATAAACCCGGGCGCAGGCACATCACAGGTATCTTTTATGTATGATGTAGACCTACCAGCCCCGGCATTTGACCTCTTTAGTGGTACGGATCATCAAAGTAAACAGTATTTTAAGAAGTTCTTTAAAGAACTTTTGAGAACTGCTGTATCTACGTCTAATTATGAAAAGCCTGATAATATCGTAGTTAATCCAGACACAGGCGAGACCCTCCACGCCACTGACCTTTTTCACCATGAATGGGAGACTGGGGGTAAGATTCCGCATTGTAATCTATTTGAGGAGATATTTGAAGTCGTTGATGACCTGTGCCGCAATGCTGCTATGAGAGCCGGCAGGGATGGTGGTGATATGACCGGCATTGATGAAGATGCCCTCCACCCTAAGACAAACTGGGTATCACATTCCTACATTACAACAGACGATGGGGAGCCACACCTTGCCCCTGATTACGAGATAATATGGAAAGCCCACAGTACAGGCGGCCTAGCAGGAGGCATCGTCGAAGACTGGGTGGTCAAAGATACAGACGCCGGGGGTAATGGGCCCTCAAGCGGGGGAGATACAAATGTTGATTCCATAACCCCCGGGGAAGACACAGTCTCGCAGCCTAATCTGGGATCTGGTCGTGTAATAGTGAAACCCAGGTTGTCTAGGTGGTCAGGATTTGATGATAATACAATATGCGCAATGGTTTTTGAGGCATTCTGGTCACTAATTACAACAAATGTTTCTTCAACTGTTGCGCAAGTCGACCCACAAATTGATTCCGCTCAAGATGGGACCCTTATTAAGAGACGATTGCGTGTTAATCCTGAGGCAAACAGGCAACTAGTTGTGTATTTAGGCGTCCTGTGGAAATCTCTAAAGAACCGCGGCCGCGGAAGGTTCGATGCATTATGGCCAGGGATGTTTGGTGCACAAGACCAAGAATTCTCGATAGATCTCAGCGAGATAAGTGCAAAGGGTGACAGCAACGTCGGCACACATGCCGGCTCATTATCACTATACCAGACGTTTCTAACACAGGGCGACGCTAGTCTGGGCCCTGTAGATTCACCGGTCAACACAGTAATAAGGAGCTTAAACGTAGGGTCTTATGTCGGTACCCAGCAAAAGGTGGCGACTGCAGTTGTGTTGCAGAGAATTGTTTCCCAAAATGCTGTTACACATAATTGGATATTGCTAGATGATGTTAAGTACAAGTTGTCTGAAGAGGAGTATATTATACGCTATATCTGTAGCGCTCTAGAGTCATATGGTAAGAGTTGGGGTGCTGAGCCCGCGAAGCATGTTCCATCGGTATATAAAGAAATGTTTAACGACTTTATGGCAGTTGCCGCAGATCATGATAACACAAGCGGTATGGATAAAGCTTTTGTGGGAGGTATTGATTCCGATGCCGTACACTTGAATAACTTCTCCCACGGCGGGGTGCCGCTTGCATTTTCCCTATATGGAATGGAGTGGGAGCAGATTAATTGTAAGCGGTTTCAGAGGGTCCGCTCTATCGCGGGCGCACCGAATACCGGTACCTACAAGCCCTTCAAGGCTCCCTATCTGGATGTGCCCAGCGCGGCATTCGACACTCTCGGCCCAAAACGCACCGCGGCTACTATTACTTCACTGCTAACATCTACCGGTACACCTGCGTGGTGCAAGTTAGCACTTCCATGGGGCTCAAATGTTAGGAACATGGTTTTCGGTATTCCCCGAGGAATGATAGAGCGACTTAGGAGAGCGCCTATAAATTCTGATCGTGTCGGTAAGATACCTGGATTAAGTAATAGGCGGGTTAGTCGATCAACTATATTGAGGATAAGGGTTTTCCGTAGGGATTTAAGGCAGCCTGGGCTTATATTTTATCCGCTAACATTCGATTTTGACATGAACATGTTTGTAGATCATGACCTTGATAACACACAACTCGATGAGCTCATCTCCGGGACCACCGGTGTACCTTCATGGCAAGAAATTTTAAAGAAGACTATTTTTACTAGGTTTCCTGATGCACATTCACCGATGGCAAGAAATTCAGATAATAACAAGAGCTTCGAGGACTCTGCAACTCGCTCTTCTGGAGCCGGCGTTGTATCTGGCCTAGAGGCGGAGGGATGGACACAGGGCGGAATGGGTATACCATGGCAACCCGAGGATAATCCATACAAAAATTTCCCAGGGTATACTCGGTTTAACTCCATTCAGAAAGTAAGGGCAGGAGGAGATCCTTCACAATTTAATAAATCGTATCAGGAAGGTGCACCGTTGACGAGATTGTTGCATAACCACCTTGTTGATTACACATTAAAAAAATACTATAGTATTTTAACAGGAATGCAGTTTGATGAACTTGCATTCCCCAATGCGAAAATGAGTTGGGTAAATAATTCTTTAATCTCTGGTGCAGTTGCTCAGTATGTTCAGGCTCTTATAGATGGCGATGAATTCGGAGGGATGCTCATCCCCCTGGGCGACGCCCAAGCTTCCCTGGCATCCGGACGCCGACAGTACTTAGCAAATTTGTTTAGGGTAGTAGCCGGTTGTGGCGGCTCTGGTGAATTACCTCCAGAATTCTTTAAGGGTCTTCTTGATGCAAACGGCTATCAAGTGACAAATAGGGTAGGCATTGCAGGATATGGTATTAGCGAGTTCCCACAATCAAATGAGATGATAAAGAGTGAATATAATGAAAATCAATCTCTAGATAACCCCACCTTCCAGGCAAATTGGTCTAGGATGATCAACCATAGGTTGTGCGGTATATTGCTCAATACATGGTTTACTGCACCAGAGAGATTGGGATGGCAAATAAAAGCAACAAAGAAATTTGATAGGACTTTTATGGTACCCATTGATATTGACCAGTTCTCTGTAGATATAAACGCATCAAATGCAGGTGATCCTAATTTCTGTGAAGAATTAAAACAGCAAGGATACCTAATTGGGTATAAGGTCACCGGCGGTGGCCTTATTGAGGACGGCCCTGAGGTCTGGAAGGTTAACAGGACAGGGGGCCCCCCTCCGGATCCTGATAACATTAACGTGCCTTTTTTCACCGGTGATGCTTCAATGACTGATGTGGTAAATGACAATGTCTTGCTGGATCAATTTTTCTTTGACTGTGAACTAGTTGATGATGAAGGTGCTAGCAATATCACGGTTGGCGATCCAACTGAGCCCTCACATTCAATGCATTAATTATTTTAAAGAGTAGATGAGGAAAATATGGCAGGAGAGAATGTAGTAGACAAAAATGATGACCTTGCAGGGGTCGTCCCTGGTTTTAATGACGCAGTCAGTGCAGCGGCAGGATATCCACAGGGTCACCAGCCACTTCAAGATCTGGACTGGAACGCACCCAGGGTATATCCTTCATCTCCTATAAATGAGCTCGGTGCGCCTTCCCCGTCGGCGATATCGCATGTATTTGTCTATAATTTCTATACAAATAATGAATACAGGGATGACTCAGGAACTTCATTTCAGACGCCTGTGGGTGTAACAACAGATGAGGGGTGGTATAAGCTACCGACAGGCAATGGCGATGCACCCCTCTATCCTGTAGCTCCTGGTGAATCTTTGGACTATGGGCTTATTAGGGCAATAGTTCCTAGGTGGATAGAGCTAACATGGGAACCAGTATCTTTTCAAGTAAACGGTACTTATTTAACTCAACCTGCCGGCTCAAGTAGTACTGAAGTAACATATAACAATAGCGGCGAGCAATATTCCATGGGAGGATCGCAGTCAGCAGAGGATGAGATTCGTGCTGCATTACTGAATGGTACAATTGTTGATGAAGTTACTATATCAGCTAGCCCGATAAATTCCTCGCCGTATGTGTCAATCGTCTTACAGGATGCTAACTTAGGGTTAAGTACCCACAAACTAATTGATCAACTCGATCAGTGGAGAGGTATCGCGGCGGTGAGCGGTAAAGTTCCAACGAAAATCCAGTCGCTCGATATCCTCCGTGAGAATAATATATATTCCGGTGACGTCACAGATGAGACGTCGTTTGCATATGCACTACAGGCAGGGGGATTTGCTAGCGCAGATGAGGGGGCATTTTACGTAGATGAATCGGGTCTACAGAAAAAGGGTTCATTTATGGGGTCAACTAACGACTCTATACCGTTCGACAGGACGGGTATACGTTGTCTCATAAATTCTAAATTTGTAGGTGACGTTATTAGAAGGTCAGCCGGAAATTTCTTTGGCCCCTTTTATGACGGGTTTTCAGAAGATAAAAATATCGCTAAGGATATCCAGGATACTGCACGCCTAAACATAGGTTCTCAAAATCACTTTAGTGAAGATGATTACAATGTTTTAATGGGTACTCATTTAATTTTAGAGGATAGGTCGAAACAATCATCTGGTGAGAAAGAGCAATTACAGGAAATTCCCACACAAATGTCTATTACTGATATTGTATGCCAGGGGTATATTTTAGAAAAATGGGAGGCAGGATGGGACGCCGGTGGTACAATGGTGATGGAAAGAAAAGACCCCATTGTCGTCGGGGGCTCAAACGTTTCATCTGCGTTAGATTTAAAGATAAAGGTGGGTACTCATTACGTTTATCGTCCCCGTGCTGTCTATAAGGTCAAGTTTAATATTATTGATGAGACCACCAGTCATGCATATGAAACTTCACTATGGTTTTTATCAAAGCCCGGGCCCAGCGCTATAGCAGAGACCATGAATGCAGCTGTTGATAAGCCACCTCCACCCCCACAGGATATGAGATTTATATGGAATTATGATGATGAACTTTTAACTATACACTGGTCTCATCCTGCTGAGTGGCAGCGTGATGTTAAATTCTTTAAGATTTACCGCCGACCGTCGATATATGAGGCATATCAGCTAATAGGATTTTATGATTTTAATGATGCAATAGACCCGGTGTATATTACCGGCCAGCAGGTTAATAACTCGTTGGTTAAAGCGACTAAGCAGACTTACTTAAGGGACATCGATTTTCGGAAAGACTCCACATATATTTATGCGATTGCATGTACGGATGCTCACGGTATTTCTTCGAATTTATCTGAGCAGTTTGTCGTTAGTTGGGATCACATGTTAAATAAACTGAGGGTTGACCTTATATCTGCTCCTGGCGCACCTGAACCGTATCCAAATTTTTATCTAAGAAAAAATATGTCTGATCGTATAGGACAGACAAATTTAACGTCAGATTTGATCAAGTCATCAGGTAGAAAGCATATGTATATTGCCCTGACACCCGCCGGTTGGCGGCACCCTGTAGGAATGATTGAGTTCCCGAATTTACAAGTTAAAAAACCTGATGGCGGAATTAGAAATTTAAATCACATTCTGTGGACACCGGAGTCTGAGGGAGGTAGTGCCCCAAGCAGCTGGAAGGGAGGGTGGACACCACCCGGCCGGGGAATATATACTATGACAATAGCAAATTTAGATAGGCACTTAATGCAGACGGTGAAGATGATGATTGACTATAATTCCCTCACAGATCCGTCAGAAACTTGAGATTTTGAGCGATAACATTTTATCAATGTGAGACAACGATGTATTTTTTAGGGGTATAAATGAATAATTGTATAGAAATATCGAGACGAATACTTATAAGTGTTCATGGGAGTGAATTATGGGATTTTTAGATAATGCTACCAACAATATCATAATTGATGCTGTTTTAACTGACCGAGGCCGCCAATTTCTAGCGCAAAATAATGGGTCATTTACTATCACGAAGTTCGCACTTGGTGATGATGAAGTTGACTATAGCATAATAAAGAAATTTGGAAGGACAGTCGGTAGAGAAAAAATAAGCAAGAACACGCCTGTCCTCGAAGCACAGACTAGGGGAAATTTGGCACTCAAGCACAAATTGCTGAGTTTGAGTAATCCCGTACTAATTAGGATGCCTTCTCTAACGTATACGTTGCAAGGGGGG
>CEUS01272052.1_pt1 | contig 13355 bp, 13 predicted proteins | sample 427031 | NCBI WGS metagenome assembly CEUS01 (sample SAMEA2622837, study PRJEB7988) | marine metagenome | biome: marine biome (ENVO:00000447); feature: marine epipelagic mixed layer (ENVO:xxxxxxxxx); material: "saline water (ENVO:00002010), including plankton (ENVO:xxxxxxxx)" | depth 140 m | reverse complement strand
TGGCGACCCGCCTCTTTGGGTACAACGCGGCAATGTTGGCCGATCTCAGCTCGGTCGACATTCAAAAATGGCTGTCAGAGTTTTCTGACTGGGAAAGAGTGTGGCGACAGCGAGGTATCGCTGCCCTAATGACTCGATTCGAATCTCAGTCCGGTGCTACCTTGCGATTGGCGCGTGGATCAACCGGGGAGCGACAGTTAACCGATCTGAGACATCTGGTTGAGTTATTGCAGACAAGAGAGGCGGAAGAACCCGGTTCTCCTGAAAAATTACTTCACTGGTTCGAAAACCAGAGGGCATCTCAAGATGTCACCCCAGAGGAACGGCTCCACCGCCTGGACAGTGATGGCAACACAGTACAAGTTTCAACGGTTCACAGTGCTAAAGGCCTGGAGTTCGACTTTGTTTACTGTCCCTTCCTCTGGTCAGCCCAGGCACCGTCCAGAAGGTCTCCGAATCTACTTGTTCGCCGGGACCCAGGGTGGGTTTTAATTAATATCAAACAGGGAGACCAGTCTGCGACGCGACGAAGTGCCGCAGCAGACAACCTCCAAGAGGACCTCCGCCTGATTTACGTGGCTTTCACTCGCGCCCGTCGTCGGGTCACGTTCTTGGCGGGTGCTCTTGGCTATACCGGAAGGACTCCACCTTCGGCCCTAGACTGGCTCCTACGGTCAGATGAGTCCATTGGGGAGCTAGAGAGGTGGCATGGGGATTTTGGAGAACAGAAAAGACTGGTGGCTAACTGCGAGCACGCCGACACTTTAAACCGTCTTCAGCGCGAACACCCGAGCGCAATAACCGTGACGGAGCCTCCCTTACCTAGCGCGACTTCGTGGACAGGAGACCCGCGATCCAGTTTGTGTATAGACCGCCGGGCCACCCCATGGATGAGACTGCACGCCTGGCAATTTACAAGTTTCTCTCAACTAGCTCACGGCTACCACCAAGAGAGGGACCGGCAAGATTCTGTGCTGGTACAAACCTTAGGGAAGGGTCCCATTGAAGAACTTCAAACAAACGAGGCCAGAGTGCCTCTCGCGGAGTTTGTAAGAGGCACTCAGGCAGGCAATTGTTTGCACGAACTTCTTGAGCTCTGGGATTTCCAAGATGAAGCTACTCCCTTGGTAGAACACTGCCTAAGGCGTCATCGGCTCTACTCCGAAGAGGCAAGTCTAGCGATGGTTCAAACCCTTGGGCAGCTTAGGAGGACTTACCTGTCCCGTCTTAAGGCAACCCTTCAAGAGGCCGCCTCTGACCCGGCTCTATCTGAATGGGAATTTCGACTACCCGTTGGGAATATGGGCCTAACGGGCCCCAGGTTGTGCGAACTTTTCACGCGGTACGCCGAATCGGACCAAGAACTCGAATACGCTAAAACCTTGGGCCTCCTCACCGGCCCCTCTGTGGCGGGGATGTTAACAGGCTACATAGACCGATTGGTTAAAGGGTACCAGAGTTGGGGCGTGATCGATTGGAAGAGCAACTATCTTGGTCCCCATTACTCCGATTATGACACCCGGGCCATGTGGCGCTGTGCTGCCGAGCAACACTACCTGCTTCAAGTCCATCTATACCTCATCGCTGTGAGGCGTTATTTGGGCCGTTTTTCTCAGACTCCTGAGTCCTCTCACATTTCTGGCAGCTTAATATTCTTGCGAGGGGTCCACCCAGATAGTGGCCTCGGTGTCCTCGAGATATCCCCGCAGGAAAAATTATTGACTGAACTTGATACCTTCTTCGAAGGCACCCAGGTTTAGATAAATTCATGCACCAGGCTGCTATCCAAGTATTACAACGCCGTTGGTCGCTTCCCGACTCTGCAGTTCCGATTGTCGAGAGGTTCTTCTTGGCATGGTCCGATGGACACACATCTCTCAAGGTTAGTATTGACGAGGCCGAATTGTTGTCTGGCCTCCCAGCCGTCAGCGATGGTCGTCTGACACAGAACCCCACCCCTTTAGTTCTGCGCGGACGAAGCCTCCAGTCCTGGAGCCTGGCCCAGGCCGAGATCCGGGTCGCTCATAACCTGAGACGGTTACTTGAAGACAGAGTCGGAAACAATACCCTGGCTTCGCACCAAGATATTCTCAGAGACCTCTTCCCCGACGGAGCATCGCGGCAACGTCTAGCCGCAGAAACATGTCTCAGGTCCTCTCTTACCCTCCTGACGGGGGGGCCAGGCACCGGAAAGACTACCGTAACGGCGCGCATGTTGGCATTGTTGGGCGTCATACACCCCCACGCGAGGATGGCATTAGCTGCTCCTACCGGAAAGGCTGCCGCACGTCTCGGAGAAGTTATTGACAACGAGGCATCACAGCTTGAAGGAGCAGTGACTAGGGCGCGTCCCAAGCTTGCAGAGGCTGCCTCCCGAGCAAGAACTGTCCATGGTTTGGTGGGCTGGAATCCTAAGGTTAACTTTTGTCGTTTTCACTCAGACAACCCCTTGCCCTTTGATGTTGTCGTGATCGATGAGGCTTCGATGCTTGATCTGTTGCTCTGGGACCACCTTCTGCAGAGTCTGGCTCCAGGGACCCGACTCATCGTAGTGGGAGACCATCGGCAACTGGCGAGTGTTCAGCCCGGTCGGGTATTGGGGGAAATGGTTGATGCCGCCCAAATAGGACCCTTGGCTGGTTGTCACGTCGAACTCACCCGTAATTACCGATTCGCGCCAGACCACGGTATCGGGCGCCTGGCCAGCGCTATCCGCGACCATGATGGCCCTAAAGCCATCGAAGTGCTTGGCAACACCGACTTCCGCAACGGGTTGGATCACTACCCATCAAACCGAGTTGGAGATGCACTTGAACACATCTGGTCCGACATTCGCAGAGTTGTTCAATCCACAACTCCCACGGCAGCATTGAAGGCTTTAGCAAAAGTCCGGATTCTTTGTGCCTTAAGGGAGGGACCTTATGGGGTCGAGGGTATCAACGGTCTCATAGAAGCAAAGCTTCGCAGAGAGGGTTTTCCGGCTGGCCGATGGGCTCACGGCCGACCCATCTTGGTAACAGCCAATGATCCTCACTGCGGGTTATACAACGGCGACCTCGGGGTGCTATTGGCAGACAAGGAAGGGTCGGGTCCTGCCGCGTGGTTTCCTGGAGCTTCAGCCCCTCGGTGTGTGCCTGTTGCTGCCCTTCGTAACTACAACACTGCCTGGGGCTTAACAGTGCACCGTTCACAGGGCAGCGAATTCGATACTGTGCTCCTGGTTTTGCCACCCGACCCCCACCAATTGTGTGGCCCTGAACTGTTTTACACGGCCGTCACTCGAGCCCGCGCGAGGCTTCTAGTTGCCGCTAACGATAGTGCGGTAATCGCGGCATCACAACCCAGACCTCACCGGAGAACAGAGTTGCTCCGTGCTCTTTATGACCTCCGGGAAATGGAAACAAAAGACGAGTGAGACCGTTAGCTCCCGTCCGATGCGGCCGATTGGGTCAACTGTTGAAGAGCTCTGGAGATCCCTACATATTCCGAGTATCGGCGTTGATAGGAGTCTAATTTCTCTTGTTCGACGACCTGCAGTTCAGTCCGGAGTGCTACTGCCTTGCTCTCTGGCACTCCTCCCTCCAGGGCTGCGTCGATTGCTGCCACCTTGCGTTGATAATTCGACTCGTGTTCCTGCTCCCATTCAAGCCAGTCTGCAGTCCAACGTTCAAGGGTAGTTTCTATGTCTGAATCACTAAATGGAAACCCTGGCGAGCCATCTCCCTCCAGTCGAGAGAATGCCTCAGGGAAACATTTTCTTGCGGCTCCCACCGCGGGGTGGCAGGCCAGTAGGACACGAGGGTCCGAGCGGGCCTGTCTTAGGACGGGAACAAATGTCGCCAAAAGACTCAGAATCTGAGTCTCTAGCTGTCCCTTGCGCAGGGTGAGAACAACACCCGCCCCAAACCCGGCTACCACAAGCCCCAATGCCACGAAGATCCAATTTGACATGTTTAAGATTCGTATTGAAGTCCTACAAATAAAGGCGTGTCACCGAGACGTTTCCGGCCATCCAAAAATAGCAGTTCAATCAAAAAGGCCATCCCAATAACATTCCCACCAGCCTGGACGACCAGATCTTTCGCGGCACAGGCTGTGCCGCCTGTGGCAAGTAAGTCGTCCACAATAAGAACCCGCTGCCCTGAAGCAACCGCATCTTCATGAATCTCAAGGGAGTCGTTGCCATACTCCAGTTCGTAGGTCTGTGCGATTGTGGAAGCCGGTAGTTTTCCAGGTTTTCGAACTGGGACAAAGCCAACGCCCAGTCTATCGGCCATGGGCGCACCCAAGATGAAGCCGCGGCTCTCGATTCCCACCACCACATCAATCTCTTGTTCTCGAAAGGGCTCCGTGAGTCCGTCCACCATTTCCCGAAACCCTTCCGGGTCCAGGAGTAATGTGGTGATGTCATAGAACAAGATCCCAGGTTTCGGATAATCCGGAACATGCCTAATATGTTTCTTTAACTGTTCCATTATTAACGCTCCTTCAAACATGTGGGCATATCGCTAGTTGGGCTTGATTCTAAAGCTATCTCCATTTCCAGTTGGCAGAATTTCATTTACCACCACGGTCTGCACTTCTCCAGTCGACGGGCCCTCGTAAAGAGAACGTTCGAATCTGTCTAGAGATTCTTGCTCTCCCTCAGCCTGTAATTCCACTCGTCCATCCGGAAGATTGCGCACAAAACCGGTCACACCTTCCCTCCAGGCTGCATTCCTTGCAAAAAATCGGAACCCAACACCTTGAACCCGACCAGACAGAAGGAAGTGCCGAGCCTTAATCATCGCTAGTGGCCTACTGTCTTCGGAATACAGAAAATCAGGTAGCCTTAGTTCACATCGAACTAGAGCGCGAAATTATATCTGACTCTAAAATATGTGTCCCTATGCCAAACACAATCGACCAGCCCCACCGAATCGGCATCGACCTTGGCGGAACCAAAATCGAAGGTGCCTCTTTTTCAAACACAGGGCAAGTGTTGGCCCGGCGACGGGTGCCAAGCCCGCAAGACGATTACGGTCAATCGTTGGCCGCTATAAAGAGCCTAATCGATTACCTTGAAGGAAACACTGGACCCGCGATATCTCTTGGCATCGGAATGCCAGGAACCTTGTCCCCCGAAACAAAACTTGTGAAAAATTCCAACTCTACCTGGCTGAATGGAATGCCTATGGCCACAGACCTTGAACGCTTATTAGGTCGACCCGTGAAGTTCGAGAACGACGCCAACTGTTTTGCGCTGTCAGAGGCTGTGGATGGAGCAGGAAAATACTCTCGTCTCGTATTTGGTGTCATCATTGGCACTGGCACCGGTGGTGGATTAATCTTTGACAAGGGTATCTGGTCTGGAAAGAATGCGATCGGGGGAGAATGGGGGCACAATCCCCTTCCGTGGCCCAGTAGGCAGGAACAACCCGGACCCTTATGTTACTGTGGCAGGCGTGGCTGCCTTGAGACTTTTCTGTCTGGACCTGGACTCTCTGCTGACCATTACCATGCCACTGGACGCCGTCTCGCGCCAGATGAACTCGCCGAATCAGCAATGAATGGCGACCAAGATGCTGAATTGACGCTTACTCGATATGAGGATCGCCTTGCTCGTGGCCTCGCCTCCTTGATGAACGTAATAGATCCAGAAGTAATCGTCCTGGGAGGCGGACTCTCTCACCTTAATCGCTTGTACAAGAATGTCCCTCTCCTCTGGGACCGCTATGTCTTCTCGGACCATGTCACCACACAGCTGCTTCCTCCCACACACGGGGCGTCCAGCGGAGTAAGGGGAGCTGCATGGCTTTGGGATACTAAGTGATCGGATTAAGTGAGAAGTTCAAGACCTAACGGCCACCGACCGCCCTGCCGTAGAAGAAAGGGAATTATCTGTAAACAACAAAGTCTGGTGCTCTTTTGAGACCATCTTTACTATTGTCGGCCTGGGCCTGTGGGGACGGTCTCCCGACAAAATGGTCGGGGCGAGAGGATTTGAACCTCCGACCCCCCGGTCCCGAACCGGGTGCTCTACCAGGCTGAGCCACGCCCCGACACCTCATCTTACCTCAGCGATGCTGGCCGCGGCGAATCCACAAGAGTAACTGCTACGATGGTCCCCGGTGGCACACAGGCACGTGGTTAAAGCCCATTCCCCTTCTGTTGCCCTATCATCGGCAGGTTGGCCTTCCTCGACCGGCGCCTCTAACGCCAACATCACTGCCACATTGAACCTGTCAATGTTTGCCTCGAATCACAACAGTGCCGAAACGTAATTCAAAGTTCGCTGCCTGACTTAATTCCATAAGGTGCTGCCCAACCGAGCCCATTGATCGTACCTCCGTGAGGTCGATATTCGCAGGCTACCCAATGGGTGTAGCCTGCTTCGTCTAGCAGGTTCAGAAGATAGGGATAGTTGACTTCCTGTTTTGCGTTTGGCTCATTTCGTCCAGGCACTCCTGCAATCTGAATGTGGCCGATGATGTCGAGATTTGCCGTTATGGTCGCCGCTAGGCAGCCTTCCATGATTTGCATATGGTAGATGTCGTATTGCAAGAAGACATTGTCCTGCCCGACAAGGTCGATAATCCTTTTCGCCTGAGCTGAGCTGGTCAGGAAATATCCTGGATTGTCTCGGGTATTGAGGGGCTCCACTAAAAGTCGCACTCCAAGTCGACGAGCCTCGGTTGACGCCTGTCGTAAATTGTTTACAAAGACTCCTTCCCCCCGTTCATCATCGGTCTGTCCTGCGAGGCAGTGAATCTGCTGACATCCGGCCGTCTCACAGTATTCAAGGGCGCGGGAAAAGCCCGTCTCGAAATCAGCCTCCCGTCCGGAAAGCGCTCCAACGGCCGTGGGCATATTAAAGAGCACCGCATCGAGTCCATGTTCCCGGTAGGCTCGCCCAATCTCGCCACTGGTATGTCCGTAAGGGTTCTGGATCTCTACCCCCTTAAAACCGAGGTTGGCAGCAAGGGCGAACCGGTCCATCATCTTGACTTCTTGAAACATCAAGGAGAAGTTGGCAGCGAGCCTTGGCATAAGCTTTGTCCCTCTCTTGCACATTTTAGATCCGACGCACGCACCTTCTCTAGTCTTCCGATGGGCGGCTGCCTCGCTTGAACTCTTTGGTTCTCCGCGTTGAGAGCGTTATCATCCAAGAGTGACCACACACCCGAACGCCTCCTCATTCGATGGTGTCCTCCTAATTAGTTTCGGGGGACCGCAAGGTCTAGCTGACATCAGACCTTTCCTTGCGAATGTTCTGAAAGGCCGACGGGTCCCTCCCCAAAGAATTGAGGAAGTTGCTCATCACTATGAACTCTTTAATGGTGTGTCTCCGCTGACTGAATTAACGATGAGGCAAGCAGCGGGTTTGCGTTCTCGACTTATACAGAACGGGCCGTCACTCCCCGTGTATGTAGGGATGCGAAACTGGCACCCTTACCTGGCGGATACATTACGAGAAATGGCTAAGGACGGAGTAAGACGTGCCGTAGGTCTGGTTCTGGCCCCCCATCGCTCTTACTCAAGCTGTGAGCAGTACCGCCGAAATGTCGCAGCCGCCCGCCGGGAGCTTTGCAGCAGTGGACATCCTGACATCCAAGTGTTTTACGTGGGAGATTGGCACACACATGAAGGGTTCGTAAGGGCGGTTGCAGGTCGGGTTCAAGCTGCCTTCGACCGCCTGCCTCCATCCGTCCGAGACCGCGCCCGCCTAGTCTTCACCGCCCACAGCATACCCCTTAGCATGGCACAGGCTAGTCCGTATCATAGCCAGCTCCAGGCATCTGCTCAGCTAGTCGCCTCAAAGCTTGGACTCCCAGATTGGGCACTTGTGTTTCAAAGCCGAAGTGGTCGACCCCAAGATCCCTGGCTAGAGCCGGACATCTGTGATTACCTACGAAAGGAACGGGCAGCAGGCTTAGATTCGGTTGTCCTTTGTCCCATCGGTTTTGTTGCAGACCACGTCGAAGTACTCTACGACCTCGACCACGAAGCAGCCGAAGTGTGCTCTGAACTGGGTATCACCATGCGACGCGCCTCGGCCGTCAACGACGATCCACTCTTCATCGATATGCTCGCCGACATGACACGAGAGACCATTCAGCGGTACAAGCACGGTCGCCCCCTAGCCATGTGCGCACCTTACGACACCGCCAATACGTAGGAAGCCTGTGTTTAGTCTACGACGGCTTCAGTGGCACAGTGCTTGTCAAAGGCCGATGTCAGCTGTCCTGCGATAGCTCCAGCCTCCTGGTTCTCGATTTGATGACGTTCCATCAAGTAAATCAGCTTGCCGTCCTTCATCAAGGCAATCGCCGGGGACGAAGGCGGATAGCCAGTAAAATAACTGCGAGCCCGCTCTGTGGCTTCGGTGTCAGCACCAGCAAACACAGTAGTAACTTGGTCCGGCTTCACTGAATGCTGCAGCGCAAGTGCCACTCCAGGCCGTGCCTTCCCGGCCGCACAGCCACATACGGAGTTGACCACGACCATCGTGGTTCCATTTGTCTTGGTAATGGCCTCATCAACATCCTCCGCCGTTCGTAACTCTCGGACACCCAGCCTGGTTAACTCTTCCCGCATAGGGGCAATCATGAATTCTGGATACACCAAATGTCTCCTTCTTAATGTTAAGTCTTTCTCAGATTAACACAGCGTCTATGGGGTCGATCAAAAACCATCATGGGCACCTTTCCATGTAAGACCTGCATATGCGCTCACCGCAAACTCAGCGCTGCAATCTTACGATTGAAACCCACCAGCAACACGAGGGCGATACCCCACTGCAATAAACAGGTGCCAAGAGAAAAGGTTCTCAGTGGATTCCACCAACCCAGAGGGTCGATCACAGCAACGGCCTGATAGATCCACCATCCAATCATAGCCACGAATTCGAGTGGCACCAAATAGGTCAAGATCCAGTCGTAGCCTCTACCCAGGCGTCGATCGCTCGGAACCACGTTAATCAACTCAGATCGAAATCGCCTGACTCCAAAAGTCTTCACACCGAAAGCAACAAAGAGTCCACTTGCCATCAGGGCCAGACTCCACGTCCAGTCTTGATTTTCGAACACAGCCACACTCATGGCCGACGGTGCCCCACCTAAGGCTGTCGCGCCGACCACCCAGCGAACAGCACCGGGACGAGACATTCCACCGTCCATCAAGATCCGAGTGGCCAACTCAACCATTGCAATCAACGACGACAAGGCTGCGCAGAACAACGCCAAAAAGAAAAGACCCTGAAACAGCATTCCACCGGGCATCCTGGCAAAAAGCTGAGGAATCCAGACGAATGTCAGACCGACATTGCCCGCTGCCATAGCCTCAAGAGCTTCGTTTTCCGCTAAGACCGCAAACGCAGTTGGCACAATGGCCATTCCCGCCAAGAGCGATGCCGTGTTATTGCCTAAGCCTATGGCTGTAGAGCTGTTCACAGCCTGTTCATCATCTTTCATGTAGACTGCATAGGTCAGAATCAATCCCCAACCAGCCCCTGTAGACCATGCTGACTGAGTTAACGCTTCCAGCCAGACACGGTGACTAGTTAACTGTGAAAGGTCTGGATTAAAGAGAAAGTACAATCCTTTCTCTGCGCCTGGCAAAGTTACCGATCTGCCTACGGCCACGACGAGAAGTATCAATAGCAGGGGAACGAGTATTCTGTTAGCCCTTTCAATACCGGCTACAACACCAAGCCGAATGACCAAACCAGCGCCAACGATCGAAGCGATGTGAAAGCCGAGGGGTTGCCAGATCGATTGACTGTAGCGTAACCAGTAATCATCGGCCATCATGCCGTCGAGCTCACCAGTCAAAGAGACAACGAAATATTTAAGCGTCCAACCAGTTACAACAGAGTAATAAAACAGAATCATCACACTGGTAACTGCAACAAACCCCCCCAGCCACGCGAAGCGGCGGCCGACCAATTCTGCGAAAGCCCCAATCACACCACGGCGGCTGCCTCGACCAAGGCCACATTCTGCGATAAGGAGAGGCAACGACCATGTGAAGAGAAAGATAAACCAAGGAATTAGAAAGGCTGCACCCCCGTTCTGGGCAGCGACCCGTGGAAATCTCCATAGATTACCCGTCCCCACCGCCATTCCGAGACCAGCCAGTATTAGGCCCCAACGTGACGAAAACTTCTCGGAAGTGTCCATGCCTTGAAACACAGTCTAGTTCACATATTAGTCAATCTTGATACGAATCATATCAATGCCTATACTTGAAGCGGCGCATGATTATCGAGGAATTAAGCCAGTGATAGAAGAAATCATCTTTATCAGCAGTGCCGCTCGAACACTCGGCATGCATCCCCAAACACTGCGGAAGTATGAGCGAATCGGTTTGGTAAGGCCATCTCGAACCGTGGGAAGCATGCGGATTTACTCCCGGCAAGAAATTGCACGTTTGCGAATGATCAAGCGGCTCGTTGCCGATTACAGGATCAACCTTGCTGGTGTTCAGCAGCTCCTTTCCATTGCAGAAATCATTGAGAAAGTGAGACCGTTAGTGGCAAATGAATGCATTGCGCGACCGGAAGGCCGCCGTCAACTGACCCGGGAACTCGATCGAATTAGCCAGCTGTTAGGTCTGTAGATGAAGTTTGTAGATTATTACCAGGCGCTCGGCGTTCAAAAGGCTGCGAGTCAGGATGAGATCAAGCGGGCCTACCGGAAACTTGCCCGCCAACTTCATCCTGATGTAAATCCAGGCGACCTCACAGCTGAGCGGCGATTTAAGGAGGTTAACGAAGCCAACGAAGTGCTTAGCGATCAGGATAAACGTCACAAATACGACGAACTTGGCGCCAATTGGCGCCAGTACGACCAGGCCGGTCCTGCCGGATCGCCATTCAGAGGGCCTTGGGGGGCGCATGGGGAGCAAGGCAACTATCGCACGATGTCATCTGAGGAAGCACAAGAGTTCTTCGGCGGGTCGAGTCCGTTTTCCGATTTTTTTCAAACCTTCTTCACCGGCTCACAACAAAGAGGCCGACCCCGAGGAGCTCCTCGGGGGCAGGACACGGAACACCCAATCACCCTGACCCTTAAAGAGGCCTACGAAGGTGTGACCCGAAGGCTACGTCTTAGCACCAGTTCGAAGGCTGAAACGCTCGATGTCAAGATCCCTGCTGGGGTAGACAAAGGTGCTCGCATCCGAGTCGCTGGGAGGGGTCACCGAAACACTCATGGCAGACCTGGGGACCTATACCTCCTAGTGCAGCTCAGTCCGCACAGTGTTTTCACGAGGCGAGACCAGAACCTTTACGTTCAAGTTGAGACCTCCGTGACAACAGCCATCCTAGGAGGAACCGTCAAGGTACCCCATTTAGGAGGAGAACCACTCACGTTGAAAGTGCCGCCGTCTACCCAGAGTGGCCAGATATTCAGACTCAAGGGTCACGGGATGAAAGCTTCATCCGCATCCCGGCACCAAGGCGATCTTTATGCGACCATCTCGGTCCGCTTGCCCAGCCGCCTTACGGACAAACAGCGTCACCACTATGAGGCCCTTGCAGCCATTGACAACGAACCGGAAGAACCTGTGTCAGGGAGTAAGTAGCGCCTGTCTTGATAGCTACCAAACCTGACCCGATAGACAGAACAGGACACAAACAGCTGGCCCGGGTCAGACTAGCCCTGACCTCTAACTGGAGTCTTTTGGAACTTGTTCGCCGGCAGTCTTAGATCCCGCTGGTTAAGGGATTCTTGCTCGATAGAGACCCGGACGAGCAGGGCTTGCCGGAGTTGAAGAAATTAGAAACAACTTCGTCTATTTCAACAGTGAATGATCCGGAACGGCCACTAGATTGGAAACTGAGTCCATTGGAAGGGAACGGCCTACTCTCGGATCGCCCTTTCAGAAGCGTTGAACCCAACCTCCTTGTGTCTCCCATCACAGAAGGGCCGATTGTCAGAAGCCCCACAACGGCAAAGCGCGAAGGGTCGGCTTGGAACCGAATAACAGTTGCCTTCCCAATCTACCAACACCACGTCGTCACCACTGACAAGGTAAGGACCGTTTTTTCGAACTTTGATCTTAGCCACGATTGTTTTCTAGCCCATCTTTTGCATCGACGAGAGGAAGTCTTCGTTTGATTTCGTCTTGCCCATCTTGTCCAGCAAAAGCTCCATGGCTTCCACTGCAGACAGTGGATTCAGAACCTTTCTTAGCACCCATACCCGGTTAAGATTTTCTGGCCCTAACAATAATTCTTCTTTCCGCGTACCGCTCTTCTGGATATCAATCGCCGGGAATACCCGCTTATCCACCAACTTCCGGTCTAAGTGGATTTCCATATTACCGGTCCCTTTGAACTCTTCAAAAATAACATCATCCATCCTGGAGCCGGTATCTACTAGTGCCGTGGCCATAATCGTGAGGGAACCACCCTCTTCAATGTTGCGGGCAGCACCGAAAAAACGCTTCGGCTTCTGTAGGGCGTTGGAATCCAACCCGCCGGATAGTACTTTTCCGGAAGGTGGAATCACCGTGTTATACGCTCGAGCCAATCTCGTCACTGAATCTAACAAGATAAAGACATCTTTTTTGTGTTCAACCAACCGTTTAGCCTTTTCAATCACCATCTCTGCTACTTGCACATGCCGTTGGGCAGGTTCGTCAAAAGTCGATGAAATTACTTCTCCATCCACCGAACGCTGCATATCGGTGACCTCTTCCGGCCGTTCATCTATCAACAAAACTATTAAATACACGTCTGAGTGATTTGCAGCGATGGACTGAGCAATCGCCTGGAGAAGCATCGTCTTCCCCGTTCGAGGTGCCGCAACGATAAGGCCACGCTGCCCTTTTCCAATGGGAGTCATCAGGTCCATAACCCGCGCAGAGAGATTATCCGGGCTCGTCTCCAGTGTGACCCTTTCCTCTGGATAAAGGGGAGTCAAATTCTCAAAGAAGAGCTTGTCTCGTGCCTGGTCTGGTGCCTCAAAATTGACCGCCTCAACCTTAATAAGTGCAAAATAACGTTCCCCCTCCTTAGGCGGTCGAATTTGCCCAGAGACCGTATCCCCTGTCTGCAAATCGAACTTTCGAATCTGGGAGGGCGAAACATAAATATCATCTGGACCTGGCAAATAGTTGTAATCTGGGGCCCTAAGAAACCCGAAACCATCAGGAAGGACTTCCAGCACACCCTCAGAAAAAATAAACCCGCTCTGTTCGGTTTGGGCCTTTAGAATCTGAAAGATCAGCTCTTGCTTTCGCATTCCAGTGGCACCAGCAACGCTTAAATCCTTAGCCACCTGAGTTAATCTGGCGATGCTCATATCTTTGAGCTCGCCGATATTCAAAGTATTCCCTGGCCGCCGGTGTGATTTGCCCGATCCACTCCC
>CEUS01006486.1_pt1 | contig 13358 bp, 14 predicted proteins | sample 427031 | NCBI WGS metagenome assembly CEUS01 (sample SAMEA2622837, study PRJEB7988) | marine metagenome | biome: marine biome (ENVO:00000447); feature: marine epipelagic mixed layer (ENVO:xxxxxxxxx); material: "saline water (ENVO:00002010), including plankton (ENVO:xxxxxxxx)" | depth 140 m | reverse complement strand
GGGGGGTCGCCGGTGGTGGCCTCGGGGGCCTGTTCGTCGGTGGACACTAGTGGGCTCCGTTTGACCGCGTTGCCCGTCTGATGTGAGGCGAGAGGACGGCCGCTGTTGTGGTTTGGATTGTAGCAGCGCCTCGATCTTGGTGCGAAACGCAAAACCTTAACAAAGCGCAATTAAGCCTGGAGAAATTTAGAGACCCGGCGGCGGCCTATTTTCCCACCCAGTTACCCGGGCAGTATCGTCAGCGCTGAGGCGTTTCACTTCCGTGTTCGGGATGGGAACGGGTGGGGCCACCTCGCTCTAGCCACCAGACGTGCCAGTATCGAGGGGGAAGAAGAGAGGCGCAAGGGTAGTAGCCATCTCCTCTCAGCTATAGGGAAGCCCAGACAAAGTTAACGAGCATAGGGGGAACGCTTCCTTGGAGAACTGCGCCCCCAGAACAGAATCCACTTCACCTGCCTGGGCACAGCGTGACTAGATGTCTATAGCAATACCAAGAGCGGTGCCTATTCCATAGGTGGCTCCAGCTGCCACAAGGCCTAGAGCAAGCTGTCGAACCCCTGAATACAACGCAGAACGACCTGTCCAGAGAGTAACGGCAGAACCAAGGACGAAGAGTCCAGCAGCACCCAGGCCAAGGCTTAGTGCTATAGCCAGCAAACCATCAACGAAGAACCAAGGGAAAGCAGGCAATAGCGCACCAACTGCAAAGAGCAGGAACGAAGAAATGGCAGCTGTAGAAGGTTTCGCCACACTCGCTTCGGACATCCCCAGCTCTTCGTGCACAAGTGTATTGAGAGCGGTTTCATGATTCTCGAAAACCCGGTCTGCGGTCGACCGAGCAACCTCTTCAGAAAGCCCTTTCGCTTGGTAGATGAGCACCAACTCGGCGTGCTCCTCCTCCGGGTTCATCTCAAGCTCATCTCGCTCAATCTCAACCTGCCGATTGAATGCTTCCCGGCCACTAAGGACACTGATCCACTCGCCAAGAGCCATGCTGATAGCACCGGCGAGAAGCCCGGCCACACCTGCAAGGGCAACAACTTCCTGCCCAGTCGCTGCGCCAGCGAAGCCCATCACAAGGCTTAGATTTGACACAAGGCCATCATTAGCACCAAGAACAGCAGCCCGGAGAGCATTCCCTGTATACCGACTATGCCGCCCCTCCAAGCGAGCAACATCAATAGGCTCACCGGGTTGCTTACTAAGCTCCCGAAAAAGACGGGCGTGAGATCGCTCAGCGCTGGGGAGACCTTCTGCAATTGCCTCAGGCTGATCGTCGTACATAGCTACGGCATTCAGCTCAGTGTGCTCGACTATCGGGACTACCAAATCTGTCCCGAAGTGGCGAGCCAGCCAGCCGAGCACTCGTACTCGCAGACTTGCACGAAGATCGGGAACCTCTTCTCCTGCTTCGCGAAGTTTGCTTTCCCAAAGATCAATATGACTTTTCTCACTTTCAGCCAGGCGCCGAAAGACCTCCTTCAGCTTGGAACTGTCCTCCGCTTCAGCAAGCAACAAATATAGAGCCTGCCCATTGATCTCCTCCTGGAGATTGGAGCGATACCGACGGAGGTCAGCAGCACTGAGAGGAGCTGTGGAAGAAGACGTCACGGGACTATTGTATTTGAAGAGGAAGGCGACAACGGAGCTGGAAGGCTGGAAATAGCTTCCAGGGCATCCACCCAAACAGATGGCAAGCCATGTTCTGTGGCTCCTTCAAGAAGGAGCGCTTTGTAGTCATGGGTAGTGGGGCCCTCTTCAACTGGGTCACAGATAACGTAGGCAAAGGCGTCAATAGCTTCGCCTCTGGCAGATTCGACCAGGATTTTTTCACGGCGGTACTGTCTACGGCTCACACCCTCGAAGCGGTCGAGCGATTCGACATGTTCCTCAGTTACAGACCAAAGGACACCCCAAACATCTCTGCCAAAGGCAGGAAGGACATCAGCCACAAAGCCGGCTCGGTGGTTACTCCAAGCATCGAAAGCGAGGCGGTAATCAGGGAGACGACCAATACCCAGACAGGCAGCACCGGGGCAACGACTAGTCATTTGAGAAGATGCCATGTTTGACCCATAAGCAAAGTAGATCGAACCGGCCACTTTCAGACACCCGACACTGTCATCTGACTTATCCGAATCGTTGGGGCAGCAGTAGAACCAAACCACGAGAGGTCGCTGCCAACCGCGTCGACGTCAGCAAGCATGGATGAGATATTTCCAGAAATATTTGCCTCGGCAACCGGGTAGGCAATGGCCCCATTCTCAATCCAGAAACCACCTACTCCGCGAGAGTAGTCACCCGTGGTGGGATTGAACCCGAACCCCATAAGAGCGGTTACCAACAACCCTTCGGTAGTGTCCGCAACGATATCCTCAGCAGCAGTAGCACCGGGTTCAAATATTAGATTCGCAGGGCCAGGCTCAGGCAGGGAGGCAACTCCACGCTGAGCGCTTCCAGTCGTTTTAGAGTCCATGCGACGGGCCGTGTAGCAGTCAAAAAGGAACCCCGCGAAGCGCCCCTCCTCAAAAAGAACATTTCGGCGAGCGCTCACTCCTTCTCCATCGAACGGCCGGCTCCCTGCTCGAGCAGGGAGGGTCGGATCGTCAACAACATTAACGAGGGGAGAGGCGATCAATTCGCCAACTCGACCAGCGAGAAACGTAGCCCCACGGTAGAGAGCCCCACCAGTTGCACAGCCAGCCACGTCTCCAGCAAGACGAGCCGCCATCATCGGCTCAAAAATAACTGGAACTCGTTTGGTCTCAGTCTTGCGGGCTCCCAATTGGTCCACTGCACGTTGGGCAGCTATACGACCCAGCGTCTCGGGATCCATAAGGCTGCGAAGGTTACGTTCAGCACTGAACCACCAGGCATTGCGCTTCTTTCCATCCTTATCGTCGGCCAATGCCTCAGTGGAAAGGGAGATAGAGGTAGCAGGATAGCTAGCGGCAAACCCACGGGAGTTGGCTAAAGCCACCTCACCAATACTAGTTGAAAGGCTGGCACCTTCAGAATTCGTAATCCGGGAGTCAAAGGAAAGTGCAGCAGCTTCACAAGAACGAGCAACGTTAATGCGTTCATCCAGAGAAAGTATCTCGATTCGTTCGTCGTAGAGCTGCAGAGAATCAGCGCCTTTGGAAGCAAGTGACTCAGGTTCAGGAAGGCCAGCAAACTCGTCAGGGGCAGAAATAGCCGCCAGCTCGACAGTGTCAGCAACGAACTGCTCAAAAGCAGCATCAGTGAAGTCGGAAGTGGAGCAGACAGCTGTGCGACCACCGGTGATAACCCGCAGGCCAAGGGAACGAGAAGTCGCCTCAATTAACTTCTCGATTTCCCCCAGGCGGATTGAGACAGTTGACTCGGTTTGGGCATTAGCGAACGCGTCACACTGCTCAGCCCCGTAAGAGGAAGCAAGGTCGACTGCGCGGCCTACAAGCTCGAGGGGGGACGTCTCAACCAAGCTGGGTTCCGCCAACAGTCATAGCCGAAACCAGCACAGTGGGAAGGCCCACACCAACAGGCACAGATTGCCCCTCCTTACCGCAGGTCCAACGCCCGTCTGAGAGAGCGTAGTCGTTGGCAACCATGCTCACACGAGAAAGGGCCTCTGGCCCGTTACCAATTAGATTAGTGGTACGAAGCGGGGCTGTGATCTTGCCCTTCTCTATCAAGTAAGCCTCAGTTGTAGAGAAGACAAAGTCGCCGTTGGAGATATTCACCTGGCCCCCAGAAAAAGCCACGCAGTAGATGCCACGCTCAACGCTACCAATGACCTCATCGGGGGTAGATGGGCCCGGAAGCATCAGGGTATTGGTCATGCGGGGCATGATGGGATGCTTAAAGGACTGGCGGCGGCCAGACCCAGTGGGCTCTGTTTTAAAGTGGCGGGCGCTAATTTCATCATGGAGATAGCCCCGTAGAACTCCACCCTCAATTAGAGTGTTTCGCTTCGTGGCATTGCCCTCATCATCAACATTGATTGATCCACGTGACTCGTCAATGGTTGCGTCGTCAATAACTGTTACCAGCTCACTGGCAACAGACTGGCCGATACGGTCTGTGTAGTTGCTAGTGCCTTTGCGGTTGAAGTCCGCCTCCAGCCCATGACCAATGGCCTCATGGAGGAGTATTCCACTGTCACCAGCAGCAAGAACCACGGGAACTTCACCAGCGGGAGCATCAACCGCATCCTGAAGTAGCACTGCCTGGCGGGCAGCCTCTCGAGCAGTTTCTTCAGGAGTTATCCGTTCGAAGTACTCGACACCAAGCCGCCCACCACCACCAGTTCGAGCAGTTTGGCGATTCTCACCACGCTGAGAGAGAGCCATCACGTTAAACCGCATAAGGGGCTGGACATCCCCCACGATCTGACCATCACTTCGGGCTACAAGTACCACCTTTCGCTCGTCGCCAATGCTCGCATCAACACGAGCAATGCTGGGGTCATAAGCCCGAGCAGCGCGGTCAGCCCTCTCAAGGAGAGCTACTTTAGCAGCGGCGGGCTCGTCACTAAGAAGAGGATCGCCACCGTAATAACTCTCGGTAGCACCAACTGGGGTGGTATCGAAAACACTGGAGCTATCAGCACCTTCTCCAATACGCGCTGCAGTTCCAGCCGCCAGGCGCATGGCCTCGGGATCGAGGGACTCGGTATAGGCATAGCCGATACTGTCACCCTTCACCACGCGTATACCAACGCCCTGTTCAACGCTGCGGGCAGCTGACTTCACCTGTTGATCTTCCAGGCTAATCGCACCGTTAGTGCGATGCTCGAAGAAAAGCTCAGCGAAGTCCCCCCCCTGGGTGAGTGAATCAGAAAGAAGGGAAGCAATTCGAGCAGAGTCAATACCGTAGCGCTCAGCAAAGAACTGTTGGGCCTCTGAGGATGGTTCAGACATGGCGGCAATGGTAGCGCAAGCCGTAGGATCGAAGCGAAAATATTGAAGATTATTTGAGATTTGAGCGCCTTCCACACAACCCCGAAAAAAAGATGAGGCCCTGATTCACTTCGCAGAGAGGGCTTCCTCCCGTAGGCTTGCTTCATCGGACTTAGAAGCGAGGACAGTTTAATGGCTACCTACTCTTGTTCTTCTTGCGGCATGTCAGTTAACGCCACGTGCGGAAAATGCAACGCGCCCTTAGTCGACGACAGCCTTACTAAAGATGATGGCTCTGCAGTACAGATTTCCAAATGCCCTAATGACCACGGGAAAATCAAATCGCCAATGTGCTGCGGTGCTGATATGACTTGCGCGGTCGCATAAGAAACTTTCAAAGCTGCTTTCTTTCAATGCCTGGTTTTTAGACCACTCTTGCCTTGCATTTGATCAATTTAAAAAGCAGCACGGCACCGAACCCCACAAGTAAAAGAGAATCTGGTCGGATATGGCCCTGTCAGAAACATAGCCTGCCTGACGGACAACAGTCCTTGACATTGCCAACTCTGACCATAACGATCGGGGCAACGTTCTCGGGGCGAGGTGCAAATCCTCACCGGCGGTGAAAGCCCGCGACTCCGCTTAGGTGGATTGACTCGGTGAAATTCCGGGGCCGACGGTAAAAGTCCGGAGGGGAGAGGACGCCTGGCGGCAGCCTATTGTGGCGAGTTGCGGGTATCTTCTTCCCTATCAATCCCGACGCGATAGCAAAGAAAACGCGAGGCGGGATGTTCACCGGCATCATCGAAGAGCTTGGCAAGGTCCTGGATAGCAGAGAGGGACAACTTCTTATAGGCGCGCCCCTGGTCGCGTCGAGTTCTGCGCTTGGGGACTCCATTGCTATAAACGGAGTAGATCTAACGGTAGCGGAGCTGGATGGCAAAACATTCTTCGCAAACCTAATGCCAGAGACCTACCGTCGCTCTGCGCTAGGAGATCTTCAGCCAGGAGACCTGGTCAATCTTGAGCGCAGTGTGCGACCGAACGACCGCCTGAGTGGACACATTGTGAGAGGTGTTACTGAAGGTGTAGGAGAGATTGTCGCTATTGATTCCGAGGAAGATGCTCTCATTCTGCGAGTTCAAGCCCCGCCAGATCTGCTGCGATACACAGTGGTGAAAGGCCCAGTTTGCATCGATGGAGTGAGCCTTACCATTATCGCAAAGGACCAATCGACGTTAGCAGTCTCCCTAGTGCAATACACACAAGAGCACACCAACCTTGTAGGAAAAGGAGTGGGAGCACGGGTGAACCTAGAGACCGATATCCTCGCACGCTACGTTGAGCAATTCGTGACGGAGCCTTCGACAACAGGAGAGCCAACGTGACGAACAGTAGTGAACGAATTTCTATCGGGGTAGAAGAAGCAATCGAGGAGTATCGCAAGGGGCGGTTCGTCATCATCGCCGACGACGAGGATCGGGAGAATGAGGGCGATCTCACAATACCTGCAGAGTACGTAACCCCAGAAACGATCAACTTCATGGCGCGCTATGCACGCGGGCTCATCTGCATAGCATTGACGGGTGATCGAGTAGATAAGTTGCGCCTACCAATGATGGTGGAAGATCGAACTAACGACTCACCTTTTGGGACACCCTTCACAGTCTCGGTAGAGGCACGTACCGGTGTCTCCACCGGAATCAGTGCTGCAGATCGGGCGCGGACCGTGCAGGTCCTGCTCAACCCTGAGACCCAACCTGAGGACCTTGTGCGGCCCGGGCACATGTTCCCCCTCAGAGCGCAAGAGGGGGGCGTGTTAGTGCGTGCTGGACAGACAGAGGCAAGTGTCGACCTCTGCCTACTAGCAGGGATGCGCCCCGCTGCAGTGATCTGCGAAATCATGAAGGGTGACGGAGAAATGGCGCGGATGCCGGAGCTACAACGATTTGCTCGTCGCCATGGCCTAAAGATTCTAACGACTAACGCGATCATTAAACATCGACTGAAAACCGAACGGCTCGTCAAACGGGTAGCAGAAACACACCTGCCCACACCGATGGGCGAAATGACAATTGTGGCCTACCAAGGAAAGTATGCGAGCGAAGAAGAAGTTGCAGTGGTAAAAGGCGATATCGACCCTGCAGAACCAGTGCTCGTGCGCGTCCACGATCAATGTTTCACAGGGGATGTACTGCACTCCATGCGTTGCGATTGCGGCGAGCAGAAGGACCTAGCATTGAAGCTCATCGGGGAGGAGGGTGGCGTTTTTCTCTACTTGGGACAGGAAGGCAGAGGAATTGGCCTTCACAACAAGCTGCGTGCCTATCGCCTACAAGACGACGGAATGGATACCGTAGACGCCAACCTTGCACTGGGCCTTCCTGCAGATGGCCGCGACTACGGGATAGCAATGCAGATTCTACTTGACCTGGGAGTGGGCAAAATGCGTCTTCTCACAAACAACCCGGACAAATTAGCTGGGCTTGAGGGATACGGCTTAGAGATCGTGGAACGTGTACCTCTAGAGACAACCCCCAATAAGTTCAACATCAACTACCTAGAGACAAAGCGCCGGCGTATGGGCCATCTGCTCGACCAACTGGACAACGCACCCGAGGAACAGGAGTGACAGAAATCGCCCCCGACAGCAACGGCGAAGGGCTACGCGTCTGCATTGTTGTAGCTGAGTGGAACGCATTCGTGACACACAAGCTGCTAGAGGGCGCCAAATCAGGTTTGAGAGAGAACGGGGTGCAGTCGGATGACATTACGATCGCATGGGTCCCAGGATCATTCGAAGTGCCGGCAGCAACACGATGGTCGGCGGAATCAGGCCGATTCGACGCAGTGATTGCATTGGGAACCGTCATCAAGGGTGAAACTGATCACTATGAGCACATCGCGAGTCAGGCAGCCGCAGGCATCATGGAGACATCTCAGGCAACCGGAGTACCAGTCGTCTTTGGCGTACTGACCTGCGAGACCCCGGAACAAGCTCTCGACCGAGCAGGTGGGACGCAAGGGAACAAAGGCGAGGAGGCAGCAACGGCAGCGATCCAGATGGCGAGGTTGCGGCAGCGGCTGGCCTAACGTCTAGCTAGATAGCGTTCCGCCGCCCATCCATTGACCTCTGGTGCGGCTATCAACCACCAACTTAGATTCCCCTGTTCCACAGGTCCTTCGAGAACCGTCACAAATGTGTCATCGGCAAGGCAGTCAATGATCTGACCTTCAATATCAGCCTGGGCTCGGATATTGAGGCAGCTATTTGTGCCAACGACCACGGCGGGATCGCCGGGATTAAAGCGAGCAGGGGGTTGGGCGACGGTTGGGGAAGGAGTGGGAGTAGCAGTTGGCGTTTGGGGAAGGGGAGTTGGAGTTGGAGTTGGAGTTGGAGTTGGAGTTGCGGGATTAGGGGCAGGCGAGGGAGAAGTGTTTGAAGCGACAGTGACGACGGGCGCGACGGACTGTTCGCCATCGGAATCACTGCGGAAAGTATCAATTCCCCAGAAGATCCCGAATGCAATCCCGCCTGCAAGCAGCAAGCCGATAGGCACATACCAAAAGCGCACCAATCCAAATGAGGGGCGCGTACCTCGTACATCAAGTCCCAGAGAGCCGATATTGCGGGGTCGACCAACAGCCTGACGTTCTGGAATCGGCTGGGTGACCGGAGGAGAAGGACGACTAGCAGGTGGGGCTGGAGGAGAAGGACGGCCAACAGGAGAAGCTGGAGGCACGCCACCAATAGTGCGCGGAAGGGGCTGGCCCTCATGCTTACCAGGGCTAGGGCAGCCATCTCCTTCGATCCAGCAAGCAGGATGATGGACGGCCTGACAACCAGAACACTGTAGGACTGGCTCCCCAGGCGAAAAAGCAATTCTGCAGACCGGGCATAGCCGGCGTGAAGATTGTGTCACGGATTGCTACCTATCTGGCAGTATCGAGCGGACGGTGGAGTTCGGCAAGGTGCCTTGTAGCCATCTACATTAATGACGGCGTAGGCTGCCGCAAGCTTAAATCGAAAAAGCACCAACCTAGCGCTGACGCAACTGGGGACACTATGAGCGCAAAGCGAAGACCCACCGTTGGGGTTGCAATTGTTATTCAAAATTCACTTGGCCAGGTTTTGCTGGGAAAACGCGCAGTCGGGTGGGGAGCAGGCTCTTGGTGCATCCCCTGTGGCTCAGTCGAATGGGGAGAAGACGTGCGAGCTGCTGCCGAGCGAGAGCTCCTCGAGGAAACTGGCATTCAAGCCCAGGCTGGTGAGGTTTTAGCGGTTCACTCTAACTTTCATGATCCTGAACGCCTCACCATCGGCATCTGGTTCACCGCTCAGAATGCCAAGGGAACGCCCTTTCCCGTTGATGGAGAACTCAGTGAAATCGACTATTTCAATCCATCCCGTCCCCCACCACTATCCTTTCCAACAGACGCTCTCGTACTCGAACAACTAGCAAATATGAAGGCTAACTAGCGGACCGGGCCAAATCGATAGAAAGGCCAGTACCGCCAGATGATGCGTCCGGTGACATCAGAAAGAGGAACTGGACCAAAGGTACGACTGTCCGTGCTGTGCTCTGGGTTATCGCCAAGAAGTATCACAGCACCCTCCTCTCCAATTACCGCAACCCGCTTGGCAATAATGCGCGATTTTTCGCGGGGGTCACGCGAAAGCACCACATCACCGGGGACAGGGGGTCTCTGAGCATAAGCAAACACATCGGCGATCACATAATCACCGTGCGCGAGAGCTGGAGTCATACTCTCGCCAGTGATGGCAAACCGCGACAGCCGCCACCGAGCGAGCGCTAAGAGCGCCGCACCAGCAGCGGCTATGGCAAGGGCTTTCCGAGTTGACGTTCGAGTTTAGCCAGCGGTGTAAAAGGGAACGTCATCCCGGTTTTTAGAAGCCCAGAAGATATTGTGGATCGCCCCAATTGCATCCACCAGGTCCTGGGCCGCATCAACATTCACCTCAACCTTGTTCTGCGAGCAGAGCTTGGCTGCGTTCCAGAAGGTGGTATGCAGGTCAGGATTAGCTTCTAGGTGAGGCGGCTTAAAGTAATCTGTCCAGAGGATAAGCAGCTCCTGCTTGGCAACCTGAGCCTGCTCTTCCTTGATAGCAATGTAGCGGCTCTTGGTATTCTCGGTGGCGAGATCGTCGCCTTCTAGTGCCACAAGCTTCTTAGCCATCGAGAGAACCGCTTCGGCAGCGATGCGGGCAGAGGCAGGATCATAGACGCCGCAGGGCCCATCACAGTGGGCGAAAGCAATGCGGGAAGGGCGGAGGATATGTTCGAGCATGCTCATGAGAGCTCCTTCTTAGACCAGGTGTTTCGGCGGTGGAGTATAGCGGGGCAGCGGCCTATTGGCCCTTTTACGAAAGAGAATTGCTGAGGTCATCAAGGCGAGCAGCCTCAACATCGCTGATCACGAAGTCAATAGCACCAGCATTCTCTCGAGCCTGGCGAGCATTTCTCGCACCCGGAATGGGAAGAACATTGTCCTGTCGGGCGAGCCAGTTAATAGCGACCTGACCTGAAGTTCGCCCATGGGTCTGGCCAATCTGGTCGAGAGCCCGAAGCAGAGGTTCAACACGTTCGGGTTGGCGAAAATTTTGACCGAAACGCCTGAAGCCTCGGGCCTGTTGGCCTCCAAACCTATACTTACCAGTAAGCATCCCACTCGCAAGGGGAAAATACGCAATGAGGGTTACGTCAAGCTCACGACACGCCGCGAGGAGGCCGTTCCTTTCAGGCTGGCGATGCAGAAGACTGTAGTTGACTTGGTTAGAGACGAGGGGAATGCCTCGCCGAGCGAGGGCAGAGTGGGCAGCCCTCATCTGTCCAGCATTGTAGTTGCTAACCCCGGCATGCTTAATCCGACCTTGCTCAACAGCTTCAGCCAGACGATCCATCAGGCTGTGAATGCTAAGGAGGGTAATCGGGAAATGGATCTGGTAGAGATCTACCGAATCCAGTTGGAGACGAGAGAGACTGGCGGCAAGAGCACCATGAAGAGAACGGCTCGTTAAGCGCCAGGGCAGAGGAGCGAACTTAGTTGCTATGAAAGCATCGAGGTCACTTCCACGCAGAGCTCTCCCAAGAGCGCTTTCAGATGCACCAGAATTGTAAATTTCGGCGGTATCGAAGAAGTGAACACCAACCGCAAGGGAACCCTGAACAGCAGCTTCGGGATTAGTAGAATCTGAGTTTCTGCTCACCTCCTCTTTCCAAGTGTTAGTTCCCACACCTAGAGGTCGCATCAGAATTGTTGACGAGCCAAGGGGCATGTCGGGAAGAGACATAGCGGCAGTGTAGGGCAATTGGCCTCTTTACTACGTGACCGGACCCTAGTTGCAGGTGCTGGAACAGAAACCTAAGATCTAATTTGCCCTAAGCACCTGAGTCGGAGAGGCGATGTCCTACAGCATCATTGAGACCTGTATCGGCTGTACCGCCTGTACTAAGCGCTGCCCTACTAACGCAATCACGGGCTCCCGGAACGAATTGCATGTGATCGACCCAACCCTCTGCATCGACTGTGGGGCATGCGGGGTTGTTTGCCCACCCGAGGCCATACTTGACGGCCTCGGAGACGTCACTAAATCGATCAAGAAAAATGAGTGGCCGAAGGCCGTTGTAATCGAGGAGAAGTGCATCGGCTCGGGGTGTGAGCTATGCATCAACATCTGTCCGTTTGACGCCCTCAGTCTGCAACATACCGACCGTATCGATGACTTCTTCGGTGTCAGTACCGTGGACGAGAAGAAGTGCACCGGGTGCCGTTTGTGCGAAGACGTATGTGGGTGGGACGCAGTTCATATCTTCCCGCTAAAAGACGAGATCTTAAAGCCCCTGGAAGAACTGACAGATCAAGAAATCGCGCTAATGAAACAGGCAAAGATGGCGCAGGACGCCATTAGTATTCCATAGGGCACTCGCCCTGCCCGGCCTAGGCGTAATGCTCGATCCGTTCTGCCAACTGAATGTCGAGTTGTGTAACTCCACCAGCATCATGCGTGCTGAGCCGAATTTCGACTGTGCTGTATACGATAGAAAGCTCAGGGTGATGATTCATCACTTCAGCAGCCATCGCAACACGGTTGACGAAGCCCATGGCAGTGATGTGATCTTCAAACTTGAAAGTCTTGCGAATGCCGTCATCTCCATCAACAGCCCAGCCAGAAAGTCTGGCCAAGACTTCACCTATCTCATCGGAACTGAGTCGTTGGGGCATCTAGAACCTCCTGGACACTGGGTAGGCAGTCCCGGCGCATACGCGCCCGGCACGCAAGGATAGTACGAATGGCAAAGTTGAGGGGCGACAGACGAACTTACAGCCGACGATGGTTCCTTGGTGCAATAGGAGCCTCGGCAGGAGCAGCCGGGCTGGCAGCCCTGGGATGCGAGGATGTTGAAGAGGACTTTCCAGGAAACCTGACACCCACGCCTTTGGAGGAAGCTTACCCAAGTTACCCAAGTACCCCTGCCCCCCTCCCAACCCAAGCGCAACAGAAAAGTCGCCATGGAGGAACACTGCGATACGCAGCAGCCTTTTCAAGCGACCAACAGTTTGATCCACATCAGACGACATCAGCAGCGCTAGTGGGACAACACGCGCTTACCTACAGCCGACTGCTGACATACGAAAGCCAAGTTGATGGAAAACTTGCGCCAGACCTGGCGAAGGGATTACCGGAACAGCCGGATGAACTTACGTACATCTTCCACCTAAACCCCGAGGCTCAGTGGCAAAGGGTCGAGCCTCTCAACGGGCGTCCAGTAACAGCACTAGATGTAGTCGCGAGCATCGACCGCCAGCGTTCGGGAAGGGCAAAGGACTTCCCCCGGAAAGGACGTTGGGATCCAGTTGCAGGCATTGAAGCTACTGACGACCTTACGGTGGTAGCCCAAACTGCCGAGCCGTTTGCAGGGACACTTGCCCGTTTCGCTTCACCAGAGGGATTTGTCATACCCATAGAGCTTGAAGGCTCCTTAAGCCCTACCACGCAGGTCGGAAGCGGACCTTTTCGCTGGGTAGAATGGTCAGAGGGCTCCTATGCGAGCGTAGCACGCAACGACAACTGGTTTGGTCCGGAAGACGGTCCCTTTCTAGAGGGCATCTCCATCGTTCCTCCTCGTTCGATTGAGGAACTTGAAGCGGACTTTAGAACGAGAGCGGTAGACGCCGTAGAGGCGGGTTTTCTCCAAGCCCAAGAACTGAAGCGGCGACTTCCCAACCTACGCGAGGCCCGTTCAGCAGTGGCACGGTTCTACGGAATGCGATTCCTCTGCTCCCGTCCTCCCTTTGATGACCCACGACTGAGACGAGCACTCACGATCGCGATAGATCGCCGGGAAATGCTAGAGCGCTTCTTCCAGGGCAGCGGCGTTCTTAACCCCTGGATAAGCACTGCAGTACGCCGTTGGTCTCTACCCCAAGCTGAACTGCAGCGCAAAGCGGGATACC
>CEUS01272851.1_pt1 | contig 13359 bp, 14 predicted proteins | sample 427031 | NCBI WGS metagenome assembly CEUS01 (sample SAMEA2622837, study PRJEB7988) | marine metagenome | biome: marine biome (ENVO:00000447); feature: marine epipelagic mixed layer (ENVO:xxxxxxxxx); material: "saline water (ENVO:00002010), including plankton (ENVO:xxxxxxxx)" | depth 140 m | reverse complement strand
GGGACTCGAACCCCCGACGCGCGACTTAGGACGCCGCCGCTCTATCCACCTGAGCTACAGGGGCAAAATGATATCCTAAGTTATGTTCAATGTCCCTTTGACTAAGAAATGTTAAATCCGACACCTAGCAGTGTCAAGCCATACAGATTCTCTCAATTACAACCAGTCGACTATATCTGAAATCACTGTATCTCGTATTTCGTGTCCCATATCATAAGTACGGTACAAAACATCATATCCCTGTTCAGATAAGAATGTTTGTGTTTCCTCGGCATTACTTAACGGCACGACAGCATCTGATGTTCCATGAGCAACAAATATCCTCTGAGTCCTTTCCGGCGGTATGATGCTGAGCAAGGACTCTGGATTAGGCATAGAAGCACTTAATCCTATTAGTTGATCAAACAGGTCCGGTTTGTTAAGCCCACACCTGTACGTCATACCTCCTCCCTGTGAAAATCCCAACATTTTATTTCCGGACTTATCGAAATTATAAGATTCCATGATTTCGGCAATAAATCCTTCAAGGGTTCTAACTCCTATCTCTAAGTCTTCATCTGAACACAAATCACGCGGAGGATGCCATCCATATCCTTTGGATCCAAACCCTAAGTCAAACTCTAATGGGGCATTTGGACAAATATAAACATAATCTGTTGAACTAATCATTGGGGTAAGGCCTGCCAAATCTTGCATATTAGCCCCAAATCCGTGCAACACCAACATTAATGGATAAGCCTTATCTGAGTCGAAATTATCGGGCTCAACACATATATACTGCAGAGATAAATCTTGTTTTGCTTCGGCTCTCATACACTACCACCTTTTAAAGTAGCTGCTTAGGAAATCTACTATAGATTTAATCGTAAACTATCTTTTTGATACTAAATATGCAACTAAATCTTCATACTCATCGTCGGACATACTACTTCGAAGCTCAGGCATTACTGGAGCATATCCTTCAACAACATATGCAGCCGGTGCATCAATCGATTCCCTGATGTAATCTTCAGCTGACAAGGATGACCTTGTGCCAGCTACCGTACCTATTTGAGTCAGATTAGGTCCTACAATACCTACTGCCCCAGGGAGATCTTCCATGGTATGACACCCTACACAACCTAAACTTCCTGTAAATACAGCTTCTCCAGCTGCTGCGTCACCAGTACCCGAAGTACTTCCACTTGTCTGCGAAGAATCCATGGCTGGTGCAGGTGTAGGAATCAAGCTTTCAGCATAAGCGGAACTATCATGAGTTTTTTCAGCATAGTGTCCTTCGTAAGGAACAGCCCTTGCTTCCGCATAATCTCTAGGGGTTCCAGTCAATCCCGCATACAATCCAATTAATGCAATTCCTACCAACGTTCCTAGAGCCAATCCTCCGTAGAAGATTTTCGTCAACAGTGGGTTCTCAAATTTCAAATGCATGTAGAACATTATTACTATGTAGAACTTTGCAACGGATAACAAAACCAAAGGACCAAAAGCTAAAGCAGAACCTTGCATAGACTCTGGCAAGATGATTAAAAATTCAATAGCGGTAATTACAAATAATATAATCGCAATAATCAGATATTTCTTTGTAGAAGGGTGTTTTGAATGTTCGTTGTCGTGCCCGCTACTCATTTAATTCTCCATTTCCTCATCTTAGTCAAATCCTGCATTAGCCCGTTATAACAGGCCCCGCATCAAATCCACCAACAAGGTAAATCAACGTGAATATCACAATCCATACAATATCAACAAAGTGCCAATATAGGCCACAAATCTCCACGTCTAATGCCCGTGCAGAAGTTACTTTTCCTCTAAATGACAATATAAACAAAACCCATAACCACACAATTCCTAGAGATACGTGGGCTCCATGAAAACCAGTTAAAGTAAAAAACGTGGTTCCAAACAAATTAGTGCTAAGAAGAAGGCCATGATGAGCAAATTCCCAAAATTCAAAAATCTGGAATCCAATAAAGACCATTCCCATGATTGCGGTAGCCGCTAACCATATTCTAATACCTTTTATATCGTCTTTCTGGGTAGCCGATAAGGCCATCACCATCGCGAAGCTACTGCATAGCAACACGAATGTGCTTATGGTTGTTAAAGGAATATCTAGTATATCTATCGGATATGGACCTATCAGGCTCTGTCCTCTATAAACCATATAAGTCGAAATCAACGCTCCAAAGAACAAGCAGTCAGTACTTAGGAACACCCAGAAAAGTAACTTCCGGTTATCAATTCCTGTGCAATTTTGCTCTTCTTCGTGATGTGCGGCTTCAGTTATTTGTGCCATATTAAAAGCCTCTCTAGTGATCCTTTTCTTTAGTTGGAGGTTCGTTACTCCACGCAAGAACACCTACGAATACCAGCAGGCCTCCTACCACGGATATAGGATATTTAACGAACCAAACAGGAATTTCAATCATAAAACCGATAGCCAAAATCAACAGCGCTACAGATGTGAAAATTGGCCAATATGACGGGTCTGGAAGATGCACAGTGGAAGGATCCACTAAAGGCTGAGGCCCTGGTATCTCTTTCCCTTCTGCTGCAGCCCGTCTTTTAACAATCCAGTACGGGTCTCTCCCTTCTACAACAGGTAATTCTGAGAAATTATATACAGGCGGAGGTGAAGTGATAGTCCATTCTAGGCCTGGTGCATCCCACGGATCATGACCCGCTTCTTCGCCTGACTTAGAACTTTTAATTATGTTATATACAAAGATCAACATTGAAACAAACAAGACTATATATCCAAAAGAGGAAAGCGCGTTCAAGTTATCCCAACCAAATTCAGTCGCATAAGTATAAATTCGTCTAGGCATTCCATTCATACCAAGATAGTGCATAGGGAAGAAAGTCAAATTCAGTCCCACGAAAGTTATCCAAAAATGAAGCTTCCCTAATTTTTCGCTCAAAAGTTTGCCTGTCACTTTAGGGAACCAGAAATAAATCCCTGAGAATATACCTAAAATAGCTCCTCCAAACAACACATAATGCAAATGAGCAATGATGTAGTATGTGTCCTGTTGTTGATAGTCACTAGGAGCAACAGCATGTGATACTCCGCTTAACCCACCGATAATGAACATAGCTATAAAACCAACCGCAAACAGCATTGCTGACTTGTACTCTATGGAACCACCCCACAAAGTACCGATCCAGTTAAAAATCTTAACTCCTGTGGGCACTGCTATTAACATAGTGGTAATAGTAAACACCGACACTGCAATTGGACCTAACCCTACAGTAAACATATGGTGGCTCCACACAGCCCAACCCATCAATCCAATAGCTATACCCGAGAAGACAATGAATGGATAGCCAAACAAAGGCTTCTTTGCAAATGCAGGTAACACGTCAGATATGATTCCCATAGGGGGCAATATTAAAATATATACTTCAGGATGCCCAAAGATCCAGAATAAATGCTGCCATAGTATCGGATCTCCTCCAGCAGCCGTAACAAAGAATAAAGTGCCAAACAATCGATCCATTGTTAATTCAATTAATCCCACAGCAATCACCGGTATAGCGAATGCTAACAAGATCTGAACCACAAAAAACATCCATACAGAAACCGGCATTCGCATTAATGTCATTCCGGGTGCTCTCAAATTCACTATTGTAACAACGAAGTTCAATCCGGCCACTCCCGAAGACACAGCCGCCAACATTAGCCCAATTGACCAGAATTCCATTCCTTGATTAGAACTATATGGTTGTTCACTTAATGGAGCGTATGCAAACCATCCACCATCTGGAACGGAACCAACAACAAATCCAAAATTCATAAATAATACACTAGCCAAAAAGGTCCAATAACTAAAGGCATTTAGTCTCGGGAAAGCTACGTCACGAGCACCAATTGCTAATGGGATAATATAATTAAAAAATGCAGCATTCAAAGGCATAATCGCAAAGAACACCATGGTTGTACCATGCATGGTAAACATCTGGTTATAAACATCTGGGGAAACTAACTCACCGCCTGGTTGCGCTAGTTGCATTCGCATGATGCCTGCTTCTATACCAGCTACCAAAAACATAATAAAAGCAGTAACAAAATACAGAATTCCAATCCTTTTATGGTCTACAGTTGTTATCCAACTCCAAATCACAGAAAACGTATTCCCTTCAGACTGTTTTGTAGCAATAGTTGCCATTAAATTTTGTATTCTCCTAATATTATTTTAAGCTTTGCAGATATTCTACCAGCGCTTCGACTTCAGACTCTGTTAGATTCGCATTCCCATCTTCAGTTTGATAAATCTGAGCTAATTTAGACATATAGTTGCCAGATTTTAGTTCGTCAGGATTAGTTATCCAGTCCTTTAAATTTTCTGAATTCCTATCGTAAATACCAGCCGCAAACATATCTCGTGTCGCCAAATCAGTTAGGTTCGGCCCAGGAGCAATAGCAGATCCGCTTAAAAATCCATTTACTCTAGCTTGAACTAATGCCTCTGAATCCGGCCCTGCAGAACTGTGACATGTAATGCATTGCCCTTTACCTGCAAATAATTGCTGACCTAATTGTGCCTCTGCGGACAGAGAGGGGGATTCCCCATATCCTTCCACCCATTTAATATATTCTTCTTCGGATACTGCCTTCACAGCAAATTTCATTTGAGCATGTTGAGTGCCACAATATTCTGCGCATTGTCCGTAGTAATAACCTTCTTCATCGGCCATGAACCACAATGGATTTTTACGGGTAGGGACCATGTCTTGCTTTCCTGCTAACTTCGGAACCCAAAAGCTATGGATTACATCATCACTTTCTAGACTGAGGGAAACCGGTCTCCCTACCGGTATTTTCATTTCATTAGCCGTTGTTATGCTCTTGCCATTAGCCGCATCTGGATAATTAAACTCGAACCACCATTGATGCCCTGTAGCAACAATTTCTAAAGGATCACTTCCAACCGGAGGCTTCTCCATATCCCACAAAACTTGAACTGACCAAACACCTAATCCTAAAATCAAAATCGTTGGAATTATGGTCCATGCAACTTCTAAAGTCGTATTACCGTGGGTTTGTTTAGGCAGAGGGTTTCCTGGCTTATGTCTGAATTTTATAGCTGCATAAACTAATACGAATTCAACAATGACGAACACTATTGCCATTACCCATATCAATACATCAAATAGCATCCCCTGAATTTCAGCAATTGGTCCGCGAGGATCGAATGTCGTTTGAGGGCTATCGTATGAGCACCCCACAAACAATAGGAGAGAAAGGCTCAGTAATGAGATTAAGAAAAAGTTCTTCCTGAAGTTAGTCGCGTTTCTGGGTAGTAGATTATAAATAATTTTCATGTTTCAAGTGATTATTTTCTTCTTTTCTGTACCGTGGCATCGAGATTGAACACTATCATAGAGGCTATTTAGTGTCAACGGAAACCACTAATTATTTTTTAGTATCCTACCATTCTATTATTATTAAGCTTATGTATCAAATCAAAGAATCAATCATAAACGAACAAAACAAAACCATTAAGTACAATAATGAATACAAATATTGATGTCTAGCCTTGATTATTGACTTTGCTTTCTTAAGATTCCAAGCAAAGTATATAAAGACTACACCCAAAATCACAGCGGACACCAAATATATCAAACCGGTGACGCCAGTAAACGCAAAAACAATTGTTAACGATACAACTATCAAGGTGTATAAAAATATGCTAAGAACCGTGTAATCTATAGGAGCGACCACTGACAACATTGGTACTTTAACTTTCTCATAATCTTTTTCAATCATTATAGATAGTGGCCAAAAATGAGCAGGAGTCCAGAAAAACACAATTGCAAACAGAAATAAAGCTGATAAATCAAATGACCCTGTAACCGCAACCCAACCTACAACAGGAGGAATCGAACCCGGGGCTCCCCCTATCACTATATTTTGAGGAGTTGTTCGTTTCAGCCACATTGTGTAAATCAAAACGTAAAATAACGTGGCCCCCATGGTCAACGCAGCAGCTAACCAGTTTACCCACAATAGCAGTACAACCATCGATATAACATTCAAAGTCACACCAAAGGTAATAGCAGCTGGACCGGATACACGTTTTGCAGCAACAGGTCTGTTGCTAGTTCTAGTCATTAATAAATCAATATCTCGATCCCAATAATGATTCAGCGCACTTGCCCCACCCGAAGCGGTTGCGCCTCCAAGCCACACCGCAAGCATTAGCCATAAATCAGGCACGCCTCCCTCTGCTAGGAACATTCCACCACTAGCAGTAATGAGCAGCAAAAACATTATAGGAGGCTTAGTAAGCTCTAAATAATCAGACAGCACAGCCTTTATTTTAATTTTGGTCTGTCCTATGGATTGCATGATTAGCCGGAAATACTACGTTTGCTCAATAACAACTGAGCCGCATACCAAACAGTAGCCCCCCATACGACTGATGCCATAGCAACATGGGCGGCAGTCAAATATATCGGGAATCTCAGCATAATCATTAATGCTCCTACTATTATTTGAATCACAAACACCAAAGCAACCAACATGGCTATCTTTCTGACATCTCCAGGGAACTCTCTATTTTTTATAGCAAAATGCACGACATAGACCACAAATAACCCCAAAATCAAGACAGCCCATCTATGCCCCATATGAATAGAGGCAAGAAATCCGCTGTTGCCACATAATGGCCACGATAAGCACGCAGCAAGTGCTCCATTTGCAGTAACTAAAGAACCACTGACAAGCACCAAATACATTACAGGAACCGCAATAATTGTGAGTAAAGAGATTTTTTTTGTTAATTGAGCACTCGTGCTTCCTGATGATCGATATTTACACATTAATGCAGCTTGGATAATGATTAGCGCAAAAAATAGTTCGCCTATTGATAGATGAATAGCAACAATCGCGGGTGGAAGTTCATTTAGAACAGTAACCGCACCTAATCCTCCTTGGATTAAAAGCAATACAACTGTGGCAACACTAATCCACACCAAGCCTTTTGATTCTCTCATCCAAAGAACAACCAGAGCAAAATTCACTAACACTAAAGGACCCACAATAATTGAAGCCACAAACCTATGAATATATTCAATAATCGCATGATATTCAAAAGGAGGTAGCACTTTCCCATAACAGAGTGGCCAGTCTGGGCAACCTAATCCCGATCCAGTGGTTCTTACTATGCCACCTACAGTAATTAAAAGCAAAACACAAAGGGTTGTTGTTATCATTAAGTTTGACGTTATTTTTATTCTATTTTCGGTCACTTCCCACTACATCCATTCAGCAGAGTTTCTGCGATTTATAACTGTTTATGTTATATTTAATATTATCATGAATCCGGTTGTACAGGTCAGTGGTTTAAATAAATCCTACGGTAAATTCGTAGCTGTTAATAATGTATCTTTCAACGTCCTTGAAGGTGAAGTATTCGGAATACTAGGTCCTAACGGAGCTGGCAAAACCACCACATTAGAGATAATAGAAGGACTTCTTTCCTATTCTTCTGGCGAAGTAACTATACTGGGGTCCGACCTGAAGAAACACTCCAAAAACATTAAAAGTCAACTTGGTATCCAGTTACAGTCCTCAGCTTACTTTGATTATCTAAACCTGACAGAAATACTGAATTTATTTGGGTCAATGTATAAAGATTCAAGAAATTCTACCGACCTATTAAATGAAGTAGGGCTTGCCCAAAAATCTAAAAGCAGATTAAAACATTTATCTGGCGGAGAAACAAACAAATTCACCTTGGCTGCTGCCCTGATAAATAATCCCAAGATCTTAATCTTAGACGAGCCTACAACCGCATTAGACCCTAACTCTCGCAGAGAAGTTTGGAACTTAATTCAATCAATCAATAAGAGCGGAACCACAGTCCTTATCACAACGCATTACATGGAAGAAGCGAATACTTTATGTGACAAAATAGCAATCATGAACCACGGCGAAATTATAACCGTTGACACGCCAGCAAATCTAAAGCAGTCTTTGCAATTTCCAAACACAATGACTCTCACAACTCCTGAAGCCTTATCAAAAGACAATCTGGATTGTTTATCCGGAATAGACCCTAACTATGAACAAATCGACTTAACAACTTACAAGCTACAAATAGGCACGGAACCCGGGGACTTCAATTATGCTATTAAAACTTTATCCGCAAACAGCATTGAACCCATCAAGTTAGAAATCTCCGAACCAACATTAGAAGACGTGTTTATTAATTTCACCCAAAGTTAACGCCATGACTCAATTATTTATAAGTAACTTAAAAATCATGTACCGGAATCGGCAAACAGCGTTTTGGGCACTCTTCTTTCCGTTGCTCCTTGTTACCGTTTTTGGGTTGTTTAATATGAATGAATACAGCAAATCCAAAATTGGCATCCTGGATCTATCCCAAAGCGAATCCTCAAGCCGGTTGATTAATGAACTTAACAAAGTCCAAGGATGGAACCTATTTATTGAGGACGAACCCAATACTCTACAAAACAAACTTGAATCCGGAGCACTTGAATATGGGATTTACATTCCCGAGGATTTTTCTGATACAGAACCTTTTATAAGTGTCCAATACGCTTCAGCGAATGATGTAGGACACCAAGTAATCGCAGCTACAACAAGAGACACAATACAGCGTCTAATTGATCCAAACTATACTGTTACAACTATAGAAAACAGCATTAATAAAGAACCCACGAATTATTTTGATAATGTCCTTCTGGGTATTATCGGATTAGCGATTACTGTGAATTCTGTTATATCAGTAACTATTCAATTAAGCACATACAGAAATCAAAAAATTCTCAAAAGGCTGTTAGCAACCCCACTGCCTATATGGAAATTTTTCTTCTGTGAAATACTCGCCCACATAGTACTAGTACTGGTCCAAACAACTATAATATTAGCTGTTGGGTCATTCGTATTTGATGCAAACATATACGGAAACCTCTTTTATATCTACATAATTGTAGTTATTGGCACAATAGTATTTATAAATATAGGGTTTATATTATCCGCTTGGGCAAACTCTCCGGCAGCTGGTTCCGGGCTCGGAAATGCTGTGATATTTCCTATGATCTTTTTATCTGGAACTTTCTTTCCTGCTGAATTCTTACCTTGGCCATTACCCTTATTATCTGCCATAATGCCTCTGACTCCTATGCTAAATGGGCTACGAGAAGTAGCACTAAGCCAGATGTCGTTAGTAGATATTTGGCCATCTCTTTTGATTCTTCTGGCCTGGATTATATTAAGCGGGGTAATAGCTAACCGTGTATTTAAATTCAATTAACATACGACAACGTATTTCCATAACAATACTCACATTAATCACATTTGCCTTAATGTCTTGCGCAGACCCAACCGAGACAGAAAACACTAACTTAATACGAGGCAGAGTAATATCGGTGATTGCTAAATCAATATCAGATATTCAAACTTTTAAAGTACAATCTCCAACGGGTGAAATCTATTCGTTTCAAGTAAACGGTTCTATAGGATTTACCCCATCTCATATAAAAGAACACCAAGTAACAGGATCTCCTGTTACGGTCACTTATATCAGCAGCAACAATGTTTTGATTGCCACTAAAATAACTGACTAATTTACGACTGTTTCTATAGCACTAATAATTTCTGCTTCAGTCACAAAAATCTCAAATTTCGCAGACAATAAACCATTTCGGTCTACAATGAAAACCCATGGCTCCGTTACTAGTCCCCATTCCTTCACTGCTTCCACTTGTTGTCCAGAAAATCTCCCTTGATCCATCAAAGCTTTTGGGTTTTCAAAGACCTCAATATGAATAAAATCAAGTCGTTCCTCGTACTTCATCTTTATATTAGACACCATATCAACAATAGGGCCACAAACCTGGCTCACACACAAAGCAGGGGTAGCAAAAACTATCACTGTAGGTTTACCGTTAATCACAGCTTCATCTATAGATAACTGATATAAATCCGGATCCGGATTTATATCAGTAGATATCCTCTCCAATTCTTCCGGAGTATCCGCTGTTAGAGTCTGACTCTTGGGAACTTCATTACCTATGGCAACCACCGGAGATTCATCAGCAACAACAATCGCCGCTTTACTCCATAAATTCTCTTGTTCATAAGTAAAGCTTGCCACGAGTTCCCAATAATTAGGGTTTTGTTGTGTACCTGATCCTGACACATCAAACTGCAAGTTCGTTATATACAAACCTTTACCTGCCCCTCCGGGAATACTCATCCAATATGCAGGAGCAGAGTCTTTAATTACGCCTTCTTTTTCATTGGGAGCATAAAATATAGCTTCTACCGTAACTTCTTTCGCAACAATGGCCTCTCCTTCAAAATTAAACAACGAGAAACCTATCCGATTCTTGCCCACTGTAACATCTGAGGTTGTAGCTACAATCATGCTTATCCCATTAATCTCCTGCATTGGAGGGTTCGCTGGAGCGCAAGCACCAATAACCAATCCCGCGCAGATTACCGTCAGGGAAAGCCTTATACCTGTCAATTTACGAAGCTTGGTCAACCAATTCATGCACTGAGTCCTGAGATTCTATATTAGCTACAATCTCAATCATCTTATCTAACTTTGAAGTTGGCCAATCCATGGTTTCAAACAATGGTTTTAATCGGTCACATTCAGTTTGAAAATTCCATTTCAATTCATCTCCTCCGTATTCTCCTTGATATTCAGTACCGTCTGTCATACGTATAGTGATCTTAGGAGCAAATGCGGGCCTGTCTTGGTGTCCTTCAGTTGTCACTTTCCCCATTAATTTCAGCACCTGGTCCTCCCGTACATTACTAGTAACTTCCGGGTCCACTCGCTCTTTTAGAGGAGGATAATAACCATTTAGACAAGTATACGCAGCAAAATAATGAGTACTACCAACACCTGGTTTCGTTCTAGCGCTACTAGGAAACGCAGGAGACGGGTAGGTCGTCTCTAACCAGTTCATATCCACATGTATAGCATCTATATTGCTACATTCGATATCATGCGCTCTCCTTATATCAGTCATTAATTCAATTACTGGATTATTGTATCCCGCGGTTGGGTAAATCTTTGGAGTGATGTTCATTAATTCCCATTCCGAGCCCAACTGCTCAGTGATCGAACTTACCTCAACCTGGTTAGGGCCTGAGAAAACATAACTTAATGATCCTGTGTTATTGCCCACAAATGCATTGTAAAATCCGGCATCTCCTTCCAATGCTGTTTCTGATCCTTTAACACCTTCCTGTGAAAGCAACGCTGCCATAATGCCATTTCTTGTAGATAACGGCTCATGGAACATCATTTCTCTCCCGCCAGAACGAGGCCCTTCATTAGTTCCTCCTGTGAATGTGCAAGCTAACGCCATGCATGTGACCAATTGATCTTCAGTAAGGTTCAGAAGCATCCCTGTTGCAATAGCTGATGCTATGGTTCCATAAACAGCACTGGACCTAAACCCTCGTGCCTGCGTCGAAGGAATAAAGTCGCTACCTATACGTGCTTGAATTTCATATGCGGATATCATGGACATTAATAATTCTTTCCCTGTGCTGTTTTCCAGTTCGGCACTGGCCAAAGCAGCCGGAATAACGCAAGGCCCCGGATGCAATAGCATCCTGTAAGAATCCGATTGATTTGTAGCATGCATCAATTTACTGTTAACAAATGCAGCTCCAGATCGAGTAGATTTAGATCCATCATACAAAATAGTTGCCCCTTGGCTTTGCGGCTCTTCTTTTTTTATCAAATGGATTGCATTCTTTCCGTGCTCAGTTCCTGCGCCAATAATAGAAACAACCATAGCGTGTAACAAAGAAGCTTTCATTTTGTCTATAACTTCATCGGGTAGTTGTTCATATCTCAAATTTTTAGCGAAACGACTAAATGTACGAGTCAAAGAATCTGCCATAATGTCCTCTCTTCTTTTATTAAATTTCTTTAATTACCTTATAAAAAGCAAACCGTATCAAAGCCAGAATTAAGACGGCGATTAAAATGTACACAAACACACTTATTTCCCAAGGTCTAGCTGCCATTCCAAGAGCTATACCTGCCGCAGGTGGGTGCTCGGTATCTGTTAAACCCATAGCTAATATCGTGGCCCCAACCGCTACCGCCATAATAAGGATATCAAAATATAGTATTGAAGAATCAATCAATTCATAATTTATAAATACCAAAGCAAGAAGGGAACCCACCATCAAACCGCATCCATGTCCACCAACTATAGCCCTAAGCCTACCAGAAGGAGCTTTTGGGTGTAAGAAAGCTGTTACGACGGTAGAACCTAACCCTGCTACTAATGCCGCATCAGCAACTGAGTCTATAAAGAGCAATACTATTAACATAGCAAACACAGCCAGCACAGTCTGTGCTAAGTAACGGCCCCAATGCCTTTTTAAGTGGGGATTCACCAAATGAAATGAGCCCATTCGTATCCTCTAAACCATCACTATTTTATACAGCTAAACCTTTTTCCGCGAATACTGACCTAGCAACTCGTATAGCAGATCTTGTACTAAAGTATCCACCATACAACATCACCTGAATAAACACTTCCAATATTTCTGATGGCGTCATTCCTAATTTTAACGCTCCATCAATTCTTCTTCTAACCTGTCTGTCATAGACACCCACAGCAGACAGAGCAGCCAAACTACACATCGCTCTTTCTTTAGCACTGAGATGCGGTCGGGTATATATAGCACCCCAATGATATTCATTAACCAATCTCTCGATCTCTATTTCTGCATCGCTAGCATCATCATCTAAATATGCATCTATGTTTTGATAGTGCTCTTCATGTTTGGCCATTCCTTCTTGGTGTAACTGTTCCACAGATTTGGAGGTGTCATACTCTGTAGTAGCTTCAAATTCCACACTGTTGGATTCAAAGATATCTCTAGTGAGCAATAAAGCATTTTCAACTTGAGGGATTCCGACATAGAAGGTTAATTGTATAAAAACTTCCACAATTTGAGCTGGCGTTAACCCGACAGTTAACCCGCGCTCTATATGTCTTCGCAGTAATAACATTTGTCCATTAGCCATCAATACTGATATCGTGCAAATACTTCGTTCTTTCAAATCTAACCCAGAACGCGTCCAAATTTTCCCAAAGAGACATTCATCTATAATTCTGCGAAGATCTGGGGCTAATTGATCTGTTCCGGGAATAGAGTTATGGCCAGGATTGTTTCCTGCTAGTTTTTTCCTCATCTCCTGACCTATCTGATATCTCTCTTCTAAAGAATCCACATTATCTCCTTACTGCAACAATTAATCTCATTACATTACATTGTATCAACTAAACTTCTCCGTCTAATCAATTATTTCTAATAATTTGCTCAGAAAACCACGATATTTT
>CEUS01073001.1_pt1 | contig 13367 bp, 12 predicted proteins | sample 427031 | NCBI WGS metagenome assembly CEUS01 (sample SAMEA2622837, study PRJEB7988) | marine metagenome | biome: marine biome (ENVO:00000447); feature: marine epipelagic mixed layer (ENVO:xxxxxxxxx); material: "saline water (ENVO:00002010), including plankton (ENVO:xxxxxxxx)" | depth 140 m | reverse complement strand
TATTGTATATGTACAGGATTAGTATCTATTTTTGTCTAGAAAAAGTTTATTTCTATTAAAACCTCTTATAATATTCTTTTAAAATAAAAAATGATTGAAATAAAAAATGCTATAAGGATGATTCAAAATAATGACGTATTACCAGTATATTATTTAAAAGGTAACGATCAATTTTTACATAATTTCTTTATTGAAAAACTATGCGATTCAATTTTCGCTGAAAATAATATAGTTAAGATTCTGCTTACGCCTAATGAAATGTCTGGCAAAGAAATTATAAAACAAATATTATTTTCTGACTTATTCAATACACAAAAATTATTCATACTTAGAGACCCGCAACAATTGAAAGGCAAAGCCGTTAAAGACCTCTTAGAGTATTGTTCTAATCCAATTCCGAATCATTTTTTAGTATTAATTAATGATAATTTCATGGATAATAGTTCTTTCTCTAAGTCTATAGTGAAAAATGTTGAACCAATAAACGTTTCTACACCTTTTGCGAGGGATCTTTCTAAATGGGCAAGATTCTTTTTCAAAGAAAATAATAAAAAAGCTGAACCATCAATAATTGAAGAATTAGTCGAGAATTATGGAGACTCTGTATATAATATAAAAAATGAAATTGACAAACTTTGTTTAATGAATAATAATGCAATAATTAAAGCTAGTGATATAAACTCCTCATCTTCATGGGTTAGAAGTAGGCAGCGGTGGGAGCTATTGTATTCTATTGGTAATCGAGACCTAGAGAGGTCTATTTCACTTTCTAAAGAAATAATTGGTGATTCTGATACAATGATATCTTTAGTCTATCCTCTAACGGCATTATTTCAAGAGATTCTTTATGCTAAAATGAATAATGGAACTTTTGTCAATCCTAAGAGTTATATACCATTATCAAGCTCAATAAAGAATAATATATCAACATTTGCAAGAAGATATAACAAACAAGAGATTGAAAAATCGATAAGAGAATTAAAAGATATTGAAACAAGACAAAAAACTTCAAACAGTGATGATGAATCAGACCTCATCAATTTCATCTATAATGCCATTGGATAAGGCTGGTAACAATTATGTTTACTCGGATGAGCAGCTTATGGCTCGTTTCCAGAAGGGAGATGAAAATGCTTACATAGAGTTAGTAAACCGTTACAGAGATAGACTATTGAATTTTGTTTATAATTATATTGGCGATTTTGAAATCTCAGAGGATATAGTTCAGGATACAATGATAAAGCTATATCAGAAAAAACATTACTATAGGGAGATCGCTAAGTTTTCGACCTGGTTATACACAATAGCAAAAAACTTGGCGAATACAGAATTCAGAAAAAAGAAACAAAGAAAAATCACACTCCTGAGTCAGATCAGCAGAGATGATAAGCCTTATGATATTCCTGCGGACCAACCAGATACTGATCAAGAAATTCAATCTGATATAACTAATAGAATTATAAGAAAAGCTATTGATGAACTGCCAGAAAAATTCAAAACAGTTATCCTTTTGCGTGATATTCAGGAACTTCCATATGAAGATATTAGTTCTATTATTGAAGTACCCATAGGAACCGTCAAATCACGTATTAACAGAGCAAGGATACAGTTACAAGTAGAACTAAAACACTTAAGAACATAGGAGAAATAATATCGATGAATCGTTATGAATTTGAAAATTTAATATCTGAATATTTAGATGGTTCAATACCATTTAAAAAAAGAATAGAATTTGAAGACTATATGAAAGATGACAAAGACGCAGAGTCTCTGGTGAGAAATATAAAAACCACAATTTCTGAGATGAATAATCTACAGAAGGTGAAAGCTGCAGATAATTTTAATGAAAAATTATTATCAAGAGTGAAAAACGAGGGTATAGTCAGTGGACCACCAAATAATACAATATTAGGTTTTACTCCTTTTTATGCCTCAATATTATCTTGTTTATGCGTAGCTTTTTTCGTGGTGGCCTCTCAGCTAATAAATGTGTCACAAAATTCTAGTTCAGAAATTAAGACTAATCAATATACAGCAGAATTAGAACAGAATAATCCTTCATATTCAAAAAACGTTGACTTAGAGAAAAAATTAATAGTTGATTCAAATATTGATTCTCTGCAGGTTAAAAAAGAAAAAGAAAAGCCGAACAATTCAAATAAAATCAAGTTTGTAAACTATTAATATTGTCTTAAACCTACTTTAATTACCCAAATAAACTTGGTAAGTTACGGAGGTTTTTATCCTCTGTAGAATTAAATGAATAAATCATCTATATCAACGTTTATTTTTCTTGGGTTCTGTCTAAATATATTTCTCCTTATTTTTCTCCCAGATGGTAGTAATACAGTAAACCTAATAATAAGATTTTCGGGTGTAATTGGACTAAGCTGGCTAATTTATTTCTATTTTCAATATTTAGGAATAGAGTCTAGTCCAAATCATAAAAAAAGAGATGCTACATATCAGCTTATTGATATTGATAATAGAGCTGAGGATCAGTTTTCAGATTTAATCGATTTAGCTTTCACCACAATTAAAGATATAAATATCGATTTTGAACCAGCAATCTATTTCATTGATTCAGATTCGAAAGGTTTCATACTTAAAGATTCAACTTCTAAGAAATTTGTGAGTCAATTATCAAAAGAAAATTCTATTGTGACAAAAATTCTTAATTCAAAGGATGTATCTATATTATATCAAAAAGATAATTCTGAAGAGTGGAACAATTTATTTGCTAATGGATCTTGGAGAGGAAGCGAGTGCGTTATTATACAGCCATTATTATTCAATGAAAATACAGCAGGATTTATTATAGTTCAGTCCAATCATTTTAGCGATATAAATGCTAAAGACCAATTATTAATAAAACATCTATCCGATATAATATCTTTATCCATTAAAGATTTAGATATTTTAGATAAAACTATTGAGCGAGGAAAAGATCAATCGCGAATATTTGATTTATTAACACAGATAAACCTCGGGCATTCTGAGACAGAAATCTTGAACAAATTCAGAAATTTATTACACTACTTTTTTAATTATGATTGCCTTACAATATCAAAAATTGATGAATCGGAAAAGAAAGCAATTATCAAATTAATCGATGGTGTAAAGAAAGATCTACCTGAACAAAATGATTTTAATATAAACGGGACTATCAATGGACTACCCTATACAAAAAATACTTTAATTAATAGTTCAAATAGTGAGTTCAATCTATTTCGATTTTCCTCTTCAGAGAAGTTTACTGACTCAAAAAATAATTTTATTGGTGTCCCTATACTTATAGATGAAAAATTATGGGGTTCAATAATGATAGAAAGTTTTAGTGATCAGATTTTCAATCAAAATGATGAAAAACTACTTTTATTGATTGTTCGTGCAATGCAAGCTAGCATGCTCTGGTATACTGAGTACCAGAATATGTATGATAATGCAATAAAAGATGGGTTAACTGGTTTATTAAATCATAAGACATTTATGGACAGAGCTATGGAAGAAATCGAAAGAGCTAGGCGATTTCAACACCATCTTGTGTTTTTAATGTATGATTTAGATAAGTTTAAACGGATTAATGATACGCTCGGTCATCCCTATGGTGACTATGTAATAAATACGACAGCAAAGATTATCAAAGATAATGTTCGTAGTATAGATCTTGTTGCTAGATACGGAGGAGAAGAATTTGCCGTAGTTTTAGTAAATACTTCTACAGAAGCTGCAATGACGGTTGCACAAAGAATTGTTGATAATATCGCAGATTATAATTTTATCATGGAAGCTAAAGAAGTAAATATGACTATTAGTTCTGGTCTATCAGAATACCCAAATGATTCAGATCAATTAAAAGACCTAATACAATATGCAGATGAAGGCTTATATAAAACTAAAGAAAATGGTGGGAATGGTGTAACAGTATATCATGCCATGGTTAATTAATAATGAGTATGCCCACTTTCATACGTTATAATGCCTTTGTTATTTTTATAATAGCTACTATGGTCTTAGCCGCTAATGGCAAGAGGTCTGATCAAAAAGAATTAGCCATACATCATTTTATGCAGGGAGAGTTTTTATTAAATCAAGGTAACTATGCTTTAGCAGTACTAGAATTTCAAGATGCATTAGATATTGATCCTAATGCATCGACAATTCATATTTCTATTGCTGATGCATATCGCCGTTTAGGTAGATCAAAGCATGCAGAAGATCATTTAAGAATTTCGATTGATCTTGATCCAGAAGAATTAAGTAGCCGAGAAATGTTAGGTCATCTATACTTGATTAATAGGCGCTATGATGAGGCTGAAAAAGAATTTCTAGTATTAAGCCAGTTAGATACATCTAATGATAATTATATAACCGTTCTAGGTGACTTAGCAAAGTTGCAAGAAAGATGGAACCTATCTGTAGATTATTATTTAAAAGCCTATGAGATTAATCCTCAGAATGTTAAGGTATTGGAAAACGCTTTACAGGTTTGTTTAGGTGCCGAACTATTTAAGAAAGCGGAATCTGCATGTTATAGTTTAACAAAGATCGATCCAAATAACGTGAATTATTGGAATACTTACAAACAAATCACTGCATATAATAAAAATTATGATAAAACATTGTCAGCAATATTAGAGATAGAGCGGATTCAAGGTTTATCCTCAAAATTATTGATGGAAAAAAGTGCTATAAAACAGGAGCAGAATAATAATGAGGAGGCAATAAAATATCTTCTTAAAGCGTACGATATAGACGACTCCAATATTGAAGTTATACAGAGATTAGTGTCAATCTATATGGAAAACGAAAATTTTAGTGATGCTGAGTTTTATAATGAAATATTGCTGAAAGAATTTTCTGATGACCCAAGCGGTTTTATAAACGCTTCAATCATATCATTAAATAATTCTTCTCCTCAAAAAGCGATAGATTATCTTAAACCAAACATAGCAAAATTTGATGATAATTATTCGGCACACTATTTACTAGGTACCTCTTATTATCAGATAGATGACCTTGTTAATTCAGAAAATCATTTTATTAAAGCACTATCTATTTTCCCTGGTTCAAGAAACAGTAAGCACACACTTGCAATGATATATGACCAAAACGGATCATGGGTCAAGTCAGATAGTTTATATCGAGAGCTAATCACAACTGACACGACAGATGCCCAAGCTTATAATAATTTTGCCTATAGTCTAGTTGAGCGAAATGATAATCTTGAGCTTGCATTAGAAATGTCAATAATTGCAAACAGAGTACAGCCTGAATCTGCTCCATATTTAGATACACTTGGGTGGATATATTATAAGCTAGAACAATATGAAAAAGCTTTAGAATATGTTCAAAAGTCCTACAGTTTAGATAATACAAACCCTGTAATTCTTGAACATTTAGCAGATATATTAAAAGCAACTAATCAGATCTCAAAAGCGAACCTAATATACATGCAAGCTATTGATATTGGTGGGGATAGCCTTTTAATTCAGCAGAAAATAAATATTGAATGAAGAGTGTATTAATATTTCTTTTATTTATTTCTGCGTGTTCTACATCAATTGAAAATATAAAGGATGATATAAGCGTATTATCATATGAAGAATTGTCTAGAAATTATATCTCATGTAGTGGACATGGTAACATTTCATCAATAGGAAATATCAAAGGGAAACTATCATTTAGTTTTTTATCACAAAACGATAGTTCATTTTTTCAATTCCAAGATCTTCTAGGAAGAAAGGTGTTACTTATGTGGCTTACCCCTACTTCAGCTGATGCATGGAATATTTTAGAAAATAAACGATATAATTATAGTCTTATTAAAGGTATTTTTCCTCTTCTTTCAGTTGTTGAACCAATAAATATCACAAAATTTCTATGGGGTAATGAATCAGTATATAATGCTGAAGACTTTATGGTTATGGGAGGTCAGACTAATGAACTATCAATAACTTTTGAAAAAAGTAATGAAAATGAAAATTTAATCAATAAAGCTATTTTTAAAGATGAAACCAATCGTCAAGAAGTGGCTATTTTATTAAAATCAAGAGTATATAGTGATGACTTTATTGATTTAGATAAAATTTGGAAATTAATATTGATTTAGAAATGATGGTTTCAATAGTCATACCGTTGTTTAATGAAAATGAGTCTATATCTGACCTCTATATCGAAATTTGTAGTGCTCTCTCCTCTTATAATAATTGGGAAATTATATTTGTTGATGATGGCTCTTCGGATGGATCAAAAGAAAAAATTGTCGAAATTATATCCAAAGATTCAAGATCCAGACTAATTAGCTTTTACAGAAATTTTGGTAAATCAGCTGCTTTATCAGAGGGGTTTAAATATTCAAAAGGCGATATAATTATTACTATGGATGCGGATCTTCAAGATGATCCGGCAGAGATTTCAAACCTTATTACTAAAATTAATGAAGGTTATGATCTTGTCTCAGGTTGGAAAAAAGTAAGGCATGATCCATGGACTAAAACATTTCCATCTAAAATATTTAATTTTGTTACTCGGTTATTGACAGGTGTGAAAATTCATGATTTCAATTGTGGACTTAAAGCTTATCGAAGCTCGGTTGTAAAGTCTATTGAGATTTTCGGTGGTAGACATCGATATATTCCAGCTTTAGCAGGACAAAAGAATTTTTCTGTTTCTGAAATTGTGGTAAATCACCGTCCAAGAAAATATGGTGATACTAAATATGGTGGATCTAGGATATTTCATGGTTTTTTCGATTTGTTAACAATATTATTCTTGAATAAATATACGCAGCACCCACTACATTTTTTTGGGATGATTGGTTTAACGACTTTTTCAGCAGGGACATTTACTGAGCTAGTTGTTCTTTACTATAAGTTTTTCTTAGGAGAACCTTTCGCAAAGCATATTGCATTACTCTTACTTGGTGTAATCCTAATTTTTATTGGGATTCAATTCTTTTCTATTGGCCTATTAGGCGAGATGATGGCAAGATATAGCCAACGAAAAGAAGATAGGGTTAAAGAGATTATATCTTTCTCAGACTAAGTTAGCTATTTATGGCTATGTCAAATCCAATTATTAGTATTGTAACACCTACATTTAATCGTTCACACGAGCTAGATTATTTAATCGAATCAATCAATAAACAAACACTAGAACATGAATATTTTGAAATGATTATTTCTGATGATGGGTCAACAGATGATACTCATGAAAAAATAAAAAAATGGATAAAATTAGTTGGGTTTAAATTAGAATATATTAGCCAAAATAATCTAGGACCAGGTACAGCCAGAAACCATGGTGTCGAAAGTTCTACTGGGGAGCTTATTGTTTTTATTGATTCAGATTGCGAAGCTGATGAGAATTGGTTGAGAATAATTTATGATTCTTATATGGAGAAAAAATTTGATGCATTTGGTGGTCCCGATCATTCGAAAGATGATTTTTTGCCAGTTCAGAGAGCAATAGATTTTTCTATGACGTCATTCCTTACTACTGGAGGGATGAGAGGCCATAATAAAAATATGTTGGCTAAGTTTTATCCTAGATCGCACAATATGGGTGTTAAAAAAACTTTGTTTGAAAAGGTAGGCGGTTTTGGTTCACTTCGTCATGGTCAAGACATTGAATTGAGTCATCGGATTAATAGTAGTGGTGCGAAAGTTGAGCTATTGATTGATGCTGTTGTTTATCATAGACGCAGAACTACATTATTAAAATTTTTTCGTCAAGTTTTCAACTGGGGAGTAGCGAGGATTAATCTTGGTAAAGTAGACATAGCGATGCTTGAGCCTATTCACTTTTTTCCTTCTATCGTGACATTATTATCATTATTAACTATTATAGGGTTGGTTATATATCCTAGCATATTCTATCCTATTATAATATTTGGTATGATTTCCTTATTAACCATAAGCATTATAGGCGGAATAAAAACAAGAAGTGCAGTTGTCCTAATATTGTTATTATTTGTTATCCCAATGCAGGTTTTAGGCTACGGACTAGGGTTTTTCATAGCGTTTATCAAAAGATTTGTTTTAAAGCATGGTGAATTCACAGGTTTTCAGAAAAAATATTATTAGTGTTGAAGAAAGTTTTAGTTATATCCTATTACTGGCCTCCAAGTGGGGGCCCTGGAGTTCAGCGGGTATTAAAGTTCTGTAAATATTTAAATAAGTTCGGATGGGAACCTATAGTATTAACAGTAAAAGATGGAGATTTTCCTGCTGAAGATTATTCTCTAAATGAAGAGGCTAAAACCACAAAGGTTTATTATGCAAATTCAATTTCTTTTCACAGATTCTACAATTGGATAGCAGGTAAAAAAACAACTCAGACGCATCATTTGAGTTCTTCGAAAGAAGATAGCATAATAGTAAAATTATTTAGATGGGTCAGGAATAACTTAATTGTTCCAGATGGCAGGATTGGGTGGTATCCAAATGCAGCAAAAATTGGATCTAGTATTATTAATAGCAATGATATTAGGGTGATTTTTTCTTCTGCTCCTCCTTATACGGCTCACCTGATTGCAATGAAACTTTCAAAAAAACATTCAATTCCATGGGTTGCAGATTTTAGAGATCCATGGGTAGATAGATTTTATAATTATGAAAATAAAAGATTATGGTTAACAAAATTAGTTGATAGCAGCCTAGAAAAGAGAGTAATCAATAATGCTAGTGCATTAACTACAGTGAGTAAAACTATATCTGGATATTATGAGAAGCCTTTTAGTGTAATACATAACGGATATGATGAAGAGGATTTTACTTCTGTAAATGAAAAAGAAAAAAATACTGTTGTTATTAGTTATATAGGAACAATGACTAAATCTCAAAAGCCATCAATGTTTTTTCAATCTATAAATGAGCTGAATTTAGATCAGGAAAAGTATCGAATAGACTTAATTGGTAATATTCATCCGGACATAAAATCTTATATAAAGAATAATAAGTATGATAATTTCATTAAAATTAAACCATATGCGCCCCATAAAGACGCAATAAGAAAAATGTGTGTGTCTGATTTTTTATTGTTGGCAATACCAAACACTAAGAAGAATATGGGAATAGTTACTGGTAAGCTATTTGAATATATTAGGTCGATGAGGAAAATTATTATGATTGGTCCGCCTAATTCAGATGCTGCAAAAATCATAGCCCAAACAAACTCAGGAATATGTTTTGATTACAATGAAAAAAATAAAATTAAACTTTTACTGATGGAAAACAATTTACCTACTACAAGTAATTATCAGCAGTATAGCAGGGAGAGTCTAACAAAAACTCTTTCTCTTGTATTTGAAAAGGTTGATCTCAAATAATCAATGGTTTACAATTAATATGAAGTTTCATCATTAAAAGATAATCTTATGAATAAAAAATATCTCTGGTCTATCATACCCATTATCACGTTACTCTTTTTATATAAACTGATAATATATAATCAAATTCCATTGGCTAGCGATATGGTAGCGCATGAGCCGATAAAAAAATGGATTAATACTACAGATGAATTTCCACATTGGTTTCCAAATCTATTCTCTGGTATGCCTTCATACGGTGGTTATATATACACTCCAGGCCATCCGTTAAAGCCAGTATTAGACCTAGTCCTGTTTAATACTGGTGTTAAGCTTTGGTTTTATTTATCTATTGGAGGGCTAGGGCTTTTCTTTTTCCTTCGTTTTCTAAACATTTCTCGTTATTCGGCTTTATTTGGCGGCATTGCTTATTCTTTAACCCCATATGCTTTTGGACTGATCAATGCTGGGCATAATAATAAAATAATGGCGGGCGCGTATATACCATGGGTTGTATTCTGTGCATTATATTTGTTTAAACACCGTTCATTTAAATCCGTTCTATTTTTAAGTATTATTTCTGCGTTGCAGCTGTGGACCAATCATCCACAAATATTTTATTATACTTGGATGCTTATTGGTTTATGGTTTTTGTTGGAAATAATTATTGATTTAATAAAAATGAGAACCAAGATTAATATTTCGCTGATTTCCCTTGGGCTAATGATTTTATCATTGGTTTTAGCATTGTTAATGGTATCAGATCCTTATTACGAGGTATATACTTTCCAAGCTGAGTCGAACAGAGGATCACCTTCCGTTTTAGACCAAACAACTGATACAAAAAAAGGTACAAAGTGGGATTATGCTACTCAGTGGTCTTTTCATCCGGCTGAGACGGTGTCATTTATTTTTCCTTATTATTTTGGGCTACAAAACTTTTCTGTTAAAGATAGGAGTAACCCAGAAAAATTTATGAAACAGGCCTCTTATTGGGGCTATATGCCTTTTACACAGTCGACTCATTATATTGGACTAGTTGTTATAATTTTTTCATTTTACAGCTTGTGGTGTTTCTACAGGTATAAAGATATAGGTAGGATAGAATTAATATTGTGGATTATAGGGATTGCGGTACTTATTACTGGATTTGGCAGTCATTTTTCTTTACTCTATAAACCATTATTTCAGTTTGCACCTTTTTTCTCAAAATTCAGAGTTCCATCAATGATCTATATGTTGCTTTCTTTAATCATGCCGATACTTGCTGCAATAGGTCTCGATAAAATTACAAGTAAGAAAAATAAAAGTAATATTTTTAATGATTCATTAACCATATTTGGAATTTTTATTTCTCTTAGTTTATTTCTATTATTATTTGGAGAAAGTATCCTATCCTTTTCTTCATCAGGCGATACAAGATTTACTCAATATGTAGATCTAGTAAAAAATATACGAATTAACCTATTTAATAAAGGTTTAATGCTTGCACTATTTATTAGTGCAGTTACATTAACCACAATCTGGCTTTATTCAGAAGATAAGATTAGTAAACAAATACTTTCTTTGTTCATAATTGGTATATCTGTCATCGACCTATGGGTTGTAAACAATGAGTTTCTCTCACTTAAGTCATCTAAAAGTATGGGCAATCAGTTTAAAGAAACTCAAGAAATTCTATTTATGAAAAAAGATAGTAGTCAGTTCAGAATTTTTCCTGCAGATGAGATGAATTCAAATAAGTTTGGATATTGGAATATTGAGAGCATTGGTGGATACCGTGCTGTTAAACTTAGGAACTATCAAGATTTGATGGATGTTGGTGGATTCCGTAGGCCTGAAGTGTTAAACATGCTCAATGTGAAGTATTTACTAACAAGAAAAAGAGTAAAGAATACTTCATTTAAACAGGTATCAGGAATAACAAACTTATATGAGAATCTTAATTTCTTACCAAGAGCGTGGTTTGTCGGAAATCTGAAAAATGTTGATGATCAAGAGGCTTCTTTATCCCAGGTTATGGATATATCTTTCAGGCCAAAAGATACTGCTGTAATAATTAATTATGATGGGCCACAACTATCCGGTTTATCAGATGGGGAAATTAAAGTAAAATCTTATTTTCCTAATAAGATTAGTCTTCAATGTGAGACAAATGGAGGAGCGCTGCTTGTTTTATCTGAAATATTCTATCAGCCAGGATGGAAATGTAATGTGGGCGGTAAGTCAGCTCCGATATATCAAACGAATCATATATTGCGATCTGTCTATGTTCCTCATGGAAGCCATGATGTAGAATTCTATTTTGATAGCTCAAAATGGAAAATGGCAAAAGTCATATCAAGGTTTTCATTTTTCGGGATATTAATATTTTTAGGTCTCATATTATTTAGGGAAAATAAAATAAAAATATCATGAATTCCTCATATCGCCATATAGGAAATATAAAAGGAGGAATATTCCTTATAGGTGTTTTCTTAGTTATTGGTCTTTTTTCCTATACTCGATATCTATCATCAGAGTTAAGAGAGGATAATAGGGAAGTTGTGAAATTGTATGCCGAAATAATTGCAGAAACTGTCAAAGATGATTCAAATACTAACATCGATTTTATTTTTGAAAATATAATTAAAAAAGTCAAGTTTCCTATTATACAATCAGGCCGTAATAAAAGTCCTCAATTATGGACAAATCTTCCAGAAAATATTGATTCAGATAGCGATAGGCTTAAGTTGATATTATCAATGGATGAAATCAATAAACCTATTCCACTAATATTTGATGATAAAATTAATGGCCCAATTACTTTTGGCTATTTACACTATGGAGACTCTAGATTAATCCAGAAAATTCAAATTTGGACATATATAGAACTATTGTCTATAGGAATATTTATTCTTTTTGGATTCATAGGATTTTCATTTATCCGTAATAGCGAAAAACAACATATATGGGTAGGGTTATCGAGGGAAACGGCCCATCAATTAGGTACACCAGTGTCTGCGCTTTTAGGCTGGCTAGATTATTTAAAAAATGATAATTCTAATATAGAAAAAATTCTTCCTGAAATGGAGTCTGATATTGAAAGGCTACAACAGGTAAGCCGCAGATTTAGTAAAATGGGTTCCAAGCCTGAAATGGAATTCTTTGACCTTTCCAAAAGAATAGAGAGTGTTTTGTTTTATTTGAACCGTAGAATTCCAACACTGGGAAAAAAAGTAGATTTGGTTAATGATATCGATCCAGATATTAAAATAATGGCAAATGGTACTCTTATTTCTTGGACTATTGAAAATTTAATCCGAAACAGCATTGACTCTATTAGTGGTGAGGCAGGATTAATCCGTTTAAGTATGAACCAAGATCAAAATAATGTAAAAATTAGAATATCTGATAACGGATGCGGCGTTCCAAAAAAGGATTGGAAGAATATCTTTCGTCCAGGGTTTAGCACCAAAAAATCAGGATGGGGGCTAGGTTTGTCTTTGTGTCAAAGAATAATTAATGAAGTTCACAAAGGTGATATATACGTTTTAGAGTCTAAAATAAACTCTGGCACTGTATTTGAAATCAATATTCCTTCTGGGTAAACAACAGTTACTTTCTTTTATCCAAACATATAGTTTTACTAGTAAATTATGATATAATAATCTAGGATATTTATGGACTTTATTTTTGCGCAATCACAACCAGTACAAGGAAGTGGAATACTGAGCTTCTTGCCATTTATATTAATAATGGTAATATTATACTTTTTTATGCTTAGACCACAGGCTCAAAAACAAAAGCAAAAAGAAGAAATGGTTAACAACCTTAATAAAGGTGATAAAGTTGTTACAATGGGTGGTATTATTGGTACTGTAACGAGTTTTAAGGAAAAAGGTAAACTGATCACCTTAAAGGTCGATAATAATACAACAATTACTTTCAATAAGTCTGCAATTGCAGGACTATCTGGAAAAATTAATCAGGATGATATAGTATAATGGCTGTTTTAGAATTAGTAAACTATGGAAACCCAATTCTTAGAAAAACATGTAATAGTGTTACAGATTTT
>CEUS01249415.1_pt1 | contig 13368 bp, 10 predicted proteins | sample 427031 | NCBI WGS metagenome assembly CEUS01 (sample SAMEA2622837, study PRJEB7988) | marine metagenome | biome: marine biome (ENVO:00000447); feature: marine epipelagic mixed layer (ENVO:xxxxxxxxx); material: "saline water (ENVO:00002010), including plankton (ENVO:xxxxxxxx)" | depth 140 m | reverse complement strand
GGGAGAAAACAAACTAAGGCTCGACCTAACCCGCCCCTCACAACCGGTCAAAAGACCTGCGCCCACACGCACTTGGTAGTGTTGGAACCCTTTCTAGGTGGGGATTTTTAGAAGGTTACCTTAAAAATTTACGCTGTCCAGTGTGTGTTGTCAAAGCAAGGCCTTGTCCCACTACCCAGCCCTAAAGAGACATCTCTTAGATAATCAACAGAATGCGGAGGCACCTTGAGTACGAACCAGAGAAAAGAGAGACCCGATCCCAGTAAGAACGATGAGTTAATAGATATTGAGCTTCACAAAGAAGAGTGGCGCGAAGGCCTCCCGAAACCGCAACCGGACCGTGAAGGTAGGTTGGATCTGCTTGAGACGCCGCGCAACGATGAGGCTACATATCTTGACAAGATAGGATTCCCAGGCAGGCTTCCGTTTACACGTGGCGTGTATGAAAGTATGTATTCGGGTCAGCTCTGGACGATGAGACAGTACGCCGGGTATGCCACACCTTCTGAAACAAACAGAAGGTATCACAAGCTGCTTGAGACCGGTCAGACGGGTTTGAGCGTGGCCTTCGATTTGCCTACACAAATGGGATACGACTCCGATCAACCGGAAGCGGAGGGTGAGGTAGGACGTGTAGGAGTTTCGATTGACGGTCTCTGGGATATGGATGAACTAATGGCGAACATCGACCTGACCAAAGTCAGTACATCGATGACCATCAACGCTACTGCGGCTATACTCCTCGGTATGTACGCGGGCATCGCCTCCTTACGCAACCAGTCCGCCGCTGACCTGTCTGGAACAGTACAGAATGACATCCTGAAGGAATATGTTTCACGTGGAACCTTCATCTTTCCGCCCAAGCACTCTCTGCGGCTCACGGTGGACCTCATGGAATACTGCCTGGACACATTGCCGAAATGGAATCCGATCAGTGTCAGTGGTTATCATATGCGAGAAGCGGGGGCGACGGCAGCTCAGGAACTGGGTTTTACATTTGGCCATGCGATGGCCTATGCCGACGCTGCGGCCAAGGGAGGACTGGACCTTCGAAGACTCATACCCAGGTTTTCTTTCTTTTTCGGCGTTCACAATAATTTCCTTGAGGAAGTCTCAAAATTCCGTGCAGGGCGAAGACTGTGGGCACGTTTGGTAAAGGACAGGCTTGGAATTGATGATGCTTCCTCACGAAGGATGCGGTTCCATGCGCAGACGTGTGGTTCAACGCTAACCGCCCAGCAGCCACTCAACAATTGCTCGAGAACAACCCTGCAAGGTCTGGCTGCCGTGTTGGGAGGCACCCAGTCTTTGCACGTAAATGCACACGATGAAGCGCTCGGTTTGCCCTCGGAGGCCGGTGTGGAGTTCGCGCTAAGAGCTCAGCAAATTATAGCCTATGAAAGTGGCGTTTGTGCAACTATTGACCCTCTTGCAGGATCCTACGCGGTAGAGAAACTTACCGACCGCATCGAAGAAGAAGCGTTGGAAGCGATGGATCTTGTGGATAGCAATGGTGGGCCGGTCGAGGCCGCATCATCCGGATTTACGGCATCTCGAATTGCCGATTCCGCCTACGAAACCCAAAGGTCGATTGAGAGAAGTGAACAAGTGGTAGTGGGTGTTAACAGGTTTGTAACCGACTCTGAGCCTCATTTTCCTCCCTTTTCACCACCAGGAGACACTGAGTTTCATCAGAAGGGCAAACTGGATATAAAGAAGAGAGAAAGAGACACCGAGAAGGTGAGAGACAAGCTTTCTCTGCTGGAGGATACAGCCAGCGGAACGGGTAACATTTGTGAGGCCATCGCAAGTTGCTGCCTGGATGGCGCAACTGTAGGGGAGATCTCAGATAAGCTCCGCAAAGTCTTCGGTAGACATAATACAACGAGGGGTATTACATGATTGTCGGCAAAGTCGACCATGTGGGAATCGCCGTTGAAGATATCACAGAGGCCGGACGTTTGTACCAACTCCTTGGAATGGCGCTTCAGGTCGAAGAAACACATCAATCTGAAGGCGTCAAGATCGCATTCTACGGTGCAGAAGAAGGACTGGTGGAACTCCTTGAGCCTTCCGTGGATTCTGGCCCAATTGCGAAGTATCTGGAGACACATGGTGGGGGCATTCACCATGTTGCGATTGCCGTAGACAATCTTGAAGAAACGCTATCGGATTGTGAGGCGGAAGGTAGGGAAGTTGCCGGTGGCATTCGGTTGGGGGCGCGGGGAAGACGTGTCGCCTTCTTACACCCCAAATGCGCCAACGGTGTCTTGGTTGAACTTGTAGAAGTGGAACCGACGTAGGAGAGAAACTCATTCAACTATCACAAATTCGAACAGATTTCCACAAAAATTCGAGCTCGTCCTGTAATGGGAACTGATGTCGGGTAAAAGGTTACTGAGACATTTTCAATTGGTTCTGATTCCCATTCCTCTTGTGCTTTTGGTCCTTTAAATGCGAGCAGACGACCTGTGGGTTTGAGAAAGGGTTTTGCCAACTGCCACAGTAAGGAGAATGATCCAACCGCCCGGCAAACCACTACATCCTGAGTGTTGATCCCTGTTCCTTCTGAAATCTGCTCAGCCCTGCCCTTCCACACGAACAGTCCTTCCAAATCCAACAGTTTGACCACCTGGGTCAGGAAAAGACCCTTCATTCTTCCGGATTCGAGAAGGGTGACCTGGATGTCCGGCCGTACGATTTTGATTGGGATTCCAGGAAACCCACCACCGGATCCTAGATCAAGAAGAGAATGTCTGGCCTTTGGCAGGTAGGGGAGAACGGAGATGGAATCGGTGAAATGTCTCGACCTAAGGTGGCGGGTATCCCCCTTCGATACGAGGTTCACCCTTGGGGCCCACGCTTGAATCTGTCTTTCATAGATCCCCAGGTGGTGGAGCTGGCTGCTCAAGAGTTCCACGCCGAGTTCACGGCCGGCCGCCACAAGTTCCTCTTGCGATGTCATATCAGGTCCAATGGCATTGTTTCACGTGAAACATCCACCTATTTCCCGATACAGAATGTTTTGAAAATTCTATCCAGCACATCATCAGAGGTTGTTTCCCCGATGATAGCGGCGAGAAATTCGAGGGTTTCCCTCAATTCGAAGGCAACGACCTCTCCCGGCAAATTCCCTGCAAGGGCTTCCTGGGCGTGAGACAACGACATCTTTGCCTTTTCCAAGGCCTCAACGTGTCGCTCCTGGGTAATGATCCCTCTATTACCCTCCCATTTCCCCAAAACACTCTCACGGATCGCGTTTCGTAGTTCTTCGATGTTGTCGCCTGTGAGGGCAGACACGGCTACCTGATCACACCGGTCAATGTCCGACCACCCAGGCCGCTCGCCCAGGTCCATCTTGTTCTTCACCAGAATACGTTTACCCCCTCCCAAACCCTTTAATTGTTCAACGTCTTCTTCCATGGGATCTAAGGAGGCGTCTACTACATACAGAACAAGTTCGGACCGGTCAATGGCGTGCCTTGTTCGTTTTGTCCCTTCTTGCTCAACCGGATCCCCTGATTTCCGCAGGCCTGCAGTATCCACAAGGACCACGGGAGCTCCGCTGAGATCCACGGTCTCTTCTATTGAATCCCTTGTGGTACCCGGTGTTGCGGTGACGATCGCCCTTTCTTCTTCCAAGAGCCGGTTCAGTAAGCTCGATTTACCCGCATTCGGTCTACCGGCCAGAGTAACCACCGCACCGTCTCTAATCACTTTGCCCTGAGTGTACGATCGAGTCAGCTCCTCCAGTTCACAAGCTGCTTCTGCGATCGGCCCCGATATCGCCTTGTTGTCTATCTCAACATCTTCCGAAAAATCCAGGACGGCTTCTAACATAGATATCGAAAAGCGGAGAGATTCAGCCATCTTTTCAAACCGTTTTTTTAGGCCGCCACGCAGTTTGAAATATGCGGATTCCAGCCCGAGATCTGTTTTCGCGCCGATCATTTCCACCACAGCTTCCGCCTGCGTCAGATCCATTTTGCCGTTGAGGAAGGCCCTTCTTGTGAATTCTCCGGGTTCCGCATGTCTGGCGCCGCTATCTATCAGGACCTCGATTATACGCCTTAGAATCAGTGGTCCCCCGTGGCAGTTGAACTCCACCGTGTCTTCTCCCGTATATGAGCGGGGACCCCTCATGACAGAGACCAGAACCTCATCGAGGAACTGGTCTCTTGTTGTTACACGACCATAGGTGATGCTTCGATCGTCCAACGTCTTCAGGGCCTGCTTTCCCTGAAAGCGCCCCCCTGCCACCTCTAAAGCCTCTTGACCGCTGAGACGGATGATTCCAATCGCACCTTCACCTGGTGCCGTAGCCACAGCTACAATGGTGTCTCGGTCTGATGGGCGCATTGGATCCGGGTCCTCATTTCGTGCCCACAATCGATACGGTTTACATAAGCAGTTATTACTAAATAGTATAGATGCTCATTACAGTTAGACTTGTAGAGGTGTGGAAGTCTACGGTGAGAACATATGTGGCAATGATTTTTTCCCTGTCTTGGTTTTTTCCATGATCTTCTGCTGTGCGAGGGTCAGCACATTAAACATTGTCCAGTACAATACAAGGCCTGATGACATGCTCCAGAATATCCAGGTCATAAAAATCGGCATGATGTAAACCATAGCCGCCTGTTTGGGATCTTTCATTGTCATCTTTGACTGGAAGAAAGAGGATACAGCCATCAAGAGCGGGAGGACGTGCACCTCAAATCCCCCTAAGAAAATGCGATCGGGTTGAGACAGATCAGTAATCCAGAAGGCGAATTCCGTTTGACGCAGCTCGATGGCACCACTGAAGACGTTGAAGAGGGAGAACAGTATGGGCATCTGTGGGAGCATTGGCAGACATCCCCCAAGTGGGTTCACGCCTTCTTCCTTATAGAGCTTCATCATATCCTGACTGACCTTCTGCTGATCGCCGCCGTGTTTCTCTCTGAGTGCCGTGATTTTTGGCTGCAATTCCTGCATCTTTGCGGCAGCTACCAGAGATTTATGCGTCATGGGGAATACGACAATCTTGATGAGGATAGAAAATACGATGATCACTATTCCGTAATTTGGGATAATATTGTGCAGTGCCAGGAATGATTTGAGAATCACGATGGTCACGGGCTTCATTATTGGTCGGAGGAACCCATAATCCATGATCTCGTCAAGTTCGAGTTCTTTAAAATTCCCTCTCAGATCCTGGTTCTGCGATCTGAGTAGATCGTAGGAGATGGGACCGAAGTATAGGCCCAGAGTCAGGGGCGTGTCGTTTGTCTCCGCTACAATTTCAGTTTCATAGTGCTCTTCCAGTGACAGGGGTGAATTCTCTCCCGTCATATTCATTTCATATCTACCATCCGGAAGTATGAATGCGGCCAGGAAGTATTTGGTTTTCAGGCCTACCCAGGAGATGGTGCCACTGGGAAGGGGATCGCCATTCGGACCTAGATCCTCTACGTCCCATTGGTCCACTTCCCCACCTGCGCTCGTAACCACCATTGTATAGATTGAGTTTTCCTCTGGATTTCCTTCTGTATCTGCCAATCCACCTTTCCATAACAAGGATGTGCGAGAATTTCTATCAGCTCCTGTCACCGTAAGCGTCATATCGGACCTGTATCGATTTGCCTGAAAGAGAATGCGTTTTTCTATCGTTTTGCCTTCACTCTCGGCGCGGAAAATCAGCTCAGTCTGTTCATTTCCGGTAATGGATATGTGCTCACGATGTGGAACAAATTCCAGGTGCTCAAAGGACTGGTCATCTAGCGTAATACCCAACGCGCTCGATCCCGGTTTAATAATTTCTAATTGATTTCCATCCAGGTCGCTGTATTTTTTCAGCACCACGCTCTTGAGTGTTCCACCCGCTGTTGAGAAGGTTGCGGTGAAAAGGTCAGTCTCAACATAAACCGGCTTTGGTGTGAAGTCCCGAATCTGCTTGGCTTCTTCCCTGGCTGGCGGCGGTTCCTGCTGGCGCTCGGGACTAACCACTGGTTTCTGTTCAGGTTCCCTTACTCTTCGTCTTTCAAGCTCAAGGTTGGACTTGGGCAGCTCTGAGAAATCGGGTTGTCTCGGCCTATCTCCTACAACCAATTCCATATAATATGGCGTGAGAATGATGATGATGCCGATTAGTACAAATGCGAGAATGGTCCGTCTGTCCATCAGGGTGAGTCCTTTGAAGTCGGGACGGGATCATAGCCCGATCCGCCCCATGGGTGGCATCTCAAGATTCGAAATAATACGTAATATGATCCGCGGAGGAAACCTAGCTTTTGAATGGCTTGAAGTGCGTAATCAGAACAAGTGGGCTGGTAACGACAGCGGGGTAAGAGATAAGGAGAGACAACAACTCTGTAGGCATGTATGAGAGAAATAGCCAGAAATTTCACTGGTCTAGAAGACCAAGGTGAGAAAATGCAGATGTGAGATCGTTCCGAAGATCATTGAAACAGGTCCTGCTGGCGCCATCTGCGATTGAAATTAGAAGGAGTTGACCGTGCGAACCGTTTGGCAGGATATCCCTGCAGATTGCCCGGATACGTCTGCGTGCTTTGTTCCTCAACACCGCCCCACCAAATCGTTTTCGTATGGAGATCATTACGTTTGGAAACAGGGATTCGCCGCTTCTGACGTGCATCCACCGTCCATGATAGATCACGCCGCTCGAGAATAGCTTTCGGACTTCTCTTCGGAGACGCAGATTCGGCCGGCCCATTATTAGACCGAGACGCGTTTGCGACCTTTGCGACGCCGACGTGATATGACCTGACGTCCGCCTGGGGTGCTCATTCGGCTTCTAAAGCCATGCTTATTCTTGCGCTTTCTGTTGCTCGGCTGAAAGGTTCGTTTCATCGCGATGATCTCCGTAATAATTGGCTAAACTTGGCTATAAGTTACTCACAAAAATAGAGTTGTAAATATAGAAGAGAGACTTCCATTTGTCAAGGTATTTTGGTCCTTACAAAACTACTGGAGAGGGGTTTTAATACAAGATATTGTATCCAAATGAATTGAATACTGGATGTGGTGGATGCGCGTTGTAAATTGTTCCTTTACAATACTTTACTGTCATGTATGTGTCGCCAAAAAGCGCTTGACATCCCCGACCCTATTCTTTAGCTTGTGGTCAACCTACCCCCCGGAGTTTGTTAGGCCGGGGACTCCCTCTGGTTTGGTCTGTTTCACCCGTTTTCCAACGGTAAAAGATTCCAAGATTTGGTGGCTGACAGCTTTCTGTTCTGGGTTCGTATTCCCTCTATGTAATCCAGATGTTAAGGCCTGTTATCCGAATACCTGATTTCCCTCCAGAGTCTTTCTCCGTTGGCGTTGCATATGTTTCCCATTCAGAATTTCTCCGTCTTTTTTCTTCTTCCGCGAGAAGCTTGTTTGCCTATGCAGGATGGGCTATGCCTTATAATGCCACCGGCCTTTGGGCCAGGTGCCTTAAATCCATAAAGCTAAAGATACAGCCCCAAAGTTTCCAGACTTGGTTTGGACCGACTAATTCTCTGGAATTGTGTCCAGAGCGGGCTGTTATTGAAGTGCCAACGTCATTCTTCGCAGATTGGCTTGAGGAGCATTATTCCTGGTTAATTTGTGCTACTGTAGAAGAAGAGACTTCCTGGAAACCGAAATTGGAGTTCGTTGTTCAGAAACAGGCCAAGGGACCGACAGAGTTCAATCAAGCTGAAAGAGAGGATTCGGTCGTTAAACACTCTTCATCTGAGGCTTCAGTTTCGTCCAATAATAAATCCTCTCTTGTATTTCCGCTTAACCCGAAATATAGATTTGAGCAGTTTGTGGTCGGTGATAGTAATGAATTTTCATTCACCGCTGCCAAAGCAGTTGCAGACTCGCCTGGCCAAACCGCCTTTAACCCACTTGTAATTTATGGTGGTGTCGGATTGGGCAAAACCCATCTGCTGCAAGCAATAGGCGATCTCTGTTATCGAAACGGAAGTGCTCAAAGGATTGTATATGTAACAGCAGAAAAATTTTTTTCCGATTATCTGCAAGCCATTCAAAGACAGGATACCGCAGAGTATATCAAGATTTATCGAAATGCAGATGTTTTGCTCATAGATGACATTCAATTTTACGTTAAGACTGAAGGGTGTCAGCGTGAATTGATTCACACCTTCAACACACTTTATCAAAACCAAAAACAGATTGTATTAAGTTCGGACCGTCCTCCATCCACTTTAAAGGGATTTGAAGACCGTCTTATTTCACGTTTTCAATGGGGCTTGGTCACAGATATTGAGGCTCCAAACCTAGAAACAAGAATTGCCATACTGAACTGCAAAGCGGAAGAGAAAGGAATATCTCTGGCTCCTGAAATTTCCCGATTTCTAGCTGAACAAGTTGTATCCAACGTAAGAGAACTTGAAGGTGCTCTCATTCGTTTGCTCACAATGAAATCCCATATGGGTATGGAGTTGAACATTGAACTAGCCCGGAGGGCCCTTCGAGGGATGGGCAGACACTCGACTCCAAGACCTTGTGTTAACATCGAGACTGTGCAGAAGGCGACCTCCGACTTCTTCGATATACCGATACCTATGTTAATCGGAGCAACCCGGAAACAGGATATAACAAGTGCGCGTCATGTATGTATGTATCTGTGTAAGTCGATTATCGGCGCCCCCCTTAAAGCGATCGGAAATGAGTTTGGCAATCGAGACCATACAACGGTAATTCATGCCTGCAAAGCGGTTGAAAAGAAACTTTCAAAAGATCCAACGTTTGGAAATCTTGTAACTGAATTGGAGAAAAGCATCCAGAGCAATGCATCCCAATGATTCTTATGTAGGATATCAAAGCTGTGAATGACAACCTGGTGAATGCTCACCAGGTTGTTTTGATTAGAAGTACAAGATCTTTTAAATCAATAACAACTACATGTGTGTTGAAATTGGGGAGAACTAGTCGCCCTTGCTCCGAAATTGTTTCTACTCCTTGGTTTACAACCTTAAGTTCAACATCAATTGTGTGTGCAGAATGTGTAAAGACCTGTGTATAATTTTGATGTTTTGCACAGTGCTCGCGCTGATAAACAGTGTTCAGAGGTTTTCCACACTGTTTCCCCCAATATGCAAAGGATTTTGATGGACAAATGGTAATAGGCGTAACATTTTATAAAATAACACCATCGACTCTAGTTTTATGCAATAGATGTTTCTATTCTTTGAAAGTTTTACACATTTCAATGTGAATTTTGCGGGTTGGTAAGAACAATCTGCCCAAAAGTGATGAATAGGATGTATCGCAGACTAGGTAAAGCCGCACGCCGATGATCCATTTTTTTTAAATTCATGACTGGTATTTGTTGAACATTTCTTTTGTTCAGGCAGCTCTTCTGTTACCTGGAATCGGTGAATGTAAAAGGCTCGTTTTTCGACCAGAAATTCATTGACAAAACATCGAAAAATCAGTATATTACGTCGTAATTCAGCAGGTACAAAAACGATGTTGTTTTGCCCGATTTCAGTGCTCTTTTTGTCGACCCTCTTCCCTCCTTCCCCAAGTGCTTCCAAATCGATATCCAGTACCATTCCTTCTATAGAGGAGTCCCCTTTTATGAAGGTTGTAATCAGTCAAGACGAACTTCTTCGAGGTATCAACGCAGTCCTGGACGTCGTGCCTTCAAAAACCGCACTTCCGGTCCTGTCCAACCTTCTCTTCGAGGCATCCGGGGGCGGGTTGAAAGTCAGCGCTACGGATCTGGACATCTCTATTGTTTGTGAGCTGTCCGCGACTGTGGAAGAAGGAGGTGCTACCACGGTACCCGCCCGAAAATTCGCAGAGATCGTGAGGGAATTGCCCCACGATGCCATTGTTCTGATCGCCGAAGAGGGACGTGTCACGCTTCAGCGTCAAATTGGGGGCGCAGGCACTTACGCTCTTATGTCCGTGCCTGCGGATGATTTTCCTGAACTCCCGTCGAATATCGAGGGTCCCGAGTTAGGCTTTGAAGCGAATAGCGATGCGGACGGTAATGGGCAAGCTGCACTCCTGAAGGACATGATATCGAAGACCGCTTTCGCTGTATCTCGTGATGAAACGCGTCCCGTCCTGAATGGTGTCCTCTGGCAAATTGGTGATAATCGGATGACAATGGTTGCCACTGACGGTGCAAGACTTGTTAAATATTCCAAGACCGTAACGGATTCACAATCCGGCGGGGTTTCCACAGAGGCTATTGTTCCCACACGTGCATTGAATCATCTCTCGAAGCTGATGGCCTCAGGCAGTCGCCTGGGTCGCGTTCAGTTTGGCCAGAACCATCTGATGTTCGATCTGTCCTCTGCGAAAGAGGAGCAGGGGGAAGGTGGGGGAGTCCGACTTTTCTCGAGACTTGTCGAGGGTCCCTATGTTGACTACGAGCAGGTGATTCCACAGGGCAACGAAAAGCAACTAAAAATCGCTAATAGCTTGCTTTCCCCTGCCGTCAGGCGAGTGTCTATTCTATCGAGCTCCCAGACCCATCAAGTGAGGTTTCTGATTACCCCAGGCGAAGTCGAATTGTCGGCCACAAGTCAGGAAATCGGGGGAGAAGCGCGCGAGACACTGGAGGCGGAATACGGGGAAGATGAAATGGCCATCGGGTATAATTCTACTTACCTGCTCGATATCCTCCGGAGGATCGACTCGGACCACGTGGTGTTCGAGTTGGACAGCCCTGTTACGGCGGGCATTATTCGACCATCCGAACAGCCTGAAGGGGAAGACTATCTCTGCTTGTTGATGCCCCTGCGGCTTAACGACTAATGAGTTGTGTGCTTTGCATGTAACTGCAATGGAGTTGGAGAACTTTCGCAACTTCAAACAAGCCAAATTCTGTTTTGATAAGCATCGGACGGCTGTTTGCGGGGACAATGCAAGGGGAAAATCAAATCTTCTAGAATCGATCTATTTTCTGGCTATAGGAAAGTCCGGCCGGGGTGCCAGGGATAGGGATATTGTAAGATGGGGGTCGGACTTCTTCAGCATTGAAGCGGTCACTGAACGAGACAGTCAACCGGTTCCCATTCGCATCGCCTATGACTCCCGGGTCGGAAAGAAGAAGGCCTTCCTGGATGCTTCTCCCCTCCCGCGACTTTCAGATCTGGTCGGACGGTTCAATGCTGTATTGTTTTCTCCGGAAGATGTAGATCTGGTTTTACGCGATCCTCCTCAGCGCAGACGCCTGTTAGACATACTTGTTTCTCAATGCAATGCGGCTTATCTGTCCGATCTGGAACAGTTTCGCAGGGCCCTCTCCCAAAGAAATCGTCTGCTGAAAGAGAATAGCCATCTGGATCCGCCTAAGTTGATGCCCTGGAATGCTCAGCTGGCCGAACTGGGTGCGCGAATTGTTCTGGCTCGCTTGGAAGCTCTGGACGAGATACGACCGATAGCACAGGATTTTTACAGTAGAATCTCTGCGACCCCAGAGGAACTCGGTTCCGCCTACAGAAGTCTGGTAAAGGAAGAGGAACGCGCCCGCGCGCAGGAAATCCTCGCCGACGCGTTGCTGGATCGACAGGCAGAGGAGTTCTCTCTCGGATATACCCTGAGTGGTCCCCACCGGGACAATCTGCTGTTCAGTCTCGACGGTAGGAGTGCTCACAAGTTCGCTTCGAAGGGACAGCTCAAGAGCGTCTTGCTGGCCTGGAAGCTCTCCGAAGCATCCTTTCTGGAATCTCGTACCGGCTATGCGCCCGTTCTTCTGATGGACGATATATTCTCGGAACTTGACGGGAAGCGCGCCGATTCACTTCTCGATCTTGTAGCCTCTTTCGGCCAGGTGGTTCTGACCTCAGCCAGAGATCCAGATCTGGCTTTTGGCGAGAAGGGCTACGAAAAGATACAGCTGTAGTCATTCCTCTCGGCACTATTGAAGACGAGCACCTATGTCACTTACCTCGAGAGAAGACGATGCTAGGCGGTCGAGACACATTGTCACCCTTGGAGAAGGCATAAGCCGGTGTCTTCGGGGCTTGGGAATTGAGGATAAACACCGGGAGCAGCACGCGTTGCTGGCGTTTCAAAGCGTGGTGGGTGAATTAGTTGGACAGGCGGTGGCCGAGAACGTTGAGGCGAAGGAGATCCGCAAGGGTGAACTCGTCGTGATGGTTCGGCAGGATGCGTTACGTCACCGATTGCTGTTTGAACGTGACAGGATACAGAATTGTTTAAATGAGGCTGCGGGTGGTAACGTTGTACGATCCATCAGGTTTTGGCGATAGTTGTTGGTGAGCAATCTGAAACTTATGAGCAAAGTTTTTAAGGAGCATGAACTCTATGGCTGAGCAGCAGGAATACGGCGCCGATAATATTCAGGTTTTGAAGGGACTCGAAGCTGTTCGCAAGCGGCCGGCAATGTACATTGGCGACACAGGTGTACATGGCCTTCACCATCTGATCTGGGAAGTCGTGAGCAACAGCGTAGATGAAGCTATGGCCGGTCAGTGCGACCTCATCATCGTTACGATAAAAGACGACGGGAGTCTCATGGTTGAGGACAACGGCCGAGGCATACCGGTTGATATGCATCCAACCGAAAAAAAACCGGCGCTTGAAGTAGTAATGACCGTTCTTCACGCTGGTGGGAAGTTCGATAAGAAGACCTACACCGTGTCCGGAGGGCTTCACGGTGTAGGTGTCTCCGTGGTCAACGCCGTTGCCAGCTGGTGTGAAGTGGAGGTCTGTTCTTCTCTTCCTGGAAGAGAAGGTAAGGTCTACACACAGCGGTATGAGCGCGGCATACCCGTCACAGAACTCAAGGAGGTTGGACAGGGCGAGGGATCGGGCACCAAAACCACATTTATGCCGGATGAAACGATTTTCGAGACGATCATCTTCAACTTGGAAACGATTACCAACCGGTTGAGAGAACTTGCCTTCTTAAACAACCACTTAACCATTGTTCTGAAAGATGCTCGCGTTAACTTCGAGGAGACCTTTCACTTCCAGGGCGGTTTGTCCGCTTTTGTGCAATACCTCGACGAGGGTCGGAATGCCCTCCACAGCCCGGTCCAATTCGATGCTGAACGAGAGGAAGTGGGCGTGGAAATCGCTTTTGAGTACAACGACTCGTATTCTGACAACATTTACAGCTTTGTCAACAACGTCTACACAATGGAGGGCGGAACTCACGAAACCGGTTTCCGTACGGCACTCACCAGAACCCTTAACTCTTATGCGACCAAATACAACCTGTTCAAGAATGACAAGTTCTCGCTGTCAGGCGAAGATGCCAGAGAGGGTTTAACTGCTGTTATCAGCACGAAGATTCCCGAACCTCAGTTTGAGGGACAGACCAAGACGAAATTGGGAAACAGCGAAGTTAAGGGAATTGTCGAGTCCCTAGTAGGTGAACGGCTG
>CEUS01015823.1_pt1 | contig 13379 bp, 8 predicted proteins | sample 427031 | NCBI WGS metagenome assembly CEUS01 (sample SAMEA2622837, study PRJEB7988) | marine metagenome | biome: marine biome (ENVO:00000447); feature: marine epipelagic mixed layer (ENVO:xxxxxxxxx); material: "saline water (ENVO:00002010), including plankton (ENVO:xxxxxxxx)" | depth 140 m | reverse complement strand
CCTCCTCCACATCATGATATTTATTCAATTGAGGACATAGCACAATTAATTCATGACCTTAAAAATGCCAATAGATCTTCAAGAATTAGTGTGAAGTTAGTTTCAGAAGTTGGAGTAGGAACGATTGCAGCTGGAGTAGTGAAGGCCAAAACAGATCATTTAGTTATAGCTGGACATGATGGGGGCACTGGTGCTTCTCCTCTGACTTCCATTAAACATGCTGGTCTGCCATGGGAATTAGGAATTGCTGAGACCCATCAGACTCTAGTTATGAATAATCTTAGATCTAGGGTTGTTTTACAAACTGACGGTCAATTAAAGACTGGTAGAGACGTAGCTATAGCTGCATTATTGGGAGCTGAAGAATTTGGATTTGCCACTGCTCCACTAATAACTCTGGGTTGTATTATGATGAGAAAATGTCATCTAAATACCTGCCCAGTTGGAATAGCAACCCAAGACGAAGAACTAAGGAAAAAATTTAAGGGAAGCCCGGAACATGTAGTCAATTATCTTTTCATGGTAGCAAAAGAACTAAGAACCATAATGTCGGAGTTAGGTTTTAAAAAAGTAGATGAAATGATAGGAAGAGTTGATTGTTTAGAAACAGATGAAGCAGTTAAACATTGGAAACAAAGTGGATTAGATTTATCTAATATATTAATGCCAGCTGAGAAAATATTTGAGAATACAGAAGTTTATAATACACAATCGCAAAACCATGGCTTAGAAGACTCATTAGATATGCAAGTAATCAAAGATGCTAAAGAAGCTATCGATGAAGGAAAAAAAGTTAACCTCGATTATAAAATACTAAATACCAATAGAGTATTTGGAACTATCCTTTCTAATGAAGTCTCGAAAGTTTGGGAAGAAAAAGGCCTACCTGAAGATACTATAAATATTCAGTTAAATGGATCAGCAGGACAGAGTCTAGCTGCCTGGCTTGTAAAGGGAATAACTATAGAACTAGAAGGAGATGCAAATGACTATGTTGGTAAGGGTCTCTCAGGTGGAAAATTAATTATCTATCCTCCAAAAGAAAGCAGTTTTAAGTCTCATGAAAATATATTACTTGGCAATGTTGCCCTTTATGGAGCTACAGGAGGTGAAGCCTACTTTAGAGGAATAGCTGCTGAAAGATTTTGTGTAAGAAATAGTGGAGCTAAAGTAGTAGTTGAAGGAATAGGAGATCATGGATGTGAATATATGACTGGAGGTAGAGCAGTTATATTAGGAGAAACTGGAAGGAATTTTGGTGCAGGAATGAGTGGTGGAATAGCTTACGTATACAACCCTAAACAAGATTTTGAAAGCCTATGCAACTCATCTACCTTTGATTTAGAAAATCTAGAAATAGAAGAAGATATGAATGAATTAAAGACTTTAATAAAGAACCATCACAAATATACTGGTTCGAAAATAGCTAAAGATATTTTAGATAATTGGGAAATTGAACTTCATAAGTTTACAAAGGTGATGCCATCAGATTACAAACGAGTCTTACAGGAAAGGTCAGAAAAATTAAAAGAAGCAAATGGCTAAAGTAACAGGATTTAAAGAATTCCAGAGGGCTGTTGAACCTTACAGGCCAGCAAAGGAAAGAAAATTAGATTTCAAAGAAATCTATACTGACCATGACAAAGATTTACTGTCTGACCAAGCAGCCAGATGCATGGATTGTGGAGTACCTTTTTGTCAATCTAACGAAGGCTGTCCGGTGTATAACTTAATTCCAGAATGGAATGATCTCGTTTACCAGGATAAATGGGAAGAAGCTTTCGAAAGGCTTATGAAAACTAATAACTTTCCTGAGGTTACGGGAAGAGTATGTCCTGCTGTTTGTGAAGGAGCGTGTGTACTTGGGATAACAGAATCACCAGTAGCCATAAAGAATCTTGAATTTGCTATAGCCGATAAAGGAATAGAAAGTGGTTGGTTAAAAGAAAATAAACCAGAAAAAAGATCTGGAAAATCAGTAGCTATTGTTGGTTCAGGTCCTGCAGGTTTATCAGCAGCGCAACAATTAAACAGCGTAGGTCATAGTGTGAAAGTTTATGAAAGAGCTGATAGATTTGGTGGTCTCATGATGTATGGGATCCCAAATATGAAATTAGAGAAATCTTTGATAGAAGAGAGAATTAACATAATGGAGAAAGAGGGAATTGAATTTTTTAGCGGAGTAGACATAGGAGGAGAAACAGAAAATTCGATCTCTACCGATGAATTAGTCAAACAAAATGATGCTGTTCTTTTATCAACTGGAGCAACAAAACCTAGAGATTTAACTATAAAGAATAGAGAGGGCGTGGGAGTTCATTTTGCTATGGAATTCCTAAAATCAAATACAAAGAGTTATTTAGACAGCAATCATGAAGATGACCTATTTATTAGTGCAAAAGACAAAGATGTAATAGTTATAGGTGGAGGAGATACAGGAACTGACTGTATAGGAACTTCATTAAGACATGGCTGTAATTCTCTAGTTAACTTTGAAATTATGTCTCAGCCTCCTTTAGAAAGGGCAGCAAATAATCCTTGGCCCCTCTTTCCAAGAACATTGAAAGTTGACTATGGTCATGAGGAATATGAAAGTGAATATGGAGAAGATCCTAGGGTTTATTCAATTTCAGGAAAGGAGTTTTTAAGAAATGATAATGGCTCTTTGAAAGGAATAATTACTGTTGAGGTAGATAATAACTTTCAAGAAATTCCAGGTACTGAAAAAGAATGGAAAGCAGACCTGATTCTACTTGCAATGGGCTTTTTAGGACCTGAAGACTACTTAAACTCTTCAGTTGGTATAGATCTAGATGATAGGAGTAATTACAAAGCGGAACATAACGTTCATAAAACATCTAACGACAAAATCTTTGCTGCTGGTGATTGTAGGAGAGGACAGTCTCTTGTTGTTTGGGCAATTAATGAAGGAAGAGCTGCTGCAAGAGAAATAGATAAATACTTAGAAGGTTCAACTATCCTACCTTAAAAAAATTACCAGGTATCTACATTAGGTCTTTTTTTCTTCTCTCTTGATTTTTTAGGGGGTAAAGATTTTAAGGCTCCTGAAATCCATCTTCGAGTATCAGCTGGATCAATCACATCATCTAACTCAAAATGCGATGCCATATTAACTGCTCTACCTCTTTTATAGCTGTCTTCTACCATCTTTTCGTATGCTGCTATTCTTTTCTTAGGATCTTTAATGGCTTCAAGTTCTTTTCTATAACCTAACTTAACTGCTCCTTCTAAACCCATACCTCCAAATTCCCCAGTAGGCCAAGTTACGGTAAACATTGGTATTTTAAAACTACCACCAGCCATAGCTTGGGCTCCTAACCCATAAGCTTTCCTTATAACAACTGACATGAGGGGTGTTTCAATATTGGCTCCAACAACAAACATCCTACCTGCATGCCTAACTAGTGCAGTTTTTTCAGATTCAGGGCCAACCATAATTCCTGGACAATCAATCAAAGAGAGAATGGGGATATCAAACGCATCGCAAAGTTGAATAAATCTAGATCCTTTATCGGCTCCGGGAGAATCAATTGCACCAGATAAATGGCCAGGATTATTTGCTATCACTCCTACTGGTTTGCCTTCAACTCTGATGAATGAAGTTATTATTCCTGGGGCCCAACCTTCTCTAATTTCAAGCACTGAGTCAATGTCAGCTATTCCCTCTATGACATTTCTCATATCATAGTATCTGAGTCTATTTTCAGGTACTGTAAATCTTAGCTTTCTTGGGTCTGGAGACTCCCATTCCTTTAGATCACCTTGGAAATAGGACAAATATTTTTTTGCTACTGATACAGCTTCTTTTTCATCCTTAACAGCAATATCAACAACTCCGTTAGGTACTTGTATATCCATAGGACCGACTTCATCTGGAGTAAAGATACCAAGACCTCCTCCTTCAATCATTGCTGGGCCACCTATACCAATATTTGAATCTTCAGTTGCTATAATTACATCGCAACAACTTAGCAGAACTGCATTACCTGCAAAGCACCTTCCGGTTGTTATTCCAATAGTAGGAACAAGACCTGAAAGCTGTGCAAAATAAGTAAACGCGAGACAGTCTAAACCTGCTACTCCTGAAGTGTCAGTATCACCTGGCCTTCCTCCTCCACCTTCCGCAAAAAGAATCGTAGGAAGTCTATTTTGTTCAGCAATCTCAAACATTCGATCCTTTTTAGCATGATTCATTTTTCCTTGAGTTCCTGCCAATACCATATAGTCATAAGTCATAGCCATCACTCTCGAATATTCATCCTTGAATAAATTTCCATTCACATGCCCCAAACCACAGACCATGCCATCACCCGTTGTATTTTTTATGAGATCACTCTCACTTCTTCTTCTTCTCTGCGCAGCAATTACAACAGATCCATATTCAACAAAAGTCCCTTCATCACAGAGGTCTTCTATGTTCTCTCTTGCAGTTCTATGTCCAGTTTTTCTTCTCTTAGCTACTGCCTCAGGCCTATTCTTATCATGACTGGCTTGTTTTCTAGATAAAGCTTCTTTTAAATCTGGTCTTATATAATCTAAATCAATTTCTAATTCTTTTTCTGAATCTGGTACATCGACTATAGAACTCTCTACTAAGATTATTTGATGATCTTCATAGATTGTATCCCCTTCTTTAATTGTAATTTCTTTTACTCTACCGCTAATGTCTGCCTTTATTTCATGTTCCATTTTCATGGCTTCCATAATTGCAACAGGCCTACCCTCCCATACTTCATCTCCTAGTTTTACTTTTAAATCAATTATTAGGCCTTGCATGGGTGATTTAATTGCCAAAACTCCTTCTGGTAATTCTAAATTAGAAATTTCAATAGCATTGACTTCATTCGACTCTGCATTTACTAATCCCTTCCCATGATCTAGTACAGCTAGAGGATCTAAACTCTCTATTTGAGCACCAGCAAGTCGAGTCTTACTGTTAACCTTTTCTTCGAAAGGCCCATAAAGTTTTTTATGAGATTTTTCTTCAATAAGATTTGCTAATTCCAAGTCAAGAAAATTTGTATGAACTTTGTTTGTTTTAAAGTTCTTATTGGTCAAAATATTTTTTAATAAACCTATATTTGTTCCTACTCCTTCAATTCCAAATTCGCAAAGAGCTCTATAATTTCTCTTCAACCCTTTAGAGTATGTATCTGTTGGTGAATAGGTAATTACTTTAGCAATTAACGAATCAAACAAAGGGTTTGTTTCATAACCGCTATATCCGTATGTATCTACTCTCACTCCAGGACCAGAGGGCAAATCAAATTTGTTAAAAGTTCCTCCTGTTGGCTTTGCATTTCCTTGGCTGTCGATAGTTTCCATGTTTACACGGGACTGAATCGAAAACCCTGAAGGTTTTGGAATGTTTGCTTGATCTAACTTAAGTTGTTTAAGTGTTTTGCCTTGTGAAATTTTTATTTGGGAACTAACTAGATCTAAATTTAGAATTTCTTCTGTAACAGTATGCTCTACTTGCAGCCTTGCATTTCCTTCTAGAAATCTGAAATCTTCTTTTTCTGGATTAACTAGAAACTCTATTGTTCCTAAGCCAGAGTAATTTAAAGATCGTCCTATTTTCAAAGCAGCATTAATAATTTCTTCTCTTAATGAATCTGAAATAGACGGACTTGGAGCTATTTCTAATATCTTTTGGTGTCTTCTTTGGACAGAGCATTCTCTTTCCCATAAATGACTAATGGAGCCCTTACCATCTCCTATTATTTGAACTTCTATGTGTCGATAATTTTTTAAATACTCCTCAATGTAAAGACCATTATTACCAAAAGAATTTTTTGCTTCAGAGCTAGCCCTATCAAACGCTTCCTCTAAATCTTTAAAAGAATTTACTGTTCTCATTCCTCTGCCTCCTCCTCCATGGACAGCTTTCAGCATTACTTGTGAATTCTTTTTTAGTGATTTGAAGAATTCTTTAGATTCTTCTAAAGAGGTCTTTTTATTAGTTCCTTTAATAACTGGAATTCCTAATTTCTCTGCTAAACCTCTTGCTAAACTCTTTTGACCTAACGATTTAAGTGTTTTTTCGTCAGGTCCTATAAAAATTATTCCTTCTTTCCTGGCAATTTTGGCAAAATTTTGGTTCTCACTTAAAAAGCCATATCCAGGATGGATAGCATCTATATTATTTTCTTTAGAAATTGAAACTATTTCTTTTATGTCTAGATAAGCACTTACGCCCTTCCCTGGAATTTTATGATTTTCATTCATCTTAGTGAGATGCAAAGAACTATCATCGTCTTCAGAGTAAATTCCTACGGGTATCATTCCTAGATCAGATACTGATCTAGCGATTCTTATAGCAATCTCTCCTCTGTTTGCAATTAAGATTTTTTTCATAGCAGATCATTACTTTAACTGAATATTGACCAGTTTCAATGATCAGAAAAAGAATTATTTTTTGTTTTTGATGATTCTAACTAGGCCTTCTTGAACAGCAGAAGCTACCAATATACCTTCTTTTGTATAAACACTACCTCTGTTAAATCCTCTAGCATCACTAGCACTTGGACTATCCGTCGCATAAAGCATCCATTCATCTGCCCTGAAAGGCCTATGAAACCACATTCCGTGATCAAGACTTGCTCCCTGGAGGTTCCCATCGGCAAAGCTTAATCTGTGAGGGTTATGCGATGTGCTCAATAATCCCATGTCGGAGGCATAAGCTAATATGCATTGATGTAAATGATAATCATCTGGTAGTTTTGAAACTGCTTTCATCCACATATATTTGTAGGGTGGTTTTTTCCTAGGTTTTTCAAACATGCCTTCGCCCGGCATATTTCTTATCTCTATTGGCCTTTCTCTCAGAAAAAAGTCTCTCATTTTCTCTGGGACTTTATGAGCAATCTTCTTTTTTGCCTCCAAATCACTTTCACATTCTTCAGGGCCAGCTATATCAGGCATATCTATCTGGTGAGAAGGACCATCTTCATGTTTGTGAAAAGATGCTGACATACTAAAAATTGGCCTTCCCTTTTGTATAGCAACTACTCTTCTAGAAGTGAAGCTTCCTCCATCTCTAATTCTATCTACATCATAAACAATAGGATATTCCATATCGCCAGGCAGCAGAAAGTAAGCATGCAAAGAATGAGCTTTTCTCTCTAACTCAACTGTTTTCTGAGCAGCCATAAGGGCTTGACCTAATACCTGTCCTCCAAAAACTCTTGGCCCTCCTATGTTTTCACTCTGCCCTCTAAATAAATTAATCTCTAGTTGCTCTAATTCTAAGAGTTTAACTAGCTTATTTAAGGCTTTCCTTTTTGTTGTCACTTTTATTCAAACTCCCTTTCTTTCCACCAAGGAAAAAATTCTGGCATATCTTCACTTACTTTACTTGGAAATTCAGGCTTTCTTTTCTCAAGAAATGAATTAACACCTTCCTTTACATCTTTACCTTTACCTAATTGATAAATAGCTCTTGAATCAACTTTATGGGCTTCCATCGGATGATCTGCGGTCAACATTTTCCATAGCATTTGTCTCGTTAAAGAAACTGAAACAGGAGATGTATTTTCTATAATCTCAGTAGCTATTCTTTTTGCTTCAGGAATAAGGTCATCTTGAGAAAAAACTCTTGAAATCAAACCTCCTTCTTTGGCCTCCTCTGCACTAAAAACTTTACCTGAATAAGTCCACTCTAAAGCCTTACTAATTCCAACTATCCTAGGTAAAAACCAACTTGATGCTGCTTCAGGCACTAGTCCTCGTCTTGCAAAAACAAATCCAAACTTAGAATTTTCGCTAGCTAACCTTATATCCATAGGCAATGTCATAGTCACTCCCACACCCACTGCAGGCCCATTAATTGCTGCAATAATTGGTTTTGTGCATTCAAAGATAGCCAAAGTTGTTCTGCCTCCGCCATCTCTCATCCATTCTGGGTCGTCTTTATTAACCTTTTCACCTTTATTATTTCTAACTTCTCTATTGAAAGTATTGCCTCCTGCCTCTAAATCTGCTCCAGCACAAAACCCTCTACCTGCACCAGTTACTATTATTACTCTTACCTCATCATCTTTACTTGCTTGATCGAAAGCATCAATTAGCTCATCCATCATTTGGCCCGTAAAAGCATTCAATCTATCTGGTCTATTTAAAGTTATAGTTAAAATAGAATCTTCTACTTCATAATTTATTACTTCATATTTCATTTTTTTCTCTATTTCTATTAAAGGTTTATTAATCTTCAGGGACATATTTACTAGAATCGCCCACTTCAACAGCAGGAACTCCAGCGACTGTTTTTCCGGGCGATACATTAGTTAATACAACGCTACCAGCTGCTACCTTAGCATATTCTCCGATCTCTACATTTCCTAGAATGGTTGACGAAGAGCTTAATAAAACTCCTTTTCTTACTTTGGGATGTCTATCTCCAACTTCTTTTCCAGTACCTCCAAGAGTAACTCCTTGAAAAATAGAGACATCATCTTCTACAACAGCAGTTTCTCCAATTACAACTGAAGTTCCATGGTCTATCATCACTCCTCTACCTATAGAAGCAGCTGGATGGATATCTACTCCATAAACTTCAGAGGTTCTACTCTGAAAAAAAAGTGCCAAAGAATGTCTCTCATGAAACCATAACCAATTTGAAACCTTATGAGATTGAAGTGCTTTAAAGCCTTTGTAAAATAAAAGAGGGGTAGAATAATATTTACAGGCGGGATCTCGATCTTTTACGGCTGTTAAATCAAAAGAAATATCTGAGAGCATATCTGGATTTGCCTCTAAGCTTTCTCTAATCACATTCCTTATCATTAGCGGCTGAATTGAGCTATTTGATAAATCATTTGCTAACTGACTTGCTACGGCAGATAAAAAAGAATCATGCTCCAAAACGCTCATATGAAAGAAGCTAGCTAAAACAGGTTCAGCTTCTGCTCTTTTTTGTGTTTCTTCTCTGATTATTTTCCAAATACTTTCTACTTCCATAATTTACATCCATATAAGGGATACTAATTGTACTCTAGACAAGCTTCTTGCTGAAAGTCACTAAATAGGGATAATGTCTCCCCCTTTTTAAAAAAATTGAAAAATTATGAATTCTGATATTGAAAAAACTCTAGAATCTAATCCAGACATTGAACTAGATGTAAGACAGGTATTTGATATAGATGTAGATTTAAAAGTCCCTGGGTTTAGTGAATCCAATGATTATGTACCAAATATAGATGATACTTATAGATTTGATAAAGACACCACTCTAGCTATCCTTGCGGGATTTGCTCATAACAGAAGAGTCATGATCCAAGGTTATCATGGTTCTGGAAAATCAACTCATATAGAACAAGTTGCAGCTAGACTTAATTGGCCCTGCTTAAGGATAAATCTCGATAGTCATATAAGTAGATTAGATCTGTTAGGAAAGGATGCAATTGTAATAAAAGATGGAAAACAGATTACAGAATTTAAAGAAGGTATTTTGCCGTGGGCTCTGCAAACACCGACTGCATTAGTCTTTGATGAATATGATGCAGGTAGGCCCGATGTAATGTTTGTAATTCAAAGAGTTTTAGAGGTAGAGGGTAAATTGACTCTGCTAGATCAGAATAGAGTTCTTTCTCCACATCCATCCTTTAGATTATTTTCTACAGCCAACACAGTTGGTTTGGGAGATACGACAGGCCTCTATCATGGAACTCAGCAAATTAATCAAGGGCAAATGGATAGATGGCATATAGTATCCACGCTTAATTATCTTACTCCGGAATTAGAAAAAGAAGTTATTCTTGCAAAAGTTCCTAGCTTTAAAAATAAAAAAGGGACAGAAGAAGTAACAAATATGATCTCAGTGGCCAACCTCTCAAGACAAGGTTTTGCTAATGGAGATATATCTACATTAATGTCTCCTAGGACTGTGATTAGTTGGGCGGAAAATACGTCTATATTCCAAGATAGAAATAAAGCCTTTGAAATAACCTTTCTTAACAAATGCGATGAAACAGAAAGAGCAATAATTGCTGAGTATTATCAGCGTTGCTTTAATGAAGATATTGAAGACTCTGCTCTGGAGGCTGTTGAAGAAGATTAAATGATATGAGAAAAAAGATTGTCTCTGAAGAAAACTTAAAAGACGCAATTGCTTCAACCACCAGGGCCTTATCTAAAGATCCAGAAATTGAAATAACTTTTAGTGGAGCTCCTACAGACTCAAATATAGTTCTTCCTAACCTGCCCAAGAAAAAATCTGAAATTCATTCCTATAGAGGTATAGCTGATGCCTTAGCTTGTTCCAAAAGATTTTCATCTCAAGAAATAAAAATTGAAACAGGCTCTGAAAAGATAAATTTCTTATTATCTAAGGCTGAAGACTGTAGAGCAGAAATATTAGGCTCAAAACTTTATCCAGGAGTAAACAATAATCTTAAATCTAGATTTGAAGATAAATGTAAATTGGCTTCAAATTCTGAAGATAAAGAAGACCTAATTGAACTTGCTTTAGAGGGTTGGCTCAGACAAACCCTTCTCAATCAAAAACTTTCAAAAAATCAATTGAATGTCCTTTCGCATTGGAAAGAATCATTAAATTTGCATGGTTCTCAGTTTATTTCTGAATTTAAGGAAGCTTTGGAGGATCAAATAAGTTTTTCTGAAGTTACCAGAAAATTACTTCATGAAATGAACTTAGATTCTTTAGAAAATGAAGAGACAGAAAATGAAGAACAGGAGTCTAATGATTCAAATGATTCTGACGAATCTCAGAATGAACCTGGTCAAGAAGAACTTTCAATGGAAAGCACTGAGACAGATGAAATGGATCAAACTGAAGCTCCTGAAGATGCCGAGTTGGGAGATATAGATGAAGATGGGATCGTAGATGAAAACCAAGAAATAAATAGCAATCATTCTTGGTTAGAAAGGCTAGTGGAACAGACCATAAATTTTGAATATAAAGTCTTCACTAGGGACTTTGATGAAGAAGTTAATGCAGAAGAGATGGCCAGTACAGAAGAGCTACAAAGACTGAGAAGGCACTTAGATCAGCTCATGGGTCCTAGTAAATCAACAGTTTCAAAACTCGCGCATAGATTGCAAAGATTCCTAATGGCACAACAAAACAGGTCTTGGGAATTTAACAAGGAAGAAGGTATGTTAGATACGTCTAAATTACATAAAATAATTACTGATCCAGTAACTCCTCTTACTTATAAGATAGAAAAAGATATTGAATTCAGAGATACAGTAGTGTCAATTCTAGTGGATAGTTCAGGATCCATGAGAGGAAGATCTATGACGGTAGCTGCTATATGTGCAGATATAATTAGCACTACTCTAGAAAGGTGTAATGTAAAAACAGAAGTACTTGGATTCACCACTAAACAATGGAAAGGTGGAGAAAGTAGAAAAAGATGGGTAGAAGAAGGAAAACCTGAAAATCCAGGAAGATTAAACGATGTTAGGCATATAATTTTTAAATCTGCAGACAACTCTTGGAGAAGAGGACAAAAGAACTTTGGATTAATGCTTCGAGAAGGATTACTAAAGGAAAACATAGATGGTGAAGCTTTGATCTGGGCCCATGATAGGCTTATCAGAAGACCTGAGCAAAGAAGGATTTTAATGGTTATTTCTGATGGAGCGCCTGTAGATGATAGTACTTTATCTACAAATCCAAATAATTATCTAGATATACACCTAAGACAAGTTATACATTCAATAGAAACTCAATCTCCGGTTAACCTTATTGCAATAGGTATAGGTCATGACGTGACTAGATATTACCAAAAGGCCGTTACTATCCATCGTGCTGAAGAGTTGGGTGGTGTAATGCTGGAACAATTAACAGATTTATTTAAAATAGACTAATATATAAGGAATAATATGAAAATTACTACTATAGATGAGTGCCCAAAGGGGCTAAGACACTTTGATCTTCATGAAGAAGATGACATAGAGAGTAAACTTACGCCTAGAGATGTAGAGGATATCGTAGAGATTTTTAAGACTCCTTTAACTGGGAGTTATAACTGGGACTACACAGAAGCTGATAATAGACTAAAAAAACTGTATGCCTTAGGAAAAAAATTAAATTGGAATGCTACTCTGGACTTAGATTGGTCAAAGGATCCATATCCGCTTACAGAATGGGCATCTAACCCTGAATTCTTTGCATTTAATGGATTTGAACCATTTGAAAAACTGTCTGAAGAAGAAAAGATAGAGTGTTCATGGCATGTTTTATCTAGTGGCCTCAGCAATATTGTTCATGGAGAACAAGGAGCTTTATTAGTTGCTTCACAACTAGCTACCTGTGCCCCCACTTATCAAGCAAAGTTGTATGCAGCTTCTCAGACTTTTGATGAAGCAAGACATGTAGAGGTTTATAACAAATATTTACAAGAAAGAATTGGCTTCAATTACCCAATCATGCCTGGTCTAAAGCTTCTTTTAGATAAAGTTCTTACAGACCCAAGATGGGATCTAAAATTTATAGGCATGCAGATCATCATAGAAGGACTAGCTCTAGCTGCCTTTGAAAGGCAGAGAGTGTCTGTCATGGATCCTCTCCTTAAAGATATTTTTTATCTAGTCATAAGAGATGAAGCTAGGCATGTTACTTTTGGAGTAAATTACTTAGAAGAATTTGTTTCTACTCTCTCTGAGGAAGAAAGAAAAGAAAGAATAGACTTTGCATATGAAGCATGTGTGATCATGAGAGACAGATTCGGATCTACCAATGTCCTAAAACATTATGGATGGGATGTAGATGAAGCAATGAAGATATCAAATAACTCAGAGGCTGCTCAATTATTTAATAATCTGCTATTCTCTAAAATAATGCCTAACCTCAAAAAAATTGGTCTTTTAGATGAAGAAGTTAGTGAAAAATATGAGCAAATGGGAATACTCAAATTTAAAGATTTGGAAGATGCCTCAGTGACTGACTGGGATGAAATGTCAAAACCACTAGAATACGAATACAAAACAGCTTAGGGATAACATATGAAAATTATAACTCAGGTCGATGGACCTCCTGTAGATCCTAGAGAATTTGATTTACCTGAAAACTTCTCTCCCAATCATATAGAGGATATTGCCGAAATTTTTGAAACCCCATTAACAGGTCATTACAACTGGGATTACACAGATGCGGATAGCAGGATAAAGAAGCTTTATGAATTAGGTAAAGAGCTTAATTGGGATGGTGAAATAGATTTAGATTGGTCTAAAGGAATAGCTAGAGATGAATATCCCATAAAACCTGAAATGGTAGCTAGATTAGAAGGTCCCCTAGCAGCTTTACCTGAAGAAAAAAGACTTGAATATATGCGTCATGATCAAGCTTGGGCATTAAGTCAATTCCTTCATGGAGAACAAGGGGCTCTCTTGGT
>CEUS01091883.1_pt1 | contig 13388 bp, 11 predicted proteins | sample 427031 | NCBI WGS metagenome assembly CEUS01 (sample SAMEA2622837, study PRJEB7988) | marine metagenome | biome: marine biome (ENVO:00000447); feature: marine epipelagic mixed layer (ENVO:xxxxxxxxx); material: "saline water (ENVO:00002010), including plankton (ENVO:xxxxxxxx)" | depth 140 m | reverse complement strand
GCTTCATCGGGATCGATTTCCTGACCGGATGGAGGCACATCCGGCTGATCGCCTTTACTCTTCTTCTGAGCAGCACTCCCTACAAAATAGAGAATCGCTATAATCAGGGGGATAACAACGTTATCCAGGTTATTGAGAACCCAATCCATTCGGTGAAACTATTACGGAGTGTCCTCCGGTTTTGTTGTATCGGTAGAATCAGCACCGGAAATCGACTTTCTCATTGATGTATCGGACTGGATGTTTTCCAGACGATAATAATCCATGATTCCTAAATTTCCGGCGCGGAAAGCCTCGGCAATTGCCAGGGGAACCTGAGCCTGGGCCTCGACAAGCTTGGCGTTCATTTCCTCGACTTTGGCTTTCATCTCTTGCTCCTGAGCAACAGCTGCGGCCCGGCGAATTTCAGCCTGGGCCTGGGCAATCTTCTTATTGGCCTCGGCTTGCGCTTCTTGCAACTGGGCTCCCACATTTTCTCCTACATCCACATCGGCGATATCGATGGAAAGAATTTCAAATGCGGTGCCTACATCCAAGCCACGATTCAACACGTTCTGGGATATGGTGTCCGGGTTCTCCAATACATACTTGTAGGTCTCCGCCGAACCGATGGTGGTTACAATGCCTTCACCCACCCGGGCGATGATGGTCTCTTCCTGGGCACTTCCTACGTAACGTTCCAAATTACTGCGAACGGTCACTCGCGCTCGCGCTTTCACCTGAACGCCGTCTTTGGCCACCCCGTCAATGGTGCTCTTGCCCTGGGTCTCAGCCGGGCAATCGATCACCTTTGGATTGATCGAGGTCCGGACAGCTTCCACGACGGATTTTTCAGTTCCTTTGGTTGCCAGGTCGATCACGGTGGCCTGATCCCAGTCAAGGGGAAGCCCGGCCTTTTTAGCGTTAATAAGAGCAAGGGTGGTTTGCATGATGTCGCCACCGGCCATGTAGTGCGTCTCCAAATTATCGATCGGAAGATCGATGCCGGCTTTCACGGCTGTGATTCTAGCGTCCACGATCAGGCTGTAGGGCAACTTCCGCAAATAACGCATGAAGACCAAATTCATCAAACCAACGGGCGCTCCCGAAGACATGGCCTTCAACCATACGCTGAGGAAGGAAAGGATAATAAAGCCTAAAAAGACTACTATGAGTATAACGATGATACTGGCGATTGTCATGCCAGTGATGCCAAGTATGGGTATCATATTTCTTTAACGATTAATTTTAAGTGTTCAGACCGCACCACTTTTACGGTGGTATTCTTTTTTATCAGACCGCCGTTGGATGCGGCTTCAAATACTTCATTCTCGACGTTTACTTTTCCCGAAGGGGCCATGGTCGTCAGTGCCACTCCTTGTTGACCTACCAACTCAGGGCGGCCAACGGGATTGGTCTTAGCTGTTTGGCGGTCCGCATGCTGAAAGTCTTTCCTGAAGGGTGAAACCTTCAGCAGTTTTATTTCGATGAAGAACAAGGCCAATCCTAGGAGTAATCCGCCGAGCAAAATAGCGGCGCTGCCCAAAATCCCCAATGTCTCATATGCCATGATCGATGAACCCACCAGAGAGATAACACCCAGCAAGCCGAGAATACCGCCCGGGGCGAAAAGTTCCAAAAAGAACAGGATAAATGCAAAAATAAGGAGAAAAATTACCGTGGTCGTCATATCAGTTCTTTCTATCTACTAGTAATGAATAACTTTTGTAGCCCACAACAGTTACTTTTTCGCCTTTTTTCACTTTCCCGACGGAGATGGTAGCTTCGTATCGCTTCCCATCAATTTCAATTATCCCGATTGGACGCAGGTCAGTCACGACCAATCCTTCCGTGCCCACGTCGGGTAACTTGTCACCCTCGACATAGCGCCCACCTCCAGCGGTGACCATATCGGGATCGGCCACCGTGCTTTCAGCCATGATCCGTCTAAAAAATTGAGCCTTTGGCAGATACCGCCAAATTATGAAAAGGACAGCGGTGGCGATAGCCAGGCTGATCGCTAAGTTGTATGCGCCTTCTTCCAAGGATTCGAAATTTATTTTCCAGCCTTCCGAAGGAGCTCCGGGTTCCGGAACAACAGGCCAGACATCAGCCAGCGACCAGACCATAGCACCTAAAACACAAAGCACACCGAGTAATCCGAACACCATGACACCAGGCAGCAGAAAAAGCTCAACGGCTACAAAAACCATGCCTATTACCAGCAGAACTAAAGCTTCAAAACCAGCCAGGCCAGCTGAATGATGTCCAAACAAGGCCACCAGGATAAAACTTACACCAAGTAACCCCAACAATCCAAAACTGGGAGTTTTTAATTCGACTACGAGCATCACTATTCCCAATCCAAAGAGCACTGGAGTCAAAAAATCGATGTAGGAAGCTACCTCTTCCGACCAGGAGGCTTCAAATTCCGTTATCTCGATCTCCTCGGCTCCAAATCCATATTTAAATATTTCCTCAATCGAATCCGCAATTCCTGCAGCAATTAACCGCTCGGGTGGATCGCCAAACGGAACCACCGCTTTGGATGCGGTTAAAGAAAGCAGCTCGCCCTTGGGACTTATAAGAATTCCGTCTTCAACAAACTCAAATTCTTTCTCCATCATCGCCTTGATGACATTGTTTCTAAGTTCCTTGTCCTGAGAGTAAGATTCAATGCGAGCGTCGAGGTAACTGTTGATCTTGGCCTGCATGGTTTCAGGAATTTCCTGCCCACTCGACGCAACGGCAGCAGCCGCACCCATAATTCCAAGTTTAGAGAAATAAATGTAATCAGTAACCGACGAAATAATGGCACCGGCAGAAATCGCCTCGTCGTTAATGTAGGTAATGGTGATGCCTTCAAATTCATTGAGAATTTCCATTATTTCCAAGGTGATATCCAATCGGCCACCCGGCGTATCCATATCCAAAACTACCACGTCGACTCCGGCTGTCATGGCATCCTTCAATGAACGCCGCAGAATATAAAGCACCGGATTCCCAATGTCTTTTTGAATAGGAATAACCGCCACCTTGAGCGACCCTTCTTCAGGAAGTTCAATCCCTTCCAATGGCGAGATCAGTTCCTCCTTCGACAATCCGGACATATCTATTCCCTCAAATTCTTTGTAGGAATCTGAAGCATTTGAATCCTCTTTCTCAGCCTCATCCTCGGCAAATCCGATGGAGGGAATTAGCGAGGAAAACAGCCAAACGACTATGTAAAAGGGTAATCGGCTCATTGCCAGTAGTTAATCATGCTGGGGGCCTTTGGAAATGCAAGAGTCCTTAAATAATATTTCGAAAGTATTGGCAGCTAAAAAATTCGGATTATGGTTGAGGGGTATGCTTAGAAAAGAAACCGGCCTGGGTCAGGAATTATTCAAATGGGAAATTGGCCCCTCAGAATTCCGAATGCTTCCACGCCAAGGCGCCAGGCTCATGTCCTGGGACCTGAGACTTTCCGGCAATCAAAAAAGATCCGTAATTTTTTGGCCCGAAGAAGCCGATCAAGAAAACATCGCATATGTTCATGGCGGAAACCCCATCCTTTTCCCCTTTTCGGCAAGAACGTTTCACAAAGGAACTATCAAAACCTGGAAATCGCCGGATGGTGAAATCCGGGAAATGCCCATACACGGTTTTGCAAGAACCAGCAAATTTGAAGTGGTATCGGTTGATGATAGCTCTATTTCCATGGCACTGAATTCGACTTCTGAAACCAAGATCTGCTATCCATTCGATTTCGAGTTTTTAGTCACCTACCGTTTTGATATGCTCGCCCTGGAGGTTGAATTTAAGGTAAGTAATCTCGGAGAAGCCAAATTACCCTGGAGCGCCGGCCACCATTTTTATTTTTCACTGCCTTGGCATAAGCAACTCTTAAGAGAAAATTACCGGATTCTTTTGCCCGGTTGTAAAAGCGTGTATCAAGCTGAGGACGGATCTTTGGCTCCAGCCGAATTTAAAGGAGGAGAAGCTTCAATGGATGATTCCACCCTGGTGGGTCGCATGCATTTCCGCCTCAAGGAAAACAAAATCAGGTTCGGCCTGAAATCCGGAGAAGAAGACATTGTAGTGGTGGTGTCCGACGCCGCCAAACCTCTTCCCGAAAAAACAGTCGTCACTTGGACGGAATCTGGGGACAGCCCATTCTATTGCATCGAGCCGTGGATGGGTCCACCCAACAGCCCAGAACATAAAACGGGTCTGCATTGGATTGAGCCAGGTGAGTCAGATAACTTCAAGATACGCATCTCCCTTGAAGAGTAAAAAAAGCAATCGGGCACTTTCCTCAAGCCTTCGCAATGCTTTGGGGTAGAGGGCGCCTCACGGATTCGAGACGTCCATCTTGACGACTAAAAGGGGCGGGAGCGCACATGAGTAGGTGACTGAGCTGTGAGGGAGGAATAGTCGGCATGTCGGACCGAGGCTGTTTGTAACCCTGAAATTCAATCGGCCTAATTACAAAATGACCTGACCAACTCAAAAAAAATTTATTGCCCCTTCACAAACATCCGGTGAGAGCACCCTCTATTGTTCCTGACGTAATATTTGCAGTGGCGGTTGCCTGGTTATTCCCCGGCTGTTTAACAATCCAGTCAAAGTGGTTAACCCCATCATCACAAACATGCCGGTCAATACCACTTCCCAGCTGAAGGAAAACGGAAGCTTAAAAAGGAATTGCATCAAAGCCCAAGCAGCTGTTATCGAAAAAAATCCTCCAACAACCGAGGCCAAGAGACCCACAGACGCAAACTCGATGAGGAGAATTCTAGATATAGTCTTAGAATCTGCACCGAGTGTTCGCAGCAGTACACTTTCCTGAATGCGCTGGTAGCGACTCGTAATAATAGTGCCGGCCATCACCAGCAATCCGGCAAGAACAGTGAACAAAGCCATGAATTGGACCACCCAACTTATTTTGGACAAAATATCATCCACCGTAGAAAGGATTAGCCGAAGATCAATAGAGGAAACATTGGGGTAAGCCTGGATCAGATCCGATTGAACTTGCCCAGTTACCTGCGGATTAGGAGTTCGCGTGGCAATAATGAACATGCTGGGCGCTTCCTCCAAAACACCCTTTGGAAAAACAAAAAAGAAATTAGCCCTTACCTGGTTCCAATCGACTTTGCGGATGCTGGAAATTTCAGCTTCGATAGGAAGTCCTTGAACATCAAATACAAGTCGATCGCCCAATACAACTTCCATGTCTTCGGCAAGTCCTTGAGAAATGGATACGGGGATCGGCTCCTCTTCAATAGAAGCTTCGGTCACAAAAGTTCCCGACACTACTTCTTCAGCGTCAGTAAGGTGATCCCGATAGGTCGACCGGTATTCACGTCGTAAAGTCCAACTCTCAGGACCTTCGCGGCGATCTCCTCGATAACCCCGTCGAATCAATTCAGGAACGGGAGTACCTTTAAATTCGGAGATGCGCATCGAAACGATAGGAACGGACTCAATAATCGGCATGTTATTATTCTCAATGATCTCATTCACGCCCTCCAGTTGAGAGGGCTGAATATCAAAAAAGATCATGTTTGAGGCGTCAACCCCACGATCGACAATAAGCTGCTTCAAAATCGCTTCCTTTGTAAGAAGGAGGGAAAGTACGATGATAAATCCAAGCACCAATGCGACGAGCATGAGCACTGTCCGATTATTTGGCCTGTACAGGTTGGCAATGCCGTAGCGCCAGGGAAACGGCAACTTGGCGGGGATAAATTTCCGAATGAGCCTTAAAAAGGCCCAGGCAACAACAACCAATAAAAGCAATACGCCAATCAAACCGCCCGAAAAGGCCAGGTTGATTTTCAGATTATTCGTTTGGGCAAATCCGAATCCAAACAGAAGCAATACCAACCCCCCGACTATGGCGTAGGCCCAAGGATCCTTTTTCATGGCTCCGGGATTTTCCACACCGGTTCTAAGCACCCGGAGAGGAGAAATCTTCCTCAAGGGCAGCAAGGGCAACAGCGTAAACAGAAAACAGACGACCCAACCAAATGCCAACCCGATTACCAGATCGAACCACGCAAACCTGGATTCCAATTCGAAGGGTAAAAAATCCTGAATAAAAACCGGTATCAGAAATTGGATGCCAGTTCCGATAAGAGAGCCGATCAATGCGGCGATCAATCCCAGTCCGCTTATTTGAACCAGAAATATGGATACGCTTAATTTGGACGGCGTGCCTAAGCAGCGCAGAATGGCAACCGTATCCAATTTCCCGGCCAGGTATACATGCACGGCACCTGTCACCCCTACCCCTCCTAGAATCAGGGCCATAAAACCAACCAGGTTGAGAAGGTCAGTTACCGCCTGAAACGACTCAATAAGCTCGTCTCGTTCCTCCTCCACTGTATCGTAAGAAACTCTGTTTTCGCGAAAGAACCTTCGATCTCGTTCGAGATCCGATTGAATGTTAGACGGGTCATCCAGCTTTACATAGGCCCGACAGGAAACACGGCTGCCAAACTGCATAAGGCCGGTATCCTCCAAGTTCGACTTGGAGATATAGACCCTCGGCGCGACCCAACCAGTGAGGTTTGATTCACCCGGGATACGGTCAACGATCGCGATTACCTCAAAATAAATTTCACCTAACTTTACACGATCGCCAACGGAAACAGAAAACTGATAAAAAAGGCTTTCCTCCATCATCACATATCGACCCGAATGAAATTGATCCATCAGGTTTTCGGGCTGAGTTTCTAGCTCTCCGTAAAACGGAAATGCTTCTTCAAATGCCCGCATGGATACAAGACGGCTGCCACCGTTGGATTCAAACAAGGCCATAGTCGACAAGCGCACTTCGTTGACGCGTTGACCTGGAAGCTCGTCGATGTAGTTTTCAACTTCCTCAGGGTAAACAGAGCGTGAGTAAAATTCGACGTCAGCTCCAAGCAGTTCCTTCGATTGCTCATTGATGGCATCCTCTATGTTTGAGCGGAAACCCCGTATGGCCACCAGAGCTGAAAGGCCGAACACAATGGATAGTACAAACAAAACCAGTTTCAGCCGATTCCGCCGGCTATCACGCCAGCTCATCAATAACGCCCACCTCCAACTAACATCTGCAGATGGCTCGCTCACAGAGATTCAACGCCCTCCACAGCACCCTGATGGATCCTGAAAATGTGCTCGGTTTTACGAGCTAATTCAAGATTATGAGTAACTACTACCAAGGTCGTTCCAGCTTGCCGGTTGAGGTCGAACAGCAGATTTTCAACCACGCCGCTGGTATCCCCATCCAGATTGCCAGTCGGTTCGTCTGCAAAAAGGATAGAAGGCTCATGAATAAAGGCCCTGGCCAAAGCAACACGTTGTTGTTCACCGCCGGACAGTTGGACCGGATAATGATCTAATCGATCTCCCAGTCCGACCTGCTCCAAGAGCTCATAGGCTTGCTTTCTTTTTCCGGTTCTTCCTCGCAATTCCAATGGTACTAAAACGTTTTCCAAAGCATTCAGGGACGGGATCAATTGAAAGTTCTGAAATACAAATCCAACTTCCTGGTTTCGAATCTCAGCTAACTCATCTTCCGTCGAGGAGTGCAAAGCATGGTCGTTGAGAAAAATTTCGCCACTGCTCGGTCGGTCCAGTCCAGCACATAAACCCAGCAAAGTGGTTTTGCCCGATCCCGATGGTCCGAGAATGGAACAGCGGCTCCCAGCCTGAATATCGAAAGTCACATCTTGCAGCACATCCACCTCATGGCTCTCCGTGGAAAAGGATTTACTGACGTTCTTTACTTGAAGGATTTTCATTAATTAAGGTTCGCAAGGATTTATTTTTTAATGACTGGCATGCGTTTTGTGAATGAACTTAATCTCATAAGCTCTGTCATGAAGATGCGGTGAAAAGTTTCAATTCAATCATTTGCTTAAGCGTGAGAGCGGTGTGGATGCTCACGCTGGTTACAATGGGGCTCCTCCCGCTCGCTGCAAAGAAAACCATCGTATTCATGGGTGACAGCATCACTGCAGGCTATGGAATCGGAGACGACCAAGCCTTTCCAGCTCTCATTCAGGAAAAGCTGGATGAATTGGAATTAGATTACACGGTGATCAATGCTGGGGTGAGTGGCGAAACTTCAGCAGGAGGATTAAACCGAATCAACTGGCTGCTGAAACGGCCCATTGACATTTTTGTATTAGAACTGGGGGCCAACGACGGGCTACGTGGTCAGATGGTGGAGGCGACTCGTTCCAACCTGATTGAAATTCTGAACCGCGTACGAGAAAAATATCCAGCTGCTGATTTAATTCTGGCCGGCATGCAAGTTCCTCCAAGCATGGGACCGGATTACTCCAGTGCATTTAGATCTATGTTCGGCGAAGTCGCAGACTCCACGGGCGCCCATCTGATCCCGTTTACCCTGGAAGGTGTCGGAGGTGTCGACGAACTGAATCTACCGGATGGCATCCACCCAAATCGAAAAGGTCATCAAATGATTGTTGAGTTGGTCTGGAAACATGTAGAGCCCTTTCTCGAAAAATAAAGCATGGATAGTAGTTATTCCCTGAAACACCGAATAAGCTACTTTCAAGTCGACCAAGATCATAAAATACAACTCGGCGCTGTATTTCAACTTCTCCTGTAGGCAGCCATCCGCCATGCCAATCAAGCGGCAGCAGGAACGGACATTTTGGAAATGAAAGGGGAATTCTGAATTCTCAACCGTGTAGCCTTCAACTCGAAAAATATCCGAGACTTTACGAGGAGGTAACCGTTCATACTTGGGCAAACAAAATGGAGAACGTAACAGGATTCAGGGAATTTCCAATTTTCTGCGGAAACGAGGAAATCGAGAAATTATCCGCCCTATGGCTCTATATAAACCTATGCAAAAAACGTTCGCCAGGATCCGGGATGATATTATGGAAAATTTCGCGGTCGACAACGACGGCAACAACCACGTCAACAACACGACCTGCCTGGAAATGCTTCAGACCGCCCTCTATCACCAAAAATTGGATACACACCCGAGCCAATTACAAATTCAATTTTCCAAGGAAATTCCACCGGATACCGAATACGTGAACGCGGGCATCGAGAACAAAGAAAACGAAAAGGTGTTCAGTATAGGACCAGGCGAAGAAATAGCCGCTACAGGCAGGGTGAGTTGAGCCTACTCTTGTTCCGATCGTGACAGCTGGACGAGCAAGAGGATTCCGGACAAAAAAATCCCGGGCCAGATAACCTGCCAGGGATCTGCTAGGAGATAACTTTTGTTTTGCCGTAAAATCGATCCCAATTCGGGAAAATCGGGGTCGCCTATAAGCCCCAAAAAGGCCAAACCGCTGACTTCAAGCAGGGAAAAAGCGAATATCAATTTCGATAAACCGGATACATCGGGTTTCAGGTTCGGCCATATGGTCCTGCGAAAAAGGTTCCAGGACTGGGACCCCAATACCAGGCTCGCCTGAACGTAGAGTGTTTCTTTCTGATAGAGCCACAATACACGTAGCTGCCGGAAGGTAAAAGGTACATTTCCCAAGGCAGCGGCGATAACCAAAGTTCCGGGGCCTTGTTCCAAGAAGACAAGTAACAAAAGTGCAATAAAAATTACCGGTATGGCCAACCAACCGGACACAAATGAGAGAATGAATTGGCTGAACCAAGCAGGTGCTTTCTGCTCCGCAAACAAAATAAGGGCGGCCAAAGCCAAATTGCCTACTGTAGCCACCAGACCCATTAAAATGGAGTGCCCGGATCCCAGCCAAATGCGACTGAAAAGATCTCTTCCTAAACCATCCACTCCCAAAAGGTGAGAGAAGGATGGGCCTGACAATCGGTTTCCTGTGTAATCTTGGGATAGCGGATCAAGGGGTGTATAAAAAAATCCCACGAATGCCCATAATAGGATCAGCCCAAGGAGAAGTTCAAATAGCCGGGTCCGGTTCATGAACCCCCTTTCTTAATTTTCGGGTCCATGGAAAAAGCGACCGTATCAGCCAGGCACACCACCGCGAATACCAAGAGGATGATGAACAGAAAACCATTCTCGATGACAAAAAGATCCTTTTCCAAAATCGCGCCCACAAGGAAGCTGCCCATACCGGGCCAAGAAAATACTGTCTCGGTCAAAACCGCACCTCCCAACAAAGCTCCGAAGCTGGTCCCCAGCGCGGTCACCACCGGAGCTCCGGCCAGCTTGAGCAAATGCTTTAACCATAGCCGGACTGGGCCAAAGCCGCGTGCCTTGAGCGACATTATCAGATTCCGCGTGATGGGATCCTGCATGCGCGGATGAATGACATTGATCACCACCGCCGCAGGATAAAAGGAAAGGCAGAGAGCTGGTAGAAATAGATGATTGACCACCAGTCCAAACAGATCCCCACGTCCCGCCAGAAGGACATCGAGTATTAGAAATCCTGTTACATGAGGTTTATCATAGGTGTAATCAAACCTCCCCTCTGTGGGGAAGACATTCAACCAAAGGCTTCCAATCACAATTAAAATAAATCCTAACCAAAAAATTGGAATCACAACTCCGATAACCCCTAGACCATGGGATAGTTTACGGAAAATCCACGCTGAGCCAGAGGAGGCAAACAGGGCAATAGGTATACCGTAAAGGACACCCAGAAACATGGCTGACAGCGTAAGCTCGAGCGTTGCGGTTAACCGGGAGAATAAGTCTTCCACTACAGGTCTTTGAGTGATCAGGCTCCTTCCCCAGTCACCCGTCATAAAATTTTCGAAGTAATTAAAGTATTGAGTTAACAACGGGTCGTTCAACCCGAGACGCTCCCGCTCCAAGGCCACCGTTTCCGGATCCGGATTCTTCAATCGAAGAGCAATCGGATCCCCCTCCAACAATTGAATTGCCGTAAACAGCAAAATGCTCGCCCCAATCAGCGCCCCAACCAGCACGCCACACTTCTTCAGGCCATTTACCAAGAACTCCACTAAACTATTGAGTGGCACAAACTGCGCCGGTGACAAGGATTAGTTCATGTGGCCTGAAATAGGTCTCGATCATCTTCGTATGAAGGCAAGACCAATCGATAGGGAACCTAAAGAAGGATCTTCCTTAATCCATTGCTACTTCATACTCAAAACCCGCGAAAGGCTACGAAATCCGGCAGGGCCAGTTCAGCCTATCCGAAAAATATGGCTAATACATAGTGGAGCGGCTTGCTGCTGCCTTATGGTTCGTTAAATGAGAATATCCCCAGGAATAATCACCCATAAAAGAGCCGGATTTCATTATAAGGAAAATTCATTGGGGGCATTGCGGTGGTGTATCGAAAATCAAATTGAATGGCGCGAAATTGATGTTGCCCTTACAGGTGATGGAAGGGTTGTCGTATTTCATGGAGATAATCTGGGCGGGTCTACAAACGGCAGTGGATTAATTGCCACGAAAGACTATGATGAGATTAAACAACTGGAGATCGGAAAAGAAGAATCAATTTCTCTCCCAAGAGATTTTCTTTGCACGGCAAAATCTAAGGTAAAATTACACATAGAATTAAAGGGAATAGAGCATCATAAAATCTGTGAGCTGCAGAAAATGATACAAGATCAAAAACAATTCATCGTATTGCATGATGAAACAAAGTCTACCTGGGGAAAAATACTGGAATGCAACCTATGGATTCTTTTTTGAGAAAATTTACCCGCATCCAGCAGCCTAAGAATTGTAATTCGTATAAAGTCTTCTGGCCCTATTGGTAAGCCTATCAGAACACCACATTTCTTCAGGCCATTTAACAATAACTCATCTCAGCAATTTAGGGTACACCTCACCCTTTTTCTGGGGTTGGACTTCCTAGCCTTTCGAGAAATTTGTCTTTCTCTGGGCGTGATTTGCTAAGAATAACAAATACTGTGTGTTTCAAAAAAATGGCATCCTTTTCTTGTCCTATCCTGTGTTTGATGCAAAAATCTGAAATGGCTACGGATTTGGTGAAAAGAAGAAAATTAATTGTAATGGTATTTTGGCCTACCTAGAGCACCCTTCTTTTAGGCGTCAAAACCAATACAGAGTTAATAATACGCCAACTGAAGAGAACGCGCTGGATACTACTGTGGATTCTTGGTCAGGGATACGAAAATTAGTAAATCAATAATTAAAAACAAGAGGGAGGCCAATAGAAAAAAGTAATTTGCAAAGGAATGCCACGTACTAAATTTAATCGTATCACCAGACATTGGGGGAAGGGGTCAAGATTCATATTCTGAAAAAGCTTATCACTCCAACTTCGGGTCTTTATCGGTGGCGAGGCCGGAGCTGGTGATGGATGCCGATTCCTGGTAGGTTTCGTAGTCGGTGTTGACGCGCCAGAGTTCGTGGCTTTTGCCGTCGCAAATGTTTTCGCTGATCAAGATGCCCATCAAGATGCTGTGGTCCTGATTGTTGTATTTGAATGTTCCATACCGACCGATGGGGATGACATTTTCGAAGTCTTTTAAAAAGGCTTCTATCTTGGATACCGGTTCCTTGTATCCTTTTTTATAAACCGGATAAGACCGAGGAATGCGGATGACCTTGCCTTCGATAATATCTGACTGATCAATCAGTCCTATGGCTTCGAGCTCCTGATCCACTTTTTGGATGATGGTTTCGTCGTTCTCTTTCCACATGGGACCATCGTCATTGCACCAGAGTTCGGAGCATAAAACAGTGTGATCTTTGTCGCTGGTGATATCATCAACCCAATTGTTGTAATTGGTTACCCGGCCAATACCGACATCCGCCGAATGGATATAGAGCCACTGGTCGTCGAAAATGTCTTTTTTGTTCACCAGGGTATATACAAGAATGGTATTCCTGTAAGAGAGTTTTTTCAGCACGTTCCGGATCGGATCTTCAGGTTGGCTGAGAGCCTTAACCAGCAAGGTCAATGGCATGGTTGATATGACAAAATCATACTCGAGTTCCTGACCATTCGCTAATCGTACCCCGTGAGCCTGGCCATCATCGCCACGGATAAAGGATTGAACGCACTGACCCAAATGAACGTGACTCCCCAACTCCTCAATTTTTTCAGCCATCTGGTTGTAGATATATCCGGTTCCCTTGATGGGATAGGCAAACTGATCAGCCAGGGTAGCATGTTTCTTTTGTCCGATACCCAGGATTCCCTTGAGGGCTTCGCCGAGCGATAATTTCCGGATGCGCTGAGAAGCAAAGTCGGAATCCAAGTCCTTACAATCAATGCCCCACAATTTCTCACTGTACGTTTTGAAAAAGATTTCGAAGAGCCGCTTACCGAATCGAGAGATAGTCCAGGACTCAAAATCGTCCTCATCCTTCGATCCTTTGACTTTGGTATAAAGATAGCTGAATAGACAATGGAATCCTTCCATGGCGCCTAGTTTGGCAAGAGCTTCGATGCCCTTCAGCGGATAACCGAAATATTTGCCCTCGTAGTAAATGCGGG
>CEUS01276598.1_pt1 | contig 13391 bp, 11 predicted proteins | sample 427031 | NCBI WGS metagenome assembly CEUS01 (sample SAMEA2622837, study PRJEB7988) | marine metagenome | biome: marine biome (ENVO:00000447); feature: marine epipelagic mixed layer (ENVO:xxxxxxxxx); material: "saline water (ENVO:00002010), including plankton (ENVO:xxxxxxxx)" | depth 140 m | reverse complement strand
TTCTTTTTAACGCCCTTTGCATTTTTAGTTTTTTTGTTAGCGTTAATAGAATTATATAATCACAAATATTGGTTAAACCCGCCTCAAACAAAAGTGGTATATCAAGAATTACAGTTTGTGTTTTTTTCTTTCTGTGATTTTTTAAGAATCTTTCCCGAGACTTTCTTACTTCGGCGTGAATAAATTTCTCTATTTTTTTCTTTTTTACCTGATTGTTAAAAATTTCTTGTCTAATTAAAGATTTGTTTATTTTTTTTCGTTTTATGGCTTGGTTCAATTTGTTTTTTTTTAAAAAATTAATAAAAGACCTGGATGGAGAAGAATAAATTTTTTTTACAATCGCGTCCGAATCATGAATTGGCCACCCTCTTTTTTTGAGAAATTTTACAATTGTGGTTTTGCCGGACGCAATTCCCCCAGTTAAGCCAACCTTAATCACCCTTTTATTCTCTTTAAAATCTTGGTTTTTAGGGCGCTGTCTTCTGAAGGCATAATACCAAACCAACTAAAAAAGCAGGGTCTTGCTTGATTTATTAACATGTCAATTCCATAAACTTTTGTTTTTGCGTTTGTAAAATGTTTTAAAAATTTTGTTTCTTTGGGTTTGTAGACAATGTCGCAAACTTCAATGCTTTTGTTGATTTTCTTTATTTTCAAGTCTGAAAAAACATTTCTTGGTGTTGTGTTAATTATTAAATAAGAGTCTTCTGTGTGATCTTTTATTTTTTTTATGGAGTGGGTTATTTTTTGTGAGAATTGTGAAAATTGAATTTTTCTTTTTGTTCTGTTAAAAACAATTGTGTTTTCCTTATAGTATTTTCCCATCTGCAACAAACCGTAAAGCACGGCCTTTGCGGCACCACCGTAGCCTATAAGTATTATTTTTTTTTTATTAATTTTTTTTTTGTGTTTTAATCTTTTTTTTTGATAAGCTTCTAAAAACCCTTTCCAATCAGTGTTTGTTCCATAATATTTTTTCTTTTTTATTGTTATACAATTAACTGCCCCAATGGTTCTTGAGTGTTTGTCCATTTTATCAAGCAGCTTTATTGCCTTTTCCTTAAAAGGTATTGTTATGTTAACCCCAACAAGGTTTTTTTCTTTTAGTATTTTTTTTATATCCTTGTTAAAGTTTTTTTCTTTTATTATCTTGTGTTTATAGACTGCATTAATATTATATTTTTTAAACCAGTGATTAAAAATTAAAGGCGAGAGGCTTTTGTCCACCCTAGTTCCTATTACGTATGCCTTTTTTCTGTTCATTTTTTTATATTAAACTTTTTTAGAAATTTCAAAAAGGGAAAAAGAGGGAGGCCCATAACATTAAAAAAATCTCCACTGATGTTTTCAATGATATTTGGTCCTTCTTTTTCAACCCTATAACACCCAACCGATTTTAAAACTGATTTTCCACACAGCTTAAGGTATTTTTCTACCTCTTTTTCTGAAAGATTTCTGATTTTAACTGTTGATTTTTGTGTTTTAAACCAAACCAATTTATTGTTGTAATAACAGGCTGCAGAAGAATATATGTTGTGTTTTTTTCCAGAAAGGTGAAGGATTTTGTTTTTTGCCTCTTTTATGTTTTTCGCTTTGTTAATTATTTCTCCTCTAAAATAAATTGCTGTATCCACCCCCAGTATCAAGGTGTCTTTTTTTTTTATACTTTTTGCTTTTTCTTTTGCTAAAAACTCGGTTAATTTTTTAGCGTTGTTTTTGTTTTTATTTTTTTGTTTTAACTCTTCTTCGTTAACCTTTGGTTTTGTTTGTTGAAACACCACGTTATTTTTTTTTAAAATAGCCGCTCTTGACGAGCTTTTGCTTGCAAGTATAAAGTTTTTGTTAAGAAACATGTTTATAAGTGTCTTTTTTATTCATGATATTCACATTAAGAAAAAATTAATTGTTTCTTATTGTTTTTTCTTAACAATATATAATATTTTTATTTTCTTTTTGTGTTTTTTTACCCTGCCATTTATTAAATTTTTACTAATATCTTTTCCTTGTTTTTAAAGGTGGGTATTCTTTGTTTTTTACATTAAAATCAATGTTTTAAGGGTTTTGTTGGTGTAGTTGTTCTTTTGTGTATAAAAATAATAAGAGTGTATAAAAATAAAGAAAAAGCGTTGTTTTTTTTGAAATATAGTATTCCACAACACCAAATACCAACAATATTTAAATAAATAATAAAATTATTTTTGACAATTGTATAAATTCAAAATATTAGATTATTTTCTTTTCAATCCCCCACAAAAAAATATGAGACTACAAGAATTAAAAAATAAAAATCCAGAAGAGCTTTTAAAGCATGCTGAAAAATTAGAAATAGAAAACCCTTCTGCATACAGAAAGCAAGATTTAGTTTTTGCTATACTTAAAAAAATTGCCCAAGATGGAGAAACAATAGAGGGTGTTGGGATAATAGAAATTATGCAAGATGGTTTTGGATTTTTAAGATCTCCAGAATCAAACTATCTTCCTGGTCCTGATGATATTTATGTCAGCCCAGGGCAAATAAAAAAATTTAGTTTAAGAACTGGCGATGGTATTGAGGGCGAAATAAGAGCGCCAAAACAAGGTGAAAGGTATTTTGCTTTAATAAAGATTAACACCATTAATGGGTCTGAGACAGAATTAGTAAAAAACAGAATTAATTTCGAAGATCTTACTCCTTTATACCCCGAGTCAAGATTTAGACTAGAACAAGAAAAACCCATGCCAGATTTAACTGAAAGAATTATTGATATAATTGCCCCGCTAGGAAAAGGACAAAGGCAACTAATTGTAGCACAGCCATTCACAGGAAAAACAATTATTATGCAAAAAATTGCTAATGCTATCACCGCAAACAGCCCCGAAACTAAACTAATAGTTTTATTAATAGATGAAAGGCCAGAAGAGGTTACTGATATGGCTAGATCTGTAAACGGGGAAGTCATAAGCTCAACCTTTGATGAACCTGCTTCACGACACGTACAAGTAGCTGAAATGGTTATTGAAAAAGCTAAACGATTGGTTGAATACAAAAAAGACGTTGTAATTCTTTTAGACTCCATTACCAGACTGGGAAGAGCATACAACACGGTTGTACCTTCAAGCGGAAAGGTATTAACAGGCGGGGTCGATGCAAACGCACTACAAAGGCCTAAAAGATTTTTTGGTGCCGCAAGAAATGTAGAAAAAGGAGGATCTTTAACAATAATAGCAACAGCCTTGATTGATACTGGAAGCAGGATGGATGAAGTTATTTTTGAAGAATTTAAAGGAACAGGCAACAGTGAAATTGTTTTAGACAGAAAACTAAGTCAAAAAAGAACCTACCCAGCTTTTGATATCGGAAAATCAGGAACAAGAAAAGAAGAATTGTTGATAGAAAAAGATGATTTAGGAAAAATATTTATTTTGAGAAAAATTCTTGCCCCAATGGGCGTTACAGAAGCAATGGAATTTTTGTTAGACAAAATGAAAAGCACAAAAGATAACAACGACTTTTTTCAAAGCATGGGAAAAAAATAAAACTAAGTTCCACAAAAAGTTTTATAACCCAACCCACTACCCTTAGGAACAGTTTGGTATTTAGAATCCAACCACCTGACATCATACGGTTGTTTTAAAACATTCACAAAATCAATGAAGGGATTTATATTATTATTGGTAACCGCCTCATACAAAACACTCTCAACCATTTGGTTTCTTGGTATTATTACAGGGTTGTTTTTTTGCATCAATGTAAATGAATCAAATCCCTCTTTTTTTAATTCACCCAATCTTATTTTCCAATCTTTAATCCAACCAACAAAATCTTCTTGCAAGTATTGTTTTTCGTAAAAATCTTTTTTAGTTGAAATGTCACAAAAAGTGTTCGTGTAATCAGCCCCGCCTTTTTCCATCCATGCCAAAAGCCTTTTCACCAAAACATCATCATCACCCACGCCTGACAAACCAACCTTTTTAAACATCATAGAAAACCATTTTTTTTTAAACATACTATCAAAATCTGAAAAAACATCTGTTACCATCTCAATAGCAGTTTTTTGATTTTTATCTATTAGCGGCAACAAGGTTTCTGCAAAACGTAAAAGATTCCAATGTGTTATTATAGGCTGGTTGCCAAAAGAGTAGCGACCAGCATAATCTATAGAGCTAAAAACAGCTTCACGACTATAACTATCCAAGAAGGCACAAGGACCATAATCAATTGTTTCACCAGAAACAGCAACATTGTCGGTATTCATTACACCATGAACAAAACCAACCCTCATCCAATTTATAACAAGATTGGTTTGTTTTTTTGTAACGCTTTTTAACAAATCTAAGGCGGGGTTTTTTGAATCAATCAATTCGGCAAAATGTCTTTTAATTGTATATTTCATCAAGGCCTCTAGGGTTTTGTAGTCTTTTTTTGCTGCAGCAAATTGAAAAGTTCCTATTCTAATGTGGCTTGAAGCAACCCTTGTGAGTATTGCTCCTGGAAGCGGATTTTCACGCATTACATCTTCGCCAGTTTTAACAACAGCAAGGGCCCTTGTTGTTGGTATCCCCAAACCAAACATTGCCTCACTAACAAGGTATTCCCTTAAAACAGGACCAAGTGCGGCGCGTCCGTCCCCCTGTCTTGAGTAGGGCGTTTTACCTGAACCCTTTAACTGTATATCAAATCGTTTTTGTTTTTTTGTTTTGTGTTCACCAAGTAACACCGCCCTTCCATCTCCTAGGTTTGTAAAAAAACCAAACTGGTGTCCCGCATAGGCCTGAGAGATCGTTTTTGAGTTTTTACACAAGCTGTTCCCAGAAAATATTTGTGCCAGAAGGCTGTCCTCTACTTTTGAAAAGTTTAGGTCAAGACTTTTGGCAAAAGAACGATTAACAAGAAGCACCTCCGGGGACTTTACTGGTTGAGGCAAAACACCTGACATTAAGGCCTCAGGAAGACCTGTATATGTATTGTCAAAACAAAAACCGATGTCATTAATTTTATCTTGAAACATAAGACTATATTATAAAATATTTAAACAAATGAAATAAATATTTAAATAGAAATTATAGACTTCAATGAACTATAAGTTTATTTTCTTTTGTAAATGATTTTGCAAGATACAATTTATGCAGTTTCAACAGCCCCTGGAAAGTCAGCAATTTCCGTGGTTAGGGTTTCGGGAAAAAAGGCCTATGAAAGCGTCAAAAAAATTTCTAAGTCGATGCCAAAAAAACCAAACCACTCAAAATTAAACAAAATAATTGAAAAAAACGGCGACACAATAGATCAAACAATAACAACGTTTTACAAAAGTCCAAAAAGCTACACAGGAGAAGATATGGTAGAAATATCATTTCATGGCGGAAGCGCTGTTTTGAGCAAGTTCATTGGTATGTTTGAAAAAAATAAAGATGTAAGGCAAGCAAAGCCAGGCGAGTTTACAAGAAGGGCCTTCGAAAATAATAAACTTGATCTAACACAGGTCGAGGCCGTTGCAGATCTTGTAAACGCAGAAACAGAAAACCAAAGAAAAGAGGCCTTCAACCAACTCGAAGGATCTTCATCTTTGGGGTTAAAAAAAATTCACGAAAAAACAAAAAACCTTTTAGCTGAAGCGGAGGCCATAATAGATTTTTCAGATGAAGACTTGCCTAAAAATGTTTATAATCAAATATTAGAACAAATAGAGAACATAATTACAGAGATAGACAGTGCAGTTTCTAAAAATATTAGAAGTAGAAAAATACACAACGGCTATATAGTTGGAATTATTGGAAAAACTAATACTGGAAAATCAAGCTTTATTAATAAAATATCAAACCAAGACGTTTCGATTGTAACAAGCCAGCCAGGAACCACAAGAGATGTTCTTGAATCCTACATTGATATTCAAGGGCTTCCAGTAAGATTTTATGATACGGCAGGAATAAGAAGATCAAAAAGCACTATTGAAAACATAGGCATAAGCAAATCAAAAAAATTGGCTGAAAATTCTGATTTAAACTTAATTTTTATTGAAAAAAAATCAGACTTATTAAGGTTTAAATCATATAAAAACAAAATATTTGTTCAATCCAAGCACGATATTCGAAGAACTCTAAATAAAAACAAAGATATCATATCAATTTCATCAAAAACAGGGTTTGGAATAAAAAATTTATTAAAAATTATTAGCAAAAAACTAATAAAAATGAGCTTTAAGGAGTTCGGTCACATTTCACGTGAAAGACACATGAGGTTCTTGTCTGATTCAAAAAAACACCTTTTAAGAGCAAAAGAAAACAAAAACTACGATAAGTTTTGTGAAGATATAAGGCTCGCCCTAAATGAAATTTCAAAAATATATGGAAAAACTGATGTAGAGGATATATTAGAGATAATATTTAATGATTTTTGTATTGGAAAGTAATTTCACGTGAAAAATAATAATTATGATGTTATAGTTATAGGCGGCGGCCACGCAGGTGTAGAGGCCGCATGTGCATCTTCAAGAGTTGGCGCCAAAACAGCTTTAATTACTCACAAAACTGAAAAAATAGGCGAAATGTCTTGTAATCCCGCTATAGGCGGCCTTGGAAAGGGCCACTTAGTAAGAGAAATAGACGCCTTGGATGGAATTATGGCAAGGGCTATTGATGAATCTGGCATTCAATTTAGAATGTTAAACTTAAGCAGAGGCCCGGCAGTGCGCGGCCCAAGAGCCCAGGCTGACAGACTTTTGTATAAAAAATCTATCCAAAAGCAAATATTTGAGCAAAAAAACTTATTTGTTGTTAATGGATCTGTTGAAAACCTTATAATAAAAAACAAAAAAGTTGAAGGGGTTTCAATTAGTGGTTTGGGTGATATTTTCTCAGATTCTGTGGTTTTAACAACAGGCACGTTTTTGAGAGGAATGATTAGAATTGGTGACAGCTCATATCCTGCAGGGAGGATTGGTGACAAACCTTCTGTTAATCTTGCAAAAAAAATTGAATCATTAAAGTTTTCAATAGGCAGATTAAAAACAGGGACACCCCCACGAATAGATAAAAAATCTATAAATTTCAATGATTTAGAAGAGCAGCTGGCTGATAAAGAGCCCTCTCCATTCTCATTTATCAACAATGTTATACACATGCCCCAAGTTTCTTGTTTCATAACCCACACAAACAAAAAAACACACAACATCATTAATAAAAATCTAAATTTATCTCCTATGTACTCTGGTGAAATTAAATCCATGGGCGCCAGATATTGCCCATCTATTGAAGACAAGATTTATAAATTTGCAAATAAAAAAAGCCATCAAATTTTTTTAGAACCAGAGGGGATAAACAACAACACTATATACCCAAATGGAATATCCACATCTCTTCCTGAGAGCGTCCAAAAATTGTTTATTCAAACCATAAAGGGTTTAGAAAAATGTATTATTACAAAACCAGGTTATGCAATTGAATATGACTACGTTAACCCCCAAGAGCTTTTTCACACACTAGAGACTAAAAAAATAAAAAACCTTTTTTTTGCAGGCCAGATTAATGGAACAACTGGATATGAAGAGGCCGCTGCACAAGGCATAATTGCAGGAATAAACGCTGCTTTAAAACTTCACAACAAAAAGAAATTTATCATAAACAGGTCTGAAGGCTACATAGGGGTTCTTATTGATGATCTCGTTACAAAAGGAACAAAAGAGCCCTATAGAATGTTTACTTCTCGAGCAGAATATAGACTAACATTGCGGGCAGACAATGCAGATCAAAGAATTACCCCCCTTGGAATTAAAATTGGCTGCGTTTCTGCTATAAGAAAAAATTTGTTTAATAAAAAAATCAAACAACTTGGAAAAGATTTTGATCTGGTTAAAAGCAAAAGCGTATCGCCCAATGCATTAAATAAATATGGAATTAAAATTAATTTTGATGGAAAAAAAAGAACAGCCCTAGACCTTCTCTCTTATAAAAATATTTGTTTTGACGACATAATTAAAATATGGCCAGAAATGAAGCTTATTAAAAAAGAATCAAGAGAACAGATAATTATCCAATCACAGTATTCAGGTTATTTAAAAAGACAAAAAGAAGATATTGTTGACTTTATTAAAGACGAAGAATTACTAATACCCCGAAATATTAATTATAATAAAGTGGGGAGCCTTTCAAACGAAATTGTTGAAAAACTATCTCTCATTAAACCCCCCACACTCGGGGCTGCTTCTAGAATTTCTGGCGTAACACCAGCAGCAGTTATAGCTCTTCTGAGACACGTTAAAAGAAAAAAAAACCAAAGGACTGTTTAGTTTGAACTATAAACAGTATACAAAAAAAATGTTTTCCCTCAGCAGTCCGCAGGTAAAAAAAATAGATGAATTTATAGACGAGCTTATAGAATACAACAAACACACAAACCTTGTTGGAAAATCTACACTAATAAACCCTTGGAGATCACATATTCTTGACAGCATTCAAATTGCCGATGCTATAAAAAATAAAAAAAGCTCCATTTTAGACATGGGCACAGGAGCCGGGCTCCCGGGGCTAGTTTTGGCTATTATGGGGTACGAAAAAATAACCTTGGTTGATTCGAATGGAAAAAAAATAAACTTTATAAAACAAGTGTGCAAAAAGCTTAATATCAAAGCAGAAATTTTATTAAAAAGAATAGAAAAAATACAAAAAAAACAATATGATTTTTTAATTTCAAGAGCGTTGTCTAGACTTAACAATCTTTTTGTTTATTCACATAAATTTATAAACAACAGAACTACATTGGTTTTTTTAAAGGGCAAAAATGCTACTGATGAAATTTATGAAGCTAGAGCAAAATGGAGCTTTAATAACAAAATGTTTCAGAGCAAATCAGACGAAAGAGGAAAAATGCTTGTTATTAAAAATTTATCATTAAAAAGCTTATGAAAATAATATCTATAGCTAATCAAAAAGGAGGGGTTGGAAAAACCACAACAGCTATCAACCTATCTACAGCAATGGTAGCAATTAATAAAAAAGTTTTGCTAGTTGACGCCGACCCCCAAGGCAATGCTAGCACTGGTTTGGGCATATCGGAAGATAACAGAAGCCCCTCTTTGTACAATCTTTTGACATCGGGCAAGTTTGACACAAATGCTATTAAAAAAACCTTAATTCCCAACCTTGACATAATAACCTCTACCCAAGATTTAGCTGCCTCAGAAATAGAGTTGGCAGAAAAAGAAAACAGAGAGTTTTGTCTTAAGGGTATTTTAGACCAAATAAAAGACTACGATTATTTTTTTATAGACTGCCCCCCAGCACTAGGACTCCTGACAATTAATGGATTGGTGGCAGCAACTTCCGTAATTGTCCCGTTGCAATGTGAGTTTTTTGCCTTAGAGGGGCTCAGCTCTCTTACAAAAACTATAGACCTAATTAAAAATAATTTTAACCCTGGTCTTGAAATCGAAGGCGTGGTTTTAACAATGCATGATAAAAGAAATTCACTAAGCGAGCTTGTAGAAAGCGATGTCAGGGGTTATTTCGGCGACAAAGTATACAAAACTATAATTCCAAGAAATGTCAGGGTTTCCGAAGCTCCAAGCCACGGCAAACCAGTTTTGGTTTATGATACAAACTGCGTTGGATCAAAAGCATATATAGATCTTGCAAAAGAGGTAATTTATAATCAGTGAGGAAGAAAAAATGAACAAAGAAAATAGCAAATTAGGAAGAGGTCTATCGTCTCTTCTATCGTCCAAAAAAGACAACCAATCAGAATCTAAGAATTTTAAAAAAATAAACACATCATCCATAAAAGCAAACTCTCAACAGCCAAGGAAGCGTTTTGGAAAAAATGAAATAGAAGATCTTGCAGCGTCTATCAAGTCACAAGGAATTTTACAACCCATAGTTGTAAGGCAAAAAGCTGAAAACACCTTCGAAATAATAGCTGGGGAAAGAAGGTGGAGGGCCGCACAAATTGTTGGATTGCATGAAATCCCAGCAATCATAAAAGAAATGAATGACGAAGAAGCGCTCCAGGCAGCGCTTATAGAAAATATTCAAAGAGAAAACTTAAACCCTGTTGAGGAGGCAAGGGCATACCAATTAATTTTAAAAGACAATAAAATAAATTATGAGAGCCTATCCAACTTGATTGGCAAAAGCAGAAGTCACATATCTAATACAATTAGGCTCCTAGAGCTGAATGAAATAATTCTTAACTACATAGAGGAGGGAAAAATATCAATGGGACACGCTAGAGCATTAATTGGGGTACCCGATGCGGTAGATCTTGCCAAAGATATAATAAACAAAAAACTAAGCGTGAGAGAGGTCGAAAAAAATACTTCAAAATACAAAAACAAAAAACCAAAGAAAAACCTCAAAGACCCAAACATTTTAAATCTTGAACAAGAGCTCTCTGAAAAAATTGGCTTAAAAACATCCATATACTTCAATGATCAAGGCTCGTCCGGCTCTATTACGCTTTATTATTCTGATCTTGATCAACTTGATGATATTATGAAAAGGTTAAAAAAGTAACTATTTTAAAGCCTGTGAGCAGTTTAATAAAAATCTTTGAACAATAATTAAATAATGAGCATCGTTTTTTCTTAGAAAAAGCTCAGTTTTTTGTATTAATTTAAAAATTTTTGATATTTGTTTTAAGTTAGACCTATTTACGAGCGTCTTAAAACCCTCTTTTTGCTTGAAGAGGTACTTTGGTAAATAATAATTTGTTAAATTTTCAATGTCTTTTTCAGATTTATCTTCAATAGCAAGAACCAACAATCTGGTAAATTTTTTAAAAACCTGTAAAAATAAATAAGCCTCAGAAGAATTATTTATTGCTCTAATGGTTTTAGAAATAATCAACTCTTTATTTGTTAGAAAGCTTTGAAAAAACAACTCTTCCATCTCTACTGAACCAATGTTTGTAATTATTTTTCTCAATTCAGTAAGAGATATTGTCTTTTTTCCATAATCAAAAATTTTATCTAAATCATTTTGCAATAACTGAAATTCGTCTGAAGAGTTTTCAATAAAAAACCAATAAGCCTCCTTGCTTAATTTTAAATCTGCTTGGTTTAAAAAAGTGTCAATTTTTCTTTTTTTAAAACCAGAGGACAATTTATAACAAGAAATAGAAATAAATTGTTTGTGGTTATCAAAGTATTTTTTTATTTTTGAAGAATTTTTAATGTTTTCTGCCTTAACAACTATTGTGTTGTCGTTAATATTTATTGTATCCAAAGATTCTAAAAGTCCATTATCAGGATTTTTTAATGTAATAATATTTTTTTTATTGAAAAGGGACTGTGACTTTGTTGTGTTGTTAAAATCAACATTTTTATCTTTTTTTTGGTCAACAACTATTATCTCATTATCTGATTTTGTATTTAATTCTTTAACTATTAATCGTTCAATGCTCAAAATCAAACCAGGCTCATTTCCAGATATCAAATAAACACAGCCCTCTGAAATATATTTTGAATGATTTTCTAAAAATTTCTCAGCATTAATTTTCATAAACAATTATTATCAAATTCTGTAACAGACAATACCCTCAAGTATTCATCAGCATTAGATTGTAAATTATTTATAGAACTTTCTGTTTCTGAAATGTCTGTGCCAAAACTATACCCCGAAGACTTGGCATCATAAAAAGACTCTGTAGTTATTTTTTGATCTAATAACATACAGTTTTTTATGGAGTTTTTTAGCTTGTATCTGATGTTGTACTTTATGCTAAACTTCGAAGCTGTACCGTCTGTTTCAATAACTGAAGCAGAAACGTCCTTATCAGATTTTATATTTAATTCATAAACAGGACTTTTACTTTTGTTCGGCCTTAATCTTGAATGGACATAGCCGCTTAAAGAATCTGAATCGTCTCCCGAAACATTAACTAGCGTCTTTTCATGAAAATATTTTATATTGTCTTGAAAGTTATAAACAAACTCTAAATTTGAACAACCCAACAAGGTCATTATTATAAAAAAAAATAAAAAATTTTTAATAAACATTGATGCTTAACTTACTATATTTAATACCTTATTTGGAACAAATATTGTTCTTTTTATCTTTTTATCTTTCAATATTTTAGCAATTTTAATATTTGCTAAAGCTGATTCCCCAACAACCTTTTCACCTTCATCAAAATCAAATTCTAAAATTTCCCTTGTTTTTCCATTAATTTGTATAGCAATTTTGCAATATTTTTTTTCCTTAAGCTCTAGAGGCTTTGGCCAAGACTCGTTAACAGCAAGATTGCTATTATCCAACCTTTTCCACATCTCCTCACTTAAGTGCGGAGTAAAAGGCTGCAATAACAATGCTGTTTTTTTAAAAATATTTTTTAAAAATTCTTTCGAACAAGATTTTTCTTTAATATTCTTTTGAATTAAATTTATTAATTCATATAAATTTGCAATTGATTTATTAAAATGAAAAGATTCAATATTTTTTGTTATTTGATTTATTGTTGTATTAATCTTTTCATCAAGTTGGCTTTCTCCATTTTTATTGTCATGCTTGTAATTTTCTAAGACTGATTTTTGTAACAACTCCCACACCTTGTTAATAAATTTAAATGAACCCGCTATCCCACTTTCAGTCCATTCAAGATCTCTTTCGGGCGGGCTATCAGAAAGCATAAACCATCTAGCAGTATCAGCTCCATACAAGTCAATAATATCATTAGGATCAACTACATTCTTTTTTGATTTGCTCATTTTTTCAACCTTTCCTGCTTCAACAACATTGTTGTTAAAATCTACATAAGAATTGTTAAATGCTTTTACATCTTTGGGCTCCAACCATTCATTATTTGAGTTTTTGTAAGTTTGATGAGTAACCATGCCTTGCGTAAACAAACCCTTAAACGGCTCATTGAGATCGAAGTACCCCAAGTCTCTTAAAGCCTTTGTAAAAAATCTTGAATACAACAAATGCAGAATTGCATGCTCAATGCCGCCAATATATTGATCAACCGGAAGCCAATAGTCTATATCTTTTTTTTCAAAAGGCTTGTTTGATCTAGGAGAGCAATACCTAAAATAATACCAAGAAGATTCAAAAAACGTATCAAATGTATCTGTTTCGCGAAATGCTTTTTTTCCAGTTTTTGGACATTTAGTTTCTTTCCAGCCATCAATATTTTTTAACGCAGTCGCCGATTCATCAAAGCTTTTAGCTTCAGGCAATTTAACTGGTAGCTCATCCTCATTTACCGGAACAATTGTACCATCTTCTCTATATATAATTGGAATAGGACAGCCCCAAAACCTTTGTCTAGATATTCCCCAATCTCTTAACTTGTAGTTCGTTTTTTTATTTCCAGCCCCAACCCTGGACAATTCTTGTAAAACAATTAAACTAGCCTCTTCAATATTTTTTCCATTTAAAAAGCCAGAATTAATCAAGTGTCCTTCACCAACATACGCCCTACC
>CEUS01066925.1_pt1 | contig 13393 bp, 16 predicted proteins | sample 427031 | NCBI WGS metagenome assembly CEUS01 (sample SAMEA2622837, study PRJEB7988) | marine metagenome | biome: marine biome (ENVO:00000447); feature: marine epipelagic mixed layer (ENVO:xxxxxxxxx); material: "saline water (ENVO:00002010), including plankton (ENVO:xxxxxxxx)" | depth 140 m | reverse complement strand
CAGCACATATCAAGTATTTTTAACCCTTCAAATATTTTTGGTGCCATACCCTCATCTCCCTACATCCACAAAACCAATAACAAGATTTTCATATAGCCATAATAATGATTTTTAGCACTTGTGCAAGAAGAAAAAATAAGGTAGGTATTACGCAAATATATATTGAGAAAATTTCATATAAAAAATGATATGGATAATTAATCATAAAAATAATCTAGGAAAATTTATCGAGTTTATCAAGAAATTTCAAACGGAATAAAGTGATACATTGGATTAATTTTCTTGGTTGAGCGATCATACTAGTTAATACAATCAATTCAAATTAATTCAATGAACTGGTCAAAATGTTAAGTGCAATTAATGTCAGTAAGTCCTATGGGGATAAAATTCTTTTTCAAAACCTCAACCTTAATTTGGTGACAGGTCAACGTATCGCATTAATAGGGCTAAATGGTACTGGCAAATCTACATTCCTTAAAATCTTGGCAGGAGAAGCATCCCCTGATACTGGAAATATATCAACAAAAAGAAATATCACGATAGGGTATCTCAAACAGGAAACCGAATTGGGTTCCGATAAAGTTTTACTTGAAGAAGTGTTAGAGGAATCGCCTGAAGCAACCGTACTTCGAAATAAAATAACCCATGCATATGAGTCGTTTGCAAGTATTAGCTCTGAAAAACAAACTCAATTGTTTAAGGAAATCAATCAATTGGAAAAGAGCTTGGAAACAATAGGTGAGGGTTTCAAAGAACACGAAGCAAAAACTATCCTTTCTGGTTTGGGTTTTAAGCAAAACGAATTTTTACGACCTCTTCGTGAATTCAGTGGTGGCTGGCTTATGCGTGCAGCACTAAGCAAATTGCTACTAAGAAACCCAGACGTGCTACTTTTGGACGAACCAACCAACCATTTGGACCTTGAAGCAAACTTATGGTTTGAAAATTACCTTTCTTCATTTCGCGGTTCCGTAGTTGTTACCTCTCATGACAGAACATTCTTGAATCATATATCAACAATGGTGCTCGCTATTGAACAAAACGAGGTTGTACTTCAGAAAGGCAACTACGATAGCTATGTCACCTCTCGGGAGAAGGCACTTCAGGCCAAACAATCAGCGGCTGCAAGGCAAGAGCGCGAACTTGAAAAACAAATGCGTTTCGTTGATCGTTTTCGCTACAGTGCTCGAAAAGCTACTCAGGTACAAAGTCGCTTAAAACAACTTAATAAGATTGAACAAGTTGAGATACCGAGATCAACCAGGCGGGTTCATTATTCATTTCCAAAACCAGCAAGAGCTGAAACAAAGGTAATTTCCTTAGCAAACATAAGCAAAGCATACGCTAATAAAATTGTTTATACCGATCTAAATCTAACTCTAACACGCAGTGATCGAGTGGCTTTAGTAGGGCCAAATGGTGCAGGCAAAACAACACTCTTAAGAATTCTTGCAGGTGTCCTTTCATTTGATGATGGGGAACGAAAAATTGGTCATAATGTTACAACTGGTTATTACGCCCAGCATTTACTAGAGTTACTCAATCCTAACAATTCACTTCTACAAGAAGTCAGACAGGTTGCACCAGGGGAATCCGACCAGAATTTAAGAAAAATCCTCGGAGGTTTCCTTTTTAGTGGTGATGATGTCCTCAAGCATATATCTGTTCTTTCAGGTGGTGAAAAAGCCAGAATGGCTCTTGCAAAACTGCTTTTGCAACGTAGCAACCTCCTACTAATGGATGAACCAACCAACCATTTGGACATAACATCAAGGGAAATATTAGCTGATGCGTTGAGCGACTACGAGGGAACACTTTGTTTTATCACTCATGATCGAACACTCATACAACAGATTGCGAACAAAATTATTGAGGTTGATAACGGAAAAATAACGATTTTTGCTGGTGATTACGATAGTTACCTTTACCAAAAGCAGTCAAAAATAAACATGAATGACAACAATGACACTGCAGCAAAAAATATTCCCAACAATCAATCTTTGAATGGGAAATCTAAACCAGTTCAAACTGATGATCGACAAATTCGCCGAAATCTCAAAAAAGAGGCAAATCGTATAGCCAAACGTATTAAGGAAATTGATGATAAATTGGAAACCTATTCAGCTCAATTTGCCGAACTAGAAACATTGTTCTCAAACCCTGAAAAATTTAAGAGCTCTGATCATCTAGTCAGTTCTGGAGAAAAATACCAAGCCCTCAAGGATGAAGAAGAATCGCTTTGGAAGGAATGGGAACAATTAGCGTTAGAGTCAGAATCAGTTGATCATAAAATCTCGGAACTAGATTAGAGTAATATATATCTACTTCAGACTATATTGCTGTAAATCAACTGGGTGCCAATATACATCATTGTATTGTGACGATTCTCCAATTAATACTGTTTTGTGTTTCCACAGAAATCTCTATATAGCCTGATTCCAACTTATTAGTCTCATAGGTATCAATTCCACTAGATGAAGGTCGTGAATAAATACTTCGCTTATCTGAACCATTATCCACCCATACTGTTATAGGTCCTCCGGTAGCTGCAATCACTAAAACATATGGGTTATCAGTTTGAAATCCTGAAAGAGCTTGACTACCTGAACCTTCAAATGAGGCAATAAGCTCTCTGTTCGAAGTAAGTGTGGAAATATCTGGAAGAATCTCTTTTGCTATTGACGTATTAGAGGGTTCAGAAGAAGCCATATTACTGATGGAAGAAGATCCCTGAAGTTTTACATACGTTGCAGGATCATCGGCATTTCCTGATTCTGTAAAGAATTCTCCTTCACACGTTAGAGGGTTTTTAGCTCGGTCATCTGCTGTTATTATAAAGTCTGACCTCGAAACATCAGCAACCTTCTCATATTCTTTAAAAACGTCATCTGTCATGAACTCAAAAATTGAATGAAGTTGAACATTCGATTTACACCCAGGAAGATTACGCTTCACCAAGTTATCACGAACATCTGCAGAATTACATCCGGAGGGAATACCATTTCCATCTAAATGTCTCTTAACTATTATTTCCCCTAATCCGTGAGCGATAAGATCGCCAGCTTTCACTCGGTATCCTTCTGGAGCAGGTCTTGAAAGACCCATCATCATACTTTTCCCATTAGTTGGAGGAACTTTTTTGATAATTTCATCGATTGGATTAACGTGCATATGTGTGATCCAAATATTAGGCGCACTATCCGGACGTATGTACATATTCCAATCACGATAATCAACTGGTGGTTTCTTACCAGTCTGTTCTTCATAATCAATTTTCCAACCATCTGCATTGCCACCTGAGGGTTCTGAAAGATAAAGAACAATGCCGTCCACAGGTGAAAAAATAGATTGGGTAAAACGACTACCATAATAATCTATGGGTATAAAATAATGCTTCATCGAACAGCATGACTCAAAGGAGTCCGAAAAGTCATGTCCCGCTGATGAACGAAACTTCGAAACATGAGCAATATCAGCAATTTCTATATGTGAGGCTTCAATAAAATTAGGAAGCTTCGTATCCTGCCAAAATTTTAAATCCTTAACTAATCCTCCAGCACCAAAATCATCTTTTTGCTTACTCTCGTCTTTAGAAATAGACGCCGAGGGTTCTGTTTTGGGAATAGATGTGGGAACTGGTGTTGAAATCTTTTCTTCAGCTAAAGAAGTGGAAGTTGGTGCCACAGCAACCTTTACTGAGACATCAACTTCCACTTCTTTACTGTCAGTTTCAGATGAACACCCAAAAGTAAGAATTAATAGTATAAATAAAAGGAATAGTTTCTTACTCATGATTCAACAACCATAAATTTTATCGATTTTAAAAGCTATTATCGGAACCATTTATTCTCAAAAACAGCTATATATTATTGATTTAATTATCTTTCTTTAACAATGTTAATAAACCAGTCACCGATGTTAGACCAAAAAGTCCCAACCAAGCAACTGGAGGTGCAAGATTTGATATGCCTACGAAACCAATAATAACAAATAGCCCTCCAATAATACCTTTATATTGTTTCAGGAGAACCATTGAAATACCAAGTAAAATAGATCCAATCATCATAAAGAAGAATACATTTCGGAATGCTCTACCAGCAGCTAATATTGTCTCGCCTGTTTCATTGCCAAATTCTTTCGCTGCTTCTACTGCTGTCATATCCACTCCCATCATAAGCACCCAAACTGGAGCAGCAAATAAGAGTAGTAGCGATCCAATTTCAACGCAAGTATTACTTATTGTATTATCGCTTTTCAATGAACGAGCCAGGAAATACAGTCCCATAAACATCGAAGTAAGTCCAAACATTCGTATGCCCGAACCAACATATACCTTGGTAGTATCTGCCATCAAAGCAGCCATCTCTTGAGAAAAAGACATATCACTAGTATCAGTGCTATAGAATATCCATGAACCCATAGTCGCGATCGGGCCCAAAAGTAACATTAACCCAAGAACTTTAGAATTCAACATACCAAATCTCCTACAATTGTAAATAATGAAAAATTAAGACAATTTTATAGTTTACTTGTACATCAATCGGATCGTCTAAGCAGAACCACACCAGAAATGAACGTTATCAGAATGGAAAGTAAAAAGACCACAAAACCTAAACCATCATTCAAACTAAGTAGGAGCCCAATAAAAAGCAATCCTCCGACTAAAGCCATCAGTGCACCCAAAACTACCGGCAAAGAGGTTTTCTCCATTACTATCCCCAATCCTAATAGGACAAATCCAAGACCCCAGAACAAAGGCATTCCAGTCCATACAGCTCCACTAAGTAACTCCAATGATACTGCATCATCTGTAAAACCAGCTGCAAAAGTTCCATAAGCTTCTAGTGATAAACCTACAGCGATAACAGGAACTGCCAATCCTACTGGAAAAAGAAACGCTGCAAGAGATCCCAATCCAGATCCGTTTCCTTGAAGAGACCTTCCAAGAAGAGCAAGCCCTGTCATAGTACCACTCAAGAACAAGAGTCCAAGCATATTTATGAATCTGACAGCAAATTCATTATCGCTAGCAAGCTCCAAATAATCTAAAGCGTATACACTAGGAGCCAAACTTTCATCGATCGTTCCAACAAGAATTGGTTCAAGAACAGCCCAAACTAATACCATGGATATTGGGCAGATTATTAACAACCAAGAGTTCAACGTGCGGATATTCATGTCAATTCACCTCCATGAATAATTGTTTGTTACCCCAAAAAATGGAATAAATTATCTTTTACTAATTATGCATTAGCTTTTTCATTTTGGCAAAATTAACAAAATTCCAATCGTAGTATAAAAATAACTCTTTTAAATACCCAAACCTACTTTTGTTCTCTGGGAATAACTTCATCTCGAAGTTGTAAAAAATGTTCTTCAAGGTGATCCGCCCAGCTTTCGAGTGTATCAATTGGAGTCTTTATATCTCCATTATGAATGCCAGTTCTATTCATCTGTTCCTCTGTAAGGTTTTTAGCTGTTTCATAGGCTTCAGTTACATCAGCAATACTTCGCTCCAGAATAGCTTGCCAAGCTTTTTCAATATCAAATACACGATTGCCGAAGTCGGGAGTATCTTCCTCAAGGATACGTCTAGTCATGGTTTGATAGAATCCGCCAGTAGAATGAGCTAAGAGGTCCCGGACAGACCATTCTGAGCCTTTGAAAGCTTCCTCAGCACTTAAACTTTTAAGGGAATCTTCATATCCTTGTTTTAATGTTTCAAGTTTTTTTACTACTTTGTAATGTCTGTTTTTGGACATAAACTCCAAAAAGTATTCCTCGGTGCCGAACATATGTTGCCCCCCTAAATAATTGAATCTACTACTATTAAGTTTTCAAAAACGTTACAGTAGGTTGGGATATAACACCTGCGGACTGCATTCTTTCTTTTTGTTGTGGGCTGGTAAAAAATTCAAGAAATACTTCCTTGGACGGTGCTGTTCCAATAGCAACTACATTCTTTGGATCATCCAAATTTTGGTGAGCCTCAACTGTTAATCCCGCTTCAGAACGGGCATTCATCGGACCCTCAGAATTAAATACTGCTAACCAATTTTCATAGTCATCTACATCCATTGAAATAATAACTCTTATAGTCATTTGATCTCCTTAACTAATTAGTAATTTTTATAATTATAGCCTGTTTATTAGGTTTCATCTTCACTTTTTACCACGGTTTAATAATTTCTTACCACGTCTCCTAGATGAAGAGAAATGGTTATGCGGCGCTTCACGTGTCGTTTTGGCATTCGTTCGTCTACGTTCAGAAGCAAATAGACTGCTGCTTAAGATTTTCCCTTTTATTCAGCATATATAAAATGCAAAAATACTTGTCTCTTATGTGACCATATACAAGAAAGAGTAATATTGTCATTACCAATGCTTTCAGGTAAATTCTCAGAAACCATATAAAAACTATTCGAATCTGGGAGTTTATGTTTCGTAATATTTTCTTACTAGTCATAGCATTTGGCATGTCTTCTGAAGAGTTTTATGCTGACTTTGAAGAGTTTCTAGAGTTAAATTTAGATGAACAACTTGCTATTTTGCCTCAATTTAATTGAGTTGAAAGATGAAAATCTAATGGAAACAATGAAAATTAAATACAAATCATTCCCGATTATACTAATGGCACTCACGCTTTTGATTTTGATATCACTAATAAAAAAATTTAATTGATTGAGAATTGCAAATGAAAATAGAAAATAAAGTAGCCTTAATTACGGGAGCAGGAAGAGGAATGGGGCGTGCCATAGCATTAGGTCTCGGGAAAAAGGAAGTAAAAATTGCCTTAACCGGACGGAGGCAAGAGCTATTAAATAAAGTCGCAAAAGAGATAAAAGAATTTGGAGGCAGCTCAAAAACTTTCTTGTTGGATGTCACCGATAATGAACAAGCCGAGGCTGTGACCAAAGAAGTTTTTGGAGAATGGGGCAGCATTGATATTCTAGTGAACAACGCAGGTGTAATCCTTTACGATACGCCTGTCTGGGAAACCACACTAGAGGACTGGAACTTTATAATGGATACAAACCTCAAAGGAACCTTCCTCCTTTGTAAAGCTGTATTACCGTATATGATGAAAGGAGGCGAAGGATACATAATAAATATTGGCTCTTCGTCAGGAAAAGAACCCGATGATGAATACGGCCCATACACAGCTTCAAAATGGGGAGTGGTTGGATACACTGCTTCCTTAGCAAAATCTCTAGTTGGTCACGGGATAATAGTTAACGGGATTAATCCAACGTGGGTCGATACTGATATGGCGAGAAATTACATTCCCGAAGGCGACTCGGAATGGGTCACTCCTGATGAAATATCTGATACGGTTATCTACTTACTTACAAAAGCACCAAAGGCAATGACTGGCAAATTCATAGATATCTTTTGACATCTGAAGTCCTAACTAAATCTTTAGATGTGGCATCCTTCCGGATAGTTCATATATGGCATTCACGGCCATAGTTTCTTCGTCTCAATGAACGTTTACCCGGCGAATGACATCCATATCAACGTCTGCAATTGGCTGATATTTAAAATTGGAATCTATACGTCTTGTGCCATTTAGGAATGACAGAACTGACATAACAATGTTAGCAAAAGGAAATATCATTAACACCTTCCCGATTCTATATACGTCCATAAATTATAACTTTCTTCTCTAAATTCATTGTACTACATTCAGAATTAATTATCGTGTGAATTAATATTACCAATAGCATTCAGAAAGACTATTAACTGAATCTTTTAACTACCCAATTTATCTAGTAAACTTGATGAGCATAAAGGATATTGTCATGACCCCGCATGCGTTCATTGTTCGTATGCTCATTCTTTGGGTTATTACTAATGTATTTTAAATATGATACTTAAATTTAGGGAGGTAAATTATGACAGATAAAATGGTTAATGGAATACTTTTCATAATCGCTGGCCTTGGATCAATAGCTGTTTATATTGGACTAGGCGAAACAGGACTTTTAGATAAGGGGCATACAGAAAAAATTGCAGCTTATACGTTGGTTACTATCCCGCTAGCTTTTATGATGACAAGGAATGTTATACGAAATAGTTTCATTGACGCTGGATTAGTAACAATAGTTGTTGGCTTAAGCTTGGGACTTGTTTCAGATGCTATAAATAGTGCTGAAATAAGTGCTGAATCTGACTTAATTGGAGAAGCAATTGCGTGGACAGGTTGGTCTATTATGTATCTTGGAATATTCATATCTGCAATGGGATATTTACGAACCAACCTTTTCCCTAATTGGCTATCAGGCTTATTAGCACTTACCTCATTTGTAATGTTTGCTTTTCTAGCTGTCTTGAATGGTGAACAGCTAGAAAACGGTGGGGACATTGTGCCACCTTTATGGATGATTAATAGCCTCGTTCTGGTTATCTTGGGAGTATTCACTATGAGACGAGCCGAGTAGGATTAACGAAAACTTAATTATCATTTTAGGCTCAAACAAGTGCCCATTCAGGTATTTGATTACTTCCAAAATGCTTTAATTGCTTCTTTCTCATCTTGTATTCTGGAAATGAACTTTCAAGTTCTTTCCAGAATTTGGATGAGTGGTTTAATATTTTCAGATGAGTAAGTTCATGATGGAGAACGTAATCAATTACCTCGTAAGGCATTAGCATCAGGTTACGATTTAGATTGATGTTTCCTTTGATGGAACAACTTCCCCATAAGGTCTTTTGACGTTTAATTCTCACTTTTTTATATGAAAGTTCCAATTTTAGAGAAACATTATGAAGATGTATTGGAAGATATTGAATTGCCTTCTCCTGAAGCCATTTTTGAAGAATTATAGATGTCCAAAAAACGTCCTCAGTTTTTTCAGGAACTTCAAGTGCAGTTGATGTTTCCGTTACTGCATGTAAATATTTTTCATCTGTTGCAATATAGATAATTTCCCAAGAGCTTCCTATGGAAGGTAATTCAATCGATGTTGGTCTAATTTCTCTTCGAGATTCCATTATTTCAGTCAGAAGTTTTAGAATCCTAGATTTGTTTTTAGTTACAATTTCCAACACCCACTTGTCGTCGTAATTTCGTGGAAGGACAATTTCAAATCCATTACGAATAGAAGGTTTAAAACTCAGTCTTTTTGCCCTATTGCTTTGCCTAAGTGAAAACAGATCAATGTTTTCTTCCGGTATATCTAACAATTCAAGAATTAATTCAAGGTGAATCATTTATAAAATCGCTGCATGTATATTTCATAATTTCCTTTGGGAATTTACTTTAAGCTTCTTTTCCATTCTCAATGCATAATTTTGCAATTTTATTAAGAGTATTCCATTGACGAATATTCATAGATATATTTGCAGCAGAAAATAAATTAAATGCTGATCTCTTAAACTCAAGTTCAATACTATAGCCTGAAAAATTTTCCTGTAAGCTTTGAACCCTTATATCGCCTAATTCTGTTGTAAGTGCATTAATTTCTGAATCTTTAGTGAACTTCTCTGCTAAATTTTCTCCATTACTATTAAATTTCCAATCAATAGATTTAACTTTTCCAAAAATAGGAAATGATTTTAATCTTATTGAATTTATATCAATCTGATCTTCTTTAGACATTGAAGCTTGCGTGGGTACTGCAAAATAATGCCACCATCTTGGAGGGTCATTTTTACCACCCCATTTTTTAATTATGTTTATGTATTTGATAGGAAAATCTGAATTAATTTTTATAATTCCTAAACTAGTTCTATGCCACGGATTAAACAGTTTTTCTTCTACAATACCTCTTTCAGCCAATTCGCATTCTAAACCTATATCTGAAAGTTTTCTGTAAAAGTTATCTCTAGTTTTATCTCTAACAAATTCAAGAAGACTCATATCTTTAGACTCCTGTTAATACATCATTCACTATTGATTTTTTCAGTAACATCGCTACTAAAAGAAAAACAATACTACATGAGTTAGGGAAAGAATAATAAGAGGTATAAATTGGAATGCAGCAACAGTAGTAGTGTATGCCCTAGGAGCAATAACAGGTGTTTCAGCTTTTCGATATCGAAAAGCTTGAATACCTGTAAATAGGACTATTAAGGAACCCCATATCATTAGACTGGATATCAGAAACTCACCAACTTCAACAGGGTTAAAAAGCCCCTTTACTCTCTCGAGAAAATTTGGCATCCCAGATACCATAAGCATACATAAGACAAAAAATAGCACTGAAAGAATTGTTAATCTTCCACCCCATAATCTGGAAATACCCGCAAAAATAAGTGGAGGAATAATTACTACCAGCATACCAAAATCGACAGACCCTTCATATATCCATTCAATCAAAAACCAAGTAAAAAAAACAGCTGAAATATACACATAAGAGCGGGTAAGTAGTGCTTGGTAAGATAAATTCACAGCTTCCCTTTAACAAAATATTTCTACCAGATTACACCAGAAGCTTTTTTGATGTCCAGACTTATACTGACTGGTCAATAACGATAAAATTTATTATTAGTATTCTTCTTGTCATTAATGAAGAATTCAAGTACATTCTCCTAGTCTAAAGGAAAGTCTATGAAATATAAATCTTCAGAGAGAAGGTATTAGTGGACCCCGCCCAGCCTAACAAACCTCCGTCACATACAGGAGAGAACATCGGAGGTAAATATGACTCTCAAGGTCCGCGACGACTCTTTTACGGGTGGTACATAGTCGCGGCAGCCACCTTAGCCGGCACGATCCAATCAGCCGTGTTCAATGTAGGAGCTCAGGCTCTAGTCCTTCCCTTGATTCGAGAGTTCAACGTGACCCGAACTGCAGTGTCCTTTGCGTTCTCTCTTAGGCGGCTTGAGGGAGCACTTACAGGACCAATAGAAGGATACCTAATTCACTGGATTGGCCCACGCAGATACATGGTGATTGGATGGGTGATATTTGGATTAGGTTTTATAGCCACTGGCCTATGTCAGAACATATACCAGTTCTATCTAGCATTTCTCCTTGTCACGTTGGGACAAAGTGTAGCTGGTTTTCTCCCCATCGTAGCAGTGTTAATCAACTGGTTTGACCGATGGCGAGGACGAACCATTGCAATCTACCAACTTGGTAATAGCTTCGGGGCTGTACTGGTACCAGTATTAGCATGGTTCATACTCAATGCCGGATGGAGACAAACTATGGTTGTCGTTGGCATTGCTGTAATAATCATCGGAATCCCCCTAGCTTTGGTTATGCGACCACATCCGGAAAGTTACGGGTTTCTCCCAGATGGAGCTGATCCAACGGACATAGAGACTGATAGAGTTACGACAGAGAATTCCGCTGCCCCAAACACTGGATTAAGTTTAGATTCGGATCCTACTGTATCTCAAGCACTCCGAAGCCGAAACTTCTGGTTTCTGGGCTTATCGCATTCAGCTGGTATTACAGCTTGGGGCGCACTCCAAGTCCACCAAATCCCAGCATTGGTTGACATAGGCATCAACGAACTTACAGCAGCAAGTATTCTCTCATATACTCTCATAATTGCAGCGTTAGGAAGACTAATAGGTGGATTCCTAGGAGATGTAGTCGGAACAAAGAAAGTAACAGCCATTGCATTTATCGCCCAAGGAATTGGAATAGCTGTCTTGGCTCTTGCCACAACCATGACTCAAGTACTGATATTTGCAACGGTTTTCGGCATAGCCTTTGGAACTCGAGGCACTCTAATGACAGTGCTACGTGCGGAAGTTTTTGGCCGAAGGAATTTCTCACGTCTGGCTGGGTGGATGGATCCGATCAGCAGCGTCTTTGTATTAATCAGCCCAATCTTCGCTGCTTTGATCTACGATTCAGTAGGATCATACAAATGGGCATTTCTTGTTTTAGCAGTAGTCAACGCCTCTGGTGCTTTATTACTAATTGGTGTTCGCGTCCCTAATCGCAGAAGTGCAACTCTGCCAGGGTAAAACATAACGAAAACCTAAGGATAAATATCCCCCCAAATACAGAATGGGTATGGTTTTAGGTTAGGTACTTTTCTAGCTTATGTGTTGATTTTTTGTTGCTGTCATGATGCTGATTTTTTTGTTAAACTGCATTCATAATGAGTGAAATTTCTTTGTTAGAATTATTGGGTGCTCTAGGAATATGTGGAGCAAATATTACAATCGTTTCTATCTTTCTTCACCTATATCGGGAATTAGACTCTCGCGATATAAACACTTACCAAATTTCAGAACATTATAGACCACCACCAGCAACTGAAGGTACGAAACCTAGCAATAAAGCTGAATGGATTTTATGGATTACCACTATAAGTCTTACTGTACTAACCGTAGTGGTAACAGGATGGGAATTCATGAAATTTGCTGGAATTGCAATTGCAGGAAGTTTGATTGGATTCGGTATTTTTTATCTTCTCGACTTGCGTTTAGGAAATCCATCTGAGATTTCACTGGAATCATAAATTTTAAAACTATATCAAGATATTTTATCACTTTCGTAACCACTAACCTTATGTAAATTAGTAAATTCGTATTAAAATATAAAGAGAAAATCAAGACTTCTATATCTATTCCATCTGATCATCAACAAGATTATGTAAAACATTCTGATAAGAATCTTTGGATTGAATCCTCCAAAATCCAATGCCAGATAAAATGCCGATAATCCCAGAGAATGTCATTGGAATGCCGACATCTCCGCCAAAGTCTGGCAACCCCAAACCTAAACTAGTCAACCCAACTACTATCAACAAAATTGGAATAATCTTACTAATCATTTGCAATCTCCTTCAAATAATTCATTGTGATTAATTTGTAATATCAAACTTGAAATCCTACTTAAAAACAAGAGGAATAATTAAGGATTAATACCACACCCCAAATATGGATACCGGACGGTTTAACTGCCACTAAAAACGAAAGACCCCTGATAAGGGGTCATTTCGTATCTAATTTACTTGCTGCCCGGCAAATCTTCTTATCTTAGTATAATTTCCAGACCGTGCGGGTCAGAAGCTGAGGCTTCCGATCCATCTTCAAGAGTAACCATCCTGTCTGAGTCTTCCATTGATGCAAGGTCTTCCTCATCCCAATTTAAGCTCTTACAATCATCGCTGATGGTCAGAACAGCCACCCCTGGTGTCCGATCCGCGTTTTGAAGGGAGCCGATAGCCGAAATCGGTTTAGCACCCCGCAAAGCAATAAACATCTTGTTGCCGACGATGTCTGCCACGTCAGGCTTTGGATCGAGACTGAAGGACGCGGCCATCGACTGCGTGGCCACAACCTTGTTAGTCTGGAGGTCTACGAAGTTAACGTCATTACTTACCCGCATACTGGTTATAGCAAATATGCCGCCCTTTTGATCAATACAGGTAACAGCACCATGGGTGTCCTCACCTGGGAGTTCAATCTGTACTGGGTTCGG